>OAWJ01000358.1_pt1 | contig 42004 bp, 36 predicted proteins | sample 1517021 | NCBI WGS metagenome assembly OAWJ01 (sample SAMEA2580121, study PRJEB22360) | human gut metagenome | biome: human gut; feature: human-associated habitat; material: faeces | place: Denmark | collected 2008/2010
CAGGATCGCCACAGGAGCACCGGTTTCGTCCTGACTGATGCGGAGGATCCGGAAACAAACGGGCTTTCCGGCACGGGCGATCAGAGCGATGTCCTTGGTGGTGCCGTCTGTGATGCCCATGGCTCCTTCTTCTCTGGGGATCCAGCCCCGCATACAGGGCAGCTGTACGGTGAGATTGTGCCCGCTGTCGCAGAGGACGGCACGGGCTTCTAAAATGGTTCCGGCGTGCATGGCACGCTCCATGGACGCAACGCTGCGGAGTGCAGCTTGATTTTCCGGCGTGTGCAGCCGGCTGCCTTCTGGTAAGTATTGCATTTTGACCTCCTGACAATTTCCTGAAAGAATCGTGTTTCGGCAACGTAGTGCTGCCGTTCTCTGATGCTGTTCCAGTGTATGTATGAGAAGCCTGAAATATGCGGACAGCATTGAAATGAAGAATGCAAAAATTGGAAAATGCAAATTGCTTTTTATGAAACTTCACCGGATTTCACGTTTGGATTTTATAGCATTTCAACAAAGCGAAAAAAATATCCGCAGAAAATATTGCCTTATTCCGAGAAATGGGGTATAATATAATGTACTTATGATGCAAAAAGGGGAGGGCTGAAAATGGACGTTCGTCCGGCGGATATTCTGGTAATGAAAAAGCCGCACCCCTGCGGCAGCCAGACCATGTATGTGATTCGTGCGGGTATGGATTTCAAGCTGCGTTGCACGGGCTGCGGCAGGGAATTCATGGTGCCGCGAAACAAGATCGAACGGCGAATCAAACAGATTCGGAGAGAAGCCCCCGAATCGTGACGTATCGGAGTGCATGCCGGTACATATCGTGACAGAAAGAAAGGCAGGAACGCAGATATGCTGGAAAAGCTTCGGCAAATGGAAGAAAACTATCACGCGATGCAGGAAAAGATGATGGATCCTGCTGTGGTAGGGGATAATCAACAGTACGCCCAGCTGATGCGGGAATACAAGCATATGCAGCCGATCATTGAAAAATATCACGAGTATTTGCAGGCACAGAACGATTTTACAGAAGCCAGGGAAATTCTGGACGGCGAAGAAGATGCCGAACTGCGGGAAATGGCACAGGCAGAGCTGGAACAGAGCAAGGAACGCATGGACTCGCTGCACGGCGAACTGATGCGTCTGCTGCTGCCGAAAGATCCGGACGATGACCGCAATGTCATCATTGAGATTCGCGGCGGTGCCGGTGGTGAGGAGGCTTCTCTGTTTGCCGCGTCTCTCTACCGCATGTACACCATGTATGCAGAAACACAGGGCTGGAAACAGGAAGTGCTTAGTGCCAACGAAACGGAACTGGGCGGCTACAAGGAAATCAGCTTTTCCATTCTGGGCGAGGGAGCATACTCCCGTCTGAAATATGAAAGCGGTGTGCATCGGGTACAGCGTGTGCCGGAAACGGAATCACAGGGACGAATCCACACTTCCACAGTCACTGTTGCGGTGCTGGTGGAAGCGGACGAAGTGGCAGTGGACATCAATCCCACAGATCTGCGGATCGATGTGTTCCGTGCCAGCGGTGCCGGCGGACAGCATATCAACAAAACAGAATCAGCAGTTCGCATCACGCATATTCCCACTGGTCTGGTCGTAGAATGTCAGGACGAACGAAGCCAGTATAAAAATAAAGATAAGGCAATGAAAATTCTCCGTTCCCGTCTGTATGAACAGATGCTTCAGGAACAGAACGACAAGATCGCATCGGAACGGAGAATGCAGGTGGGAACGGGAGATCGTTCCGAGCGAATCCGTACTTATAATTTCCCGCAGGGACGCATGACCGATCACCGCATCGGGCTGACACTGTACCGGCTGGAAGATATTATGAACGGAAATCTGGACGAAGTATTCGATGCCCTTGCCACAGCCGACGAACTGGCACGGCTGGCAGGACAGCAGGGAGAGGCGTAAACACGGTGGAAACAAAGTTACTTTCAGATCATGCAGAAGACCTTTTGGAAGCGGCAGAACTGCTGCGAAACGGTGCCGTGGTGGGAATGCCCACGGAAACCGTCTACGGACTGGCGGCAGATGCCAGAAATCCGGAGGCAGTGCGGCAGATCTTTGCGGCAAAAGGCAGACCGGCAGACAATCCGCTGATCGTGCACATTGCAGAAATGCGGGCACTGGAGCAGGTGGCGGCAACGGTGCCGCCGCTGGCGGAAAAACTGGCAGAACGGTTCTGGCCGGGCCCTCTGACCATGATTCTCCCGAAGCGGAAAGAGATACCGGAGATCACTTCCGGCGGGCTGGATACGGTGGGCATTCGTATGCCCTCTCACCCGGTGGCACGGGCATTGATCCAGCTGTCCGGTGTACCGATCGCAGCTCCTTCCGCCAATATTTCCGGTTATCCCAGCCCGACAACGGCACAGCATGTCATGCGGGATATGCAGGGCAAAATTGCCGCAGTTGTGGACGGCGGAGCATGTTCTGTGGGCGTTGAATCCACAGTCATTGCACTGGAGCCAAACGGTACAGTGCGGATTCTTCGTCCGGGCTTTGTCACAAAGGAGATGCTGGAAGAAGTGGCTCCGGAAGTGACACTGGATCCTGCCATTCTGCACCAGCTGCAAGAAGGGCAGACTGTGCGTTCTCCCGGCATGAAGTATCAGCATTACTCTCCCCGTGCTCACGTGATTCTGGTGGAGGGCAGCTGGCAGAACTTTGCGGCACTGGCGGAACAGAATCGGGCAGACGGTGTTTATGCACTGGTGTTCGACGGGGAGGAAACCATGCTCTCCCTGCCATGTCTGACCTACGGAAGATCCGGCAGGGAACAGGCACAGCAGATTTTTTCAAAATTGCGGGAATTGGACGACGACGGTGCACAGAAAGTGTACGTGCGTGCTCCGAAGCCGGAGGGGATCGGGCTGGCGGTGTACAATCGTCTGATTCGTGCAGCAGGATTTGAGGTGATACAGGTATGAACACGCTGGACGGTGTGATGGTGATCGGTCTGACCGGTCAGACTGGTGCTGGAAAGAGCACTGTTTCTAAGGTCTTTGTGCAGAACGGATTCCGGCTCATTGATGCAGATGCGATTTCCCGTCATGTGGTCGCACGCGGCTCGCATTGTCTGGCAGACTTGCAGGAGTGCTTTACCGACCGGATCCTGACGCCGGACGGGGAACTGGACCGGCAGGTGATGGCGTCGATCGCTTTTTCCGATCATCACAAGCTCGAAATGCTCAATACCATTATGTATCCCTATATCATGGGTGAAATTCTGCGAATGATACATCGGTTTTCCCAGCAGAACCACAAACTGATCTTATTGGACGCACCGACACTGTTTGAAAGTCGGGCGGACGATTTCTGCGACCTGATCATTTCTGTGGTGGCAAAACCAGAATTGCGAATGCAGCGGATCATGGAACGAGATCATATCTCCATGGCGGCGGCGAAGCAGCGTATGGAAATGCAGCTGACAGAGGAATTCTTCCGGCTGCATTCGGACACAGTTCTGGAAAATAATGCAAGCTTTTCCGAACTGCGGGACGCTGCACAGGAACTTTCCGCCAAGCTGATTTGTTATTACGAAACGGAATACGGTGCATTTGTATAAAAATGGGTTTCATATTCTGGAATACGGAATATGTTCAAGAATTGGAGGCTTTTCAAATGGAATCGAAAGAAACACAGGCAAAACAGAAAAAAGAACAGCTTTTCATGAAGTCTAAGCACGGTGCGACCCGTATTTCTGCGGAAACACAGAAGCAGAGCGATGCGTTTGCAGCAGACTACATGGCATTTCTGAACGCGTCCAAGACAGAACGTGAAGCAGCCAAGAATGCAGCTGCACTGCTGGAAGAAAAGGGCTTTGTGCCTTTTACACCGGATATGCAGCTGAAGGCAGGGGATAAGATCTATGTCAACAACCGCGGCAAGGCGATTATTGCAGCAGTGATCGGTACTGCACCGATTACAGAAGGTGTGCGTCTTTGTGCGGCACATATCGATTCTCCGCGTCTGGATATGAAGCAGAATCCGCTGTATGAGGATCACGAACTGGCAATGTTCAAGACCCACTACTATGGCGGTATCAAGAAGTATCAGTGGACTACTATTCCGCTGTCCCTGCACGGCGTTGTGGTAAAGGCTGATGGTACTTCGGTAGAGGTAAACATCGGGGAAGATGCCGGTGATCCGGTATTCTGTGTGACCGACCTGCTGCCGCATCTGGCACCGCAGCAGATGAAGCGTCCGGCAACGGAAATTGTCCGCGGCGAAGAACTGAACCTGCTGGTAGGCTCTATGCCGTTCAACAAGGACGAGGAGAGCGAACAGGTCAAGCTGAATATCCTGAACATTCTGCATGAAAAATACGGTATGACCGAAACCGATTTCCTGTCGGCAGAACTGGAAGCTGTTCCGGCATTTCCGGTTAGAGAACTGGGATTTGACCGCAGTATGATCGGCGGCTATGGTCATGACGACCGCGTTTGTGCTTATCCGGCACTTCGTGCTCTGCTGGACTGCGAAACACCGGTACACACCGCAGTGACGATTCTCACGGACAAGGAAGAAACCGGCAGCGACGGCAACACCGGTCTGTGCTCTTCTTATCTGCCGTATTTTCTGGAAGATCTGGCAGACTGCTTCGGAGCAAAGGGCCGCCATGTGATGCACGCTTCCCAGTGCCTGTCTGCTGATGTCAACGCAGCATTTGATCCCACGTTCCCGGACGTAATGGAACAGAAGAACTGTGCATATCTGAACCACGGCGTTTGCGTGACCAAGTTTACCGGTGCACGGGGCAAGTCTGGCACGTCTGATGCATCGGCTGAGTTTGTCGGCACCATTCGCCGTGTTCTGGACGAAGGCGATGTGGTATGGCAGACCGGCGAGCTGGGCAAGGTTGATGCAGGCGGCGGCGGAACTGTTGCGGCATATATTGCAAATCTGGACATCGACACCATTGACGTTGGTGTGCCGGTGTTGTCCATGCATGCACCTTTTGAGGTGGTTTCCAAGCTGGATGTTTATATGACCTATCGTGCATTCTGTACCTTTATTGCGTCTTAAACACGTTCTCAATTGATGATTTCTGAAGTGCCGGCGGATATACCATTCGCCGGCACTTTGGATATGGAGGTGTTTGCATGCGGATTTTTCAAAAGCGAGTAAAATCGCAGGCGATTCCGGATAGATTCACGGCGGCGGATATTCGAATGGAATCCAGCACGTGTACTGGTGAAACTGTGATCGGCTTTTATGATGCGGCAGAAAAGCGGCTTTGCTATGCGGAGCTGGTGCGGAACGAGACGGATGTTGCTGCGTTTTATCAAAAATACGGCGTGAAAAGATAAGGCAATACCGCACAAAGAGCGTCTGGCGACTTTGCACGCCATCTGCTTGCAAATTTCTCGTCATATTTCACAAAAATGCTCGTGAATACATCAAGTATTCACTCCGCTTTTTGTTTCATCTGACGAAAAATTTGACGACGCATCTGTCGCACAATCTTTGTGCGGTATTGCCATAAGGCGATTTTGAGGACTTTTTTGTTGCTTGTTGAAAAAAGACTTGACAAAATCGGGAATCTGTGATATAATAAAATTGTTCGTTATCTGATAAAACAGATAACGGCAGTTTCGAGGTGTAGCTCAGTTTGGTAGAGTGCTTGGTTTGGGACCAAGATGCCGCAGGTTCGAGTCCTGTCACCTCGACCATATGTAAAACGGCTTAGATGCGAAATTCGACGCATTTAAGCCGTTTTTTATGAAGTCGAAAAATATGACAACGCATCTTACGCACAAGCTTTATTCAGTGTTTCCTAAAGTTTGTAATTTTTTCGTATGAAAAGAGCACTTCATCAATTTGCCTGTTTCTTGCACACGTTTGCACCGAAACATAGAATCACCACCTTGACTTTCCCCACTCAATTATGGTATAATACAATAGAACATTCATGAAGCAAAGCACATGACTATACACAAACAAGCAAACACTGCACAAAATGTGGAGGCAACTGATATGACTTTATTGGAAGAATGCTTGGATGTTTTAAAAAAATACAGCATCATAGAGGATAAGGAACTGGAAGAACAAATTCTTTCCAATTTAAAGTCTACATTTTATGGGAAAATTGATTTTTCAAAGTATGCGGACGCTCATGAAATTAACTTTGAGGAAATCCGTCAGTTACCTGATGAAAGTGAATATTATGTCATATGGGATAACGCAGCAATTCCGATCATCAAGTGCAATATTGAGGATATTTTAGATAATATTTATGATGTATTAGCCGTTTCGTTTGATACTTGGCTAATATCAACTGATATGAAGCGGATAATAGAATTTTATCATGAGGGAAGCATCACCACAGCAAAAATTATTTAAATCATATCACTTTGGAAAGGGATAATTAACTGTTATGTACAGCAAACAAGAGTTAAGGAAACGCTGCATAAAGCCGTCAGGCGGGCTTTATGCAGCGTTTCCTTTATTCCATGCAATAGCAAAAAATCAAATTCGTCTTGACAACCGCCCCTCAACTATGTTACAATAAAAAGGCAAAAAAAGAAAAGGGAGCAAAAATCCATGGAACAGTGGGATATTTACGATGAAAACAAACAAAAGACCGGACGCACAATGAACCGGAATGACTGGCACATGAAGCCGGACGAATTTCACCTGACCGTGCTGGGAGTGTTGCAGCGTCCGGACGGCAAATATCTGATTACACGCCGTAATCTGGACAAGGAATGGGCTGCCGGCTGGTGGGAAGTTCCGGGCGGCGGTGTTCGTGCCGGAGAAGACGGAGCCGATGCCGTAAAACGTGAGATTCTGGAGGAAACCGGTATCGATGTCACCGGTGCCAAGGGCGGCTATGCGTTTTCCTATAAGCGTGTCAATCCGGAAGAACAGAACAATTACTTTGTGGATATTTACAAGTACGTGCTGGATTTTACCGAAGCAGATGTAAAAGTACAGCCGGACGAGGTGACGGAATTCGCACTGGCAACTGCCGAGGAGATTCGTGCCATTGCTGCACAGGGTATTTTCCTGCACTATGACAGTATCAGGGAAGCGTTTGTCTGATATAGCTTTATTATGTACATAAAAACCCCCTGACTTTCTGGTTCAAACCGTGAAAGTCAGGGGGGCTTTTTATAGAATGATATTGTTACGAAGTGTAGCTTTTCAGTGTGACATCTTTCCCCAGCAGATACTGTGTCAGCAGGACAATATCCGCTACGCTGAATACACCGTTACCGTTGGTGTCCTGCGGGCTGGCAGTCAGCACATCCTCTGTGCTCTGCCATTTGGTGATGTTCTGCCGCATCAGTGTCAGATCCACACCGTTGACCAGCTTGTCACTGTTCACATCACCTGCAATTATTTTGCTGTCCGGTGTTGTTGTACTGCTGTTCCCGCTGCCGTAGTAGTCGGAAAGGGAAATGCCGTTGGCACCCAGAGCAATTGTGTGATCCAGACTGATAAACTTGCCGTTGTCGTCCTGCCACAGTGCCGGCTTGACCAGAGCATATTTGTCCTCGTCCCACTTGCCGAAGTTGTCGTAGACCAGTCCGCCGGTGTCGCCGGAGTTTTCGTTGAAGCACCAGAACGTGTGGTGAATCCGGTTTTCGATCATAAAGTCACGGAGATAGGTCATCCACTGTTCGTTTTTGCCGCCGTCCATAAATCCGCCCCATTCGCCCATCAGCAGGGGAGCCACGCCCTCATCCTGGAGGAAGAACCAGTTGTCATACCAGCAGTCTTTCAGCAGCGTTTCCTGTGTGAAGCCGTCATAGAACCACTTCTGTTCCCATACCAGCGGACCGTAGTCGTGAGGGGAATAGACCAGCTGGCTCTGATATTTGCCCAGATCAATGGGATATTTTTTCGCCCCGCGGAAATTGCCGCCCCACCATGTGCCGTAATAATATTCTGTCATGGTGGTGTAGTCGATTTTCGGAGCAGTCCAGTCATAGCCCTCTTTGGGGTAGACTTCCGTACCCTCTACCATGACCAGCAGTTCCGGATTCTTTTCCAGTACCCGTGCTGCACAGGTTTCTGCGGCGTATTTCCAGTTGGTAGGGTCGGTGGAATCGTCCCACTTTGCCATTTGGTCTTTTACATCAGCTGTGCCGTGGGGCTCGTTTTTCAAGTCAATGGCAAGAATGGTGTCGTCGTCTTTATAGTAGTCTGCGAACCATGCCAGTGCATTGCACCAGTCCTCTGTGCTGAATTTGTCCGTATACCACAGGCTGATCTGATGACCGGCGGAAGCCGTTTCTGCACTGTGAATATCGATCATGATCTTGATGCCCAGTTCCCGACACCACTTCACCGCCATGTTCCAGATGTCGAAGCTGTACTTGATTGTGCCGCCCTCGATGCCTTCTTCCGTCAGTTCCGGATTGGTGTACTGGTTGACTTTGGGGGTAGCGGGATCAGGGTCGCCGTTTTTCCACTGGAGCAAAATTTCCGTAGACATGGGAATGCGGAGAAAGTTGAATCCGTGGTCGGCGATCTGCCGGAGCATATCGTGCATGTTCTGGGACCATACCCCGTCGAAAACCTGACTGCCGACATTGTAGCCGAACCAGTTGCAGCCGGTGATCCAGACCGGATTGCCGTCCTTGTCTACGATTTCGGCGTTGTCGTTGACGTGCAGCCAGTCGTCGTGGTAGCTGTCCGGCTGTGTGGCAGCCTGTGCCGCGAGGGACACCGCCGGAGCCGCTGTGCCGGCAAGCATGGTTCCCGCCAGAGCTGCCGGCAGCAGCAATTTCTGAAAAATGTGATGCAGCATAAAATCCTCCCTGTATCATGTGCGTGCGGAATGTTTCCGCGGCTGATTTCTGTTTTGCTTATATTGTAGCACAATTTGTGGGAAATGTCAATTGTTTTTGTGGGAATCGGAGAACAGAGAAAAACTTTTGCTGGATTTGCCGGAGCAGTCATGTCTTTTCTAAGTATTCCTCCAAGCAAACATTTTCCGACTGGATTTCCTGTGCTGCCTCTTTTCCCACATAGCGATAGTGCCACGGTTCGTAGTCAATGCCGGTAATGTCCTCTTTGCCCTCCGGATACCGCAGAATAAAGCCGTAGCGATAGGCGTTTTGTGACAGCCACTGATAAATGGTGTCGTTGTCGCACCGGCTCTTGTCGGCGTTGATGTCCAGTGCCAGTCCCAGCTGATGCTCGCTGTAGTTTGGCTTTGCCACCCACTTTTCCGCTTCCTTGCGTGCTTTGCGTTCACTGTAGCCCTCTGCAAGGTAGGCATCGATTTTTTCCTGCATCATCTCCTGTTGCTGCTGCTCCGAACGATAACCCTCGCCGACAACAGGGTAGACACCTTCCGTTCGCATGTCATCAAACATACTCTGTAAATCAGGGTAGATGCGGGAATCCACCTGCACACCGTTGGAAAGTGTCGTCAGTTCCGGCGAGTATCCTCTGGGCAAGGCGTGTTCATTGTTGACCAGTATCAGATTCCACGGGGTGTTGCTTTGCGTGGAAAATCTGGTAGGTAAACCGGCATGCTGTCGGAACAGCACCAGTCCGAGAAGCACTGCCAGAATCAGCAGGGGAATAAACAGAAAACGAAAAAATCTGTGTCTTTGTGAAGTCATAAAAAGCACTCCTTTCGCTTCTGATTGTATCACATCTGCGAAAGAAGTGCCTGCGGAAATGCATATGGCTTTCTGTTTTTTTTCTGAAAAAAATCATACGATTTTTTGACGAAGCGGGAGCGTTACGGTGAATCGAATCTGCTCGTTCCGGCTGTCTGCTTTTATTGTGCCACCGTGCAGTTCGGTGACCTGCTTGGCAATTGCCAATCCTAATCCAGCCCCGCCGGTAGCAGTGGCACGGGAACTGTCCCCGCGGAAGAACTGTTCAAAAATGCGGTCTAACTTTTCCGGTGAAATAGTGCGTCCGGTATTGCAGATCGTCAGCACGGCATATTCCTCGGTGGTGTGCATCTCCAGTGAAATGGCGGTATTGGGATAACTGTAGCTGATAGCGTTGCGAATCAAGTTGTCTACAACCCGTTCCAGCTTATCCGGATCACAGGTAAGTTTCACATCAGGGGCAATTTCCGTTTGCAGCTGTAGGTGCTTTTCCTCCAGAATCGGCTGAAATTCAAAGGCAGTTTGCTCCAGCATACGGGAAAAGTGAATCGTTTCCCATTCCAGTTCCATATGCGTCAGCTGAAAACGGGTGATCTCAAAGAATTGGTTAATGAGTTCTTCCAGCCGCCGTGCCTTGTTCAGAGCGATGCCGGTATATTTTGCACGCAGTTCCTGTGAAATTTCCGGCTCGTCCTGCAATAGAGAAAGGTAGCCGATCACACTGGTAAGCGGTGTTTTCAGGTCGTGTGCCAGATAGACGATCAGATCTTTTTTCCGCTGTTCGGCTTCCTTTGCGGCAAGTGCGTTTTGGTTGGAGGATTCCCGCAGACGGTTCAGTTCGTCCTGAATCGTCTTGACTGGTGCGGAAAGGGTAATTGGTTTTTCCGGTTCCTGCTGCATTTGCTCTGCTGCTTGTACGATCTCCTGCAAATAGGTGAATGGCTTTCGGAAAAGCAGCAGCGAAATGACAACCACGCCGACAATTGCCAGAAACGGAGTCAAAAAACGCATTGTCTGCAAGATATATGCCATGGAAGCCGAGCCGTTCCAAACAATATCCCAGCGAAGTAAAGACGAAATGCCGACCAGAAGCAGAATCATCAGTCCCAGCCACAGCACGATCGACAGAAATAACAGTAGCACCGTTCGCAGCCATAGCCGCCGAATGGCACGGGAACGGTCAGAAACTGCTCTGGGGACATAGAAGAAAAAACGGTAAACCAGAAATCCCCAGCCTGCCAGAAAGAGTGCCGGTGCGATGCTGAATTCCGCCATTTTCAGCAGGATATAGGGTGTTTCGTAGGACTGCCATGTGACCAGATGACAGAGAATATACCCCAGCCCGAACAAGACCACCATTCCAATGGTGAAGCCGATGCCGCACAGCCAGAACTGTACCAGTTTTTTGTGTTTGCTGTTTTGCTTATTCATCGATCTTGTACCCCACGCCCCATACCGTTTTGATCCACTTGGGCTTGCGGGGCGGTTCGCCCATTTTCTCCCGCAGGCGGGCAATATGTGCCATAACGGTATTGTTGCTGTCCAGATATTTTTCGCCCCAGACTGCTTCGAACAGTTCTTCGGAAGAAACCACATGCCCCTTGCGGGAACAGAGATACCAGAGGATCTCGAATTCCAGCGGTGTCAGCGAAAGCGATTTGCCGTAGAGGGTGCATGTATGGCTTTCGTGGTCAATGTACAGTCCGCTGCAGTCGTACACTGCTGCCGGAGCAGGTTCCGGTGCAGTCTGGTTGTACCTGATATACCGCCGCAGCTGTGTCTTGACGCGTGCAACGACCTCCAGCGGGTTGAACGGCTTCGTGATATAGTCATCTGCACCCAGCGTTAGCCCTGTGATCTTATCCACATCTTCCGTTTTGGCAGTCAGCATAATCAACGGAAACAAATGCTTTTCCCGAATTTTCCGGCAGAGGGTGAAGCCGTCCAGATCCGGAAGCATCACGTCCAGCAGTGCCAGTGCAATGGGCTGGGTGTCTGCAATATGCAGAGCCTCTGCGGCACAGGAAGCCTTTTTCACCAGATAGCCTTCATTTTTCAGGTAGACCTCCACAAGGTCTGCAATTTCTGTTTCATCATCGACAACCAATATCATTTCTGCCATAGCTTTTCTCCTAATGATAAAATACAACTATATTATAGCATAGGCTTGGAGAAAATGCAAATGGTGTTCGAATGTTTTCAGATATATGTTTTTTGGTAAAATTTCACGTATCACTTACACCAGACAAGAACCGCTGTGCAGAAATGTACAGCGGTTCTTTCAGCTTTTCCCAAAATATTCGTCTGCTGTTCGAAAAATAATTCTTGACAAATTACTTAAATTACTGTATAATTAGCTAAAAAAGCAACTTTGCAAAAAGAAAGGGCGGAGAAACGTGGCAAAAGCAGTACGAATGTCTGACATTGCCGAGCGGCTGCATGTCAGCATTGTAACAGTTTCCAAGGCACTTGCCGGAAAGGACGGTGTCAGCGAGGAGCTGCGGCAGGAAATTCTACAGCTGGCAGAAGAAATGGGTTACAAGAACAAGAAAGCCAAGCCGGTGGCTGCGGCGAAAACCTATACGCTGGGAATTGTGACATCTTATCGATATATTGAAAAAGGACAGTCGTTTTACTGGAGTCTGTACGAACGGATCCTGTTTTATCTGGCACAGACCGGACATATCGGCATTCTGGAAGTGGTGAACGATACTGCGGAGCAAAACTGTCAGGTGCCGCGGCTGGTGCAGGAAGAACGGGTAGACGGCGTGATCGTCATGGGCAATTTCTCAAAAGCCTATCGAAATATGCTGGCGGAAACTGAAATTCCCTTGGTAGTGCTGGACGCGTTTGACGCACGGTATCATCGGGACTCCGTGATCTCCGACGGCTATTACGGCATGTATACCATGGTGGATTACCTGCTGCAAATGGGACATCGGGATATTGTCTTTGTGGGTTCTGTCAATGCCACCAGCAGTATCACTGACCGCTATTATGGCTATTGCCGTGCCATGCGGGAAGCTAGTGTGACTGTGACGGAAGATCGTATTCTCCCGGATCGTGATGCAGAAGGAAAGGTGACAGTTTCTCTGGAACGTCTGTCTAAGCTGCCCACTGCGTTTGCCTGTAACTGTGATGTTACTGCATATGTGCTGCTGAATGCTCTGAAAGAAAATGGAATCCGTGTGCCGGAGGACGTTTCTGTGGTGGGATTCGATGACTACATTCTGGCAGATCTGGCTGTTCCATCGCTGACGACTTACGCCATTGACGTAGATCATATGGCAAAAGTCAGTGCCCAGCAGCTGATTCGCCGGATCCAGAAGCCCGAAGCCGAAGTTCGCCGCATTGTCGTCAGCGGAAAACTGGTGATTCGGGAAAGCGTGCAGAAACATTCAGGAAACACTGCATAAAGTCCGCCTGACGGCTTTGCACGCAATCTGCTTGCAGATTTTCCGTCATATTGCTCAGAAATCTGTCGAAAAATCTGACTACGCATCTTATGCACAAGCTTTATTCAGTGTTTCCCTAGGAACAATTTTGCTTATATGTCAGTCCGACAGGGGAGAATTTCTCTGTTGGACTTATTTTTTAGCTAAAAAATCGGAAATCCCGAATCACGATACCGAATTGCACAACAAATCCGGTGAAATGTTTGTTGAATATAGCTAATTCGAATAGAATCCTTTTGTGGAAAATGCAGAAAAGCTGTTTTAAACTTAAATTTAGCTTGACTTTTAGGTAAAAATAGAGTAAGATAGGATCATAAAGAAACGGAATATAAAAAAGATTCCGGAAACCTATACGTGAAAAATCAGCATAAAATTGCGATTCGGCACGAGAACGCAATACCGAAATGGAGGAACTTATTATGAAACACAGAATTCTGGCTCTGGTACTGGCAGGCATGCTCACTGCTGCGGCGACCGCGTGTGGAAGCACCAACAGCAAAACCAGCAAAAACGCAGACGCAAAGCCGACCGTTGCATATAAGGACATGCAGGTAGGCGAAACGGCTACTGATCTGAAGGCAGACCTGAAGATCCTGACCAACCGCACCGATCTGGTGGATTCCGATTTTCAGGACTACATCAGCGAATTCAATGCCATGTATCCGAACATCACAATTACCTATGAAGGTATTACCGATTACGATACTGATGCTACAACACGGCTGTCTTCCGGTGACTGGGGTGACATCTGCTGTATTCCAACTACGGTAGACAAGAGCGAACTGAGTAATTATTTTGAAAAGATCGGTGACTACGGTGACTTCAAGGATACTTACGAATTTGCAGATAAGCAGATGTTTAATAATGAAGTCTACGGTATCCCTACCATGGGCAATGTCAGCGGTGTCGTTTACAATAAAGCGGTTTTTGAAAAGGCAGGCATCACAGAACTGCCGACAGATCCGGAAACATTTCTGGCAGATCTGAAGCTGATTCAGGAAAAAACCGATGCCATTCCGCTGTATACCAACTACGCTGCCGGCTGGACATTAACAGCATGGGATGCTTATATCAGCGGCGGTGCAACGGGAGATGCAGATTTCAAAAACAACAAGCTGGTACACTCCAAGGATCCGTTTGCAAAGCATGACGATATGACCGGACCGTTTGCCGTATATGATACTCTGTATGAGGCAGTAAAGCAGGGGCTGACGGAAGAAGACCCGACTACAACTGACTGGGAGGGCTGTAAGGCACAGATCAACGAAGGCAATATTGGCTGCATGGTTCTGGGCAGTTGGGCAGTGCCGCAGATGCAGGCAGGCGGTCCCAATGCAGATGACATCGCCTATATGCCGTTCCCGATCAGCGTGGACGGCAAACAGTATGCTTCCGCAAGTGCAGACTATTGCTATGGTGTCAATGTGAACAGTACCAGCGAAGAAAAAACGGCAGCGATGCTGTACATCAAGTGGCTCACCGAGTCCTCCGGCTTTGCGAAAACTCAGGGCGGTATCCCGATCGTAAAGGGCGATGCGTATCCGGATTCTCTGGAAAGCTTTCAGAGTATCACGCTGGTGACCGATAATCCTGCTCCTGCCGGAGAAGAAGACTTGTTCGGTAAGATCAATAACGATTCTGAAATTTCTCTGGATTCTGATTCCACGCATGTGGCTTCGATTATAGAAGCAGCCATCGGCGGCAATCAAACGATGGAAGAAATCGCCGATGAATGGAATGCTGCATGGACCAGTGCACAGGAAAAGAACGGTGTAACTCCGGAATAAAGATAACGCTTGAAGTCAGAAAGGAAGTGCATGGACATGGCAGCACATCACACAGAAGTCGGATTGTCCAAACGAATGCGGCGGCTGAAATGGTCCAATGTGAATGTACAAAAAGTGGTAGTGACTCTGACATTTCTGTTTGTACCATTGTTCCTGCTGGTACTGTTTACATATCTGCCGTTTTTCAAAATGGTGCAGTTCAGCTTTTACGACATGAAATATATCGGTGCCAGAAAGTTTGTGGGACTGCAAAACTATGTGGACGTTTTCACACGAGATGATTGCTTCAATGCCCTGAAACTCAGCCTGTATTATATGGTTGGTTCCGTTGTGCAGCTGGCATTGGCACTGCTGTTTGCAACGATTCTCAGCTTTAATCCAAAAGGCGGAAACTTTTTCCGCGGAGCACTGTACTTTCCGAGTTTGGTCTGCGGCATTGCCGTGGGATTCATTTTCAAGTATTTCTATACCCACGGATTCGTGCTGGACTCCATTTTGGGCTTGCTGGGAATTCCTGAAGACATGCTGCCGTTCTGGCTGAAAGATATCCGCATCAACAACTGGGTGCTGGTGGCATCTTCTATCTGGCGGTACATGGGACAAAACATGGTACTGTTTATCGGAGCAATTGCCAGCGTAGACAAAACTCAGTACGAGGCCGCAGCCATTGACGGTGCCAACGCATGGCATCGGTTCCGTTACATTATCCTGCCGTCCATTCGCACGATCGTAGTACTGAATATGATCCTCGCCATTTCCGGTTCGCTGTCCGTATTCGAAATCCCTTATGTAATCACAGACGGCGGCTTCGGAACATCGACCTATTTTGTCTTAATGGATAAGCTGGCACACGCCAACCAGAAGGTTGGTCTGGCATCGGCAATGGCAGTGGTACTGCTGGTGCTGATCCTGTTGGTCAGTGCTGTGCAGAAGCTGGCAGAAAAGAAGTTGGATTCTGGTGTTCGCACCAGTAAGAGGAGGGCGAGAAAATGAAACAGGGACACGTCTTTCTAAAAAAACTGCCGAAGCAGATTCTACAGTATGCGATTCTGCTGCTGGGTGCATTCTGTGCACTGGTGCCGATCGTCAGCTGTGTGACAACGGCATTTAAAAACGATGAAGAATACCGCACGACCAGTGTTATGACACTGCCGGAAAGCTGGCTGAACTTTGAGAATTTCAAGGTGGCATGGGAAAAGGCAGACATGGGAAAAGCGTTTCTCAACAGCTTTCTGATTCTGGTTTGTGTGCTGGTGGGCAGTACCATGATTTCCGCCATGCTGGCGTATGTGCTGAACCGATTCCAGTTCCGCGGCAATCACCTGATTCGCAATCTGTTCATGGTTGCGGCACTGATCCCGGGAATTGCCACACAGGTCACCGTCTATCAGATCATGACGGTTCTGCATCTGGTCAATACGCTTTACGGCTACATTTTCCTGATGCTGGGAACTGATGTTATCGCCATTTATATCTTTTTGCAGTTTTTCGAGAATCTGCCAAAGACACTGGACGAGGCGGCAATTCTGGACGGTTGCAGTTATTTCGGCGTATTCTTCCGAATCCTGCTGCCGCTGCTGAAACCGGCGATCGTTACCAGTGCGATTCTGAAAGGTGTCGGCACCTACAACGAATACTATATGGCAAATCTGTACTTGCAAGACAAGAACCTGTATCAGGTGGTATCCACTTCTTTGTACACATTCACCGGACCTATGGGCAGCCAGTATCAGTATATCTGTGCCGGCGTAATTATCACCATGATTCCGATTCTGATTATTTTCCTGTTTTGTCAGAAACAGATCTACAGCGGCATGGCAATGGGTGCTGTAAAGGAATAATAGGAGGCAATATATATGAACCCGACTTTGACACAGGCAGCCAGCCTGCCGAATATCCCGTGGCAGAACCGACCGGGAAACTGTTCTGCACCGGTGTGGCGTTATACCGAAAACCCTATCATTTCCCGCAATCCGATTCCCGATGTTGCCCGCATATTTAATAGTGCTGTGATTCCCTATCAGGGTGCCTATGTGGGTGTGTTCCGCGGAGAGCAGGTGAACGGCATTCCGTTTATCTACTTCGGCAGAAGCCGCGACGGAATCCACTGGGAGTTCGAACCGGATAAGATCCAGTTTGTAGATGAGAACGGCGAGCCGTTTCAACCGATCTACGCATACGATCCCCGACTGGTAGAAGTGGACGGAACCTATTATGTCATCTGGTGTCAGGACGCATATGGTGCAGCGATCGGCATGGCAAAGACGACCGATTTCCGGACATTTGTGCGGGTAGAAAATCCGTTCCTGCCGTTTAACCGGAACGCGGTATTGTTCCCGCGAAAGGTCAACGACAAATATCTGATGCTGTCCCGTCCCAGTGACAGCGGACACACCCCGTTCGGGGACATCTTCCTGAGCGAAAGCAAAGACATGGAATACTGGGGACACCACCGTCATGTTATGGGCAAGAGCAGCCGCTGGTGGGAAAATACCAAAATTGGCGGCGGAGCAGCACCAATCGAAACCAGTGAGGGCTGGCTGTTGTTTTACCATGGTGTTACCAATACCTGTAACGGATTCGTCTACAGCATCGGCGGTGCCATTCTGGATTTGGACGAACCGTCCAGGGTGAAATACCGCTGTGAAAACTTCCTGCTGACACCGGAACAGTGGTACGAAGAACGTGGCTTTGTGCCGAACGTTTGTTTCCCCTGTGCCACCCTGCAGGACGGCGACACCGGCAGAATTGCGATTTACTATGGCTGTGCAGACAGCTATGTGGGTCTGGCGTTTACTGATGTACAGACTGTAGTCGAATACATTCAGTCCCATGATGCGGCTTGTGATGATGACTGCAGCGAGGGCAGACGATAATTGCAGATATGCCAACAATAGGAGGGATGGATATGAAACTGACCGCAGAAGTGCAAATGATGCTGGAACAAAAAATCATTCCGTTCTGGCTGTCGCTGCAGGACGATCATTATGGCGGGTTTGTCAGTTATGTGGATCTGAACCTGCGGCGGAATGAAAAAGCCGAAAAGGGCTGTATTCTTAACAGCCGGATCCTCTGGTTTTTTTCCGAAGCGGCAATGCTGCTGAAACGTCTGGACCTGCGGCAGGCGGCAGATCATGCGTACCGGTTTCTGATGCGGTACTGCATGGATCGCAAAGCCGGCGGCGTGTACTGGTCGGTGACTTTTGATGGAAAACCGCTGGACACCACCAAGCACACCTACAATCAGGCGTTTGCAATCTACGCCCTGTCTGCTTATTATCGGCTGACCGGAAATCCGAAGGCGTTGTTTGCAGCGAATCAGTTGTTTCAGTGCGTGGAAAACCATTGCCGCGATGCAGGCGGCTATGGAGAAGCCTATGACCGTTTCTGGAATCCGGAATCTAACGAAAAGCTTTCCGAAAACGGTGTTATGGCAGAGCGTACCATGAACACCCTGCTCCATGTTTTTGAAGGCTACAGCGGACTGTATCAGGCGACACAGGCACCGGAAGTGGGAACAGAACTGCGTGCCCTGCTGGACATCTGGGGAAAGCACATGTTCCAACCGGAAAAACGCCGGCAGGAGGTATTCTTTGATAAGAACTACCACAGTCTGATCGACCTCCAGAGCTACGGACACGATATTGAAAGTGCATGGCTACTGGACTGGGGCTGTGATCTGCTGGGAGATGCGGCACTGGCTGAAAAGGTACACCGCATGACCGATGTGCTGGCACAGTCTGTACTGGAACGCGGCTTTGACGGCGAAGCCGTCTGCAACGAAATCGAAAAAGGTGTGACAGATACAGACCGGATCTGGTGGGTGCAGTCAGAGGCAATCGTTGGATTTGTCCACATGCTGGAAAAACATCCTGAACAGAAACAGTACGGCGAAGCCGCTGCGAAAGTGTGGAAGTATATTCTGCGGCAGCTGGTGGACTCGCGGGAAAACAGCGAATGGTTCTGGAAAGTGGACATCACCGGCAAACCGGTGAAAAAGCTGACGATCGTTGACCCGTGGAAGTGTCCGTATCATAATGGCAGAATGTGTATGGAGATCATAAGGAGGAATCCAGATGTATCATGTTGAATATCTGCGGCAGAAAGAGAAGCAGGAGGAATTGCTCCGCCGCAAAAATGAGAAATCTTCTTTTTACAATGGTATCTACCTGCGGTGGAAAAATCCGGTGCTCACCCGTGACCATGTGCCGCTGCACTGGCGGTACGATCTGAATCCGGAAACGAACCCGTTTTTTCTGGAACGGCTGGGAGTCAACGCGGTGTTCAACGCCGGAGCAATTTATCTGAACGGCAAGTATTGTCTTGTGGTTCGGGTAGAGGGCAATGACCGCAAAAGCTTCTTTGCGGTTGCAGAAAGCACCAACGGCATCGACAATTTTCGCTTTCGGGAAAAGCCCGTTGTGCTGCCGGATCTGTATCCGGACGAAACCAATGTCTATGACATGCGGCTGACTCAGCACGAGGACGGCTGGATCTACGGCGTGTTCTGCTCCGAATCCAGTGCCAAAGACCCTGCCGACTTGTCAGCGGCAGTGGCGGCAGCAGGCATTGTCCGCACTAAGGATTTGAACACGTGGGAACGCCTGCCGAATCTGGTGACCAAGCAAAGCCCCCAGCAGCGGAACGTCTGCCTGCTTCCGAAATTCGTAGACGGGAAGTATGCGTTTTATACCAGACCGATGGACGGCTTCATTGAAACTGGTTCCGGCGGCGGTATCGGGTTCGGACTGGCAGAGGACATCACCCATGCGGTGATTGAAGAAGAACGTATGACCAGCCTGCGGAAGTATCACACCATTACCGAATCCAAAAACGGAGCCGGTGCGGTGCCTATCGAAACGGAACAGGGCTGGCTGCATCTGGCACACGGCGTGCGGAATACGGCAGCGGGACTTCGCTACGTATTGTATGTATTTGTCACAGACCTGCACGAGCCGTGGAAAGTGATTGCCGAACCGTCTGGCTATTTTCTGGCTCCGCTGGGCGGAGAACGGGTGGGCGATGTTTCCAACGTGGTGTTCACCAACGGTGCGATCGTTCGGCCGGACGGCACGGTATACATTTATTATGCATCATCAGACACACGGCTACACGTTGCCACTACCGACATCAAGCGACTGTTGGATTACGCCTTTCACACCCCGCAGGACCCGCTTCGCAGTGCCGATTGTGTCAAGCAGCGGTGTGATCTGATCGACCGGAATCTGGAATTTATACATCAACAGGGATAACGCTCTTTTGGAATTGTTATGAGGAGGAACCAAAATGAAGAAGAAATGGATCGCAGCAATCAGCAGTGTCGTTCTCGGCTGCAGCACCGTAATGATGCCGTTTGCATCATCATTTACCGTAAATGCAGCTGATACCCGCAGCGGATTCGTTACCACCAACGGCACCCAGTTCATGCTGGATGGCTCTACATTCTACTATGCCGGCACCAATAACTACTACCTGAACTTCAAGCCGAAGGAAAGCGTAGATGCAGTGCTGGAAGATGCCGCAGAAATGGGACTGAAAGTTGTCCGCACATGGGGCAACTTAGATGCCGGTGTGAAAACGGATAAGGTTTCTGATAAAGGTTACACCGTATTCACCGACAGCGTAGACGGCTCCGGCGAAAAGGAAGGCGTGTACTATCAGTATTTCGATGCCGATCTGGGCAGACCGGTCGTCAACGAAGGCGAGGACGGCTTGCAGAAGCTGGACTATGCACTGTACAAGGCAGAGCAGGAAGGTATCAGATTGCTGATCACCTTTACAAATAACTGGGAAGCATTCGGCGGCATGGGACAGTATGTCCAGTGGGCAAAGCTGGCAGGGGAAAATGTCAGCGGTCACGATGACTTCTACACCAATGAAACCATTAAGGGCTGGTATAAGGATTACATCAAGACACTGCTCAATCATGAGAACGTATATACTGGCGTAAAGTACAAGGACGATCCCACGATCTTCTCATGGGAACTGGCGAATGAACCTCGCTGTGAATCCGATGCAGGCTGTGAAAACAACACCGTTGTAAAGTGGGCAACCGAAATGAGTGCCTATGTGAAGTCTATCGACAACAACCACATGCTGGCTGTTGGTGACGAAGGTTTCTATAACTATGGTTACAACGATTTTCCGGAGGGCGACCACAAGTATGTATACCACGGCAGCTCCGGTATGGACTATTTACAGCTGACCTCGATTCCGGATATTGACTTCGGCACTCTGCATGTGTACTGCGACCAGTGGGGACTGACCAAGGAACAGGGCGAATTCTGGTTCAAGAAGCACGGCGAGGACACCGCGGCAATGAATAAGCCGCTGATCGCAGAAGAATTCGGCTGGAAAGACCAGGGCGAAAGAGCCGATGTTTATACAGACTGGTTCAACATTTTCGAGGGCAACACCTACGAGGGCGTAGAATTCGCCGGAACCAACTACTGGATGCTGGCTTCCATGGACGACGGCAGCCTGTATCAGGACTATGACGGATATACCGTTTATTTTCGGGATTACCCGAAAACCAATGATGCACGTGATGTCATTATGGCACATGCAGAGCGTATGAATGCCCGCAATGCACAGAACAGCGTTTCTCCGAAAAAGGCAGACTTTGACATTGTGAACCCGAAAGATGTGACCTTGCAGGCAACGATCAAACTGGGCAGCATCTCCGGACTACAGCTGGACGACACCGCACTGACTGCTGACACCGACTACAGCATCAGCGGCACTACAGTTACCATTTCGAAAAATGCACTGCAATCGCTGGAACTGGGCAATCACAAGGTAACGCTGCTTACCACCGAGGGTGCACAGCCGACCGCATTGATTCGCGTGTACGATTCCACTGCGGAGGAACAGTCCCGCAGCGTGATCGACGACTTCGAAAGCTATGCAGACAGCAAAGCAGTTGCCGCAGCATATCAGCGGAATTCCAGCGGTGACAGCCTGACCCTTTCGCTGGACACCGAACATGTAAAGAACGGCAAGGCTGCCCTGAAATACGACTACAGCGTAACAGACGGCGGTGCAGGCTACTGCGGTGCCACCAAGAATCTGGGCAGTGCAGACTGGACCGGCTTCGACGGCATTCGCTTCTGGATCCTGTCGGACGGCAGCAACCGCGAAACTACATTCCAGTTTGTGGACGGTGCCGGTGCATACTGGGAGAGCGTTCAGAAAGTCACTGCCGAGGAAGGCTGGACAGAGGTAAAGATCCCGTTCTCAGACTTCTATGTGCAGCAATGGGGCACTGCCGCAGAAACTCCGACACTGAGCGGTGTGAAAGAATTCTCTCTCTACACCGGACAGAACGGCAATCCGGGAACCGGTGTATGGTATTTCGATGACATCGGTCTGTACCATGACGGTACGGTCACGGTACCCGATGCAGAAGCAACAGAAACAGAAGCGACCTTTGATCCGCAGGATCCCACAGACATCATCTTTACCATTATCACTAACGGACATGTGCTGACCGGCATTAACGAGGACGGAAATGCATTGCAGCAGGGAACGGATTACGCTGTCAACGGCAGCCAGTTCCGCTTCAATCGCTCCTATCTGGAAACCCTGACAGAAGGCAAGCACACCCTGCATGTGACATTTGCCACTTGTCCGGACGTTGTTCTGACCATTCAGGTGCTGGGACAGTCCGGCACGACCGAAACCACAGTCACGACCACAGAAGAAACCACGACCACAGAAACAGAAACCACTTCCTCTGCGGCAGACACCACAAGTGAAACCGCTTCTTCGGAGAACACCACAGAAACCGTTGCCTCCACCACAGAAACCACAGCTCAGACAACTGCATCTTCTTCCGAAGTGCTGGGACAGGTGCTGTATGGTGATGTGAATCTGGACGGCAGAGTAGACATCACAGACGCAGTGCTGCTGAACAAGGCGACTGCCGGCGTGGTAACCCTGAATGATACTGCACGGCAGAACGCAGACTGCGATGCCGACGGCATGACAGATACCAACGACGCAACCGTTTTGCTCCGGTTCTTGGTGCAAATCATCAACAATCTGCCGGAAATGGCAGAATAAATTTTAGGGCAATACCGCACAAAGATTGTGCGACAGATGCGTCGTCAAATTTTTCGTCAGATGAAACAAAAAGCGGAGTGAATACTTGATGTATTCACGAGCATTTTTGTGAAATATGACGAGAAATTTGCAAGCAGATGGCGTGCAAAGTCGCCAGACGCTCTTTGTGCGGTATTGCCTTAGGCAATCCCTTTCAAAAATATTCCTCTCTTAAAGAAAAGCGACCCTGTACAGAACCTGTTTTATGGCTTTATACAGGGTTGTTTTTTGCATTTGCAGCAACACAAATTTCACGATTCACAGAATATTCTCAAAAAGTTGTTTTTTTTTGCGGTATAATAGAAAATGCTAGCATACATATTGGAAAGATATACGTTCGTATCATGGAAAATTTGTGAGAGGAGTAAATAAAGTTGAAGAAAATCGGAAAAATTTTAGCCGCTTTGACGGCGGCGACCTTGTGTGTCGGAGCATTGCCGGCAGTGCAGGTTGCTTTGCCGCGGGTGTCCATTGCGGCAAGTGCGGAATCCGCAGACGGGTTGACTTACCAACTGATTAACGACAGTACAGAGGTGGCTATCACAGGCTGTGATGATGTGACTTCAGTCATCGTTCCGTCGGAGATCGAGGGAAAGCCGGTAACAACGATTGCAGAACGTGCATTGTCCTCAAAGTCCAAGTTGCTGAAAGTAACATTACCGGATAGTGTGACCACGATCGAAAGCCGTGCTTTTAATGACTGTAGTCATTTGAGAAGTGTGGACATGGGAAATGGTGTAAAAACAATCGGAACGTTTGCTTTTTCAGGCTGTAACGAATTGACAAGCATTACCCTTTCGGAAAATCTGACCGAAATTGGTGAATCGGCATTTAACCAGTGCAGTGCTTTAACGGAACTGGCACTTCCGGATTCTGTTGCTACGATAGGAAATGGTGTATTTGCATCTTGCAGCAAGCTGAAACAGGTGACCTTGCCCAATGGCTTGACAAGCATCAGCGAAAGTATGTTTTCGGATTGCTCTGCTTTGACCTCTGTGGAAATTCCGGATTCTGTCACTTCCATCGAGTATCGTGCATTCAAAAACTGTTTGAAATTACAGCAGATACCGCTGCCGGAAGGTCTGACAACGATCGGCGAAGGTGCATTCTATAGTTGTTCCGGATTGGAACAGATAACTTTTCCGGAAGGTCTGACAAGTATGGGTGCCAGTGCATTCTATAATTGTTCCGGACTGGCACAGGTGACTTTGCCGAATAGTCTGACAAGTACGGGAAAAGAAGTATTTTCCAGTTGTTCTTCTCTGACTTCCGCGGAAATTCCGGAGGGATTCACTGAATTGGCAGACGGCACATTTTCCAACTGCGGCAGCTTAAAAGATGTGAAATTGCCGAACAGCCTACAGAAAATCGGAGGTGGTGCATTTCAGAATTGTGATGCACTCACAGAGATCACAATTCCGGGGAACGTAACCGACATTTGCGGTTCTGCCTTTGCCAAATGCGATGGGCTGACAAGTATTGTCATTCCTGATTCCGTCACTTTTATCGGCGATAATATTTTCAATATGTGCAGCAAACTGGAATACATTTATCTTCCGAACAGCGTTATGAGCATAGAAAATAACGCTTTTTATGGCTGTACCGCTCTGAAATTTATTGCGATTCCGGAAAATGTTTTGACCTTGAAGGACGGTACGTTCTATTTCTGCACTAGCCTGGAAAGCATTTTGTTTTATAAGGGACTCTCAAAAATCAATACTCTTTGTTTTAACCGCTGTGATAAACTGACTGATGTGTATTATACAGGATCTGAGGAAGATTGGAATGATATTCCGGGTGTAGGTGCTCTTGGTGGTGCAGAACACCACTACAACTGGGATCCCAACGAACAGATTCCCGGTCAGCCTATCATGACAACTACCACAACGACAACAACGACTACTACAACCACCACCACAACCACTACTGCCACCACAGAATCCACAACAGAACAGACTACCACAGAGCAGACCACCGCATCAACCACAACAGCTGCTACCACCACCGAAACCACAACCACCACCGCAGAAACTACAGCTACAACTACAACAACTACCACCAACACCACCACAGCAACAACCGCAACGACTGCAACCACTACCACAACGGCTCCGACAGCTGCAAAGGGTGACGCTTCCGGCGACGGCGTGCTCGACACCAACGATGTATTCGAAGCCATGCTCTACGTGGCATACCGCGGTGCAGGCATGTCCAGCAATCTCACCGCTGACCAGATCGCCGCTGCCGATATTGACGGTGACGGTTCGGTAGATTCCACTGACGTGTACTACATCCTCTACTACGTTGCCCTGCAGGGTGCAGGCAAGAACCCGACTTGGGACTTCATACTGGGCAGAAAGTAATCCCTAGGGAAACACTGCATAAAGCTTGTGCGTAAGATGCGTAGTCAGATTTTTCGGCAGATTGCATAGAAATCCCGCAGGCATACTGCCGTATGGCAAGGGATTTCTGGGCAATATGACGGCTTTGCACGCAGATTGCGTGCAAAGCCGTCAGGCGGGCTTTATGCAGTGTTTCCCTAATTTTCCTGAAATAAAGAAAGCCGCTGTGCATAACGCACGGCGGCTTTTTGTTGTGGAAAAATCATCTGTTTACGAAGTTTTCTTCTTGCTGACAGTACGCTTTCTGGCGGCGGGCTTTTTCACAGCCGGCTGCTTTTTCGGCTGGATTCGCAGCATAATGCCGGAGAACGGCGGCAGTTCCAGCGTGAACTGCATGCCGGTGCGGGTAACATCGCCTACGATTGCCTGCTTGCTCTCCTCGGTGCTGCCGTGGAAACGTTTCCAGTCGGTGTGCAGCAGCGGTTTCAGGCTGCCGCAGTCCGGCAGGGTAAAGGTGAACGTCTGCGTGGCTTCGTCGGACATGTGCAGCAGAATCAGAATGCGGCTGTCACCGGCACGGCGTTCCATGGCGTAGATGCCCTTGGCTTCCTGATGACAGTCCACCCAGCAGAAGCCGTCCTGTTCATAGTCGTCCTGATACAGTGCCGGTTCGGTGAGATAGAGCCGGTTCAGTTCCAGCATGTAATGGTAGAATGCATCGTGAATGGGATATTTCAGAATGTCCCAGTCCTGCTGCTGCTCCTCGGTCCACTCCCGCAGCTGTCCCAGTTCGCTGCCCATGAACAGCAGCTTTTTGCCGGGGTGTGCATACATATATAAATAGAGCAGCCGGGCCTGTGGGAATTTCTGTTCGTATTCGCCGAACATCTTCTGCATGATCGTGGCTTTTCCGTGGACGTTTTCGTCATGGGAGAGGGGCAGCAGGTAGTATTCGTTGGGGAAGTACATCATGGAGAAGGTCAGCTTGTGGTAGGTGTCGCTGTCCCGCCGTACCCACGGATACTGCCGGAAGTAGTCCAGCGTGTCGTTCATCCAGCCCATGTCCCACTTATAATCAAAGCCCAGTCCGCCGTATTCTACCGGACAGGTCACGCCCTCATAGTTGGTGGAGTCTTCTGCGATCAGCATGCTGTCCGGGTGCAGCTGGTGCAGTCCCTGATTCATGCGTTTCAGGAACGTGATGCTGGCAGGATTGATGCCGCGGCTGGCATCGCCGCCCCAGTAGATCAGCCGGCTGACTGCGTCCATACGCAGCCCGTCAAAGTGGAAAACAGACAGCCAGTAGTTGGCACAGGACTGGAGAAAACTGCACACTTCGCCGCGGGCGTGGATAAAGTTACAGCTGCCCCACTCGCTGTAGTTGTCCTCTTTCTCCGGATACTCATATAATGTTGTACCGTCATAGTGGTTCAGGGCGTAGCCGTCCACTGCGAAATGCACCGGTACAAAGTCCAGAATCACACCGATTCCCGCCTGATGACAGGTGTCGACCAGCTGCATCAGCTGATGTGCTGTGCCATAGCGGGAAGTGGGGCTGAAAAAGCCGGTGTTCTGGTATCCCCAGGAGCAGTCCGCAGGGTGCTCGCTCAGGGGCATGAATTCGATATAGTTATAGCCTGCCTTTTTGACGTAGTCCACCAGCTTCGGGGCGATCTCCTCATAGGTGTACCAGCCGTTGGGGTTGTTCGGATTGGTTTGCCACGAACCCAGATGCACCTCGTAGATGTTGACCGGTTTCTTCCGGTGACTGCCACGCTGTGCCAGCCATTTCTTGTCGTGGAACGTGTAGCTGGACAGGTCGCGGATAATCGAAGCGTTGTTCGGACGCAGCTCCATGCCGAAGCCATAGGGGTCGCAGTGGTCGATGATGTCGCCGTCGGGATTCTGCGGGGTGATGCGGTACTTGTACATCTGTCCGGCGACGGCTTCCGGTACGGTGAGCTCGTACACGCCGCCGTCGTGGATCCGCTGCATAGGTATCGGCTCCCACGCGCCGCCCTCCCAGATCAGGTCTACGGCTGCCGCATTGGGAGCAAGGGTGCGGAATACAACGCCCTGTTCTGTCACGTGTGCCCCGAAATACGTGTGGGCATCGAAAGCGTTGCCCAGAAAAAACTGATGAATATCCATAAGGTTGGTTCACTCCTTCGATTGATATATCCATTGAAATTGCATAAGATTTGCCGTTCCGTTGTAATTTTTTTCTCAAAGTGCATCGAAATCTAGTATTATTATACTAAATCTACATACTGCATTGCAAGCACCAAATCTGCATATAGTGTTGTATTATAGACAAATGTATATATAGTGTTTGCCGGAACTGCACTTTTTGAGAAAAACCGAAAAAAATTTCGGAAAACCATTGCAATCGAACGGAAAATGCGGTATAATAAAAACAGGACAACACCGTGCAAAGCCGATATACGGACTTGTGCGGGGTTGCCGGAACAGATGACCGTTTCTGACAGAGGCGGCTGTAGTTAGGCTGTACGAATCTGTGGATACGGGGAACAACTGTTGCACCAATTTTTTTAGGAGGCACTTATTTATGTTAGTATCGGCAAAGGATATGATGGAGAAGGCTAGAGACGGCAAGTATGCAGTCGGTCAGTTCAACATCAACAATCTGGAATGGACAAAGGCAATCCTGAACACTGCACAGAAGCTGAATTCTCCGGTAATTCTGGGCGTTTCCGGCGGTGCCGGCAAGTACATGACCGGTTTCAAGGTTGTTGCAGATATGGTAAAGGCTATGGACGAATCTCTGGGTATCACCGTTCCGGTTGCTCTGCATCTGGATCACGGCACCTACGATCAGTGCTATGACTGCATCAAGGCTGGCTTTACTTCTATCATGTTCGACGGTTCTCACTTCCCGATCGAAGAAAATCTGGCAAAGACCAAGGAACTGGTTGCAGTTGCTCATAAGCTGGGTCTGTCTATCGAAGCAGAAGTCGGTGCAATCGGCGGCGAAGAAGACGGTGTAATCGGTAGAGGCGAGTGTGCAGATCCGCAGGAATGCAAGACTATCGCTGATCTGGGCGTAGACATTCTGGCTGCTGGTATCGGTAATATCCACGGCGTATATCCGGCAAACTGGGAAGGTCTGAGCTTCGAAACTCTGGAAGCTGTAAAGAAGGCTGTTGGCGACATGCCGCTGGTACTGCACGGCGGTACTGGTATTCCGGACGACCAGATCACAAAGGCAATCTCTCTGGGCGTTGCAAAGATCAATGTAAACACTGAGTGCCAGCTGGTATTCGCAGAAGCTACCAGAAAGTACATCGAAGAAGGCAAGGATCTGAAGGGCAAGGGCTTTGACCCGAGAAAGCTGCTCCTGCCGGGCTACGAAGCAATCATGGCAAAGGTAGAAGAAAAGATGAACCTGTTTGGTTCTGTCAACAAGGCGTAAGAAGCCTGACACACTGCACGAATCTGCAGAGAAAGGAATGTGTTTCTGATGAAAAAGACATTACAGGTAATCCTCGCTGTACTGGAAATCGTCACATATACTCTGGGAATTGTCGTTTGGACAAAGAACCTGATCAATTTGACACATTCTGATGAGAACGAAAGCACAGCTGATGAGGCGTAATGCTTCGAAGAAACCGGTTTGCACCCACCGTGGTGTGAACCGGTTTTTTGTGCACGTATCGGCTTCGGGCAGAAAAAAGACGGATATGATGCGAAAAACGTAAATTTTTTTGGAAAAAAACGTACTTTTTTCTTCAAAAGCCTTGATTTTTTCGTCCGGCAGTGTTATAATAAGTGTAATCATGCAGCAAAAGACCGGAACCCCACCGGTCTTTCGTTTATGTAGGCACTTTTTTCGGCGAAACACACTGCCGGAAAAAGTGCCCAATACGCGGAAAAAAGGAGCAGATGCCATGAAAATGAAGAAGTTCGGCGGAACGGAAAAGGTCGTCTATGACCTCGTAAAGCCGATTGCCGATGAACAGGGATATTCCATCTGGGACGTGAGCTTTGAAAAAGAGGGTGCCTACTGGTACCTGCGGGTTTTCATCGACCACCCCGACGGGATCGACATTGAGGACTGCGAGAAGATGACACGGCCGGTAAATGCGGCAGTGGACGCCGCGGACCCGATCTCGCAGGCATATGTGCTGGAAGTCGGCTCTGCCGGTCTGGAACGGGAACTGAACCAGCCGCAGCACTTTGCAGAAACGCTGGGCATGGAGGTTCGTGCCCGTGCCATTCGCCCGATCAACGGGGAAAAGGAATGGATCGGCATTCTGACCGCGTATGATACAGAACAGATTACCATACAGCCGGAAGAACAGGAAGCACCGGTGACACTGCCGTTGGCAGACCTATCCTATGTGCGGCGGTATGTAACAGTAGAATTTTAACCAACGGAGGCATAACGAAGAAAATGGATAACAGTTTTTTTGACGCACTCTCCCTGCTGGGAAGTGAAAACAACGTAGATATTGCACAGCTGGTGGAAAAAGTAAAGTCTGCCATGCTGAAAGCAGCCAGAAAGGCATATCCGGAGTGTGAGGACAACATCACCGTCGAAATCGATCCGGCAACCAAGAAATTTGAAATGTATGTGCGGCAGACTGTCGTAGACGATGAGCCGATCGATGCCAACGAAGTCAATATCGACGTGGCACGCACCGTAGATCCCAATGCCTATGTAGGCGGCACCATTGACAGACGGCTGGACATCGCCAAGTTCGGCAGAGCCGCTGCACAGTCCGCAAAGCAGTCTATTAAGGGTGACCTGCGGGAGATCAATCGGGAACGGATTCTGGGCGAGTTCGAGTCGCTGGAAAACGACTGCATCACCTGTGAAGTTTCTCGGGTGGAAACCAACGGCACTGCAACACTGCTGTACCATAAGACAGAGCTGTATCTGTTCCCCAATGAGCAGATTCCGGGCGAAACACTGCGGGAAGGACAGCGTGTCAAGGTCTACATCACCACGATCGCCAACAAGCAGAAGAAGCCGATCATCAAGATCTCCCGTGTCCGCAAGGAACTGGTCAAGCGTCTGTTTGAACTGGAGATTCCGGAAATTTATGACGGCACTGTGGAGATCAAGTCCATCTCCCGTGAAGCCGGCTCCCGCACCAAGGTGGCTGTCTGGTCCAAGGACGAAAACGTGGATGCTATCGGTGCCTGCATCGGTCCGAAGCGTTCCCGTATTTCTGCAATTGTGGCTGAACTGAACGGCGAAAAGATCGACATCATTCCCTACAGCGAAAAGCCGGAGGAATTCATTGCCAAGGCACTGGCACCGGCAACGGTTCTGGACGTGCAGATCCTGAGCGAAGAAGAACGCACCTGCACCGTAAAGGTACCGAACAACCAGCTTTCACTGGCGATCGGCAACAAGGGACAGAATGCCAAGCTGGCTGCCAAGCTGACTGGCTATAAGATCGACATCAAGCCGGAATTCGATGTGCTGACTAAGCACGAGCACGATGCAGCACCGGCAGAACAGCCGGCAGAAGCCACAGCAGAGGCTCCGGCGGAAACAGCAGAAACAGAAGCAAATGCACCGGAGGCGAACAGCGTTGAAGAGTAAAAAAGTTCCTATGCGGCTTTGTGTGGGCTGCGGCACCATGCAGCCGAAAAAAGACCTGATTCGGGTGCTGAAAAATGCAGAAGGGGAAATCAAGCTGGATTTCACAGGAAAACAATCCGGACGCGGTGCATATTTATGTAAGAATATGGACTGCTTCGCAGCAGCCAAGAAGGGGCACCGCATTGAGCGTTCTTTCGGCTGCCGTGTTTCGGAAGAAGTCTATGAGGAGATGGAACATGCATTACAGACAGAACTGGCAAGGGATTCTGAGCATCTGTCGTAAAGCCGGAAAGCTGGCAATGGGACTGGAGCCCACCAAAGATGCCATGTACCGCGGGACAGTGTCCGGCGTGCTGGTGGCATCAGACGCATCTGCCAAGACGCGGAAAGAAGCGGCGTTTTACTGCGGGCAGGCACAGGTGCCCTGTCTGGAACTGGCATTTACCAAAGCGGACTTTGCCCAGATGATCGGCAGAGGCAGCGGTGTGCTGGCGATCTGTGACGACGGCTTTTTCCGGAAAATGCAGCTGCTGGCGGAACAGGAAAAACAGGAACCACGCGGAGAAGCGTAACAGACTTTCATCATCACATGCGGTGCCGCAGACAGCTGCGGTCCGCCTGTGCTGTGGAGATACATTCGCAGGAGTGGAGTGCCGCGGCGGAGGAACAGCCTACGCCGGACATTCCTTGGAGAAAAGGAGGATTTTCGCCTATGACGAAGAAAGTAAAATTGAGCGACGTTGCACGGGATCTGCAGATCCCGACACAGGAACTGATCGGATTTTATCAGGAACGCGACGAAAAGGGAAATACGAAAAAGGGTGTGACCGGTCTGACACCGGAGGAGATCAATCTGGCACTGGAGTATTATTCCCAGAAAACACAGGTAGACAGTCTGGACGCTTACTTTGCTTCCAAGGATAAGCCGAAGTCGAAGCAGGAAAAGAAGTCCGGTGACAAGAAGCCGGCGGATAAGAAACCGGCAGACAAGAAAAACAGCGACAAGAAGCCGGCAGAGAAAAAGGCAGCAGACAAAAAGCCTGCTGACAAGAAGCCGCAGCCGGAAAAGAAAGCGGAAGAAAAGAAGCCCGCAGCTCCGCAGGCTCAGAAGCACGAAAAGCCCAAGAAGCAGCAGGCAAAGGCACAGAAGCACGGCGAGCGTCTGCACGTTGAAGTGGAAATGGCATCTGCGGACAGCATTACCACCGAAAAACGCCGCACGGTAGACACCAGAGGCTCTTATGTCGATCTGGATAAGTACAACCAGCGGTATGAGCAGATTGCTCCGGCAAGCAAGTATACCAACGACAGATATTCCACCAAGAAGCAGAAGATCAACCAGAAGTCTGCACAGCGGAATAAGCAGCGGTATTCCAGCAAGCGGGAAACCGAACAGGATAAGCTGCGTCGTCTGGAACTGGAACGTGCCAGAAAGCAGCAGCTGCGTGTCCGCATTCCGGACGTAATCACTGTCGGCGAACTGGCAACCCGTCTGAAAGTCACCGCTACCGAAGTCATCAAGAAGCTGATGATGCTGGGCGTTATGGCGACCATTAACGAGGAGATCGATTTCGATACTGCATCTCTGGTGGCAGAGGAACTGGGTGCAAAGGTAGAGCACGAAGTGATCGTGACCATTGAAGACCGTCTGATCGACGAGGACGACGATGCCGAGGATACCGAAGAACGCTGCCCGGTTGTCTGCGTTATGGGTCACGTTGACCACGGTAAGACTTCCATTCTGGACAGAATCCGTAACGCTCACGTTACCGCAGGTGAAGCCGGCGGCATTACCCAGCATATCGGTGCATATCAGGTACGCTATGAGGGCAAGGACATCACATTTCTGGATACACCGGGTCACGAAGCATTCACAGCAATGCGTGCCCGCGGTGCCAATATCACAGATATTGCAATTCTGGTTGTGGCTGCCGATGACGGTATCATGCCGCAGACAGTCGAATCTATCAATCACGCCAAGGCTGCCGGAATCACCGTTATTGTTGCTATCAACAAGATGGATAAGGAAGGTGCAAATCCGGACCGCATCAAGGAAGAACTGACCAAGTACGGCATGGTCTGCGAAGAATGGGGCGGCGACGTGATCTGCGTACCGGTTTCTGCAAAGACCGGCGAGGGCATCGACGACCTGCTGGAAAACATTCTGCTGGTCGCAGAAACCAGCGAACTGAAGGCAAATCCGGATCGCCGTGCAAAGGGTACTGTCGTAGAAGCCCGTCTGGACAAGGGACGCGGACCGATCGCTACCCTGCTGGTACAGAACGGTACCCTGCACGTCGGCGATGTCATTATCGCAGGTACCGCAGTCGGCCGCGTGCGTGTCATGACCAACGATAAGGGGCAGGCAGTGGAATCTGCTGGTCCGTCTGTACCGGTAGAGATCACCGGTCTGGCAGAAGTGCCGGAAGCAGGTGATACGTTCAACGCAGTAGAAGATGAGCGTCTGGCAAGAGAACTGGTAGAACAGCGGAAGCACGAGGCAAAGCAGGCGAAGTTCAACGAGTACCAGAAGGTCACTCTGGATAACCTGTTCAGCCAGATCGAACAGGGCGAAATGAAGGAACTGTCCCTGATCGTCAAGGCGGACGTACAGGGTTCTGTAGAAGCTGTCACCCAGTCGCTGGAAAAGCTGTCCAACGACGAAGTCCGCGTTCGCGTGATTCACGGCGGTGTCGGCGGTATCAAGGAAAGCGACGTTATGCTGGCAAGTGCATCGAATGCGATCATCATCGGATTCAACGTTCGTCCGGATCAGACTGCGGAAGAAATTGCAGCACGGGATAAGGTGGATATTCGCACCTACCGTGTCATCTACGATGCGATCGAAGAAATCGAAACTGCGATGAAGGGCATGCTGGCTCCGAAGTTCCGCGAAGTGGTAATGGGACGTATCGAAGTGCGTCAGGTATACAAGATCTCCAATGTTGGTACCGTTGCCGGTGCATATGTGCTCAACGGCAAGGTGACCAGACAGTGCGAGATTCGTGTGGTACGTGACGGCATTGTCATTGCGGAAGATAAGATGTCCAGCTTGAAGCGGTTCAAGGACGATGTCAAGGAAGTCGGCGAAAGCTATGAGTGCGGTATCACACTGGAAAAATTCCGCGACTTCAAGGAAGGCGACATCTTCGAAGCATTTATCATGGAAGAATACAGAGATTGACAGAAGGGCAACGCCGCATAAAATTGGTGCGGCATTGCTGTGACATCATGTTGCTGAAAAGAAATGCAACGATAGAAAGGAGCCGTACAGCATGGCAAATTTCAAGGCAAATCGTACCGAGGAAGACATTCTGCGGGAAATGACAGCAATTTTGCGGGAACTGAAGGACCCCCGTATCGATCCGATGCTGACGGTCGTCCGTGCAGAACTCTCCCGCGACCTGTCGGACTGCAAGATCTTCGTTTCCAGTCTGTCCGGCAAGGAAACCGCCAAGGAATCCTGCAAAGGTCTGGACAGTGCCTCCGGCTTTATCCGGCGGGAACTGCTTCGCCGGCTGAAGATCCGGCGGAGTCCGGCACTGCATTTTGTGGCAGACGATTCGATCGCACATAGTGCAGAGATCGACCGCATGCTGCATCATATCCAGCCGCCGGTGGAAGAACCGGAGGAAAGCGGCACGGGAGAGGAGTGAACGGCGTGCAGGAGCTGACATTGGCAAAAACAGCCGCATGGCTACAGCAATGTGAAGATGCTTATATTCTGATCCACCGCAGCCCTGACGGGGACTGCATCGGTGCCGGCTATGCACTGGCAGAAATTTTACAGCAGCTGGGAAAGCGTGCGGCAGTGCTCTGCAATGATGAGATCCCGCCGCGGTATCAGTTCATGCTGCCGGAACAGCCCGCAGCAGCGGACTTTCCGCCGAAGTGCATTATTGCGGTAGATGTGGCAGATGCCAAGCTGCTGGGCAGCAGGATACAGGAACAGTATGGCAGCCGTGTAGATCTCTGCATTGACCACCACGTATCCAACGTGCCCTACGCCAAGGCAAGACTGCTGGACGGTACAGCTTCGGCGGTGTGTGAAATCCTCTACCGCCTGTGCCGCGTGCTGCCGGTTCAGATAACGGACAGCATTGCAGTGTGCCTGTATACCGGCATGGCAACGGATACCGGCTGTTTTTCAGATGATAACGCCGGTCCGGAAACCCACCGTGCGGTGGCGGCATTGATGGAAATATGCCCCGATGTACGGTATGCGTGGATCAACCGGAAAATGTTTGCAGTCAAGAGCTTTGGCAGATTGCAGCTGGATAAACTGCTGATCGATCATCTGGAATGTTATCTGGACGGCAAGTGTGTCCTGATCTGTGTGTCGCAGGAATTCCTGAAAAAATTCCACGTGGACGAAGCAGAACTGGAAGGCATTGCCGGATTCCCGCTACAGGTAGAGGGTGCAGAGATCGGCATCACCATGAAGGAAAAAGAAGCCGGAAAATTCCGGATCTCCATGCGTTCGGCAGATCAGGTCAATGTATCTGCGATCTGTCAGCGGCTGGGCGGCGGCGGCCATGTAAAGGCTGCCGGCTGTCAGGTAGAGGGTACCGCAGATGAGGTACGCCGCATTTTGCTGGACGCAGTAAAGGAAGAATGGGGGAAGGCATGAGTCAGGAAACAATGCAGGGGGTTCTCTGCATGCAAAAACCCGCGGAGTTCACATCGTTTGATGTCATCGGCAAGCTGCGTGGCATTCTGCATATGCGGCGGCTGGGGCATACCGGAACGCTGGATCCTATGGCAACCGGTGTGCTGCCGGTGCTGGTGGGAAAGGCAGCCCGTGCCTGTGACATTCTGCCCGATCAATCAAAAATGTATCGTGCTACGGTACAGTTCGGCTGGGAAACCGACACAGAAGATGTCTGGGGCACCCGCACGGCTGTCTATCCGGAAATGCACGTGACAAAAGAGGCACTGGACGCAGTGCTCCCGCAGTTTGTGGGAGCAATCCAGCAGGTGCCGCCTATGTATTCCGCGGTTTCTGTGGAGGGAACACGTCTGTACGAACTGGCAAGACGGGGCGTTGTGATCGAACGTCCGGCACGGACAGTACAGGTGGATTCCATTGTGCTGGAAGCATGGGACGAAGACAAGCAGACCGCGGAACTGTCTGTTGCCTGCGGCAAGGGCACCTATATCCGCACACTGCTCTGCGACATCGGAAAAGCACTGGGCGGCGGTGCCGTGATGACGGCACTGTGCCGGACAAAGGCAAGCGGCTTTACGCTGGAACAGTGCTATACATTTGAGCAGGTGACGGAGTTTTGCCGGCGGGGAACGCTGGCGGAACATCTCATTCCCACAGACCGTCTGTTTGCGTCACTGCCGGAGCTGCACCTGACAGAACAGCAGTCCACCCTGTACGGCAACGGTGTCAAGCTGGCACTGAGCCGTGTGGAGGGCGTTCTGCCGGAGCAGGATTTGTACCGCGTTTACGGTGCAGACGGCAGCTTCTTCGGAACTGCACAGGCAGACCGGAATGCGGACGAACTGCGTGTGGGAAAGAATCTGAAATAGAAAGGCGGAAACGTGCTTGAAAGGATTCCAACGCATCACTGCACCGCTGGCACAGAAAAGCGCCGTGGCACTGGGCTTTTTTGACGGTGTGCATCTGGGGCACCGTGCCGTGCTGGGGGCAGCTGCCCGCTGTGCGGCAGAACAGGAACTGCTGGCGTGTGCATTTACTTTTGCAGCAGATTCCGTTCCGGTAAAACAGGGCGTGCCGCTGTCTTATCTCTATACAGATACCCAGAAAGCGGAATTGATGCAGGACTGCGGGATCCACGGGGTATACTGTCCGGCATTTTCGGAACTGTGCGGACTGGACGGCGAGGCATTCTGCCGGCAGGTGCTGGTGGAACTGCTCCATGCACAGGAGGCGCCCCAGTGCGGAGATTTCCGCTTTGGTGCAAAAGCAGCGTGGAATATCGACAGCCTGCGGGAATTCGGCAGCCAGTTCGGGTTCGGCGTGCATCAGGTCGCACCGGTGCTCTGCGGCGGAGAGAAAATTTCCTCCACCGCGATCCGGAAGGCGATCCGTGCCGGAAAGCCGGAACAGGCAGCGAACCTGCTGGGCGTGCCCTATCACGTCAGCGGCAGAGTTATCCACGGGGCAGCACTGGGGCGAACCAAGGCAGTCCCGACGATCAACATTCCCTTTGCAGCAGGACAGCTGGTGCCGCGGTATGGCGTGTATGTTTCACGGACGCACACCCCACAGGGCAGCTTCGATTCCATTACGGATATTGGAGTCAAGCCCACTGTCAGTGAAGCACAGCTGCCGGCGGCAGAAACATTTCTGCTGCACTTTTCCGGCGACCTGTACGAACAGCCCTGTCGGGTGGAATTGCTGCATTTCCTGCGGGACGAGCAGAAATTCCCCGATGTGGACAGCCTGTACCGGCAGATCGCACAGGATCAGAAACAGTGTCAGGAATGGCTGAAACAACATGATCTGTGAGAACACAGAGATTATCATATGAAAGGAAGTACTAGCAATGTACAAAAGAGTGAGAACCAGATTTGCACCCAGCCCGACGGGCTATATGCACATCGGCAACCTGCGTACCGCATTGTTTGCCTATCTGATCGCCAAGAAACAGGACGGCGATTTTATTCTGCGGATCGAGGACACCGATCAGGAACGTTATGTAGAAGGTGCCGTTGATGTGATCTATGACACCCTGCGGGTTGCCGGTCTGAACTGGGACGAAGGTCCGGACATCGGCGGTCCGGTGGGACCGTATGTACAGTCGGAGCGTATGGGCATGTTCAAGTCCTACGCGGAAAAACTGGTAAAGACCGGTCACGCATATTACTGCTTCTGTGACAAGGAGCGTCTGGAAGAAGTGCGGAAAATTCAGGAAGCTTCTCACATTGCTCCCATGTATGACCGCCACTGCCGGAATCTCTCTCCGGAAGAAATTCAGGAAAAGCTGGACGCAGGTGTTCCCTACGTCATTCGCCAGAAGATGCCGCTGGAGGGAACTACCACATTCCACGACGACATCTACGGAGATGTGACAGTGGAGAACAGCACACTGGACGACCAGATCCTGATCAAGACCGACGGCATGCCGACCTACAACTTTGCCAACGTTGTGGACGACCACCTCATGGGCATCACCCATGTTGTACGCGGCAACGAGTACCTTTCCTCTGCTCCGAAGTATAATCTGCTGTATCAGGCATTCGGTTGGGACGTACCGGAATATGTACACTGTGCACCGGTCATGAAAGACAAGACACACAAGCTGTCCAAGAGAAACGGCGATGCTTCTTTCCAAGACCTGATGAAAAAGGGCTATCTGCCGGAAGCAGTTATCAATTTCATCGCACTGCTGGGCTGGGCACCCTCCGGCGAATATAACGAGCAGGAAATTTTCACGCTGGACGAACTGAAAAAAGCATTCGAGATCAGCGGCATCAGCAAGGCTCCGGCAATTTTCGACGATCAGAAACTCCGTGCCATTAACGGTGCTTATGTACACAAAATGGATCCGGCAGATTTCGAAAAGGCAGCAGAGCCGTATATCCGCCAGACAGTCAAGCGGACAGACATTGACCTGTCCCTGCTGTGCAGTGTGCTCCAGAACCGCACCGAAGTATTCTCCGATATTCCGGAGCAGGTGGACTTTATTGATGCCATGCCGGAATACGATCTGGAAATGTACCGCCACAAGAAGATGAAGACCACACCGGAAACCGCACTGGAAGCCCTGAAGGAAGCCCTGCCGGTTCTGGAGAGTGTCGAACAGTGGGATACTGAGCACATTCACGAAGCACTGTTTGCAAAGATCGCAGATCTGGGCGTGAAAAACGGCTGGATGCTGTGGCCGCTGCGGACAGCTGTTTCCGGAAAGCAGTTTACACCGGGCGGCGGCGTAGAACTGTGTGCAATTCTGGGCAAGGAAGATACACTGGCACGTGTTCGAAAGGCGATTGACGCACTTTCTGCATAAGACTTTGCAATCAGGCAATTGGAACCTTTCGTAAGATTATCACTTCTCTATCACAATAGAATGATAAACTATACCTAGTTTTTGTGTGCAGGGCAGGAGCGTTCTGTCCGGCACGCAGCAGAAGGAGGCAATCACAAGGATGATTGAAGTCAAACATCTGACGAAACAATACGGCGACAAGCTGGCAGTCAACGACATCAGCTTTACCGTAGAGGACGGCGAGATTCTGGGACTTCTGGGACCGAACGGTGCCGGAAAGTCTACGACCATGAATATGCTGACCGGCTACATCAGTTCCACCTCCGGACAGGCACTGATCAACGGCATTGACATTCTGGAAGACCCGATCAAAGCCAAGGCACAGATCGGCTATCTGCCGGAACTGCCGCCGCTGTATCTGGATATGACCGTCATGGGCTATCTGAACTTTGTCTATGACCTGAAAAAGTGCAAGCTGCCCCGCCGTTCCCATTTGAAAGACGTGTGCAACCTGTGCCGCATCAGCGACGTTTCCGGTCGTGTCATCAAGCACCTGTCCAAGGGCTACCGCCAGCGTGTCGGTCTGGCACAGGCACTGATCAACAACCCGCCGATCCTGATTCTGGACGAGCCCACTGTTGGTCTGGACCCGAAGCAGATCATTGAGATCCGCACACTGGTCAAGAAGCTGGGCAAAAAGCACACCGTCATTCTTTCCTCCCACATTTTGTCGGAGGTACAGGAAGTCTGCGACCGTGTGGTAATTATCAACCACGGACAGATTGCCGCAAACGACACCATTGACAACCTGTCGAAGGCGGTTTCCGGTGTCAACCGTCTGGTGGTTCGCATCAGCGGTCCGAAGAATGAAGTGCTGCAGGCGATTCGTGCTATAGACGACGTGACGAAAGTCCGTGCAGATATGGAACGGGAGCCGAAGATCTTCGAATTCGAGATCGAGGCAAAACCCAATGCCGACATTCGTCCGGCTCTGAACCAGATGGTCAAGGAACACGGCTGGGACATTTACAAAATGGATCTGGGCGTGATGACGCTGGAAGATGCATTCCTGAAGATCACCATGGGCGAGGGTGTCAAGCTTTCTTCGGAAAAGAGCAGTGCTCCCGCCGCAGAAAAGTCCGCAGCTCCGGCAGCTGAAACTACGGCTCCGGAAGAACCCGCAGCAGCACCGGCAGAAGCCGAAAAGGCAGAAACGCCGGCAGAAGATGCTGCACAGAAACAAGAAGGAGGCGAAGCGTAATGGGTGCGATCTATCGCCGTGAAGTCGGAGCGTTTTTCACCTCCAGCATTGCCTATGTTTTTCTGGCAGTGTTCTATCTGGCAGCAGGCTATTTCTTCTTCGGCTCGTCGCTGGCAATGGCAACGACCGATATGTCCAACTTGTTCAGCAGCCTGTTTTTCGTCATCACCATTCTGATTCCGGTACTGACCATGCGTTTGTTCAGTGAGGAAAAGAAGCAAAAGACCGAACAGGGACTTCTGACGGCACCGGTTTCCATCGGCGGCATCGTCATGGGAAAATATCTGGCAGCCCTCACGCTGTATACCATTGGTCTGGCGATCATTTTTGTCTATGCTCTGATCCTGAGCTTTTTCGGGGCAGTGGCATGGGGCATCGTGATCTCCAACATTCTGGCACTGTTCCTGCTGGGAGCAGCCTTTATTGCCGTGACATTGTTCATCTCGTCCCTGACCGAAAATCAGGTAGTTGCCGCTGTGCTGGGCATGATCGTTCTGCTGGCACTGGCTCTGATCGACGTGGTGGCACGGTATGCAGAAAATGTACCGGTTGTTCCCACCGTTCTGAATGCTCTGTCGTTCTACACCAGATACTATGATTTCACTGCCGGTCTGTTTGATCCGGCTGGCGTGCTGTTTTATGTAAGTACGGCAGTGATCTTCAACTTCTTTACGGTACGCGTGTTCGAAAAACGGCGTTGGAGTTGAGAGGAGGACATCACCAATGGAAAAACAGAAACATACAGAAACAGCAGAGGCTTCTCTGGAAAAACAGCAGAAAAAACTGAAAAACCGGAAAAAGCTGAAATACGGCGGTCTGGCAACTGCGATCACCGTGATCTTTGTGGCAGTTGTGGTACTGGTCAACGTCGTGGTCACCCAGATCGGCAAGCGGTATCCGGATTTTAAGCTGGATCTGACCACCGCAAACCTCTATGCGATCAGCGATGAAACACTGGACTATATCCGCAATATGGACAAAGACGTGGACATTGCCATTTCTTCCGATGAAGCTACTTTCACTTCGGACAAGAACAATAAGATGATCGCGGAAACTCTGTCCAAGTATCAGGGCTATTCCGACCGCATCAGTGTGACCTATTTTGACACCACCAAGGATCCGGACGTATTGTCCAAGTATCAGGAACTGTACGGCGGTTCGATCCAGTCCAATGAGATCATCATCACCAGCGGCAGCCGCATCAAGGTGTACAACACTACCACTGATATGTTTGAAGTGGATCAGCAGAAGTACCAGTACTATCAGTACGGCATGGCAAGTTTTGCAGACTGCATCACCGCGTTCAAGGGCGAACAGACCCTGACTTCCGGTATCATGAACGTTACCGATTCCAATCCCAAGACCGTGGGCATCATTGCCACCACCAACGGCAGCCCGATCTTTGCACAGACCAACACTTCTTCTGACCCGAACACCTATGCGTTCTATGCAATGGAAAACCTGCTGGACGAAAACGGTTATGATGTGAGCCGTCTGGACATGATCAACGACACACTGGATACAGAAAAGTATGACATTCTGGTGCTGCCGGCTCCTAAGACAGACCTGACCACCGATTCTGTACAGAAGCTGCAAAACTTCATGTACAATGACGGCAAGCTGGGCAAGCAGCTGGTCTACATCGCAGACTACACCCAGTCCTCCACGCCGAATCTGGACGCATTCCTGAAAGAGTGGAACGTACAGGTGGATTACAGTTCTGTCATCGACGAAAACAACAGCACCAATCAGGAAGTCAACATTCTCCTGTCCCAGAGCAACAACAGAAGCTTCGTGGCTCCGGTCGTGACAGTGACAGATGAAGAAGACTATACCGGTAATCTGGCAAATGCCAGCCTGCCGATTGTGGCTCCCATGGCACGGCCGGTCCACACACCGACCGCTGGTCACG
>OAWJ01000383.1_pt1 | contig 39410 bp, 32 predicted proteins | sample 1517021 | NCBI WGS metagenome assembly OAWJ01 (sample SAMEA2580121, study PRJEB22360) | human gut metagenome | biome: human gut; feature: human-associated habitat; material: faeces | place: Denmark | collected 2008/2010
ATGTTGCCACGGCTCTGGAAATCTACGTCAAGGGCAGTCTGAACCTGTTCAACCACCGCACCAACGTGAACGTCAATAACCGCATCGTCTGCTACGACATCAAGGAACTGGGCAAACAGATGAAAAAGCTTGGTATGTTGGTGATTCAGGATCAGGTTTGGGGTAGAGTGACCGCAAATCGCACTGCCGGAAAGTCCACCCGATACTACGCCGACGAATTTCACCTGCTTCTGAAAGAGGAGCAGACCGCCGCGTATTCCGTGGAAATCTGGAAGCGTTTCCGCAAGTGGGGCGGCATCCCCACAGGGTTGACCCAGAATGTGAAAGACCTTCTTTCTTCGCGTGAGGTCGAGAATATTTTTGAAAATTCAGACATGATCATCATGCTGAATCAGGCGGCAGGCGACCGGCAAATTCTCGCAAAGCAGCTCAATATTTCGCCCCATCAGCTTTCCTATGTGACCCACTCCGGCGAGGGCGAAGGGCTGCTGTTTTTCGGCAATGTCATTCTGCCGTTTGTGGACCGTTTCCCCACCGATCTGGAACTCTACCGCATTATGACCACCAAGTTGGGTGAAGTCTCGGAGGGCGCACAGAAATGAGCGAACCGAAGCTGAACATCAAAGAGGAAACGTCAACCAAAAAGACCCGTTCACCCCCGAAGAAAGCCAAGGTGGAGCAGTCAGTGCCCAAAAAGAAAAAGTTGAAAACCGATGCGGATAAAGCTGCGGAAAAGGCACAGCATCTGCGGTTTGGCAAGGCGGAACTGACCCCGGACGAACTGAGCCGGTTGAGTAAGGCGCAGAAGCGGGAGATGTACGCTGCCCATGCCGCCCGGTCTGCGGTGCACAGGGAGGTTGACCAGTACGAAGATGACAATGTGGGCACGCAGGCTCTGAGCGAGGGCGAAAAGGCTGCTGGAAATGTCCGCGATATTTCCAAGAGCCGCTATGCCCGAAAACTGAAAAAGAAAGCCGAGATGCAGGGCAAGAAAAAATCTAAAATCGCAAAATCTTCTACGCAGGAACCGACTGCCTCACAAAATGCAGGAGATTCCGGCATCGGCACCCGTGAGGGTGGTTCCAACTGGCTCTCCCGATGGCGGCAGAAACGCGACATTCGGCAGGGTTACTATGCCGCAGCCCGGTCTGGTGGCACAGCGGCACAGACTGCTGGTGGTAAAAAAGCCGCATCCAGCGGTGCATCTGCCGCACGGTCTGGCGTAGAGCAAGTAGTGGACAAGGGAAAATCTGTGGTCGGTTCGGCAGTAAACGGCCTTATGACCGCCGCCAAGAGCAACGCACACGTTCTGGTGATCGTGGGCGTTTTTCTTTTGCTCATCCTGATGGTGATGTCGGGCTTTTCGTCCTGCGGCATCCTCTTTTCCGGCGGCACACAGGTATCCGGGCAGACCATGTACTCTGCCGAGGACCGGGATATTCGCGGTGCAGAGCAGGACTACAAGAAGCTGGAAAAGGAGCTGGATAAAAAAATCAAACGCACCCCTACCGACCACCCCGGCTACAATGAGTACCAGTACCACCTCGACCCTATCGAGCACGACCCATGGCAGCTGACTTCGTTCCTGACCACTTTGTATGACGATTACACCCGGTCGGAGGTGCAGAGCAAGTTGAAGGAGACCTTCAAAAAGCAGTATAAACTGACCACATGGGTAGAGGTGCAGATACGGTATAAGACCGTGTGGGTCATCAGCCCGGCAGGAATCCCAGTTCCCACACAGGTGCCCTATGAGTACCGCATCTTCCACACCAAGCTGGTCAATCGTGGCTTGGAAGTGGTCATCCGGGAGGAACTGAACAACGACCAGTGGAAACGGTACGAGATCTTTCAGGACACGCTGGGCGGTCGGCCTTATCTGTTCAACGGTGGTCTGCCGCCCGGTGGCTCCGATGGCTCCGGCGCACCGGGCATCGACTATACCGTTCCGGCAGAAGCCCTGACAGACAGCGAATTTGCTGCCATCTACAAGGAAGCTCAAAAGTATGTGGGAACACCCTACGTCTGGGGCGGCTCTACCCCGGAAACCGGCTTTGATTGTTCGGGTTACGTCTGACCGCCCCATACAGCGAGGAACGGCTGGAAGCAGCGCGAAGGTATGCCAGAGAAAATAATGCCGCTGACAGGTTGAAATGAGGTAGACTTGTTCACAAGTTTTATGGTACAATTTACTCAAATAGAGTGAATGATAAAATGACGAAAGTAGGTGTTTATAGTGTACCAAATTGCATATATTGGCCGCTGGGAGACACTCCCGGAAACAGCCGCCGCTATCTGTGACCATGACACTCCCAAGCTGGAGGCAATGCTCCAAGGCGGTCTGGATTTAGATGTTCCCATCCAGCTCAGCAAATACATCAAGCTGATGCCATTGGAAATCGCGGTTTTTCGGAATGATGTGCCCATGATCCACTTCCTGCTGGAGCATGGAACTGATCCCGGTCTGGCAGAGGAACAGCCCCTGCTGCTCACCGCCGCCCGCTGTTGTGGGCCGGAGGTGGTGGCGCTCTTTGCTGAACAGGCCGCAATACTCTCCCCGAAGCAGAAAGAGCGGGCCTTCCAGGAAGTGCGCTGGGGCAAGCGCCCGGAGAACATCCAGGTGCTGGAGCAAGCCGGGATCACAGTGGACAAGTTTGGCGGCGAGGCATTCCGGGCCGCTGTGTCCGATGGCAATACCAAACTTGCCCGGCTGCTTCTGGAAAAAGGGGCAGACATCAATTACCACAAGCCGGACATGGTGTTCCCTTACGCCTCCACCCCTGTCACCGAGGCCGCCCGCTCAAACAATTTCCCCATGGTGCGCTGGCTGGTGGAACAGGGGGCGGACATCACCCTTGTTGACAAATACGGCGACCGTCCCTACAGTGTGGCAGTTCAGAACAAAAATCAGGAGCTGGCCGACTACTTAAAAGCCCTGGAACCGGAGGAATGGCACAACGAACAGGAAAAAGTCCGGCAGCTCATGCCCTACAAGCTGCCCGCCAAGCTGGTGGAATACTTGAAGACCGGCCCCCTGCGGCTGGAGTTCCCGGATCAGGAATGGGTGAAGTGGGCGGAGCTCTACTCCTTCATGGATGTGCAGGAGATGACCTGGAAACGGAAGAAGCTGCTCTCCCTGATGGTGCAGATGGACAACTACAGCGACTATCTGCTGCTGTGGAGCCCCAGGGACAAAAAGCTGTGGTATCTGGACATCGAGCATGAGGAATTCCACCCTCTGGCCAAATGGGATGACTTCATCGCAGATCCCGGTCGGTATCTGAACGGGATGATTGAGGGCGAATTTGAAGAATGAGAAGAAATCATTTCTTATTTGTTGGAGAGTTGAGCCAAAGAAAAAATCCCTTTAGGAACAAAAGGAAGCACGTCCTGCGGAGCTTTATTCCCGGTCGGCAGAAGAAAACTGCCAGACCGAGAATGTTTCGTCACTTCGTTCCGTCAAGAGAGGTTTGTGAGGTAGCTTTATGGCCATAAAGAAATTGTTAAGGCTAATTAGCATTGTGATGCTCATAGTTGCCGTCGTTTTTGTTTACTGCGCTGTCTCTTGCCCTACACTTGGAAGTGTTTTTTACATCGGCAGTGTAAGAATTGATGCGGAGATAAAGCGTGTATTCTATGGTTGCTATGTCATTGTTATGGCTTTACTGTTTATCGCTTCGTTTTTCATTAAAAAGAAAAAGTAACATCTCACATCTTTTACCGAACAACCGAATATCGAAAATCAGACCGTTGACCCGCGCCGTGTGCGTACAGTCAGCGGTCTTTTTTTACCCAAAATCAAGAAAGGAGCGACCACCCATGACAAAGAAGAAAACGCCGCAGACCATCGAGGAATGTAACGCCGAGCTGGAACTCACGCAGAAGAAAATCCGGCAGTATGAGAACCGAAGCAAGATGCCGAACTGCTGCTTTCCAAATGCCGAAAGGAGGGGCGTGTCACGGTGCAGAAGATGGAGCGCAAGGAAAAATCTGAAAATCCGCCGCCGCTGTACGATCTGACCACCCTTCAGCGGGATGCTAACCGTTTGCTGGGGTACAGCGCACAGCAGACGCTGGACTATGTGCAGAGCCTGTATGAGAAGAAACTTACCACTTATCCCAGAACTGATAGCTGCTATATCACCGACGATGACGAGGAGATGCTGGAGGAGCTGACCGAGGAACTGGAAGTTTTTCTCGGCATTACCCCGGAGGACATGGACGAGGCGGTGCCCCGGACACGGCGCACCGTCAACCGGGAAAAAGTCACCGACCACCACGCCATTCTGCCCACTCGCAGTATGCTGCAAGCCGATCTGGACTCACTGCCCAAGGGGGAGCAGAACGTCCTGAAGCTCATCATCGCCCGGACGCTGATGGCAGTCAGCAAGCCCTTCCGTTATCTGGAAACCCTGCTGACCACCGAATGTGCCGGGGAGGAATTTACCGCCAAGGGCAAGGTGGTACTGTCCGAGGGATGGAAAACCATGGAGCGGAAAATGCTGGGCGAACTGCTTGGCAAGCAGAAAGAACCGGCGGTTCTGCCGGATGTGCAGGAGCAGAGCCAGTGCAGCGTTACCAGTGCCGAACTGAAAGAGGGGCAAACATCCCCGCCGAAATCCTACACGGAAGATACCCTCCTGTCAGCTATGCAGGCGGCGGGTACAGACAGTATGCCGGAGGGCGTGGAGCGTCAGGGCATCGGCACTCCGGCAACCCGTGCCGCCACCATTGAAAAGCTGGTGCAGAAGGGCTTTCTGGAGCGCAAGGGCACCAAGAAAACCAAGGTGCTGCTGCCCACGGATAAGGGGAAAGCGTTAATCACCGTGATGCCCGAAGAAATCCAATCCCCGGAAATGACCGCCGATTGGGAAACAAAGCTGCTGCAAATCGAGCGCAGCGAAATGGAGCCGGAAACTTTTATGACTGAAATCAAAGAGATGATTTCCTCGCTGGTAACGACCACCGAGGCTGCGAAAGGAGCGAATGCGCTTATGAAAAACAAAATTATTGGTGTCTGCCCGAACTGCGGTAAGCCTGTCGTGGAGCGTGAAAAGGGCTGGTTCTGCGAGAACCGGGAGTGCCGTTTCGTGCTGTGGAAGGATAATGCTTTTCTGAAACGGCTCGGCAAACGCATGGACGCTCATGTGGCGGACAAGCTGCTGCGGGATGGTCGGGTCCGCCTGAAGGACTGCAAGAGCGCCAAGGGCAAGACCTACAATGCCACCGTGCTGCTGGGCACCGAACCCGATGGCCGCAGCAAGTTCGGTCTGGAATTTGAGGGAGGGTTCTGATGAAAGATGATGCCGTAATAAAAGACAACGAGGCGGTCTACCTCCTCAATGAGCAGACGTACCTGCATCTGCGGGAAAATCTCGCAGGGGTCGGGTACGAGGTCTTTGACAAAAACAGCCCGCTCCCGGTGGAGGAAGGACAGATTCCACGGGAGGTTCTGGGCGACACCCAACGGCGCATCGAGACCGCCCGTGCGTACTATCTGGCAGAGCATCAGAACGAGCCTGTGGGGAGGATTCAGAACGTTGCTGTCACCACTTTGGAGAAGTTTCGCTCCGGAGTTCGCAGGCGCAGAAATCTGGCCCCGCGTTCTCTGCCGGAAAATGATGTGCGGTTTATCGACCCAATGTACAACGAGTTGTTCCGTATACCTGACGGCGGCGTTGTGCAGATAACCTACCCGGATGGGCACCAGCGTTCCGAGAAGGTCGAATATCTCGATGACTACCACATGAAGATCGGGTCCTCGGTGCAGCACATCTGTGAATTTGCAGAGCGCATGGCGCGCAGCCGTGCCATTGTGGAACCGGAGCCGCTGACCCAGCAGGATTGCCGGGCATGGAATCTGGAATACGATTATTATCTCACTGTGCAGGCAGAGGGCGGCGCATGGAATTACGCTCTCTATCAGGGCGACTGCTGCCTGTTGGAGCGTGGGAAAATTGATGCGCCTGAACTGATGATCGAAGAAGTGCGGGACGAGATCCTGTACAGCCATAACCTACGGAACAAGGACTGCATTCCGCTCACGCAAGAGGAGTTTGCACAGAAGCTCGCAGACCGAAACGAGATCCAATCATACCGCATGAAGCAATTCCAGCAAAGCGGGCACGACTGCTATCTGGTCATGCAGCTGCATCAGGATGCAGACCCTGCGCTCCGCTTTGCTGCTATGCGCTATCTGAATAAGCAGAACACAGCTCCGTCCGTTGAAAATTATGAGATCCTGTACCGGGGCAATCTCCCGGATGGAAAGCGCAGCGTTCCGCAGGCGGAGCTGTTGGAGCAGCTGTACCAGAAATTCAACTGCGCCCGCCCTCTGGATTACCATGGGCACAGCCTGTCGGTCAGCGATGTGATCATGCTGAATCAGGATGGGAAGATTTCGGCGCATTATGTGGACAGCATTGGCTTCAAGGAACTGCCGGGATTTCTGGACAAGCAGCCGGAACGCACCTCTGTTTTGGAAACTCTCAAGGAAAAGTGCGATGCCCCGGAGTGCAACCCAACTGGATGCCGGAAAGCGAGGGCTGAACATGAACTTTAACCATGAGGAACTGATGCTGATGATGCTCTACAACACCGGCACCCGGCTGGGGCTCGTCCACGAACTGCGGCTCATGCAGTGCTACCTGATGCCGGATGAAACCGCCCTGCGGGAACTGTCGGAGGGCGTTATCGAGAAGCTGAAACTGCTGACCGATGCAGAGTTTGCCGAACTGGAATTTCCCCCGGACTGACTTTCGCCGCCTGCGGGCGGCTTACATATACCCCTTTTATATCATCCGGCAATGTGATATACTCAACTCGACGATTACGTTTTAAAATATCATTTGTATTGTAGAAGAAGGATAATATCGTATGATTAGCGCCTATTAGGAAAACACACTGTCAAAGGGGTTCGTAGCGGGGGTTAGCCCGCTACTGCGGTATCTTCCGTAGTGTTAATTTCAATGTACTCTGCAATCTTGTGGAGCTCGTCAGCAAATTTGAATTTCACGCTGATATTGCCGTTTTCATAGACCTTGATATAGTCCACAAGCTCAACCAAGATTTCCCGATTGAGGGCTTCAATGTTTTGATACTTCATAAAGGCTACCAGTGCGGGATGCTCATTGTCCACACCGTTTGCCAATTCTGCGCGTTCAGCGTTCAGCCGGGTAAGCACCGCGGAAATATCAGAAGTCTGCCGTTCATAGTCAGCCTTCATATCCCGGTATTCCTGCTGGGTGATTTCACCGTCTTTCCAGTCCTGATAAAGAGATTGCTTGTAGCGTGTTATCTTTGTCAGTTCCCGCTCTTTTGCAGCTATCAGATCGTCCAGTCGGTAAGACTGGCTTTTTTTGATTGGAGCGGAATTGATCTGCGTGACGATTTCCGAGTAGGAAACAGCCAAATGTACCTGATGCTGTACAGCGAACAAAACAGCAGCCTCCAGCCGTTCATGCTTGATTGAGTGCATGGTGCAGGCTGTCCGGGAACGGTTCTTGTAGGTTGAGCAAGAATAATATACATTGTTGTTCTTGCCAACGCATCGGGTAATGGCCCGCCCGCAATCGGCACATTTCAGAAAGCCGCTGAATAAATGTACCTCACGGCCTTTCGGGGAAGTACGGGTATCACGCTGTAAGAGAGCCTGTACCTTGTCGAAAGTTTCATAGTCGATAATGGCCTCATGCGTTCCAGCCACTTCCACCCATTCCTCGCGTGGAACAGCTTCAATCTGGTGTACCTTGTAGCTTTTCACCCGGCTTCGGCCTTGGGCTAAATCCCCGGTGTAGGTCGGATTGGTAAGAATGGAGTGGATCATGCGGACTCCCCACATAGGATCGTCATACCCTCTTGTCGAAACAGGCAAGCCCTTTTGTACCTTGTAAGCCGAGGGGCTCGGTACGCCGTGTTCGTTCAGGTACAGCGCGATAGCACGTTTTGATGACCCTTGAATAAGCATTGTGAAAATGAGTTTGACATTTTCAGCAGCATCGGGATCAACAATCAGCCTGTGCTTGTCCTTTGGGTGCTTTACATAGCCGTAAGGAGCAAATGCTCCGATATACTGGCCGTTGCGCCGTTTGTAATCAAATACCTGCCGGATCTTTTTGGAAGTCTGATAGCAGTAATTATCGTTCATCACGTTTGTAATGGGAACGATGATATTTGAAACGCTGTCGGGGTTCTTGTAGCTGTCCACATTCTCAGCAAGGCTGATAAAGCGAACACCCATTTGAACAAACAGGTTATCGATCAAACTTCCGGCATCGCTATAATTTCGTGCGAAGCGGGACAGGTCTTTTACTATAACGCAGTTGATTTTACCATTCATGACATCCGCCAAGAGCCGTTGAAAATCTTCACGGTTAGCGTCCGTTCCAGTATGTCCGTCATCTACATATTCCGTGATACTTTCAAACTCGTCAATGTTGCGTCGGTAAAAATCGTTCAGTAGGTCACGCTGGTTTTTTACGCTGTTGCTATCGTCTTTTCCTTTTTTCAAATCTTCCTTTGAAAGCCGGATATAGATGCCCAGCCGCCAGCGGCGGATTGTGTAAGAGGGAGAGAAACTCTGCTGATACCCTCTGTTTTTTGCTCGTGCCATTGTTCCTCCTTCCCTATCACATTACACTTATATTATAAGGAGGTTGTAAGGAGCCGGTTCAGACAAGGGGATTTCCTGAATCTTTTCCAGCTTTGCATACTGACGGCCTTCTTCGGTGGAGAACAGATCATCTACCGAGGCCAGCTCTATTTTTTTCGCGCTGCTTTTCAAGTTTCAACACCTCCTTCGTCAGATTTCGATACCCTTCTGCCACCTTGCCGCCGGGGTCATGGGCAAAAATGTTCTTGCCCTCGGCGCTGATTTCCTTCGCCCGGACAGAATGGGGAATTTCCGTGCCGAACACCTTGATTTTGCTGCCGTAGGTTTCCCGCAGCAGGGCGGCGATCTCCTTGGCAAAGTTGGTGCGGTTGTCCACCATCGTTAGAAGTATCCCGTCAATCTGGAGCTTGGGGTTGATCTGCCGCTTCACCTTGTTTACAGTCTGGAGCAGCTGTTCCAGGCCCTTGGCGGGCAAATACTCCGCCTGGACGGGGATGGACGAACACAAGCGGCGCGAGATGGACAAGATGAACGATATGTTCGGGATGCAGTACAGTATCTCCGTAGAGAACCAGCCCTACCCTGTACTCTGCACCTTATCCCCGGACGGCTGCACCGCCCATGTTCCTGACTTCCCCAAAATCGTCATCACTGCATCAACATTAGACGCCGCCCTGCTCGAGGCCAAGCAGCAAATCCAAAAGGCCCTGCGCCAATACAAGAACCCGCCCATTCCCACCAAACAAGACCAAATCGTAGTGCCAAACAACAGCGTTCTGGTACTCGTTAAAGCGGGTTGACCACGCTGACCGCACCTGTATTTACCTGCCAACTGCGCAAAATTTATCCACAAAAAGCGCCCGGGCGGTTGAAAAGTTCAGCCGTCCGGGCGCAGTCGTTTTGCCGTTTTGGGGTCATTTTGGGGTCAAAGTTACCAGATTGTTACCACTTTTACCATAAGGTAGAAAAAGCTCGTTGAAACTTGTCGTTTCAACGAGCTTTTGTTGGCAAATCTACCGTTCGTGGATACAAATGCATCATGCTTTGACGGCGTGGTGCATTTTTGCAGCGTTCGTCCTGATGCACCGGGACAATGGGGGCAGAAAGGACAACATCAAGTCTGCCTATCGAACTGTATAATACTTTTGATTTCTGCTTTTGGGCTTCTCCGGTATGGTCATTGCAAGCTTTTCAGCAGCAAGCAGAGGCTGAACATAATGCTGCATCGCATAAAACACGGTTTTCACGCCCAAAAATGCCGCAATCTCCTGCCGTGTTTTCGGCTCATGACAAAACGCCAACAGATCTCCGACAGGTTTGGTATTTACTGCTTCTTTCTCCTCTTCCGCTTTATTATAAAGTGTTACCACGAACTCGTTTCTGCGGTTTTCAAATTTCGGTTCCGGTAAGCCATATTCCTTCATCGCATTACGCATAGTGGGAATGCCCGAGTAACGATGTTCTGCTGCGGTCAACGTTTCTGCCATGACGGCCAGCGCAGGATTCCGAAGATCCGGTTTCGCAATACCCAGCTGTTCGATGCTCATCCGGCCATACAAGCTTCCGGGGCTGTGAATTTCGACACGGTTCGTGAAAAAGTCAATTTGAACCGGTGTTCCCTCCGTATGAATGCTATAGTCGCGGTGAATAACGGCATTGAGGATTGCTTCGCGGAGGGCATCTACGGGATACTCCGTTTTATCCGTGCGGGCGCCGGTTTCTTTGCTGATAATGGTTTTGACCTTCATATTCCGACGGCAGAAATTCAGTGCTTCCTCCACCATTTCCGTAATGGTACCGCTGATTCGCTTGTTGTCGATAAACCGTGCGGAATCCTGATCTACATCGCCGATTTCCGTGCCAGGCACAACAATCGCCGTAATGCCAAGCTGCGGGAAGAATCCCTGTGGGTAAAGGCAAAAATTCAGAACTGCTGCCAAGGTTGGAACACCGTTTCTTGTAATGTTCAGCATCTCCATGGCTTGCTCCTGTGTCAGTCTGGAAAACCCGGGTCGGTCTACACGCATTTTTTCAATATAGCTGTGGATCTTTTCTGTGTCCAGCAGTTGCAGCGTCGCCCGTTCAACGGGTCGCTCGTCATCATGCAAATGCTTACGGAACGCTTCATAGCTGTATAGCTCGTAGTCTGTCATCGGCAAATCCGCATCTCCGACACGAATGTAGGAACCCTTGGTACGCCCTGCACCGCGATAGTAGCAGGGACGCTCCGCAATGTCGATTGCCGGGATTTCCGCAGCGCAAATCGTTTTCCCCTGATATTCTGCTAGGGTGAATACGGCACGAACCGGAGGCTCCATCTGTAAGCACTGTTCCGTTATTTTCTTCTGCAGATCCTGCGGATCATATACGCCGACGACCTGAAAGGCAGCATCCTCATCAATACCGAACACAAGGATACCGCCACTGTCTTGGTTGGAAAAACTCGACAGCGTATCGTACAGCCTCTTAGGGCAACCCGTCTGTGCGGATTTCAGTTCTATTGTTTGCTCTTCGGCTTTCTGTTTGCATATTTTGTTTGCTAGTTCAATCAGTTCTTCGATTAACAAGCTAACACCGCCCTTCTATACGCTAATTATAGCAAAAGCATTTTGCTGATTCAAGAGAATTTTGCCGAATAAGCAAAGAGTATTTGAATGTTTCATCAAAATCTAAGTCAAACCGTAACAATCCACAATTATGGGCAAGGGATGTTAAGTTTCCGCACGCTTTCGTTTTATGCGGAAATTTCGTAAATGATAACGTAGGCGCATAATAAATGACGTCCTGTGAAAGCAACGGCACCTGTGAGATAATAAGGGTATCAAGAATTACTGAGAATTCTTGGTAACTATCCGGAAATCCTGAAAAGTCTCAAGGATGAGTCGTAGCCACGGGAGTGAGTCAGATGAAGCGGGCTATAAGCCAAAAACGGTAGAAGCAGCGCATTGTGAAGTGCCGCAATTCAGGTGTTCCGGTAAAGGAATGGTGCCGGAAGCAAGGAATCAGTTATTCTACCTACTACCGCCATGAGCGAGCATTATTAAAATGTGCGCAGGATCCCAGTGATATACCGATTTTAGAGCAGGCACCACAAACATTACCGGTTCCATTCGTCGAGGTCACCAAGATGTGTCAGGCAACTTCCAAGACCCATACGGATAGCATTGTAATCCAAGTCTCAGCCCCGGGATTCAGGCTGAAGATAACCGGTGAAGCTGCAATTAAGGCATTGAAAGAAATCGAACGGGTGCTGCACAATGCTTAAGGATGCAACGGGTTTCAAAAAGATTTACATAGCAGCCGGGAAGACCAATCTTCGCAAGGGAATGGACTCACTGGCAGCAATAGTCAGTCTGCAATTTGAACTTGATCCATACGAGACGGATATTCTATTTCTGTTTTGTGGTAGCACTCTACGTCTAATAAAAGGTCTTGTATGGGCAACCATTCACAAAGATGACCGTTTTATATTTTGGTAGCACAATGTCTGGTTTTCCTGGCAGCTTGGCATCATTTTTCGATATCGAAATCATTGCGAGAGCAGAAATTTCCTCCCCAATTCTTCCGGTTTAGTGTTTTTACTGTGAATCCGGAACATATTGTAGCTTCGTTGTTCCGGAGTATGCACATCGGCCACAACAATCTCCCTCCGTGAAGATTAATTCTGCTCATCAAATCTGTCCAGCAGAGCCGTAGCAACATGGTATGCCAGACACACCGGTACAGCATTTCCGATTTGTTTGAATGCCAGGGTTCGTGAAGGAACACCTTTCTTGGATTCAAAATAGTAATTATCCGGGAATGTCTGTATTCTGGCAGCTTCACGGGGTGTTATTGAGCGGTTCTGCTCGATGTCCGGATGGATAAAATAGTGCCCATCCCGAGCGATATGGGCAACAATCGTTTGTGCATGCGGCAGATTTCCGGCGACGACTTTAAATCGGTCCAGGAAAGATGTAGTATTTTGATGTGTCCGGAGATTCGCTGGCAAATCTATATATGACACCCGGGTACCGTTTTTGTTCCATGTATCCACAACAATCCGATAAATCTCCAAGTCTTGGTCTGTGTGCGGTCTCGCTTGGTGGAATGTTACTGGTTCAGTATCGTACTCCTTGATTCCGGACTCATACAGATATTGACCGTCGTAGTGTGCTGTAGGAACCGGCTCGGTCGTTCCGCCACCAGCAGGTATAGCAGGCAAATCGCCAAATACCTCACTTACCAAATATTGATTTGGTATAGCCGGAATGTCAGGATAAAAGCCTTCATAATTTCCTCTGATGCCAATGAGAATGATCCTTTTCCGGTTCTGGAGAACTCCGTAATCTGATGCATTGAGTGGTCGGAATTCAGTGGAGTACCCACATTCGCGGAACAGTGCCCTCATATTCTGATCAACAGATGCATTGAGTATAATCTGCTCCTGAAGGAAACGGTATGCAGGAATTGTCAGTGTCTTATATCTTTCCGGGGCAGCCTCGATATCAGGGCTGCCACCAAAAATAAAACGGGCTTCCTTGCTGGAGTCCACAATTCCGAAGTGACATGTATGCTCCCATCCACGAATGGGAGTGTCTGGTTTCAGAATTTCATAGTATGCATTGTCACTCAGAACGATACCAATAGACTGATTGGCATAATAACCTCCGGGAGTCATTGCCAACATAGCAGCACCCTGGCCGACATTCCACATGGTTTCTTCCGGAAAGAACAGCTTATCTCCATACTTGTCATTCATCTTCTCCAACAGAGGACGCAAATTGCTACTACCGCCCACCATAACGATCCGATCAATATTGGCAAGTCCAACTCCCGACTGACGGATAGCTTCCTCTAGGCAGTCCATCGCCATCGTGACTTCCGGATCTACAATGTCAGCAAACCAGTCATATTCCAATGTTTCACGGCAGGCACCATACACGCCATAATTATTGATGGAAATCGTGGCGGTATCATCATCGCCCAGCATGCGTTTTGCCCGCTCGGCACGAACCCGCATCATATCTTGGGCGCTGGATGGCATATCTGCGAACGCCTTCTCAACACCTTTTTTACGGGCAATTTTTGCATGAATTCGCTTGGCAATTTTATCATCGATATAGTCACCGGCAATGCCTCTCCCGACTGTTGCCAATTCAGATACTTTTCCATTGACATGCTGAAGAATGGATACATCCAGCGTGCCACCGCCCCAGTCAAAAATCGCAACAACAGAAGAACTTTTCAGTTCATTATAGTTTGCAAAAAAGGCCGCAGTGGGTTCACTAATAAAAGAACTAATATGAATACCGGCTTTCTTTGCTGCTTCACGCAGTTTGGCACGCTTTGATGCGCTGAAGCCAACGGGAATCGCAACAGTTGCCTCTTCCATGTCAATTCCGGTACGATTATGCACATTGGCTTTCAGATACTTAAAAACCTCGCTGGCCACATCGACGGCAGTCCATTCACGGCCTGCGATTGTTTTTATCTGCTCAGAATCCAGAATGGTCTTAACCGATGAAATATACTCACAGGATTCGCTCAGCTCCATCTTCTTATCCCATGCATCCCGGCCAGTGAATGCCAAAGTCACTGCGCAGGCGGCTGCCGCCCCACAGGTAATCCTTGCAGCTGGGAGTCAATTTCAGTATATTCATATGGATCTCCTTTACCTCAAAATTTCATTTTTTACTCAGGCATCTTCTGTTTCCTGTTCTCGCAAAAAATAGCACACAATAAACGCTGACTGTGTCATGCCCAGCCAGAGTAGAAACACCGCATTCCAGCCTCGGCTATGCCGCCGATGCCCCGTGCGGTCGCAGCTGCACCAAAATAGGTTATGGCGCTCAGCACAGGGCGCTAAAATCTTCACTTTAAGCAAACCACTTCTCGGCGTCTTTCACAATTTCACATTCGACCTTTTCAGCAGCTTCTCTGTTTTCGGCACTGACAGAAATGTAAATTTTCAGTTTCGGCTCCGTGCCGGAGGGACGCACGACAATAGAGCAGTTATCTTCCAGCAGGAACTTCAGCACTTCAGACTTGGGCAGCCCGTCCAGGCCATAAGCATAATCCAGCAGCTTTACAACCTTCTTACCGCCAAACGCTTTGATATTGCCGCGGAATGCCTGCATAATGCTCTGCATCTTGGCAAAACCGGCGCTGCCGTCGAACTCGTAGCTGTGCAGGGTGTTCAGGCAGTAGCCATAGGTCTTGTACAGCTCGTCCAGCTTATCCAGCAGGCTGATGCCCTTGGTGGCGTAGTAGCTGAACATCTCGCAGATCATGTAAGCACCGTCCACGCCGTCCTTATCGCGGACGTAGGAGCCGGTCAGGTAGCCGTAGCTTTCCTCAAAGCCGAACACATAGCTGTCTGCCCTGCCCTGCTTTTCCAGCTTGCCAATCTGCTCACCGATAAACTTGAATCCCGTCAGCACATTGATTGTCCGCAAACCATAATGGGTGGCAATCTGTTCCCCCATATCCATCGTCACGATGGTCTTAACCATGACCGGGTCGGCGGGCATCTTGCCGTGTTTCACACGCTGGCAGCAAATATAATCCAGTAACAGCATACCTGTCTGGTTTCCGGTCAGCAGTTCATATTTACCCGCCTTGTTCTTGACTGCAATGCCCACACGATCGCAGTCCGGGTCGGTGGCAAGCAGTAAATCCGCATTGCACTTTTTGGCATACTCCATGCCCAGTGCCATAGCTTCTTTAATCTCCGGATTCGGGTACGGGCAAGTCGGGAAGTTCCCGTCCGGCTGCTCCTGCTCCTTGACCACGGTGATGTTGGTGTAGCCCATCTCCTTCAGTGTGCGGGTCACAGGCTTCAGGCCGGTGCCGTTCAGCGGGCTGTAAACAATAGCCACATCCTTATTGACTTCTTCGCCAAACAGGACAGACTGATTCTTGACCTCATTCACAAATGCGGTATAGACTTCGTCCGGGATGTACTGGATGTTGCCGCTTGTAACACCTGCTTCAAAATCGCTAGTCTTGACGTCTGCAAAAATGTCCAGCTTCTCGATTTCGGCAAGAATCTCCGCAGCAGCCTCAGTGGTAATCTGGCAGCCATCTGCGCCGTAAACCTTGTAGCCGTTGTATTTGCCGGGGTTGTGGGAAGCGGTGACCATGACACCCGCAGAGGTATGCAGATAACGGGTCGCAAAGGACACTGTAGGAACAGGCATCAGAACAGGCCAGATATTGACTTTCACTCCATTTGCTGCAAACACACCAGCGGCAACTTTTGCGAACACGTCGCTCTTGATGCGGCTGTCATAGCCGATTGCCACAGAAGGTTCTGCAAAGTTTTTCTTCAGATAGTCAGCCAAGCCCTGCGATGCTTTTGCGACCGTGTAAATATTCATGCGGTTAGTACCCGCACCGATTACGCCGCGCAGACCACCCGTGCCAAAGGCAAGGTCACGGTAGAATGCATCCTCGACTTTTGCATCATCCAGCGTTTTCAGTTCGGCGGCAACATCGGCATCTGCCGTTGCATTAGCAAGCCATCGCTCATATTCTTTTTTGATGTCCATCTTAATTTTCCTCATTCCATGCGGCTTTTGGCCAGCAGGGCTGCACCGATGACCCCTGCGCGGTAGCCCAGCGTGCAGGCTGTAATGCGGGTATGTTTTTGGGCAAAATCATGTCCGAACACTATGGGCTCCACGGCGGCACGCAGCGGCTTCAGCAGGTTTTCACCCTGGTTGGCTACACCGCCGGACAGCCCGATGACCTCCGGGAAAAAGATGTTGATCAGGTTGGCAATGCCTACCGCAAGATAATGAATGTAGGTATCCACAACCTGCTGTGCGGCGGCATCCCCCTGCGCAGCGGCATCAAATGCCGTGCGACCGTTCACGTCTTCCGGCTTTGCGGCCAGCACGTTCAGCGCACTTTCCGGGTGGGCAAGCCGTGCTTCTTTTGTCATGCGGATCAGTGCGGTGGCACTGGCCAGTGCCTCAAGGCATCCATGACGTCCGCAGGTGCAGCGCGGGGCGTCTGCTGTATCAAGAATCACCATGTGTCCGGCTTCGGAGGCGGCGCCGGTGTAGCCTGTCAGCAGTTTTCCGTCCAGTACAACTCCTGCGCCAACGCCGGTACCCAGAGTAACGACAACCGTACTCTGTGCGCCTTTAGCGCAGCCCGCAAGAGCCTCGCCCAATGCAGCAACATTTGCATCATTACCAACGGCAACCGGCAGACCTGTCTTTTGCGCCAGATATTCCTCCATTGCAAAATCATGCCAATCTAGGTTGTTGGAATACAGCACCGTTCCGCCGTCCACAGTTCCCGGGCATCCGACACCAACACCTGCAACGTCCTTTCCCTCCGCCAGCTGCAGGCACAGCGCTGCAATGTCATCGCAGACAGCTTCCGCCGGGCGCGGCAGGTTTGTGGGGGTGTTGGCTTCGCACAGAATTTCACCCTCGCTGTTCACAAGTGCGGCCTTGATGTTTGTGCCGCCAAGATCTACGCCCAGATACAACATACGCCGTTTCTCCTTCCTTGCTTTACTCTACGGTCAGGTCGGCGCGCAGCAGAATATTCTCTGCATTGTCGCCAAGCTGGAGTTCAAATTTTCCGGGTTCTACCCGCCATACATAATCAGGACCAAGGGTACGCAGCTGCTTTGGTCCGACAGTCAGTTCCACCCGACGGCTTTCACCGGGCGCAAGCGTCAGACGGCGGAAAGCTGCCAGCTGGCGCTCCGGCTTTACGACGGAGCTGAACATATCCCGCACATACAGCTGCGGCACGGCATCGCCGGTGTACTTGCCGGTATTGGTGACCGTGACACTGACAGTGACCGTGTCCTGCGGGTCGATCACGCTGCGGCTCAGGGCCATATCGCGGTAAGCAAATGTTGTGTAGGTCAGACCGTAGCCAAACGGATACAGCGGCAGCCAGTCCATCTCCACATAGCGTTTTCCGCCGCCGGGTCGCCGGCTGTAATGGCAGGGAATCTGCCCGACACTGCGCGGGAATGTGATGGGAAGCCGTCCACCCGGGGCTGCATCGCCAAACAGTGTTTTTGCAATAGCGGTGCCGCCCTGCTCACCGGGGAACCACGCCTCCAGAATGGCAGGCAGATGATCGTTTTCCCAATTCGCCGTAACGGGGCGTCCGCTTTGCAGCACCAGCACCACAGGGGTTCCGGTTGCATAAACAGCCTGTACCAGCTCAAGCTGTCTGCCGGGCAGGTTCAGGTCGGTGCGGTCAAAGTTCTCGCCGCTGGTCTCCTCGTTGTCGCCCATGCAAAGGATGGCGACATCCGCTTTGCGTGCGGCTTCCACTGCTGCGGGGAAATTTTCCCGCCCGGCGCTGTACCCGAAAATCACGCGGGCGCCCCGCCGGTCGTTGACAAACTCAATGCGGATTTTATAAGTGCGTCCGGCTTCAAAGTGGAAATCCAATGCCTGGTCAGCGCTCTTATCCTTGCCCCAGCCATCAATCAGCAGTTTGTCATCCACGTACAGGCGCATACTATCCTGCGTACTCAGCCCGATGCAGCCATCCATTGTGCGGGGCATAACCACAGAACCCGTCCAGACAACGCTGAAACAGTTGGCATCCAGGGCAGGATGCGGCAGTGCGAAAATCCAGTTGAAGTTGACGGTGCGATCCGTGCGAACCTGCACCGGTTCGCCCTGCGGCACAGGTCCGTTATAATAGTGACCTGTCAGCCCGGATTCGCCGTTTTCATCGCGCAGCATGGACGGATCAAACGGGTGCAGCGCCTGCCCCAAAAAGTTGCAGCCGCGCTCATACAGCACCTCGGTTTCAGGGCTGACTGCAGCACGGATTCCGTCCAGCACAGAAACCCCGCCTTTACGGCCGCGTGTTTCGGTATAGTCGCCATAAGAAACCGTATCAGCTGCCGGACCGATGACTGCCACGCTGCGCAGGTCTTTTCTGATCGGCAGCAAGCCGTCATTCTTGAGCAATACGATGGATTTTTCCGCTATTTTTTCCGCGGTGGTCAGGTGTTCCGGGCAGCGCAGGATTTTATCGGCGCGTTTTTCATCCGTATAAGGATTTTCAAACAACCCCAGTGCAAATTTCATACGCAGCACACGCCGACACGCCGTATCCAGCACCGACATCTTCATGGAACCGCTTTCAATCAGGTGGGCAATCGCTTTCTGCCAGACATCATGCGGAAAGTCGTAAAGCTGCAAGTCCACGCCGGCTTCCAGCCCAAGGCGGATGGCCTCCTCCGGCGTTTCGGCAATAAAGTGCCAGTCATACAGGCGGGAAACCGCCGTCAGGTCGCTGCGGACAAACCCCGGCATACCAAACTGCCCGCGCAGGACATCCGTTAAAAGCTCATGGTCCATGGATACCGGAATACTGTCGATGGAGTTGTAGCTGCACATAGCGTCGCACGCTTTGCCGTCTGCAAAAGCCGCTTCAAAGACAGGCAGACAGTCGCTGAATACATCGTGCCGACCCATGGTGCAGGGGGCGCAGTTCAGTCCCCCCACAGGGTTGCCGTAGCCGACGTAGTGCTTGGGTTCGGCAGCCACGGTGTCCGGTGTCGTCAGGTCTGTCCCCTGCATACCCAATACGGTTTCGCGTGCAAACTCAGCACAAAGGTATGTGTCCTCACCATAGGATTCTTCCGCGCGACCATACCGTGGATCACGAATCAGATCCATGACGGGGCTGTATGTTTCGTGAATCCCGCAAGCCCGGGACTCTGCCGCAATGGCGTGTCCCATCTCGCGCCCGAGTTCAGGCTCAAAGCTTGCCGCCAGACCAATTTGCTGCGGAAAACTGGTTGCGTTGTTTGTCATCAGCCCATGCAGTGCTTCCTCGCTAAAAAGGTATGGGATGCCAAGACGTGTGTTTTCTATGGCATACCGCTGCACAACATTGGCTTGGGCAGCAGTCATACCGCGCAGTTGCACACTGCCGACACTATTGTGCTGCATCAGTGCATCAAACCGCTGCATATCCACGGCTGTAACCTTGCCGTTTTCGTCCTGCGTTGTAAAATCGCCGGAATAATACTGATCTGTCTGCAGGATCTTTTCTTCAAGGGTCATCCGGCTCATCAGGTCGCTAATGCGCTCTTCTGTCGAAAGATCCGGGTTCTGGTATGGGTACATCTTTTTTCTCCCTTTATGTTACAGAGGGCAATTTTCGCCCATTTATAATCAGGTTGGCAAAACCGCCGATGCCTGCCACAAAAAACAGCAGCGAAATTGAGCTGTCCCCCATAGATTTTTCCAGCATGGGCTGGATGGCGGTTCCCACTGCGGCTGATGTGCAGGTGGCAATGCTGCTCATGGCAGCCGTTACGCCAAAGTAAGCGGTTTTGCCGCTTTCAGGACTCAATGCAAATTGCAGGTTTGTGCTTGCCAGTGATGCGCCGCCTGCACAGCCCGCCGCAACGACAATCAGAACCGGCGCAACCAAATGTGCAAAGGAAGGGCGCACAAAGGACCAGCCCAGCGTGCAGGAAAGATTCAGGAATGCAGTAAGCCAAATAACGCAGTTCCACGCAGTGCGGTCGGCCAGCCGCCCCCACACCCAGCTGCCTGCCATGCCCACAACAGCGGACACGACACCCACCGATGTGATGAAGGTGTGGCTGAGCCCCAGCACCCGCAGCTCATACACGGAAAGGAACGGAGAAGCAAAGCCGCCAGTCAGCCCGCCGATGATGCAGTAAAAAAGCAATGGACGGTAAGCAGGGTCGCGCACTGGGCGCAGAATATCCGCCGGGCGCATTTTGGAGGTGAATTTTACCGGGTTCTCTCTTACCGAAGCAAGCAGAACGGCATCCACCACAGTAAGCGACAGGCTGACAATACCGATGATAAGAAAGCCGGTATAGCCCTGCCCCTGTTCCAGATAATAATCCAGTACGCGACCAAGTGCAAGTGTTGCCGCGCTGGAAACGCAGGTTCCGATAATGCTCTTGACGGCGTAGAACTGACCGCGCCCGCCTTGGGGGGCGATGCCCAAAACCATGTGTTCCAGCCCCGGCGTAACAAGCCCCGCAGAGAAAAAGCCGATGGTATAAAGCACCAGCACCACAGCGCGGGCATGACCGGGGTCCGGCAGAGCCAGCGGTACCAGCAGAATGCTGCTGATGGAAAGCCTGAACACCACGCACATAAGCCATATAGCCAGTTTGCGGTGGTGCATCCGTTCAAACACAAAGGGCGAGAAAAACTGCAGTACGCACCCGAAAGACGGTATCATGGCCGCTGCGGCGCATAAGGATACGGACGCCCCAAGGCTGCTCAAATACCCGGCCAGAAAGTTGCCGGTGGCAACGGCATAAATCACGCCGGCCACTGCGCCTTCGGCAATAATCCGGTAGCGACCCATTTCCAGTTCATTTTCGGTCGGTGTATGCGCAGGAAAAACAGCTGATAAAGCCAGCCCATGGCTTACCTCCCGGCAGGCGCCTCCACGGTTCCGTAAGCGCGTCCGCGGAGAAGATCCGCGTAACGGCAGATTAGGTTTGTCAGAACCGACAGGCTGCTTTCTTTGCTGACCTGACGCCACTGCGCACGGTAGCGCTGCAGCCAGTGTTCCAGCGCAGCTGCCATGGCATCTGCTTCGGGGCCGTGCGGGCAGCCTGCATTGAGCCATGCGCCAATACGGTTCCACAGCACAATGATGTCTGCCGTCTGGCAGAGTACCTGTACAATCTGCTTTTTGCCGGCAGGAAGGTTTACCGCGGCTGCAAGGATATCTGCCTTTGCCTTTTCTACGGCGCGGTTGGCATCGTCAATCCTTGTAAAGTCCACCTCGGAAAGGATCTCGGCGCGGGTTTTCTCATCACATTCTATCCAGTTGACGGTATTCCGCCAGTCAAAAACTTCATAATCCTGCAGCTTTGCCATCAGACCGGCAAATTGCCCGGTGGTATCGCCGTAATACAGGCGGGAAACCGCTTCGTTCAGCTCGTCAAATTCCACAGGCTCTGCATTCCAACCGAACGCTGCGCCGTACAGGATGCCCGGAATCGTCAGGCGCGGGTCATTGACATGACCATAATCGCCCCAGTCCGTGTTCAAAAGGCCGATGGCGTTGTACTTGTGTGCATGGTGGCACATGGTACGGATATTCAGGTAAGAATTGTACATCAAAGGCATCCAACGGTTCCAGCCACATACGCCGGGGCAAGCATACTGCGTAATCCCGCTGGCGGCAATATCCCGGATTTCATTTTCCCGCTGGTGCGGCAGATAACCCCAATTCAGGCAGATGGTTTCCTTGGGCAGCTCGGCACAGCTTTCCGGGAAGCGCCACATGATGTCCCCCCAGAACTGCGGTGTTACCCCCTGCGCAACAAGATATTCGCACAGCGCCTTCACATGGCTGAGATACAGGCTGCGCTCGCCCTGCTCCTCGGCAAGAGCCTTGCTGCGTCCCTTGCCCAAATCAAACGTTTCGTCATCACAGATATTGAATTTGCTGCTGCGGAAAAGCGGGCGGTATTCGTCAATCAGCCCTTTTACAAACCCCAGCGCATCGGGATTGGATACGTTCAGGGTATGGTGATTCCCTGCATAGGTATAACTGAACGGAATCTTTTCCGAGTCAGGCAGCTCGCAGAGGTCGCAACAGGTTTTTGTGCTGAGAATACGGTACATATGCCCGAAGGTAGACAAGGAAGGAACGAGTTCAATGTGCCGGGCAGCACAGTAATCATCCAGTTCCATAATCTCCTGCGCCGTCAGCGGCGTATCCTCGCGCCATGCTTCGCTCAAATCACGGAAAAGATAGGTGTGTTCAATATAAAGCTGCCACTGATTGATCTTGTAACGGCATAGAATATCTGCCACCTGTTTCAGATAATCCATCGTCGGGACACGTCCGCGGGAGCAGTCCTGATAATAGCCTCTGTTGGCAAGATCGGGCCAGTCCTCAATTTCCAGCGCGGGCAGTACAGCACCGTGCTGTTCAATATACTGGCACAGTGTCTGCACACCGTTGCACAGCGCTTCATCGCTGCCGGCTTTCAGCGTGATGCATTCCGGCATAATGCTCAGCGTGTAACGGTTTTGCGGCAGGGCGGTATCCACCGTAAGTACGGCGTCACCTGCCCGGGGCTTACCGCGGGTGAACGGCACTTCCAGCCCGGCGTACTCCCGCAGGCAGCCCTGCAGCATCTGTGCATAAAGCAACGCGGCGGGTTCGGTCTGCCACAGGGTGATTCGGCTCTGATTGTCCAGCATATGAACCCCTGCAGGGTGTTCGATCTTATGTGGATTCGGAATAAACTCCATCATCATTTCCTCCAAAAAAAGGCACGGGCGGCGGGCGCATTGCCAACCGCCCGTGCAGAATGTTCGGACTTTGTTATTTAACGGATACGAATTGTCTTGATTTCATACGGCTTTACCGTAAAGGTAATCTTGCCGTCTTTGACTTCAACCGGCTCGCCGTCGGGCTGTTCCAGACAGTTGCAGCTTTCTGCCGCATGGAAGGGAAGGTTCCAGTCCAGGGTGACATTTGTCAGGCTGTTCTCGCACTCATACATACGCACAATGGCACCATCGCCATCCTCGGCGCGTTTGATGGTTTCCAGCACCACATTGGGTGCATCCAGTCCGGCAAGGCTGAAGCTTTCGCCCGGCTTTCCGCCCTGCACAGCCAACGCGGGCTGGTTCAGGAAGAACGCCTGCGGCACCGTGCCGGCTGCCTGCCATTTTTCGGCGTGCGGATAAATGGCGTATGTGAAATGGTGAACTTCCTGATCCGTGGTAGGATTCGGCTCAATGCCGGACTTGATCAGGGTCAGCCCAATCACAGAATCCTTGACGGAATGACCGTACTTGCAGTCGTTCAGCATACTGACGCCGTAATGTCCTTCGCTCAGGTCCATCCACTTCTGACCGCAGCTTTCAAAGCGTGCGCGATCCCAGCTGGTGTTGGCGTGCGTCTTGCGGGTCAGGTTGCCGTACTGGATTTCAAACGTAGCTTCGTCAGTATGGACATTTACCGGGAAGTGAACCTTCAGCAGGCTCTGGTGTTCGTGCCAGTCCACGGTTGTAACAAACTCAATCCGGCGCTGCTTTGCATAGAAATGGATATCCTGCACCAGGGTGGAGTTGCTGTAATTGCGTTCGATGTGCAGTGTGGCGCGCACGGGACCGTTCTCCGTCCATGTGAAGTCCTGCAGGTCGGTGACATCCCAGAACTTTTCGGTATAGAAAATATCGATATCCCAGTTGTCATAATAGATGGGCTTATCCTCATATACGCGGAAGAGGTTGCCTGCCTGACCGGGCTTGAGCACTTCGCGGCGGTTCTCTTTGTCAAAGATGCCGGTCATCTGACCGTGTTCATCAAAGGTGACAGTATAGAACGGGGTGTCAATCTTATGTCCATCGGTCGCAATTTCAAAAGGCGCAGCCGAAACCTGTGCCGGTACGACCGCAAACGTTTTGCTGCCCTTGGCAGGCAGGTTGTTCAGGAACGCCACGGCACCATCGGCTGTTTTTTGTACGGGATAGATATTGCCGGCTTCGTCCTGCAAAGCCTCTGCCTTGCAATCACCCAGTTCAACCACATCGCTGCGGACAAAGCCGGTAGTGTTGTACACGGTAACGCCTTCCCCGGCGGGGGTCAGTGCATCCAGGCGCTCCTCGCGCAGTGCCGTGATTTCGGCTTCCATCTCGGCATACTCTTTTTTGGTGACTTCGTATACTTCGTGGATGGAGGAACCGGGCAGAATATCATGGAACTGATTGATGAGGATTCCATGCCACAGCTTGTCGATTTCTGCCTCTGGGTATGCGACCTTGGCTTGTGCCAGCAGGCTGAGCAGTTCCAAGTCCATCATGTGCAGCTCAATCTTACGGTTGGAACGCTTGTTGCGCGCCATGGAGGTGTATGTGCCGCGGTGATACTCAAAGTAGAGTTCACCTTCCCATGTGGGCAGGCGGCGGTTGTCCTTCACACGCTCAGCCAGCTCATCAAAGTAGGTGCGTGCAAATGCCTGACGCACTTTGGGCAGTCCCTCGATGCCCTTTTCCATACGGGTGGAGGTTTCCAGCATGGCGCGGGTCGGACCGCCGCCGCCGTCACCGTAACCGTAGGAAATCAGGATATCATTGTTGATGTCCTTCTGCTGGTAGCGGTGCCAGCCGCCGATCAGCGCATCGGGATGCAGGATGCCGTTGTAAGTCGTGAAGAAGTCATTCTCGCTCTGACCGACCCCCAGCGTTGTGACAAGGTGGGTCAGGATTTCGGTGCCGTCAATGCCGCGCCACTTGAAGGTGTCGTAAGGCATTTTGTTGAACTGGTTCCACGCCAGTTTTGTGGTCATGAAATAATCAATGCCGCACTTTGCCATAATCTGCGGCAGTGCGCCCGAATAGCCGAATACGTCCGGCAGCCAGAGGATGCGGTTGTCCACACCGAACTCTTCCTTGAAGAAACGCTTGCCGTACAGGAACTGACGCACCAGGCTTTCGCCGCTGGTCAGGTTGCAGTCCGCCTCAACCCACATACCGCCTTCGGGTTCCCAGCGTCCCTCCGCCACGCGCTGTTTGATCTGCTCATACAGCTCGGGGTAGCGCTGCTTCAGGAAGTAATACAGCTGCGGCTGGCTGGACATAAACTTGTAGTTGGGGTATTCGTCCATCAGTTTCAGCACAGTTGCAAAACTGCGGCACACTTTTTCCCGGGTCTGTGCAACAGTCCACCACCATGCCACGTCAATGTGCGTGTGACCAATGCAGCTTGCAATGACTTCCTCATGACCGGCAAGGTCGGTATAAAGTGCTTTTGCCAGATACCGGCGGGCAGCAGCAATGCTTTGATAGAAGCTCTCGTTATAAGGTGTGCGCAGGTCGATCAGATTGACAGCCTCGTTCAGCACGTTTTCCAGATCGCGGCGGGCTTTGCCGTCCTCTTCCAACCGGGGAAAAGCCTCCAGTGGCACAACCATATCGTAGTAAAGACCCTCAATTTCGGGGTCGATTTCCCGCAGGTCTACAATCAGGTTGAATTCGGTATGCAGGATTCCGGTGTAGGACTGCAATTCCAGACGGTACTTTTGACCGCCCTTGGCGCAGCGGTCCAGCAGGATGTCGCGGTGGTTCATATCCACGCCCTGTGTCACCTTGCCGTCCACAAACAGCAGGAACTGCGGGTTTTTGGCATCGTCCCACTCATCAATCTGGGTGCAGACGTGCATCCACAGCGGTTTTCCGTCCATTTCCTGCGGCACAGCCACATCCGCGCGGAACCAGTAATGCTTGTCCGGTCCGTACCAATGCATGGTGCGGCTGTCAAAGGGTTCAAACGGTGCAGGGTCTGCATCGGCATCTTCCGGGCGCAGGAAGTTGCCCGGCTTTATGAGCCAGTCGCTCGTTTCAAACTTCTGTTTTACAGAAAGCTTTTTCAGCTCATTGCAGATACCTGTGACGCGCTTGTCAAGAAAATCAATGGTGCGCATAGGTCTTTCCTTTCCCTCATAACGAGGCTTCCAGCAATTCAAAGCTGGCTGTTTTTTGCATTTTTGTTTGCGTTAGTGGAACGTATCTACACCGAAATCGTGGTATCAGCAAAATGTTATCCTGTGGCATCTCTTTGCCCCTTTAACATCAGAAAGAGTTCTTCTTGATATAGTCCAATACACGATCCACCGTGGTGAACGCCAGACCGGTCACGGTATCGGCACAGCCGTAGTACATCGCAATACGACCGGTCGCGGCATCCGTCAAGGTGGCGCAGGGGAAGGTCACGTTCGGCACGTCGCCTACACACTCATACAGCTCATGAGGAGCCAGCAGGTAATCCTTGCCGCGGTATTTTACCTTCCACGGCTCGTCAATATCCAGCAGAGCAGCACCAATGCGGTATACATAGCCGTTGCAGGTGTTGATAACACCATGGTAAATCAGCAGCCAGCCCTCATCGGTTTCAATGGGGATGGGGCCGGGGCCAATTTTCATGCTCTGCCATGCAGATTCATCGCCTTTTACAGCACCCATCATAAAGCGGTGGCGTCCCCAGTAAATCATATCTTCGCTCTGGCTGACAAAAATATCGCCGAAGGGGGTATGCCCGGTATCGCTCGGGCGGCTCATCATCATGTAGCGCCCCTGAATCTTGCGCGGGAAAAGGACACCGTTACGGTTGTACGGCAGGAAGGCATTTTCCAGCTGGTGGAATGTCTTGAAGTCATCCGTCCACGCAATGCCGATGGTGGGTCCGTGGTAGCCGTTGCACCAGGTCACATAGTATTTGCCGTCCATATAGCATACACGGGGGTCATAGCGGTATTCACGGGTTGTGACCTCCGGGTCGTCCCCTACCAGATGAATCGGGGTATCCTCAATATCCCAGTGCAGACCGTCCTTGCTGAAGCCTGCGAAAATATCCATGCTGATGGACAGGCTGTCGCAGCGGAATACGCCGGCAAAGCCATCCTTGAAAGGCACAACGGCGCTGTTGAACACGCTGTTGGAACGGGCGTTGCCGTCACGACCGATGATGGGGTTTGCATCATAGCGCCAGAAAGGGGTGCGGGTGTTTGCAGGCGGTTCCTGCCACGGAATATTGGGCAGTGCGCTGCCGATGATTTTAGCCATACTTGATTCTCCTTGTGTACTTAAAATAAATCGGGAGCGGGAACTCAGCGTTCCGCTCCCGAAGGTTTCCCTGCCTGCAGGGATAGTATTTGGATTTTTTAAAGATTACTTATTGGTAGCCATGAAAGCGTCAACCTGGCTCTGTGCCTCAGCAACGATCTTGTCAAAGCCGGCAGCGCGCAGTTCTTTCATCATCTGGGGAACCATGACTTCGGGATCAGCAGTACCGGTCAGCAGCTCGCCCTTGTAACGCTCTGCAATCTGGATGCAGTTTGCCAGTTCATCAGCGATGGAGGTGGTGTCGAGAGTGAAACCAAGCAGGACAGAAGGCTCAGCCTTTTCGTTCAGTTCTTTAACTTCGTCGAACTGGTTGAAATCGAAATCGTCGGTCGGGGTGATAGCGAAGAAGCTGCCCTGGGTGTAACCGGCCATAGACCAATCCGCGTTGTTCTTATGGACGAAGGTTTTGCTGTCATCGGTGTAATCCCAGTTGTCGCCCTGAACGCCGTAGTAGAACAGGTCACGGACGTAGGTGTCGGTGTTTACCAGCTGCAGGAATTGCAGTGCTTTTTCGGGATAGGCGCAGTTAGCGGAGATGCAGTTCATAGAGCCGCGGACAGTTTCATTGGAAACGATGGTCGGGCCCCACTTCTGGGCAACGCACTCAACGCCGAGCTGCGGACCCCAGGAAGTGATTGCCGCACCGGACCAGCCCTGTGCAATGGAGCAAGCCTTGTAGTTTGCATCTTCGGGACGGGTTGCAGCGTCAGAGTTGATGATACCTTCGTTGTACCACTCATGGAAGGTTTTCAGAATCTGCTTCATGTCATCCTGCTCAACAGTAGCAACAACCTTACCCTCGCTGTCATCATAGCGCACACCCAGGGGATACAGACCGGCGCCAAGCTGGTCATACATATAGGACTGGTAGCCGCCGCCGTTTTTGTTCAGAGGGAAGGAAGCCTCGCCGTCAGTGTCCTTGATAGCCTTCAGGGGCGCAGTCAGTTCATCCAGGTCGGTGATGCCCAGCTCCTTGGTATAGTCATAGCCGGCAGCCTCGATCTTTGCCTTATCCCAGACAACGTACTCGCTCTGAGAAGAATCCTTGTAGGTAGGCACACCATAAACACGTCCGCCCACTTCGCAGGCTTTCCAATAATCTTCCGGAACGGAAGCGTACAGTTCAGGAGCCGCTTCCTTGACCATATCGGTGATATCCAGGAAAGCACCGGTATTGACGTCGTTGTTATAGGTGTTGACGTTGGTGAACAGGATGTCGTATTCACCGCTGGTGTTCACAATAACATTGCGGCGGGTGTCCCAGTCGCCCCAGGAGATAACATCCATGTCGATGTTGACGCCGATCTTATCTTCCAGATACGGGTTAATCTGTGCCAGCCATGCATCGTAGTTAGAAGGCATGCCAGAACCAACGGCCACCCATTTCAGGGTGACGACGTCCTTGGAGGGAGCAGCCGTAGGAGCAGCCGTAGAGGTGCTGCTGCCATCGGTGCCGGTGGAGGCAGAAGAGGAACTGCCGCCGCAGGCTGCCATGCTGAGGGCCATGGAACCGGCCATGCCCAGCGCAAGCACTTTGTTGAACTTTTTCATCTGTTTTTCTCCTTTGCTTGTGTAAAGTTGTGTATCTTCATTCCCCTTATAGGGGAACAGAACCAAATGTGGTGGGAAAATTGAATGGGCTTATTTGTTAGCATCGATGTTCTTATACAGTGTTTTTCTTTTTCAGAGTCTTTCTCTTAGCCCTTAACCGCACCAACCGTCAGACCGGAAATAAAGTACTTCTGGAAGAACGGATACGCGCACGCAATGGGAATGACGATAATGATTGCGATTGCCATACGAACGGATTCGGACGGCATCGAGTTACGGTACTGCTGCAGACTCAGACCTGCGCTGGGGTTATTGGCGATGTACTCCAGGTTCTTCATCATGTTGTTCAGCAGTGCCTGCAAGGATACCAGCTTGGAATCCGAAATATACAGGGCGGACTGGAACCAGTCATTCCAGTAGCCAAACGTCAGGAACAGTGCAATGGTGGCAAAAACAGGCTTGGAGATGGGCACCACGATACGCCAGAAAATTTTCATCTGGGATGCGCCGTCAATCTTTGCCGACTCAATGATGGAATCCGGTACCGTTGTTCGGAAGAAGGTCTTGCAGATAATAACATTGAAGCTGCTCATCGCCAGCGGCAGAATCAGACACCAGATGGTGTTGTTCAAACGCAGCATATTGGCAACAACCACATAGTTTGCAACCATGCCGCCATTGAAAATCATCGGGATGAACACCATCCAAGTGAAGAAGCCTTTGAGTTTATAGTTCGGGCGGGAAAGCACATAGCCAATCATTGTGGTCAGCAGCACACCCAGCACCGTACCCATAACCGTGACCACCACGGAAATTATGAGTGAATTAAAAATCGTTCCGCGTTCATTCCAAAGGAACGTGTACGCCGCCGTGGAATATGTATCCGGGAAAAGCCTGTACCCGTACTTTGTGATAGAATCCGTGGAGGAAACGGAAATCATAAAGACGTAGAACACCGGAAACAGACAGACGAAGGAAAGCAGTACAAACAGAATGTTAAAGCAGGCATTCGTTGTCGGCTTAATCTGGTTTAAGCGGAACGCCGCACGAGCTTCCTCTTTTTCCAGCTTTTTTTCTTCGGCCTTTATCTTATGCTTTTCTGCCAGAGTCATTTGTGTGTTCTCCCTTCATCAAATAATCGCGCTTTCTTCATCAATCTTGGAAACGATGAAGTTGGCAACCAGAACGGTCGCGCAGCAGCATGCAGCCTGGAACAAACCTGCGGCAGCAGTTCTGCCGATTGTCACATTGCTCTGCAAAGCCTGGTAGACATAAGTGTCAAATGTGCTGGCAACGTTGTACAGTGAGTTGGGAACACCCTGCGTAACCTGATAGAACAAGCCGAAATCGGAATAGAAGATGTGGCCGACATTCAGAATGAACATCATAACGATGATGGGTTTCAGTGCCGGCAGTGTAATATATTTGGTCTGCTGCCACTTGGTCGCGCCGTCCAGCGTTGCCGCCTCGTACAGCGTACTGTCAATGCCGGTAATACTTGCAAGGTAGACAACCATATTATAGCCCATGGATTTCCAGACCTGCATGAAAGTCAAAATCAGCGGCCACCATTTTGGCTGAGAATACCACATGATTTTATCGCCGCCGAAAAACTGTATGATAGTGTTCATCAAGCCCTTGTCGGGGTTCAGGAAGGCGTAGACAAAGTAGCTGACAACAACCCACGAAAGGAAGTACGGGAAGAACATCATGGTCTGGTATGCTTTAGAAGCGATTCGGCTGTAAATCTGGTTAATCAGCACAGCCAATGTAACCGGAATTACAATGTTCAATACGATAAATAAGATGTTATATAACAGCGTATTGCGCAGCAGCATGGTAAAGGTGTTGCTGGTAAGAAAGAATTTGAAGTTATCAAATCCTGCCCAGTCACTGTGAAATAAGCTGTAAAGGAAACCCCTTCCCGGAGTGATCTTGAAATTCTTGAACGCAATAATCAGACCGAACATAGGCAGGTAGCAAAAGACCGCATACCAGATGGCTGCCGGAAGCCCCAGCAGTGTCAGCTCCGTGTCATCACTCGTCCAACGTTTGCGGCGTGGCTTCGTTGAAGTTGAAACTGCCGGCTTATCCTTTTTCATAGAATGTGCCCCTTTCTTTTGGCGAGCCAAGTGTTAACAGCCGCCAGCATTTCGTGCTAACTAAGCGTTAACTCCATAGTCAGCATTCGTTGCCATTTGTTAGTCAAATATTAACATTTACTTTTGTACCTGTCAATCGTCATTTTGCACAAATCGCGCACCGTTTCATTGTATTCGTGCACATCAACGGTTTTCGCATTGTTTTTTTGTGCAAGATAGCCAACATTTTCAACATCAAACATTAGCAAAAGTTAACTTTTCGTGTTGCTTTTCTCTTATGATTGTGCTATACTTACTATAAACTCAAAAAACGGAGGCTTTCTTTCATGAGCAAACCAACCATGCAGGATATTGCTGATGCTCTTTCTGTTTCCAGAATCACCGTATGGAAAGCGCTAAGCAACCGTCCCGGCGTTTCGGATTCTATGCGTGCCCAAATCCATCAAAAAGCCACCGAGATGGGCTATTTCCACACTCCCTCTCAGGATACCACTGCGACCGTCTCTGCTCAACTGCCTCCCCACACACGCACCGTAGCGGTAGCCGTGTGCCGACCGGAGTCCTCTCTTTTCTGGATGCAGATTATCCATCAGATTGCCAAAGATCTTTCCGAGCATAATGTCAACCTCATGTACACATATCTTCCCACAAATTACAAAGCGGGCTATGTGTTGCCGGAGCCTTTGACAAACGGTACAGTAGATGGTGTCATTGTACTGAACACGTACTCTGCGCCCTTGCTGCGGCTGTTATCCTCTTTACCTATACCAAAGGTTTTTCTGGACACGGTTCCTTCTGTCCCCTATAACCAGTTACATGGGGATCTGCTCATTATTGAGGGTCGCGACCTTATCCGGCAGATTACAAGCAATCTGCTCCGTCATGGATGCCGAAAGCTCAGTTTCATAGGCGATGTAGAATATGCCCAGACAAACAAAGAACGCTACGAGGGATTTCTGGATGCGCTGCATGAGCATGGGATCATTCCAAACCCCAGTCTTTACCTTACCGGGTCATTGGGTCTTCGTACCCATTATGAGGAAATCAGTCACTTTCTGGACTTTTTGCCAACCATGCCGGACGGTATCGTCTGTGCCAGCGACTATATTGCTCATTTCATCCAGCGTTATCTTGAAGAAAAAGGGATAGACCCTGAAGGACGTATCGTACTGACGGGCTTTGACAACAACAGCGAATATTTGAACGTTGCCGACCGTATTACAACAGTCGATGTAAAGCCGAAAACCATCGGTTCTCGCTTGGCCGCCAAGATTCTTTTTGTGATAGAACACCCGAAAGCGGCGCCCGAAGTCAGTTACGTTTCTTCCGAAGTGCTTTACCGCGGCGTGCTGGCATCCGATCCAAAAGCTTCAAATCCTGACGAGTCTATTCTATAAAGCAATCAGCTACATGGTTTTTTCACCAAATAAATAGCAGGACATCCGCGGTTTTGAGGTGATCCCAAAAAGTCAGGGCCATATTTTGAAGTAAAAATTGTTCAAGTAGCCGAAAGGGCTTGTTGTCTGTGAATTGCAGGCGGCAAGCCCTTTCGTTTTGCTCTGATTCTGCGGTTGTTGTAGTAATCCAGATATTCGACGAGTTCCTGTTTGAAGTGCTCCATGGACTGAAATTTTTCCAGATATATAAGCAGATTGATATATGCCTACCGGCTGGCAGCTCTTGTCAGCCCCTGCATAGTCCGCAGAGAAGTATCCTGTGTAATATATAAAGTAATCTTCTTGTTTGTACAAAGTTTTTCCAACGGGTGCAGAAATAATGCCGCGCTTTCCATAATCTGTCCCCCCATGCAGAGCGTGTCCGGACAGAATGCTTCGATCTGCGGCTGCAATGCATCGCACAGCTGTTCACCAAAGCACCGGAAACAGGCTTTGGCCCGTTCGTCCCCGGCGGCGATGCGTTCAGCAAGCGCACGACCATCCAGCGGCACACCCAGCATCTCGCCGGACAGCTTTTCCAGCCCCCGCCGGGAAATATAGTCGTCTACGCAGCTGTCCCGAAACGGTGCATTATAAAAATATCCGTTTGGCGGCACACCGGGTGTACCTTCTTCAGCCAGAAATCCGTTCACCCCAAATGCACTGCCGCAGCCGGTTCCCACTGCTACAAACAGAGCTCGCCCGGCTTGCGTCGCCTGACCAAAGGTCATTTCCCCCAACGCAAAGGCCGCTGCATCATTGATAAATTGAATCCTTTGCTCCGGCAAGCCGCTGATTTCGGAGAATGCTCGGCGCAGATTGCAGCCGTACAGTGCATCGTATTTGTCCAGTCCTTGTAAAAGGCAGATGCCGTTTTTATAGTCAAACGGTCCCGGAAACGCAAGATCAATTTCAATGGGAACAGCATTTTCCGGGCAGATACTGCTAAAAATCCAACCAAAGTTTTCAAGCAACGTTTGCCTGTCCGCGCCGGCCATTGCCGGGAAATGGCGGACAGGTGCCAGAAAATTTCCTCTTTTATCCAGAGGCGCAGCCTTGATTTCCGTACCGCCCACATCCAGACACAGATACACTTCCTGCATTTTATCTCCCCCGGTTGATTTCAATATTAAAACTGCTCCGGCTTGCCGGATAATAGCTTTCGCTGTATTCCACCGCAATACCGTTCTGGCTATAGCCGGTCGAGACAATATAGACTGTCGGTTCAAAAGGCGACAGTTTAAGCTCTGCCGCGACCTCTGCCGGGGGCATACGCACATCCAGTCGCTGAGAGGTTCGCATGACGGTCAGCCCACGGCTGTCCAGCATTTCGTAAAAGGATGCATCCGTAAAGTTTTGTTCTTCCATTTCCGGGAAAAGGCGTACCGGTACATACACCGTTGTGTACACAATGGGGCAGCCGTTATACATGCCTTCCAGCCAGCGCAGCCGAACCATCCGAGTCACGCGTTCCCCCTCGGCAAGACCCAGTGCCTTGGCGGCAAGCTTGCCCGGTTTTTCTTTTTGCAGCGCCAGCACGCTGGTGTGCAGGTGGTTGTGCCGTTCCCGGCTTTCTTCCTGATAGCCGATCACGAACCGCGTGGATTCGTGCTGTATTTTTGGTTCTGTCACATAGGTGCCGCTTCCCTTGACCCTTGTCAGGCGTCCTTCCTGTTCAAGCAGGTTCAGCGCCTGACGAACCGTGGGGCGGCTTACCCCCATAGAAACAGACAGCTCGTTTTCTGTGGGAATGCGGGTGTTCGGCGGGTATTCCCCATTCTGTATCCGATTCCTTAACTGCTGTACAATCTGAAGATATCGCGGCTGCGACATACTATATCTAACCTCCCTGCTGATGTGCTGTTTCCGGCGTTCTCCGCGCAAAAATATTGTCACAGCGCAGATTTATACCACACAGAACTTCTGAATCAAGTATACCATGCAGACGGCAACTTGTAAAGATGTAATTACTAATTTTAATTTTATTCAGAAATGTATTGACATTTGTCCCGCTTCCGTGTATGTTGATTATATCGTACAAAATATCCGAAAGCAGGTGCCTTTTATGCCGAATCCCTCTACTTACCCTTACCGGCGCTTCCCCACCATACAGGTCGGCGCCGCCGACCATGCTGCACGGGGAACCGATGCCGTAAAACAGGAACTGCACGCCCTGTGTGCAGGCAGCAGCAAAACCGTTGTGACGGTTGAATGCTACCCCGGTACCGATCAAGCGGAGATCCTTGCGCTGTTCCCGCACGCTGAACTTATCATTCATGCAGATGATCTGGCAATCCAACCCGCTGAGCTGGATGCAAAAATCGAACACGAACTGACGGACGACCCTGTGTTCGGCATCATGACCACCTGGCAGATGAAAAATTTTTACCCGGAAGAAGCACTGTGTGCCGCCCGGGGAAAAATTGATGCCGTAACGGATGGTCTGGTACTGGTTTACGGTGTCGGTGCCTCTCTTGTGGAACGTGCAGACATCACCATCTATGCGGACATTACGCGGTGGGAAATTCAGCTCCGTTTCCGCAAAGGGCAGGACAACTGGCATACAGCCATGCATGACCTGCCGCAGCGCGCAAAATATAAGCGCGGCTATTTTGCCGAATGGCGCTGGGGCGACCGGATCAAGGACAAACTGCTGCCGGTTTTTGACTATTATCTCGATACCACATCAGCCGGCAACCCTGCCATTGTGCCGGGTACCGCTTACCGTGATGCACTATCCAAAGCTGCGGCGCAGCCGTTCCGCATGGTGCCTTACTTTGACCCGGGCGTTTGGGGCGGCGACTGGATGAAAACGCATTTTGACCTGCCCGAAAACGGCAGCAACTATGCTTGGAGCTTTGACGGCGTTCCGGAGGAAAACAGCCTGCTGCTGGATTTCGGTTCCTGTGTTGTGGAAACACCGGCGCTCAACCTTGTCTATGCGCACCCGCGTGAGCTTCTGGGTGACTGTGTTCATGCACGCTTCGGCAAGGAATTTCCCATTCGTTTTGATATGCTGGACACCATGCACGGGCAGAACCTTTCGCTTCAGGTTCACCCCCTGACCGAATACATTCAGAGCCATTTCCATATGCACTATACACAGGATGAGAGCTACTATCTTCTGGATGCTGCCGGCGAAGCCCCTTGCGTCTATCTGGGCATTAAAGCCGGTACAAAGCCGGAAGAAATGATCGACGCCCTGCAGACGGCCCAGAACGGCGGCAAGCCTTTCCCGGCAGAAAAATTTGTCAACAAGATTCCCGTCAAGAAGCATGACCATGTGCTGATTCCGGCCGGCACTGTGCATTGTTCCGGTGCAGATACCATGGTGCTGGAAATCAGCGCTACACCCTATATTTTCACATTCAAGCTGTGGGACTGGGGTCGTGTTGACCTTGACGGCAAACCGCGCCCCATCCACCTTGAACATGGTGCAGCCAACATCCAATGGTACCGTAATACCGAATACTCCGACTGCGTGGATGTGATCCAGACTGCCGTTGATGAAGGCCATGCCATCGGCTTTGAGCACGGCCCCAGCGCACAGGCCAGCTATCTGACCTCTCAGGGTGTTATCGAGGAAATGTTCCAAGATATCATCACCAACGGCACCGATGTGGAAACGGCTGCCAAAGCTGCTGAGGATAAACTCAACGACATCTTTGATACGATGATCAGCTGATAGCTTCACGTTAGGCGGGGAGGACCCACCCTCCCCGCTTTCTTTGTGGCAAAAATGACCGGGAGGATACTATATTGAAAGAAATTACGCGCACTCCACAATCCAGACCGGCGAAAAAAGACCGTAACCTTACGCGCTGGCTGTTTGTGGCCCCTGCCATGCTGGTTGTTCTCTGTCTGCTGGTATACCCGCTGTGCTCGACCTTGCTGTACAGCTTTACCAACAAGACCTTGATAAAGGCAACATACGCATTCAAGGGGATCGATAACTACATAAAAATCTTTGCGGATCCTGCATTCGGCAAGGCGTTCCTAACGACGCTTGTCTGGACTTTCTTCAGTCTCACCGGTCAGATCCTGATCGGTTTCTCTGCAGCACTGGCTCTGAACCGCATCCGCAATCCCATAGCACGCCCCATCTACCGCATCTGTATGATCATCCCTTGGGCGTTTCCCTCCATTGCTATCGCACTGGTATGGAAATGGATGCTCAACGGCATTCAGGGTTATATCCCCACTATGCTGATGAAGCTGGGCTTGTCCGATGGGATGCTGCAATTCCTGAGCGACCCTAAACTGGTGCTGCCCACGCTGGTGTTCATTAACATCTGGTTCGGTGCCCCCATGATCATGGTCAATGTCTACGCTGCTTTGCAGACCGTGCCGCAGGATCAGTACGAAGCCGCCCTGATCGATGGTGCAAGTTCCTGGCAGTCCTTTATCCACATTACCGTACCGCACATCAAAGTCGTTGTCGGCCTGCTGGTCGTGCTGCGCACCATCTGGGTGTTCAACAACTTCGATATCATTTTCATGACCACTGCCGGTGGACCGGCCAGTATGACAACCACGATGCCGTTGTACATCTATGACCTTGGCTGGACGAACAAGCTTGTTGGCCGCGCATCTGCAGCATCGATCATTCTGCTTGCATTCCTTATTGCGGTTTGCCTTATCTATTTTGCAGTTATCACACATTGGGAAAAGGAGGATCGGGCATGAAAAAAGGAAGACGCTTCGGCGATATAGTTTCCAATGTCTATTTGATCCTTCTGGCAATCGTGGCTGTGTTCCCACTGCTGTGGCTGCTGGTTTCTGCCTTTAAAAGCAGCAGCGAGATGCTGAACAACCCCACAAAGATCTGGCCTATCCAATGGACACTGGAAAATTTTAAAACGGTCCTGTTCACCCTGAAATTCACCGTCAATATTCGCAACAGCCTTATCATTGCGGGCAGCACCACGGTGGTAGCCATCATCATTTCCTCGCTGGCAGCCTACGGCGTCGTCCGCTTCTTCCCCAAGCTGGGCAATGTAATGACCAAGATCTTGGTCACTACCTATATGTTCCCCTCCATCATGCTGGTCATCCCGTATGCCATGGTCATGGCCAAGCTGAACCTGACCAATACCCGTATCGGCCTGATGCTGGTTTACCTTTCGTTCAGCGTTCCTTACGCCGTGTGGATGCTGGTCGGCTTCTTCAAGACTGTACCCATCGGTATTGAGGAAGCAGCCCGCATTGATGGAGCTAACAAGCTGCAGGTCTTTGTCCGGATCGTGCTGCCGCTGGTTTCTCCCGGTATTGTTGCCACTGCGATCTATGTTTTCATCAATGCATGGAATGAATACCTTTACTCCATGATTTTGATGAGCAGTTCCGACAAAACTACGATCTCGGTTGCCGTTAAGACCTTGGAGGGTGCCGATATCCTGAACTGGGGCTCCCTGATGGCTGCCTGCGCTATCGTGGTCGTTCCCTCCATCATCTTCTTCTGCTTTATCCAAAATAAGATGGCCGGCGGCCTGTCCGACGGCGCTGTCAAGTAAAAACAACACAAGTATAAAAGGAGTTTTACAGTATGAAAACCGTAGGTTATGCAATCGTAGGTACAGGCTACTTTGGCGCTGAACTGGGTCGCATCATGAAAACTAAAGAGGGGGCAAAGATCGTTGCCGTCTATGATCCCGAGAACGGCGCTGCCATCGCCGCCGAACTTGGCTGCGACAATGAGTCCAGTCTGGAAAGCATCTGCGCCCGTCCGGATGTGGACGCCGTTATCGTGGCAACCCCCAACTATCTGCACAAGGAACCGGTGCTGGAAGCTGCCCGCAACCACAAGAACGTTTTCTGCGAGAAGCCCATTGCCCTTTCTTATGCAGACTGCGATGAGATGGTCAACACCTGCAAGGAAAATAATGTGGTCTTTATGGCCGGTCACGTCATGAACTTCTTCCACGGCGTCCGTCTTGCCAAAAAGTTCATTCAGGAAGGCCGCATCGGCAAGGTGCTGTATGCCCACTCTGCCCGTAACGGCTGGGAGGAGCCTCAGCCCTCTATCAGCTGGAAGAAGATCCGCTCCAAGTCCGGCGGCCATCTGTATCACCACATCCATGAGCTGGACTGCATCCAGTTCATCATGGGACCCGCAACCCGTGTTACCATGACCGGCGGCAATGTTGCCCACTCCGGCCCTGAGTTTGGCGATGAGGACGATATGCTGTTCCTGAATCTGGAGTTCGGCAACAACACCTACGCCATCGTCGAGTATGGCTCTGCCTTCCACTGGCCTGAGCATTACGTTCTGATTCAGGGCACCAAGGGCGCCATTCGCATCGATATGTGCAATGTCGGCATGACGGTCAAGCTGGCCGATGGTACCGAAGAGCATTACTGCGTCCACGCGAACAAGGAAATCGATGATGACCGTACCCGCATCTACCACAGCACCGAGATGGATGGCGCTATCCAGTACGGCCATCCCGGCAAAAAGCCGCCGATGTGGCTGAACAGCATCATGAACGCAGAGATGGAGTTCTTCAATGGTGTGATGCACGGTGATCCCATCCCGGATGAGTTCAAGCCGCTGATGACCGGTGAAGCTGCCCGTGCAGCTATCGCCACCGCAGACGCAGCTACCCTTTCTCTGCGCGAGAACCGCAAGGTCAGCGTTGAAGAAGTTATGAAATAAGTTTCGCGGATCCCCCCAAAAAAAATAACCCCAAAACGATAAAAAGACTGCGCCCGGACGGTTGAGCTTTTCAACCGTCCGGGCGCTTTTTGTGGATAAATTTTGCGGAGTTGGCAGGTAAATATAGGTGCGGTCGGTGTGGTCAGCTCGCCTTGACGAGTACCAACACGCTGTTCTGCGGTACGACAATTTGTTCTTGTTTTGTGGGAATAGGCGGGTTCTTGTACTGGCGCAGGGCTTTTTGGATTTGCTGTTTGACTTCGAGCAGGGCGGCGTCCAGCGAGGCTGCTTGGGTAGTGATTTTTGGGAAGTCGGGAACATGGGCAGTGCAGCCGTCTGGGGATAAGGTACAGAGTACAGGGTAGGGCGGCTGCGGCACGGCATCTGCGTTGCCAAAATGCTCGATAATGTCGGGTTGCGGTACCC
>OAWJ01000396.1_pt1 | contig 38783 bp, 32 predicted proteins | sample 1517021 | NCBI WGS metagenome assembly OAWJ01 (sample SAMEA2580121, study PRJEB22360) | human gut metagenome | biome: human gut; feature: human-associated habitat; material: faeces | place: Denmark | collected 2008/2010
AGATTGCGCAACCGGGGGACACCGGCCCCGCCATACGGCAGCCACGACGGTGTTCCTCTCCAACGGCGTGCCCATTGAAACGGTGAGTTCCATGCTGGGACACAAAAGTATAAAGACTACCCAGATTTATGCGAAGATAACCAAGGAGAAACTCAACCAAGACATGGAAAGTCTTGCCGCCAAGTTGAACACCATTGAGGAATTTACCGGATGTAACATCTAAAGCAGAACAGCCATGAAACGAGGAATCATTATCATAGAGGACAAGAAGGTCAGCGTAACCGGTAACGAGGTATGGATGACCGCCACCGAAATCGCCGGGCTGTTCCATGCAGGCGTTCCGGCAGTGAACGCCGCCATCAAAGCCGTCCGCAAGTCGGACGTGCTGAACGACTATGAGATATGCCGCTACATGCGGCTTGAAAACGGTTTGTATGCCGATGTGTATGCCCTTGAAATCATCATCCCCATCGCCTTCCGGCTGAACACCTACTGCACGCACGTGTTCCGAAGGTGGCTTGTGGAGAAGGCTCTTGCCAAAGAAAAGCAGCAGGCATACGTAATGCTCATCCACAAGGCAAACGGGTATTGCTGAAATTGTTTTATGTAAAAAGTAAAAGCTACCATAAGGTAGCTTTTTTTGTGGCAGGGCGGGATTTGAACCCTTGGAGCCTTCATCGCAATATATGGTTACACTTACTGTTTTCATGTGAACTTTCCTGTTTCGGCCTGCCGCTACAGCCCCTACCGCCTTCATTATAGTTCTTGTCATACTCGATGCCTCCTTTCCCAACGTATTAAAGATTGATACTGCTCCCAAGACAAGCTGGAAGTACGATGGCATTGGAAACCCAAGCGCACATGAGATTAAGCAAGTGATTACGACTAAGCGTGAATACAATGTAAAAATACGCTTTTTCTTCTAAATAGCCAAATTATGAACATCATAAAGGCTTTCTATAATTTGCTTCCAACACTTCGCGCAGTCCCGATTCCGGATAAAGCACCTTTCCTGCCAGCAGGATAAAAGGCAATATCCTGTTGTTGCGGTATTCCTGCAAGGTGCGGCGGCTCACGCGGAGCAGTTCCGCCACTTCCTTGTCCGTCAGGTATCGCTCCCCATCCAATGGCGGACGGTAACTTTCCAAAAAATCGGAGAGCCATTTGGATTCCTTCCGCATCTTTTGCAGCAATACGGCTACTGATTCACAATCCATCGTGATAACATTGTTGTCTTCGTTCATAATCATATCCGTTTTAAGTCAGACAAGGCTATCTGTCAGTGGGGCAAATCGTACCGATAAGCGGGATGAGCCTTTTCACATCTTCCGGCTTGTAGTAAAAACGGAAGCCGATTTGCGAATAACCGATAAAGCCCCTGTCACGCAGTTTCTGCAACGTGCGTTGGCTGATTCTCAACTGCCCACAAACCTCTTCGCCCGTGAGCCACTTGCCGAGCCTTTTGGCATCCCCCTTGCGCTGCAAGGCGGCGACCTTCTCCACGAAGGCATCCGTTTGTGCCACCATTTCCTCGAAGGTCTTTTTCTCGATAGATACTATTTCCATATACAAAACGATTTTTGAATTTGCTGCAAAGGTAACGGCACGGGCTGAAACGCCCATCGGTTTTGTCTGAATGGCAGCTTGTTGCGCCGATTGTCCGGGTTGCGGAGCCTTTTTCATAAAAATCTTACGTGAGTCACGTAGTGAGTTGTTAAAGCCGCCCTTTTCCATTGCCGAACTTTGCCGCAGAAACAATAAAACAAGCGCATATATGAAAGTGATAACGATTGAAAGTTCCGCATACCGGACTATGCTGGAACAGATAGCGGAGATAGCAGGATATGTCCGCGAAGCGAAAGAAGAGCGACGGCGGAAGGAGGCGGAAACGAAAGACCGCCTGCTCAATACGGCACAAGCCGCCGAACTGCTGAACGTGAGTACCCGTACCCTGCAACGGATGAGGGACGACCATCGCATAGAATATGTGATAGTACGCGGCACTTGCCGCTACCGCCTCTCCGAAGTGCAAAGACTGTTGGAAACAAATACCATCAGGAACAAGGAAGAAACAGTGGAAGCCCTGCTGCACAACTATTCGTTGCGGACGGGCGGCAAGAAAACCGACAAAGGAAGGAGGAAATAAGTATGGAACTGCTTACCCGAAACAATTTCGAGGGATGGATGCAGAAAATCCTCGAACGCCTCGACCGTCAGGACGAGCTGCTGCTGGCTATGAAGGCGCAGGGGCAACAACCGCCGTCCCTGTCCGAAGGCATCCGCCTTTTCGACAATCAGGACCTGTGCATGCTCCTCCAGATCAGCAAGCGTACCCTGCAACGCTACCGCAGTGAGGGCGCACTCTCCTACAAGACCTTGGGCAAGAAAACCTATTACAGCGAAACGGACGTGTTGGACTTCCTTTCCAAACATGTGAAGGACTTCCGGCAGAACGACATCGAGTTCTACAAGGCACGCATCCGCAATATGTTCAATAAATAACCAATTAAAATTTAATCAGATGGCAAAGAAAAAAGACGAAAAGGACGTGCTGATTGTCCGTGACGAGAAGACGGGCGAGATCAGCGTGGTAGCCGGACTGAATGCGGACGGCACGCCCAAGCGCACCCCCGCCAAGGCGGAGAACGCGCAGAGTTTCCTGCAATTCGACCGGCACGGAGACGTGCTGGACAACTTCTTCAGGAACTTCTTCCGCCAGTGCAAGGAACCCAGCCGCTTCGGTTTCTACCGGGTTGCGGCAGAGCAGGCCGACAATCTGCTGGAAGTGATGAAGGAGCTGCTGAAGAACCCCGAAGCCTACAGTGAACTGCTTGCACCCCACAAGGTGGACACTTCCGGCTACGAGCAGGAAGTGCAGAAAGTGCAGGAGGAACAGCAAAAACAAGAAGAACAACAACCCGATCAGGAAAATAAAGAAAATCAGGAAGAACCTAAAAATCAAGAAGAAATGGAACAGAAACAAGAACAGAATCAGGAAGCCCCGCAGCAGACGCAGGGCAGACAGGGCTACCAGCCCATCGACGAGAACAGAATCAACTGGCAGGATCTGGAAGAGCGTTGGGGCGTGAAACGCGACGAGCTTGAAAAGTCCGGCGACCTTCAGAAGATGCTCAACTACGGCAAATCAGACTTGGTGAAGGTCACGCCCAATTTCGGCGGCGAGGCATTTGAATTGGACGCGCGACTCTCCTTCAAGAAGGACGGCGAGGGCAATGTCAGCCTTGTGCCGCACTTCATCCGCAAGGAGCAGAAACTGGAAGAATACAAGGAACACAAGTTTTCCGATGAAGACCGCAAGAACCTCCGCGAGACGGGCAACCTCGGCAGGGTCGTGGACCTTGTGGACAAGGAAACGGGCGAAATCACACCCTCATTCGTCAGCATAGACCGTAAGACGAACGAGATTACGGATGTGCCGGCAAGCAAGGTGCGCATACCGGAGCGTATCGGCAAAACGGAAATCACCAAGCAGGAGCAGGACATGCTCCGCGCCGGGCTGCCCGTGCGTGACAAGCTCATCGAGCGCAACGACGGCAGGAAGTTCGTCACCACCCTGCAAGTGAACGTGGAACAGCGCGGTGTGGAGTTCGTGCCGGGCACAGGCAGGTCGCCACGTACCGCACAGACGCAGGAAGCCAAGGAGAATCCCACCCAAGCACAAGCACAAGCGCAGTCGCAAGGTACGGAAAATGCCGCCGGCACGAACAAGGAGCAACGCCGCAACACATGGACCAACGAGGACGGCAGCATCCGCTCCATCAGCAAATGGAGCAATGTGAACTTTACCGACCAGCAGAAAGCCGACTACGTGGCGGGCAGAGCCGTGAGGCTGGAGAACGTGACCGACAAGCAGGGCTTCCATGCCACGATGTACATCAAGTTCAACCCGGAAAAGGGACGCCCGTACCGCTACGATACCAATCCCGACAACGCGCAGCAGGTCGCCCCAAGCAACGAGAGCCGCACGCAGGTGGCCGTGAACAACGAGGGCAAGACCAACGAGGCGACCAAGAACCTGAAAGAACCGTTGCAGAAAGGACAGACCGCCCCGAAAGACAATAACCAGCAACGGCAGCAGGAGAAACCGCAGAAGAGAACGGGCAAGGGCATGAAGATGTAATATCCCCAAGCCCGCCACTAAATCCAAACAATCCAAAGTATCAATCATCAAAAACAATTCAACATGAAGACAATCATTGCAGAAAAGCCCAGTGTGGCACGTGAAATCGCCCGCATCGTGGGCGCGACAAAGAGAGAGGAAGGTTATTTCGAGGGAGGCGGCTATGCCGTGACATGGGCATTCGGGCATCTTGTCCAGCTCGCCATGCCCGACGGCTACGGCATACGTGGCTTTGTCCGTGACAACCTGCCCGTCATCCCCGAAACCTTCACGCTCATCCCCCGTCAGACCAAGACGGAGAAGGGCTACAAGCCCGATAGCGGCGTGACGGCGCAAATCAAGGTCATCGCCCGCCTTTTCAACGGAAGCGAGCAGATCGTCGTGGCGACCGATGCTGGGCGCGAAGGAGAGCTTATCTTCCGATACCTCTACCACTATATCGGATGTTCCACCCCGTTCGTCCGCCTCTGGATAAGTTCGCTTACCGATAAGGCCATCCGTGAAGGACTGCGTAACCTCGAAAACGGAAGCAAGTATGACAACCTCTTTCTTGCCGCCAAAGCGAGAAGTGAATCCGACTGGCTCGTGGGCATCAACGGCACGCAGGCACTTACCATCGCCGCCGGACGCGGCACGTATTCCGTCGGACGTGTGCAGACCCCCACATTGGGAATGGTGTGTGAACGTTACTGGGAAAACCGCCGTTTCACTCCAGAAGCCTTCTGGCAGCTCCATATCGCCGTGGACGGGAATAATGACGGAACGGTGAAATTATCCTCTTCCGGGAAATGGAAAGAGAAAGAACCTGCGACGGTACTATATAATAAGGTAAAGGAAGCAGGCACAGCCGCCGTCACAAAAGTAGAGCGCAAGGAAAAGACGGAAGAAACTCCACTCCTGTTCGACCTGACCACACTCCAGAAAGAGGCCAACGCCAAGCATGGCTTCACGGCGGAGCAGACGCTTGGAATCGCACAGAAGCTCTACGAGAAGAAACTCGTCACCTATCCGAGAACGGGAAGCCGCTACATCCCCGACGACGTGTTTGCTGAAATTCCCAAACTGCTTGCCTTCATCGGTGCGATGCCCGAATGGAAAGGCAAGGTGCAGGTGAAAGCCGGACCCACACGCCGCAGCGTGGACGGCGGCAAAGTGACCGACCACCATGCCCTGCTTGTTACGGGCGAGAAGCCGCTGTTCCTCTCCAAAGAGGACAACACCGTCTATCAGATGATAGCCGGACGCATGATAGAGGCTTTCTCGGAGAAGTGCGTCAAGGACACCACTACCGTTACAGCGGAGTGTGCCGGAGCGGAGTTCATGGTAAAAGGCAGCATTATCAGGCAGGCCGGATGGCGTGCGGTCCATGGCGAGGAGGACAAGGAGGAAATCTCCATCCCCGACTGGCAGGAAGGCGACACGCTGACACTGAAAGGCTGCTCGATCACGGAGGGAAAGACCAAGCCCAAGCCGTTGCATACCGAAGCCACCCTGCTTTCGGCTATGGAAACCGCCGGAAAGGAGGTTGAGGACGATGCGCTCCGTCAGGCATTGAAGGACTGCGGCATCGGCACGCCCGCCACCCGTGCGGCGATTATCGAAACACTCTTCAAGCGCGGCTATATGGAACGCTGCAAGAAATCGCTCGTGCCTACCGAAAAAGGGCTTGCTCTTTATTCGATAGTGAAGACGATGCGCATCGCCAATGTCGCCCTGACAGGCGAATGGGAAAAGGAGCTGGCACGCATCGAGCGCGGGGAGCTGCCCGCCGACACCTTCCGCAAGGAGATAGAGGCGTACACGAGGGAGATTACCTCGGAACTGCTCTCATGCGACAAGCTCTTCGCCCGCAAGGATTCCGGCTGCAAGTGTCCCAAGTGCGGAACGGGAACGATGCAGTTCTACGGCAAGGTCGTCCGTTGCGACAATGCGGAGTGCGGACTGCCCGTGTTCCGTCTGAAGGCAAACCGCACCCTTTCCGACGAGGAGATCAAAGACCTGCTCACCGAGGGGCACACGAAGCTGCTCAGGGGATTCAAGAGCAAGCAGGGCAAAAGCTTTGATGCCACCATAGCCTTTGACGGGGAGTTCAACACGACTTTTGTGTTCCCTGAAAAGAAAACAACAAAGAAATTTTCAGGACGGAAGAAATAGTGCTAACTTTTGATAAGTTAGGCTGCATCCGGGCAATAGAAATAAACGGGTTTATTTCGTATTGTTGAGATTTGAATAAAATCCTCATGCTCACAAATGTAAATATGATTTTCATTTGTTTCGCTTAATCGGATTTTTGCGCTAACTTTGCCACTGGTTCAGAGTAATGGATTGTATCTTCGATACCGGATTACACTCATACTTTGGATTTAGTGGTGGCACTCGGAGGGATACCGAGTGCCTTTTTTCTTCCTTCCTCAAATATGATTATCCCATTCATTCATCCACTAAATTCCAAAGTAATGAACAACAAGAAGAAAAACGAGGTTCAGACCGACTTTTCCTATTACGGTCTGTACCTGCTGGACTACCTCCGCAACAACCGGTTTGAACAGGCAACCGATACCGCCTTTATCCGTGAGCGTGCCGACCGCGCCGCCGAAACGTATGAACAGGCACGGCTTGACGGCTATCCCACCGAGGGTGCACAGGAACTGGCAATGAACATCCTGCTGCGCGGGCTTCACTACTCCAAGCATGCCATCCTCCGCGAAGTCGTGGAAAGCGAGTTTGCCGATGATGTGCCGGAGGATAAGCAGGATGGCTTCATTGCCGGACTGTTTCCGCTCGTCGATGCGGTGTTCTCCATTTACGACCTCTCGGACGACAACTTCGCCCTGTCGCCCGACTACGACCTGCTGCGCACGGAGCTGACGGGAGCCGTCGTACTTTACATCGAGGAGTATGGCGTTTAACCGCAAGCAGAGATTACGGGACAACATCGAGGCGATACGGACGGCATTCATCCTTGACAGGGAACAGCGTACCCCCACCGCACGCGAAAGGCTGCTGCTGGAGCGTTACTGCGGCTTCGGAGGGCTGAAGTGCATACTGAACCCCGCCAAGGAACTGACAGATGCCGTCCATTGGGCGAAATCAGACCTCGAACTGTTTGCCCCTACGGTGGAGCTGCACAGACTGGTGCGGGAGAACTGCCGTGACGAAATGGAATACAAGCGGTACATGGACGCGATGAAGCAGTCCGTACTGACCGCCTTCTACACTCCGCCGGAAATAACTGATGCGATTGCCGACGTGCTGCACGGGCACGGCATACGCCCCGACCGTGTGCTTGAACCCTCGGCAGGCGTGGGCGCATTCGTGGATGCGGTGCTGGGCTACAAGCCGGATGCCGATATAATGGCATTTGAAAAAGACCTGATGACGGGCAGGATTCTGAAACACCTGCATCCCGACCAGAAAGTGCGGGTGCAGGGATTCGAGAAGATAGAAAAGCCGTTTACCGGCTACTTCGACCTTGTCATCTCCAACATTCCGTTCGGTGATGTGGCGGTGTTCGACCCGGAGTTTACGGGCAGCCACGACCCTGCAAGGCGTTCCGCCGCGAAGACGATACACAACTATTTCTTTCTGAAGAGCCTCGACACGGTGCGCGAGGGCGGCATTGTGGCGTTCATCACCTCGCAAGGGGTGCTGGATGCCCCGTCCAACGCGCCCATACGCGAGTATATGATGAGACATGCCAATCCGGTGGGTGTCGCACGCCTGCCGAACAATCTTTTCACAGACAACGCGGGTACGGAGGTGGGCAGTGATCTGATCATCCTGCAAAAGAACAGCGGAAAGAAACGGGAACTGTATGATTATGAGGAAATGTTCATACAGACAGGGAAGACCCCGATCGGCAGTTTCGAGAACGGATATGTCGGCAGCATCGGCATGATTCCCCATTCCGACCTGATAAGAAGTACAGACCCTTACGGAAAACCTGCCTATAAAATCATGCACCGGGGCGACATTGAACAGATGGCGGAGGACTTGCGGGAGCATTTAAGCATTGAAATGCTAAAGTTTGACAAGAAACTGTATGACAGGCACAGTCTTCATCCTGCGCAAAGTAAAAGCACGGAAGGTGAAATTGTCTCCACTCCCGAAATACAGCCGCATATTGAAAATGTAACGAACTCCGAAACGGTGGCAAAACCGGAAGAAGTAACGCCACAGTCCACAGACGAAAAGCCGGAGATAGAGCCACACCGCCCGATGAAGCATTCGGACGGTGTGCAGCTCTCCCTGCTTGACCTTTGGGGAATGACCGAAGAAGTCAGCAAGGAGGAAACTTCCAAGAAGAAAAAGGCAGCGAAAAAGGAAAGTGCCGCAAAGCGTACCGCGTCCAAACCGAAAGTGCAGGTTACACCGAAAGTTACGAATATACCTCCGCATACCACCTCTGTTTCTCCGGCTGAAAAGAAAACGGACGAGAAAAAGGAAGTGGAGGAAGCGGATAAGCAAAGCGATCCAGACGACATCTATGCTTCCATTAACTGGGAAGACAATCCGCCCATCAACGGTTTCTATGAAATGATGATGGATATGACACCTGAAAAGCGCAAGGCTCTTCGGCAAGTGGCGGAACGGCACAGGCAGGAACAACCGAAAGCACCCACCGTACAACAGGCGGAACACGATACGGAGGTGAAAAAGCAGGAGGAAGTCTTGGATATGAAACCGCGTCCCTATCACCGCACGCCTGAAATGCACCTGCGTGAAGGGTCGCTGGTGGCAAACAGGGCACGCGACATCGGGTATCTGAAAGACATCACTCCCTACGGTGCGACATTCCAGCCGCTCGGACTGACCGGTTATCAGAAAGAAAAGGCACTGCTGTATGTATCAGTCCGTGACGCATACGAGAGGCTGTACCGCTATGAATCGAACAGATACGAGGCAAATCCCCAGTGGCGTGAACACCTGAACACCTGCTACGATGAATTTGTCATGCGCTACGGCAACCTCAATGCCAAGCAGAATGTGAAACTGGTGATGATGGATGCCGGCGGACGCGATGTCCTTTCGCTGGAACGTGCGGAGGGCGGCAGATTTGTGAAGGCGGACATCTTTGAACGCCCCGTATCCTTCGGGGTGGAGTCCGCCGTGAATGCCGGGACACCGGAGGAAGCGCTTGCAGCATCGCTCAACCGGTTCGGAACGGTCGATCTCGATTATATGAGGGAGATAACCGACGGCACGGAGGAGGAACTGCTCCAAGCCCTGAAAGGGCGCATCTTCTACAACCCGCTTGTAACCGGTTACGAAATCAAGGACAGGTTCATCGCCGGGAACGTGATAGAGAAGGCGGAACGAATCGAAAATTGGATAAATGCCAATCCCGAAAATGAACATATGCCTGAAGTGAAGGAGGCACTGGAAGCATTGAAAGAAGCCGAACCGCAGCGGATTGAGTTTGAAGACCTCGACTTCAACTTCGGTGAACGATGGATTCCCACGGGCGTGTACGCCTCGTATATGAGCCACCTGTTTGAAACGGACGTGAAAATCGCCTATTCCGCCAGCATGGACGAGTTCTCGGTGGCTTGCGGCTACCGTACCATGAAAATCACGGACGAGTTTCTGGTAAAGGGCTATTACCGCCACTACGACGGTATGCACCTGCTGAAGCACGCCCTGCACAACACCTGCCCGGACATGATGAAGTCCATCGGCAAGGACGAGCACGGCAACGACATCAAGGTGCGCGACAGCGAGGGCATACAGCTCGCCAACGCCAAGATTGACGAAATCCGGGGTGGGTTCTCCGAATGGCTGGAAGAGCAGTCTCCGCAGTTCAAGGAGAGGCTCGTGACGATGTATAACCGCAAGTTCAACTGTTTCGTGCGCCCGAAGTATGACGGAAGCCACCAGACCTTTCCCGACCTCAATCTCAAAGGGCTGGCAAGCCGGGGAATCAAGAGCATATATCCCTCGCAGAAGGACTGCGTATGGATGCTGAAGCAGAACGGAGGCGGGATCTGTGACCATGAGGTTGGAACCGGTAAAACGCTGATAATGTGCATTGCAGCGCATGAAATGAAGCGGTTGAAACTGGCGAATAAGCCGATGATTATCGGCTTGAAGGCGAATGTGGCGGAGATTGCAGCCACCTATCAGTCCGCCTATCCGAACGCCCGCATCCTGTATGCATCGGAAAAGGACTTTTCCACCGCCAACCGCGTGCGTTTCTTCAACAACATCAGGAACAACGATTACGATTGTGTCATCATGAGCCACGACCAGTTCGGGAAGATACCGCAAAGTCCGGAGTTGCAACAGCGCATCCTGCAGGCGGAACTTGATACAGTGGAGGAAAACCTCGAAGTGCTGCGTCAGCAGGGCAAAAATGTGTCGCGGGCGATGCTGAAAGGGCTGGAGAAGCGCAAGCACAACCTTGAAGCAAAACTGGAAAAAGTGGAATACGCCATCAAGTCACGCACGGACGATGTGGCGGATTTCAAGCAGATGGGCATCGACCACATCTTCATTGACGAATCGCACCAATTTAAGAACTTGACTTTCAACACCCGGCATGACCGTGTGGCGGGGTTGGGAAACTCGGAAGGAAGCCAGAAAGCCCTGAACATGCTCTTTGCCATCCGCACCATACAGGAGCGGACGGGCAAGGACTTGGGGGCTACGTTCCTTTCGGGCACGACCATCAGCAACTCGCTGACGGAGCTGTACCTGCTCTTCAAGTACCTGCGTCCGAAAGAGCTGGAGAGGCAGGACATCCGCTGCTTCGATGCGTGGGCGGCGATTTTCGCCAAGAAAACCACTGACTTCGAGTTCAACGTGACGAACAACATCGTGCAGAAGGAGCGTTTCCGCTACTTCATCAAGGTGCCGGAGCTTGCCGCCTTCTACAACGAAATCACTGACTACCGCACGGCGGAGGATGTGGGCGTGGACCGTCCGCACAAGAACGAGATACTGCACCACATACCGCCCACGCCCGACCAGGAGTATTTCATCAAGCAGTTGATGGAATTTGCCAAAACGGGCGATGCGACACTGCTGAGCAGACTGCCGCTGTCGGAAACGGAGGAGAAGGCGAAGATGCTCATCGCCACCGATTACGCCCGCAAGATGGCACTGGATATGCGCATGATAGACCCGAACTACGAAGACCACCCCGACAACAAGGCGAGCCACTGCGCCAAGATGATAGCGGAGTATTACCACAGATACGACGCACAGAAAGGCACGCAGTTCGTATTCTCGGACTTGGGGACGTATCAGCCGGGTGAAGGGTGGAACGTGTACAGCGAGATAAAGCGGAAGCTGACGGAGGACTACGGCATACCGGCCGGCGAAGTCCGCTTCATTCAGGAGTGCAAGACCGACAAGGCACGCAAGGCGGTGATAGATGCCATGAATGCCGGGACGGTGCGTGTGCTCTTCGGCTCCACGAGTATGCTCGGAACGGGCGTGAACGCACAGAAACGGTGCGTGGCGATCCATCATCTTGATACGCCGTGGCGCCCGTCCGACCTGCAACAGCGTGATGGGCGTGGTGTGCGTGCGGGCAACGAGATTGCCAAGCATTTTGCCGGCAACAATGTGGATGTCATCATCTATGCGGTGGAAAAGTCGCTGGACAGCTACAAATTCAACCTGCTGCACTGCAAGCAGATGTTCATCTCGCAGCTGAAAAGCGGCGCGATGGGTGCACGTACCATCGACGAGGGGGCGATGGACGAGAAATCGGGCATGAACTTCTCGGAGTACATGGCTATTCTCTCCGGGAATACAGATTTGCTGGACAAGGCGAAGCTCGAAAAGAGAATTGCTTCGCTGGAGGGAGAGCGCAAGTCGTTCCACAAGGACAGGTGCGAGTCGGAGCTCAAACTGGAGACCAAGACCGGGGAACTGGGCGGCAACACGGCGGCCATTGAAGCCATGACAGAGGACTGGAACAGGTTCCTTGCCGCTGCCCGGACAGACAAGGATGGAAACCGGCTGAATGCGGTCAGGGTGGACGGCGTGGACTCCACCGACGAGAAGGTTATCGGGAAGCGTTTGCAGGAGATAGCCAAGAACGCCACTACGGGCGGACTGTACAAACCGATTGGGGAACTGTACGGCTTCCCCGTCAAGGTGGTCAGCGAAAGGACGCTCAAAGAGGGACTGGAGTTCACAGACAACCGCTTCGTGGTGGAGGGAAACTACAAGTACACCTACAACAACGGGCATCTGGCGATGGCGGACCCGGTAGCCGCCGCGCGCAATTTCCTGAACGCGATGGAGAAGATACCTTCCACCATTGACCAGTACAAGGTGAAGAACGAGGTGCTGGAGAAGGAGATCCCGCAGTTGCAGGAGATAGCGGGCAAGGTGTGGAAGAAGGAGGACGAGCTGAAACAACTGAAATCCGAACTTGCCGCACTCGACCGCAAGATACAGCTGGAACTGGCTCCTCCCGCAACGGAAACCGCCGAAAAGGAAACGGAGGGTCAGCAACAGGCCCGACCGACATTGGGAGATGCTACACAGGTACGCGGTACGGCTGACGGGCAGCATCCTGCCGGTGAAAACATTGCAGACCGGTTCTCTGCCGTACGGCCGGGATTTCAGCCCAAGGATGAGCACCGGATGAAAGGGATAAAGATGTAGGCCCGATTCTTGCAAGCCGGTCGCACTGCCATGCAGAACGTGATCGGCTTGCCTGTCGTAAAAGCGGAAAAATACGGGAGGAAACTATGATAAAACAAAAAACAGACTAACCTGTCGGTTTTTCCGTTTCTTTGTGTATATTTGCGACCGGACGGCATCCTGACCGGGAATACGGACACTGAAGAAAGAATGAGATTCAAAGAATAGAAATAACCCTAAAGACAATTGAAGTATGAAACGAATGAACTGTTATTTTCTGCTGTTGGCAGCCTCGCTGTGCGTTTTACCGCTCCATGCACAGAAAGAATACCCGATAGACCGTATCACAGCCATAAATCTGGGAGACGGCCGTATTCTCCACCGGGAAATTTCGGGCGACAAGCCTCTTGACGGAGAGCACCGCATTATCGACGGCTACCATTCCGCCTATATCCTTGCCCGTTTCAAGGATGGTCTTTACAATGGCGATTACGAAGAATACATCTACAACAAGCTGAAAGCCAAGGGCTCCTACAAGGAGGGTTGGAAGGACGGAATCTTCAGGAAATATGACGACGAAGGCAGGGTGACGGAAGAGAAATCCTACAAATCCGGCAAACTGGACGGTGCCCACCGCACGTTCTACACAAACGGGAAACTGGAAATGGAACGCTTCTACAAAGCAGGAAAGCAAGACGGAAAGGACGTGTACTACGAGTTTGACGGTACGCTGCGCAGGGAACACAACTATAAGGACGGGAAGCAGACCGGCAAGCAGTATTCCTACATCAAGGGCACATTCGAGCTGAAAGAGACCTCTTACTACAACGAGCAGGGGCTGCTTGACGGCGACTTTGAACAGCTTTACCTGTTCGGCCAGCCCCGCACAACCGGCCATTACAAAAACGGGCAGAAGGATGGAACCTGGGTGCAGATAGCGGAGAGCGGCGACACCCTGCACATCACAACCTATCGTGACGGGAATGAAGAAGGGCTTCAAGTTCGTTTTGACAGAGAGACCGGTTCACGGCTCAAGGAATATTACAAAATGAACAATCGGTATGACGGCCTTTACAGGGAATACGACCCGTCAACCGGAGAACTTGTCTATGAGGCAACCTACGAGTTTGGACGGCTCAACGGCAGGGCGAGGTCACTGGTGCGCGACAACCGGTTCGACTATTGGGAAACCAGCACTTACGTCAACGGACGCCAGACCGGTCCCTTCGAGTCGCGCTACGTGAAGAACGACAAGGTAAGGGAAACCGGAACCTACCGCAACGGTCACCGCACGGGACGGTGGAAACGCTATGACATCAACGGGAAGCTGGAAATGGAATGGGAAGAATAGAGGCTGCGGGTGTCCATAGCGGGCAGTCCTGACAGCAGGGTCTGGGTATGCAGAAATCCGGGGGGATGAAAATAACCGGTACGGTGAAGGGAAATCCCCCCGAAATCACTATCTTCGCAGAAGAAAACCAATGGATATAGAAATATGTTTACCAACAGGGATGAAGTACTGGAAAAGGCTTTGCGGATATTCGCAAAGATGAATTACGAGAAGGCAAGTCAGATGGAGATTGCCAGAACCTGCGGACTGTCGAAAGCGGGACTGACCTATTATTTCCCGTTCAAACTGGACCTGTTTATAGCTGTGGCAGACAGGTACGTGTTCGATACCCAGCATACTAAAAACAAGTTCAACTTTACGGCAGGCTCGCTGGAGGAATTTATTGACCAGTATGTAGCCGGAGTGGAGAACACGAGGCAGAGGCTCGTACGACTGCTGGACGACGGGGACAATTCCGGCGGGTGCAGTGTCAACTTCTATTATTACCACCTGCTGATGCAGGTAAGGATGTACTATCCTGGCGTGGAGCAAAAGATTGCTGCCATATTCAGTCAGAACCTTGAACTGTGGAAAGCTGCTATTGAAAAGGCGAAAGAAAGCGGGGAAATCAGGCAGGATGTGGATGTGGATGAAGCGGCTTCGATGTTCTGGCAGATGTTCTTCGGAACCTCCTATGAGCTGTCCTTCTTTCAGGGGCTTGACACCCGGAAACTCTCACGCAGCCTGCACTTCCTCTATTCGCTGCTGAAAGCCTAAGGTACAGGTTGCAGGCTGTACGGAACGGCGGACGATACCCAAGCGAGGGACTTTAACAAAATAAAACCGACCAACCTGTTGGTTTTTCTGTTTCTTTGTGTATATTTGCATCTGTATGACATCACATTCAGTACTATGGATCATGTTCGGAAACAGAGAGGAAGCATCGTGCTGTATAAGGAAAAACGCAACGGTGCGGATTACATACGGATAGAGTATGCTGACAGCGAGGCTGTTGGCATACTGCTCTCGCAAGATGCGGAAAAGACAGGCGAGAATTCTGCCTGCATCCCTGCTGCCGCTTTCAGGCTGCCTGATTTCTACGACCGCTATTCGCCCCACGCCTACATCGATTACAGCAGGGTTTATGTGAGGCATCCCAAGCCCAAAAGGGAATACACACTGCCGGAAGGCTATCTGGAACTGCTGGAGCAGAAGCGTTACAGCCCCTTGACCATTAAAACCTATCGTGCCTATTTCAGCGACTTTATGGAATACCATAAAGGACGCAACATCGACCGCCTGAAAGTGGCGGACATCAACAAATACATCCTCTATCTTGTAAACGAAAAGAAAATCTCGGTATCGCAGCAGAACATGCGCATCAATGCCATCAAGTTCTACTACGAGCAGGTGAAGGGCGGAAAGCGGCAATACTACGGCGGCATCACCCGCGCCAAAGAGTACAAGAGCCTGCCCGAAGTGCTGAGCCGTAATGAGGTATGCCGTATCCTCTCGTGCCTGTCGAACCGGAAGCACCGCTGCATGATCTCATTGATATACTCAGCCGGACTACGGCGGAGCGAGCTGTTGAACCTCACCCCCAAGGACATCATAAGCGAAAGGATGCTTGTACGCATCATGGGCAAAGGACGGAAATGCCGGTATTCGCTGCTGTCGGAAAAACTGCTGAAGGAACTGAGGGAATATTTCAAGGAGTACCGTCCGCAGAAATGGCTGTTCGAGGGAGAGACACCCGGAGAACCGTATTCTGCAAGTGCGCTGGTAAAGATACTGAAAGAAGCTGCCAGCCATGCCGGAATCAAGCACCGGGTACATGTACACATGCTGCGCCATTCGTTTGCGACCCACTTGCTGGAGCAAGGAACAGACCTGAGAACCATACAGGAACTGCTGGGTCATAATGACATCAAGACCACATCTATTTATCTTCATGTGACGAGTACACACAAATCGAGCATACCCAATCCACTTGATTCTCTGGATGATTCGTAGGGTGCATTATCATATTATGAAGGAGAATAGAGATTAGGAAATGCACCTGCGGGGTGTTGTTTACCGAAATATACAGCACCTGACGGGTGGTCTTATAAATACATTCAAGACAATAAACAACTAATAATCAAAAGATTAGATGTTGAAATAGAGTAAAAAAGGATTTGTGTGCGAGCTATGAAAGAAGTGCTAAACGACATATATACAGACGGTTGCAAAGAAAAGAAGTACCGTTTGTCCGATTTCTTCAATCGGTGGTGGGATGAATACGCACAGCACCCGGCGGAGTACATCACCCCCGAACAGTACAAGGCGGTGAACGCTATCCGTGTATGTCGCACAACCACTTTGGGGATAGACACATACGTTTGTCCCGATTGTGGGGAAGTACGGGAAATCAGCCATAGTTGCAAACACCGTTTTTGCCCGTCATGCGGCTGGCGTGACACGCTGAAATGGGCGGCACGCATGAAAGAAAAGATGCTGCGGGTGCCGCACCGCCATGTGGTGATGACCTTGCCGCATATCCTGCTGGACTTGGTGAAGCGCAACAGGAAAGAAATGCTGAATATACTGATGCGTACTTCGGCTGAAACGCTGAAAGACTGGATGATGCACAAGTTCGGCTTGAAAACCGGAGTGATTGCCGTACTGCATACCTACGGGGAAACGAAACAGCTCCATGTACACACGCACATGATTATGTCATGGGGCGGCATAGATAACGACGGTAAGATAGTCATCCCCGAACATGACTACGTGCATATCCCCTCTATCTGTAAGGTATTCCGCTACAAGTTTGAACACGCCCTGATAGAGTTGTTCGATGCGGGCAGGTTGGAGCATGATTTCCACGACCGCATGGAGTTTATGGGCTTCATCAAAAAGGTGGTGAACAAAAAGGACTGGATTGTACATTTGGAGCAGCCCATACAGATGCCGGAACAGGTGATACAATATGTGGGCAGGTATTCCAAACGGGCGTGTCTGAGCGAGTACAAGATTACGGCAATGGACGGCGAAAACATTTCATTCCGTTACCGTGATTACAAAAACTCACCCGACAGGAGGAACCCGGTTGAAAAGGAACTGACACTGCATTACCGGGAGTTCTTCCCCCGGCTGCTGCAACACGTTCCACTGCGCTATTTCCGCATCGTGAGGTACTACGGCTTCTATTCCAATAAAGGCAGCCTGCCGGAAGAATACTTCGGACGGGATGAAAGCGAGATAGAGGAAGCCGAGTTGCAACAGGCAGAAAGCGGATATGAAAACCCGTACTTCTGCGAACGTTGCGGACGGACGAGAGTTTACAGCCATACCACGGTAACGGGTGGCGGCATGACATACACGGTAATACTGGAGCATTGCGACATACACCGGAAAAAAGCGGCATGACAGCAACATGGGATAGCTATGTCCTGCCGTGAACAAGAACAGTGAAATCCCATGAAAAGAAAGAAAGGAGAACTGAAAAATGAATGAAATACGGATAAGAGCAGTAATGAAACGAACGGGGTGCGGGCATGAACTTCACACCTCTTTCTGCCGGAAACAGCAGTCAAAAATTGAAGTTCTATATAGTATGTAATAAAGGAAATAAAAATTGTCTCGAACATGAGGATGAACCGCCCTAAACGGTCGGCTATCCTCTAAACATTAGGCAATTAAAACAACTATAAATCAGCTACTTACAAGGGTTTAGCAAAGATAAAGGGAATAACGATACGAGCATGACAGATTTGTTAAACGACATATACACAGACGGTTGCAAAGCGAAAAAGTACCGTTTATCCGACTTCTTCAATCGGTGGTGGGACGAGTACGCACAGCACCCAGCGGAGTACATCACCCCCGAACAGTACAAGGCGGTGAACGCTATCCGTGTGTGCCGTACAGCCGCTTTGGGAATAGACACGTATGCCTGCCCTGATTGTGGCGAAGTACGGGAAATCAGTCATAGCTGCAAGAACCGTTTCTGCCCGTCATGTGGCTGGCGTGACACGTTGAAATGGGCGGCACGCATGAAAGACAAGTTGCTGCGAGTGCCACACCGCCATGTGGTTATGACCTTGCCGCATATATTACTGGACTTGGTGAAGCGCAACAAGAAAGAAATATTGAATATCCTGATGCGCACATCGGCTGAAACCGTTAAGGACTGGATGCAGCACAAGTTCGGCTTGAAAACCGGGGTGATTGCCGTGCTGCATACCTACGGGGAAACGAAACAGTTCCATGTGCACACGCACATGATTATGTCGTGGGGCGGTATTGACAGCAACGGAAAAATTGTCATTCCCGAACGTGATTATGTACATATCCCCTCAATCCGCAAGGTGTTCCGCTACAAGTTTGAAAATGCGCTGATAGGGTTGTTCGACACGGGCAGGCTGGAGCATGACTTCCATGACCGCATGGAGTTTATGGGCTTCATCAAAAAAGTGGCGAACAAAAAGGACTGGATTGTACATTTGGAGCAGCCCATACAGATGCCGGAGCAGGTGATACAGTATGTGGGCAGGTATTCCAAGCGGGCGTGCCTGAGTGAATACAAGATTACGGCAATGGACGGTGAGAACATTTCATTCCGTTACCGTGATTACAGGAACTCGCCCGACAGGAGAAACCCGGTTGAAAAGGAACTGACACTGCATTACCAGGAGTTCTTCCCCCGGTTGCTGCAACACGTTCCACTGCGCTATTTCCGCATCGTGAGGTACTACGGCTTCTATTCCAACAAAGGCAACCTGCCGGAAGAATACTTCGGACGGGATGAAAGCGAAATGAAGGAAACCGAGTTGCAACAGGCAGAAAGTGAATACGAAAATCCGTATTTCTGTGAGCATTGCGGACGGATGAGAGTTTACAGCCACACTACGGTAACGGGTGGCGGCATAACATATACGGTTGTACTGGAGCATTGCAACATACACCGGAAAAAAGCGGCATGACAGTAACTTGGGATAGCTATGCCTTGCCGTGAACAGAAACAGTAAAATTCCATAAAATGGAAGAAAGGAGAACAAAAAAATGAATGAAATACGGATAAGAGCAGTAATAAAACGAACGGGGTGCAGGCATGAACTTCACACCTCTTTCTGCCGGAAACAGCAGTCTAAAATTGAAGTTCTATATAATATGTAATAGTGTATGGTGGGTAAAACTGCCTTGAACAAGGAAATGAAGCACCTAAACGGTGCATATTTCCGAACCATGTTTGCCCTGCATGGGCAACAACTATAGGGTGTAAGTCCCGAACGAGCCTTGATAGTGGGAATCGTTAGCCAATGGCAAGGGTGTCCACCGTGAGGGGAATCCGAAGGAAGCCGGAGGCAAAGTCCCGGTCTGACGCACAGAAACCGGATATAAGGCATGTATAAGTGGACGAGTCTGCATGTCAAGATGAAGTCCGATAACTATCCGAAACTTGTATATGTAAATTCGGCAGATGGATGGGATGAAAGTTGCTGTTCTTAACGGGGGAGGTCTTCCGGACACGTATTCGTAACAGGCGTGGTTGAAACAAGATTTGCCGGAAGAAGTCAGCAGATTCCATAGTAGCTCCCGACTGCCGGAGTGAAGGGATGAACATTAAACGGTCTGACAACTATGTATTAAGACGGATGCGTATAAAGCAGCCAACCCCGAAAGGGGGCTTCCTGTCGAGAGAGTATGTTGGAAACAGAAAGGGCGACAGGCAAGTGCATAGCATTCTCTTGCATATATGGAAGAATACGACCAAGTGTATAACATAATAAATAAAGAGAAACAGTATGCTCGAAGAAATATTGAGTGCCGGGAACATGAGAGCCGCCTACAGGCAGGTCGTTTCCAACAAGGGAGCGGCAGGCATTGACGGTATGGGAGTGGATGAACTCCATGACCACTTATGGAAGAACTGGTCTGCCATCAAGTCGCAGATACAGTGCGGTACGTATATTCCCTGTGCAGTCCGTAAGGTGGAGATACCGAAGCCCAACGGAGGGAAACGTATGCTGGGCATACCTACCGTTACCGACCGTCTGATACAACAGGCAATAGCCCAAAAGCTGAACCTGCTGTATGACGGGAGTTTCAGTGAAAGCAGTTTCGGTTTTCGCCCGGGACGCTCCGCCCACCAAGCTGTGGAACGTGCGCTGGAGTACTTTGAAAACGGCAAACGTAAGGTAGTGGAGATGGATTTGGAAAAGTTCTTCGACCGTGTGAATCACGACAAGCTGATGTCCATTCTCTGCGAACGTATTACGGATAAACCCCTACTGAAACTTATCAGACGATACCTGCAAGCAGGTATAATGGAGGGTGGTTTGGTCAGTCTGCGCACGGAGGGCACTCCGCAAGGCAGCCCGTTAAGTCCCATACTCTCCAACATCCTGCTTGACAAGCTGGACAAAGAGCTGGAGAAGCGGAAACTCAGTTTCGTCCGCTATGCGGATGATTGCAGTATCTATGTTGGAAGCCAACGTGCGGCAGAAAGGGTATTGCAGAGCGTTACACGATTTTTGGAGGATAAACTCCTCTTGCGTGTAAACCGTGAGAAAAGTAAAATCAGCCGTCCCGACCAATGTCATTTGCTCGGCTTCGGATTCCGTTACAAGAAAGGCGGTTGCATACCACGGGTATCTGAGCGTCCGAAAGAACGGTTGAAAGAAAAGATTCGTGCGATAACCAAACGCAACCGTGGAGTCAGCATACAGCAAGTGCTGGAAGAGTTGAACATGGTTACACGGGGATGGATAAACTACTTCCGTATAGCCGGATGCAAGACCTTTCTTGCAAGGCTGGACGGATGGATAAGGGTTCGGTTGCGAACCTACATTTGGAAACAATGGCAGTTTATCCGTACACGCATCAAGAAACTGAAACAGTTTGATATACCCGAATGGGTTGCGCTGACGGTAGCTAAAACTCGGAAAGGAGCTGTACGTATCGCCTCAACAGCGTTGAGTACAATCATGAAGAGTGAGTATCTGAAAGGACTTGGCTTTATACCCATGTCCGAATATTATTATGTAGGGTGTCCAGTTTGATGTTCCAGTTTTTAGATCAAAATAGATATGACACAAGTTTCAAAGCACTGATAATCATGTATCTTCAAGATATGTTGACCTAATGAATTAGCTACACTTTTTTATGTGTTAAAATTGCACCTAAATACAACACTGTTCTAGTTTATAATCAACATTTTAAGTTGTTAAATCAATGTCAAAACGAGAACGTAGAACTGGACACCCTAATTATTATGTTAGAACATCATGTTTAATGAACCGCCGTGTACCGAACGGTACGCACGGTGGTGTGAGAGGTCGAAACGGGAAATAATCCCGTTTCTCCTACTCGATTATAAACAGTATTGATTGAAATATGACGAAATATAAATTATTGTATATAGTTCTTGGTATCCATATCTTATGTGGAATACTTGGTTTGATAGTAATATGTTCAGTTCCAGAAACAGATCATATACGATGGAATATCGGTTATATCATCGGATATATTTTCGTGTTATCCTTGGTTCTTTCCATTTTTATACACATTCCTAATAAAGCACCCGAAGGGATCAAATATGGCATACGAATATATAGAAGTATCTATTTGCTCAGTGTTATTATAAGTCTATTAGTTCCTAAAGGACTATTTATGTTGTTGACATTATTCATTGACTATTCAAGCAATTCCAAGAAGATAGCTGAAGACGAACAATATATAATTCGTCATTATGTCACGGCATCACTATTTGATGACTATAATGAAAAGAGAGTATATAGGAAACAAGGAATAGTCGAGAAATATATTGGTAGTTTTGATGGTGGTGATATTATTCCACATAAGAGGTATGAGATACATTCTTTTCATATAGATGAGAGTAACAATGTATTTATAGGACATTGTCATTCATTACTTAATGCGAAAGATACTGTCATGTCTTTTCCAATTGTAAAATCTTATAACTGAGTTTATAACAAGGTCGAGCAAACAGCTGAACACTGTTCCTCACTAAACATTATCAACCATAAAGCGCACAAATATGTACGAGATTTTTTTAGAAAAGAACCTCAATAGTATCAGACAAGCGATAGATGATTCCTTTATTGCTAAATATGCCGATTTGTCTTATGCCGAACTGACTACCTTATGGCAGGAAGTCGGATTGGGTAGTTATTGTGACGGAATGATTAAAATCATCAATCCGTCCGATTACCAAGATGTGATGAACTCTTGCTATGTCATGGACTATGATATGTCGTTTTTACCATTCATGTGCACAGCTTTCGGTGATGTCTTTGCCTATGTAAAGAACCCCCAATTAGATAATTACATCGTTTATCTGAATATCAGATATGGAACATATTTAATACTCCCTGACAATCTCACATTGCTGCTAAATAAAATAATTTTCAACAGAAGCACCTTGAAAGGCTGGTTTGATTTGGAAGATTATCCTGTAATGCAAGAGAAAATAGGTACGCCGGGCTTTGACGAGTGTTTCGGATATTCTCCACTGTTGGCAATGGGTGGAACTGAAAGCATTGAAAATGTCAGGATAGTTAAGACGCTTCCATACATTGATATTAATACCCAAACAATCGGCAGATTCAAAGAGTCTGATAAACTTTGAGGTTAAAATAGGTTGATAACAACGCAGGATAACGGACAAGCCGTTCCCTGCTAAACCATTAGCAAAAACAGAAAGTCTATGAACAAAGATTACCTTAAAAATGATAGAACGATGATAAAAGAACTTACTTCTTTTCCCAAGCGGGCACGTACCATCGACTGGGAAAACGGCAAACTGATTTTTGATGGCGATAAGGTGATGCTCATGCCCGAGCTATCTGTGGAGGTGATACAACAGATTGGCGCTTATCCTGCTTTGGTGGGATTTCATGTCAAGCATTACCCTTTAACGGACGAACAGATTCAACCGCTGGCAGGTGCCAAGAAAATGGTCAATGTAGGGATCGAATATGCGAAGCTTACCGACGCATGCTTTGCGGTATTTGCCACCATGCCCACTTTGGAGTATCTGCTCTTGGCAGGAAATCCTACAATTACTGGAAAGGGGTTGTCCATGATGCAGGCAAGTAAGGTGGCTCTGTTGGACTTGAGCGCCACGTCGCTGGACGATGAGGGGTTGCATCGGGCTGCTCAGCTTCCTAAGCTGAATCATTTGCATGTTCGACAAACTCAGATCACTTATGAAGGGATGCTTGGCATTGCTTTCAATAAACGCCTTTCCTTGCGTCCTGGCGACCTCTTTACCCAGGAGCAGATGGAGCTGTTCGCCTCGTTGCAACGAAACCAGGCGAAGAAGAAGCTGGAGGTGGACGCTGATGCGGTTCATCAGGCGGAACAGGTGCTGTATGCTTTCTTTGCCGCCATGACTCAATGGGAGAAATATACCGACCAGACAGATTTTGATGCGCCGGATGTGCGACCGAAGTTGCAGCAGATCTGGCAGCAGTATGTATCCGAGAAGCCACGGATGGGGTATCGGCCGCTCGCTTTGTCGCTTTCTCCAGAGGGGACGTATGCCACCTTCCGCCTGGTTGATGCCGAACAGGTTTCCCGCAACAAACTTTACATCTATGCGCAGGATGAAAGAATCAATCTCGACTATCGTTTCTGTATGAAACGTGTGGGGGAAGCATGGAAAATCGATGCAGTACAGATGCGGACAGACGGGTGGAGGCGTTGTGGATTGTAAAAAGAGGAACTTGAACGAAATTGCATTCGGGAATGATATTTTCAATTTCGGATAATAAACGGTATTTTGTTCATAGACCTAACCCAATATTAGAATGGGTATTATATTTTGCTAACAAACCGAGATAACGCTTACAGCGTTCCCCGCTAAACCATTATCAATAATTAAAAGAGAATACAATGACAGAAGATATGGTAAAATTCAGAATGCTATTAACCCCTTGGCATGGTACGCCAATAGCACCACCATATATTGACTCTACTTTTACAGAGGAAATAAAATCTAAAAATCCTTATAACAATCCTGTTTATAGCAACGATTGGTTTAACTATTCACCCATGAGAGCCGGAAAGCCTGTCCCCTTAACGGACAATTATAAATTGCCTACCCACTTTTATTGGATATGCTCGAATGTGAAAAGGCTGGAAACCGATTATTATTCACATTCCAAAGGGGTTATATTATCTTCCTGTCTTTTCGAGTTTCTGAAACAGTTTAAGTGTTATGATGAATATGATATATGCGAAGTAACACCGCTATCCAGAAAATTAGCTCATATAAGCGATAAAAAGTATTACTTTATAAGATTCAAGCATTTAGCATATAACCTATTCATTGATTTGGAGAACTCGAACAGGATTAAGAGAATGAATAAAGTTATAACTTCATACTTGTATCTTGATTTCCAACTTAAAGAACAAACGGCATATCCTGATATTTTTTGGATGAAAAATATATTGGTTGCAAAAGATTCGGTTGCCGACTTAATCAATGGGAATGGTTTCAGTGGCTTTAGAATGGTTGAATTAAAGGATTTTGTAGATGAATATACATTTAGAGATACGCATCCATATCCTACTTTAGAGGAGATGAAAGATAGAGATAGGAAGTGGTTTTAATATATTGCTAACAAGGTCGAGCTAACAGCTAAACGCTGTCCCTCACCAAGCCATTAACGAAAAATATCAAAATGAGACGAATAGAATTATTTTGGAACATATTGTACTATTGTACTTATACACTTTTGTATAGGTGCTTTCGTGCAATTGATCCGTTCCGTTTGATTGACAACAAACACACACGGAAGTTTTATAAGAAAGATAGTATCTTTTGGCAATCACTGGATTTTATGAGGCGAACAGAAGAAAGAGAAAAGGATTTTTCTCCTTTTATTCTTATGGAATCCATTGGAGGAACTTGCATTTTCACGATATTACTAATCTTTACTTTTTTGAATGTGATAATGATAGCAACCCATATACCTTTGTATGGAGTTGTATTTAGGGACTTTGGAAATACTATTAGTTTTCTGCTTATTGTTCTCTTGCTGTTATATGTTCCCAATCAATTATTCTTATTTAAAAATGGTAGATATATTTCCTATTTCAAACAATTCAGGAAAGAGCCTACAAATAAATATCTGAAATGCTATTATTTATCTTATATACTGGCTTTGATAGCTTGTTCCTTTAGTTTCATTTTGATAGAACTGACAAAGGATAAAATAGAATATTTCGCTAACAACGCAGGATAACGGACAAGCCGTTCCCTGCTGAACCATTAATCAATATGAGTAACCTTATCACAGTAAATAGATTTGGAAAAGTTCTGATATGGGTATGGAACAGATGTATAAAGAAAACCGCCATTCCTTATGAAGAACTTGATTTCCATTACCCCGATTGGGCTTTCATTATTACAGGTTGTATCTTTTTCGGGGTTGTGGTAGGTGTTACCCTGCTTTATTTTGCTTTTATAAAACAATAGACTATTTACAATGAAAGCCCGACTTAAATACCCGATATTCAGCTTTGCCCCCAAAGGCAACATGATATACGTGTTTCGCAAGGAAGAACTGTACACAACGACCAATACCGAGTTGTTGAAGAAGCGGAAGAACTACATTGTAGTGGATGCAACCGGGACGAAATATGTTGAAAAGGGGGCGCACAAAGTGAAGTGGCAAGGGATATTCGGATATTGTATCAGGATGCAGGGACGTGTGATTTCCATTGAATACGAGTACGGGGACAACCCCGAACCGTTCCCACTACGAAAACTGCAAGAACTGGTAGCGGAACGATACCCCAAGACACGGTGGTTCAAGGAAGAATGCTGGAACAGCGCAGACGAGTTCCGGCAAGCGATTTTCGCCTGCAAGACCTTTGAGGAAGTGGCGGACATACTGATGCCCGAACAAAAAACGAGCGTTTGGCAGCGCATTGAAGAATATTTCCTGCGGGCAGGTTTTCTTATGCTTGCCGCCATGTTCCTTTATCACGTGGTTTGGCGGCTAATCCAAAAGTTTTGGCTATGGATTGTAGGATAGAAGATTGAGCATATGAGGACAAGAGAATATTCAACAGATGAGTTGTTGCTAATCGCCAATAACGTGACGGGCGAATATACTGACAAGCAGGTGCGGCAGGCAAAGATGGAACTGTATAAGCGTGGAGTGGATGACAAGGTGATAGCCGACATCATGGAAGAGAAAGAGGAAGCCTTCATGAAAAGACTGGATGCTGCCGCACGTGCGGAGAAAGCCCGTATGGACAAACAGAACGAGAAGAACAGGAATGTCAGTTACCGATGGTGGGAACTGATACCGATGCTTTTGTTTGCCCCGTTTTATCTGGTGAGAGGCGAAAAGGAACTTGTGGATATACTGTTGTTTCTTCCAGTCTATCTACTCAGCTGGACACCCGTTGATTTCAGCGGTCTGTTTCCCGAATTAAGACGGCTGAAGGAAGAAAAATACGATCTGAAATTCAAGCAACGGCTTACAGCACTGATTGCAGGAGATGCAATGTATTTCTTATTGGTCTATTATAGCTTGCTGAATGACGAAGTATTATAGCCATTGAAATGAGAAGGATTCTCCCGAAACTGTTCCTTTTACCTATTAAAGCGCACTTCTGTTGGAGTTTTCGGCAAGATTTGGAATTGCCGTAACCGCAGGATATGCGAACTTTGCATCAAAAAACAACAGCAATGAAACTGACAGATCTTTTAAGGCGGACAGCCGAAGCAAATCCCCAAGCCGCCACCCTGCACAGCATCGCAGACAAGGCAGAAGAACTCGTAGAGAAAAGGTATTCCGTGCGGAGAATGCTCCGCGAAATGGAAAGTTTCGCACATGACACGGAAGCAATGCGTCTGACAGTGGACGCATTGCGGCAACTTCCGTATCTGCCCACACTGGAACAGCGGGACTACAAGCCCTATATGGCTCTGGTTGCCTGTTCACCGGAAAATTTTGCCTATTGCTACCTGAGCAACGACCTTGTTGCCATCTATGAGGCGGGATACCGGACGGCAGAACTGATGTTTTTCTGCGACCTGCTTCGCTGCATGAGGGGACGCTCCTATCTAAACTGCGTGACAAACCGGGTATGCGACTATTTCTTCAGGGCACGGCGCGATACGCTCCGCCATATCGCCACACCGCTGAAAGAATTTGAGATTCAGTATGCGGAAAGCCGGATGAAGGAACTGGAAAAAGCTGTTTTCCGGCTGAAAGTGAAAATGTACAAGTGGCATACCTTTACGGCTGAAAACATGGCACGCATGTTTGGCATGAGTTATTCCCGTTTCCGGGAGAAATTCGAGGCATACTACGGCTGTTCGGCTACCGAATGGCTCAGACGTGAACGTATCAGCCGCATCATGGAAGACATGACCTACCGTCCCGAACTTACCCTGAGGGAAGTGGCAGAGCGCAACCTTTTCCTTTCCAAGAGCAACTTCCACGATTTCTGCCTCAAGAGAATGCTCAAAAGACCGGGTAAACTGAAACGGGAAGGGTATGAAAAATGGTGTGAGAGAAGACTGGCTTATTACAATAACCACTCCAAAGCGTGTTACCGATAATGACACCCCGAAGCGTACATGAGACTATACCGAATACTGATTGCAGCAGGCTATATATCCATATTTCTGCTGGTGCTGCTGGCTACATATATTTTTCATAACGAACAGCATACACTGGAACTGCTTGAACAAAAGAATAATACAACCAATGGGCTGCGGAAGAGCATCAACCGGCTCAACATGCAAATAGCCGGGCTTTCATTTCTCGGAGAAACCGTCATGGAATGGACGGACAGCGACAAGGAAGAATACCACTTGCAGCGTATGGTTATCGACAGCACGCTGTGTTCTTTCCGCAACGTGTTCCGTTCCGAACAGAAAGGAATAGACAGCCTGCGCAGGATACTGGCAAACAAGGAATCGCAGCTGAATGATCTTGCCGCACTGTATCTCCGGCAAAAGACCCTCCACAGGCAGATAGCCGACAGAGTGCCCGCCATAGCACGGAAGAGTGCGGACGAAGCCGCCCGCAAGCCGAAACGCAAGGGATTTCTGGGTTTGTTCGGTAAGAAAGAGGACGATACGCCCACATCCGCCACGGCCATGCTCCACTCGCTCAACAGCCATGTGATAGCGGAACAGAACCTGCAGGACAGGCTGCTTTCGGAGCAGACCGACAGACTTGCCGGGCGGAATGCCTCCCTTAACCGGCAGTTGCAACAGCTAATCCGGCAGATAGACGGCAATGTGCAGGAAGACCTGCAACGGCAGGAAGCCGAGACCGCATCCGAAAGGGAACGGATTTTCATGCAAATCGGCGGATTGGCGGTATTTGCCCTTGCGCTATTGCTGGTGCTCTTTTTCGTGATACACCGCGATGCCAGCCGCATCGGGCAATACAAGCGCAGGACAGCCGAGCTGATTGGGAAGCAGCAGGAATCCCTCCGGCAGAACGAGGCACTGATAGCCTCGCGCAAGAAAGCGGTACATACAATCACCCATGAGCTGCGCACCCCGCTGAACGCCATTATGGGTTACACCGGGCTGATAGAGAAAGAGCACGATCCGGAGAAAACCGCAAAATACATGCGGAACATCCGCCAATCCTCCGACCGTATGCGAAGAATGCTCAACACGCTGCTTGCCTTCTTCCGGCTGGACAGCGGCAAGGAACAGCCCTGCCTGTCCCCCTGCCGTATTTCCATCCTCACACAAACACTTGAAACCGAGTTTGCACCCGCAGCCATGCACAAGGGGCTGGCTCTGGAGGTGGAGAACCGTGCGGATGCCTTTGTCATAACCGACAAGGAGCGCATCCTGCAAATCGGGAACAACCTGCTATCCAACGCCATCAAGTTCACCGAGAACGGGCATGTGGCACTGACAACTGATTTTCAGGTTGGAAACTTGGTGCTGACAGTGGAAGATACAGGTACGGGCATGACTGCCGAGGAGCAGCAACGGGTGTTCGGAGCGTTCGAGCGGCTTTCAAATGCCGCCACACAGGACGGTTTCGGACTGGGGCTCTCCATCGTGCGCCATATCGTGAATATGCTCGGTGGCAGTATCCGGGTAGAGAGCGAGAAAGGAGAAGGAAGCCGTTTCATCGCAGAAATACCCGTACAAATTATAGAAGAGACACCTATACCGGATGTGAAATCCCCTGCCCGTTGTGTCCCGATGTACCGGGATGTCATTGCCATTGACAATGACGAGGTATCACTACAGATGATGAAGGAAATGTATATCCACGAGGGCGTCCGTTGCGACATCTGCACCAATGTGGCAGAACTGGTGGAGTTGGTACGCAGGAAAGACTACAGTCTGCTGCTGACCGACCTGAACATGGCGGAGATAAACGGCTTCGAGCTGCTGGAGCTGCTGCGCTCCTCGAACGTGGGCAATTCAAGGACCATTCCTGTTGTCGTGACGACCGGTTCGGGCAGTTGCGACGCGGAGGAACTGCAGGCGCACGGTTTTACGGGCAGCCTTTTCAAGCCGTTCTCAATTTCCGAGCTGATGGCAGTAACCGACCGGTGTGCAATGAAAGTGGAACAATCCGGAAGACCGGATTTCTCATCACTGCTGTCCTATGGCAACGAAGCCGCCATGCTGGATAAACTGACAACGGAAACAGAAAAGGAGATGCAGGCACTCAGGGAAGCGAAATACCGTAACGACCTGGAAGGACTGAACGCACTTACGCATCATCTGCGCAGCTCGTGGGAGATACTCCGCGCAGACCAACCGCTAAAGGTGCTCTACAGGCTGCTGCACGGTGAAGGAACTCCGGACAATGAAGCATTGTCCCATGCGGTGGACGGCGTTTTGGAGAAGGGTGCGGAAATCATCCGGCTGTCGAAAGAGGAAAGGAGGAAGTATGGTCAAGAATAAGACAACGGTTATCGTGGTAGAAGACAACATCGTGTACTGCGAGTTTGTCTGCAACATGCTGGTACGGGAGGGATTCCATACGGTACAGTCTTACCGGCTTGCAACGGCGAGGAAACTCCTGCAACAAGCCTCCGACGGGGACATAGTGCTTTCAGACCTGCGCCTGCCTGACGGTAACGGCATAGACCTGTTGCGGTGGATGCGGAAAGAAGGGCTGGCATTGCCGTTCATCATCATGACTGACTATGCCGAGGTGCATACCGCCGTGGAAAGCATGAAGCTCGGCTCGCTGGACTACATACCCAAACTGCTGGTCGAGGACAGGCTGGTCCCGCTGCTCCGCAACATTCTGAAAGAACAGGACGGCAGAGCACGGCATATGCCCGTGTTTGCCCGTGACGGTTCGGCTTTCCGTGCCGTCATGAAGCGTATAAAGTTAGTTGCCCCTACCGATATGAGCGTGCTGATACTCGGTGAGAACGGTACAGGCAAGGAGCATATAGCCCATCACCTGCATGAAAAGAGCAAGCGTTCCGGCAAACCCTTCGTACCGGTGGATTGCGGCTCGCTCTCCGCCCAACTTGCCCCGTCTGCATTTTTCGGGCATGTCAAGGGCGCATTTACGGGTGCTGACAACGCCACGCAAGGATATTTCCACGAGGCAGATGGCGGTACGCTGTTTTTGGACGAGGTAGGCAATCTGGCGTTGGAGACGCAACAGCTACTGCTTCGTGCCATACAGGAACGGCAGTACCGTCCCGTAGGCGACAAGGCGGACAGAAGTTTCAATGTACGTATCATTGCCGCCACCAACGAAAATCTGGAGAAGGCGGTAAGCGAGAAGCGTTTCCGGCAGGATCTGCTGTACCGCCTGCATGACTTCGAGATTACCGTCCCGCCTTTGCGCGACTGTCAGGAAGACATCCTGCCATTGGCGGAGTTCTTCCGCGAGACAGCCAATCAGGAACTGGAGTGCCGCGTGGAAGGGTTCAGTTCCGAAGCCCGGAAAGCATTGCTGTCACACCCGTGGCCGGGCAATGTGCGCGAACTGCGGCAAAAGATTATGGGAGCAGTATTGCAGGCACAGGAAGGTATCATCAGAAAGGCACATCTGGAACTTGGCTTGACGGAAACATCCGCTGCTGCCGGTTTCGCCCTGCGCAACGATGAAGAGGAAAAGGAACGGATCATGCGTGCCCTGAAACAATCCGGAGGAAACCGATACACCGCCGCCAAAATACTGGGAATAGGCAGGACGACACTCTATAAAAAGCTGGAAGAGTATGGTTTGAAGTATAAATTTGAGCAATCATAGCCCGCAATTCATTGGAAATGGCTATATTTGCATGACATATTAGAAGGTAACGGCGTTTTGGAAAGTCCATCCGCCGCATATATATAACATAAGACCGCAAGGCGTCCTAATGGAAATCTGGTAAATTTACACTACGGAGACGATTGCGTGAAGCTTATGCTATGCCTACGCATAGCGTGCATTCACGTACTCTCCGTAAAGGCTTTACCAGAGCCTCCATTAGAAGTAGTGTGTTTGCACGCTGCTTTTTTGCCCTTGCCGAACGAAACGAAAGGGAACGATTATGGGAAAAGTTCAGGTTCTTGCCGTCCTCTCAATGGACGGGTGTCTTGCTTCCGAGTTGCATGGCAAATCGTATAAGGAACTGTGCCTTGACTGTTGCGGCATCAATGAGATAAAGGAGAACGCCCTTTATCATATCACACCGGATTATTCCATCTCCATGCTGGATGAATGGAAAAGACATGAAACGGATACCTGCTATCTGGCGGAAGCCTCTCCCGAAAAGACAGATTATATCAACGGACTGCTACGTATGCAGGTGGTGGATGAAATCATCCTCTATACCGTTCCTTTCATAGCCGGGACAGGAAAGTATTTTTTCCGGTCCGCCCTGCCACTGGTCAAATGAACGCTTGTATCACAAAAGAAATTTCCTAATGGCGTGACCTGCCATATCTATAATCGTATGACTTCCGAAAGAACAGCCTGAAAAAACGACTTGCTATCCTATTATTAAAGTACCGAAAAAGTACAAATGTTCGGAAAGTGAACACTTCTGTTTGACCGCGAACCTTCTCAAAATACAAATATTTATTTTAATATCATTGATAACCAGTACATTATAAATAAGACACTGAAGATTCTGTCCGTTTTGACGCACTTTTTGCCGTACATATTCATGTGCGCACCCTAACATCAAAATGTTGAATTTCAAAATTGACAGGATATGAACTATTTCTTACTGGCGGATACCGAGTTCTTCCGCCGTATCAATGAAGCCGGAGACTGCAATATGGAAACGGCATATATGGCTTTCGCCAACCAAGTAATCGAACTGTGCGGCAGCATCCATGCGAGCCATACCGCCATCGCACTGGCTTATATTGAAATCGAGTTGCAACACCACCCCGTGCGTCTGTTATCCGAAGAACGCAAGGAAGCCGCCGCCTATATCGGAAAGGCACTCTCTTTCGTGAGGAAGATGCAGAAGTTCCTTACCACTCCCCAAGTGCCGCCACTATCCAACCTCCACTCCTCAGCCGAAACGCCATCCGACAATCCCACTCCGCCGCTTCAATGGACGGGCAACGCCATCGACCTTGTGGAACTTATCTACGGCATCTATGAGATGGGCTGCATCAACAACGGTGAGATGCCGCTCAAACAGCTTGCCCCGCTGCTGTACCGGATTTTCGGTGTCGAAGCCAAAGACTGCTACCGCTTCTACACCGACATCAAACGACGGAAAACAATCAGCCATACGTATTTTCTCGAACAAATGCAGGAGAGACTGAACGAGCGGATAAGAAGGGATGAGGAAGCGGAATTGAAAAGAAGATAGCTGTTCTTGAGAAATTCCCGTCCATTATCTGAATAAAAAGCAACTTATTTCTTGTGCGTTACGCAAAAAAGGCTTACCTTTGCAAATGAATCAAGAAGATATGCGGCTCAGACCGTGTTCAACGATAACAGTACCCGTTTGGCATACCGTAAGATCTGCCGGCGGGTCATTCTTTTTTATAACGGTATGGCAAACAAGAAATCACGTTCCATTGAAGAACAAATAGAACTGCTCAAACAAAGGGGGATGATTGTCGGGGATGAAGCTTTTGCCGCCCGGCATCTGGCCCATATCAGCTACTATCGTCTGAAAGGCTATTGGTGGGATATGCAGTATGACAAGACCCGTCATCTGTTCCAGCCTGATTTCAATCTGCAAGATGTCGTCACACGCTATTATTTTGATAAAGAACTGCGCCTTATTTTATTCGATGCCATCGAAACAATAGAAATCACCCTGCGTACAAAGATGATTTATCATCTGTCACAATCTTACGGAGGGCTTTGGTATCGTGACCCGAAGCTGTTCGCGGATGCCGCTTTCCATGCCCAGCACCTCAAAGAACTGATGGAAGAGTTCCTGCGGAGCAACGAGATATTCGTGAAGGACTACAAGCGCAAGCATCTTGTTATGAATACGGACGGAGAAAGGAAACTTGACGAATACCCGGATGCGTGGATTATATTTGAGGTGGCCACGTTCGGCACACTTTCCAAGATATACAAGAACCTCAACCACCAGCTGCCCGAAAAATCGGCAATAGCCAATGATATGGGGCTAAATTTACACAGTGAACTGTCGGGATGGTTGGAAGCCATTTCATACATGCGCAACATCATCGCGCACCATTCCAGAGTATGGAGCCGGAATATGGTCAAACGCCCTTGTGAAATCCGCAATCCGCGAATGGCATGGCTTTCTCGCCCATTGACCGAGGTACAACAGAAAAAACCGTTCTATGTGATTACAGCCATGCTATACCTCTGCAATGCCATAGACGAGGGACATACGTTCAATGAGAAGTTACTGGCATTGTTTAAGGAATATGCGGATGTGCCCATCTACAAAATAGGTTTCTTCAACCGTTGGGAAGAGGAACCGATCTGGAAAAAGATGTCAGAATAGAATCATATGGCAAAGAAGAAGAAAAAACAGCAGGGACACTATTGCCGTATCTGTGGCGACTACAAGGCGAACGAGAAATTCAGCGGAAAGGGACACGCCCGGCATATCTGCAAGAGTTGTATGTCAGCCATGCGTAGCGGCAAGAATCCGGAGGATATTTTTCCGGAGCCGTTACCCGTGAACCGTGAAACTATACGTTTCAAGAAACTGGGCAAAGAAGAAAAGGCCGTGTTGAAAGCGTTTATCACCGAAGCCACAACCGAATACTGGCAGGAAAACAGACAGATACCGTTTGCGGATAGTTTCTCCGAACTGAAAAAATACATCATAGGAACTTATGATGAAGAATGCGGCATACTTCTGAAAGATGATGTCGAACTGAAAAACTACTTTCAGACCCATACGATAACGACCATAAACAAACTGCTTAAAGAGGAAATTTCTGAAAATCAGGATTAAGACAAAGGGTGGAGCAAGGTATCAAACTTGCACCGCCCTTTATTTTGTCGCCAATCTGTTATTTCTGCTGCAACAGATGTTTCAGGTTCTCGTCACCAGCGATTCGTTCCAGCTCGTCTTTCACGATTTGTTTCACTTCCTCCTTGATGCGCCTGTAATTCGCCTGCACCGCTTCCTTCATGCAGTCGTTGCCGTCCTCGTCCGTAAAGTCGGTAATGACGGGTATCGGCTTGTAGGCTTTCTCCTCACGCTTCACCTTCTCGGCATCCACGACAATCTCACAGTGGAAAATCTTCTGCTCGATGCGCTCGTTGAAATTGTCAGACACCGAACCGACAAACATTCCCTGCGTCAAGCCGGAAATCTTGCTCGGCGGGATAAGCGCATCCAGCTGCGTGTTGATGGAGGTGGAAACGTCCTGCCGGTTGATGGAAATGGACTGCCTTTTCTGCAACACCTTTCCAAAGCGTTCCGAAAGTGTCTTGGCGGGTTCGCCCACCACCTGACCTGAGAAGATATTGCCGACGGTGTTCATCACGACTTTGGCTTCTTTGTCGCCATAGTCGCGCACCAACTGGCTGAAATCCTGAAAGCCCAGACACACCGCCACCTTGTTGCTTCTTGCGGTGGCGATAAGGTTGTCCAGCCCCTTGAAGTATATCGTGGGCAGCTCGTCAATGATGACCGACGACTTCAACATCCCCTTCTTATTGATGAGCTTCACGATACGGGAATTATACAGACCGAGAGCCGCCCCGTAGATGTTCTGACGGTCGGGATTGTTGCCGACACAGAGGATTTTCGGCTCTTCGGGATTGTTGATGTCCAGCGTAAATTCGCTGTCGGACATGACCCAATAGAGCTGCGGGGAAATCATCCTCGACAGCGGAATTTTCGCCGAAGCGATCTGCCCCATGAGCTGCTCAGCTGCTCCACCGAGCCACGCATCCATAAACGGTGAAAGGTAGTTTTCCAGTTCCGGGTAAGAGGTCAATATCGGAAAAATATCCTCATAACGGCGGTTCAGGAACTCGATGGCATGAGGGAACGTACAGTATTTGCCGTTCTGATAGATTTTCAAATACCATATAATACTGGCAAACAAAATGATAGGTGATTCCACAAAAAAGTCGCCCTGCTTTTGCACCCAACTCTTATTGAGGTTGAGCATGATGGTGTACGCGCTCTCGTAAGCGTCCGTAATATCCTCCATAAAATCCGGGTGTATGGGATTGCAGCGGTGGCTGCGTCGCGGGTCATCGAAGTTTATCACATAGAACTTCGGTTTCACCTTGTATCCCTCCGGGTGGTTGAGCAGATGGTTGTAGGCAATGGTCGATAAGTCACTGAATTTGAAATCATAGACATACATCGAGAAGCCCTTCTCAATCTGCTGCTTGATGAAAGAGTTTACCACCGCATAGGACTTTCCGCTGCCCGGCGTGCCCAATACGATGGAGGCACGGAACGGGTTCACCACGTTTATCCAGCCGTTGTTCCAACGCTTCTTGTAGTAGAAGCGAGTGGGCAGATTGACCGAATACTCGCTTTCGATAAGCCGTGTTTCCTGCATGAAGCTCTCGTTCTCGTTGTTGAACACGTCATCCATCAGGTTGTGTTTCAGCAGGCGGCTCATCCACAGACCGCCCATCATCAGGCAGACATAGCCTGTGCCGGCAGTAAGGATATACAGAGCCGCGACCGCTTCCACCGGGAGCGGCAAAGCCAGTATCCACCAGTTCAGGAAAAAGAGCACAAACCCGGCGGCAAACACCGCCCATATCTTTTGCCAAGTGATTTTCTCTCCCTTGACTCCCTTCGTGCCCATGCAGGACAGGGCAAGCAGAAGAAGGGCGAACAGCTTCGTGTAAAGGACGGATCGGAACAATCCCGCCGTGCGGTCAAAGTTCATCAGGATTTTATCCACCACGCCGATGTCCAATCCCCACAGACTGATGGCTTCATAGCAGAACCAGTACACGTTCATGACCACTAAAATAATACTCACGGCACGCAGGAAATCCATGATTTTCGCCAGTGCCCTCAAATCGTCTTCTTGTTGTGACATATGTTGAAAATTTTTAATTGTTGATACTTCTGTTACATTCCCAAACCCTTGCGCTTCTTCTTTTTCTTCTTGCGCCGCATCGCCCGGATGAAGGCTTCCTCCTCGGCATCCACTGCCGGACTTTCGGGAGAGAGCAAGCCCATGCCGCCCTCCGTGTCATCATGCCCGGAAACGACCGGCCCGCACATATCTTCCCCGTTTTCCACCGGAATGGAAAGCGTGAGCGGCGGCTGTCCGGCATAAGGCAGCGTGAAGTGTTCCTGCAAGGCATTGGCGGAAAGTTCCTTGCCCATACGTGAACCGTTCAGCACGCATCCCGTGCGGTGGTCAATGAATGTGACCCCATAGATGCGCCCTCCCTCCGTATGGCGTAATACCGTATCAATCCCTTTCTCCTTGAGCCGGGAAACGAATGTTTCCTTGTCATGCGTGTTTTCCAGCACGGAAAGGACGGTGCGCTTCGTCATTTCGGCGAGCTTCCTGTCTTTAATCTCCTGTTTGGAACGGGCAAATTTCCTCTCTACGGATTCATAGCCGACAGTCTTCCCGAAGAGCGAGGACTTGAAAGGGTTGCCCACCTTGTCGCCGGCATCGTCTGTGGCAGAATAAACCAGCCCATGATACTCCCTTCCGCGTACATTGCCCCGCGCTTCCTCCACCGTCACATTATACAAGGAAAGGAGGGCACGGTATTCACCCATCGACTGGAAACGGTACTGCGCGTTCAACGCTTTGACCGTGTTCCCTACCTGCTTCTTCACATCGTCTGCCGAAGCGTCCACCTTGTGCAGAGGCGGTGTATCAAGACGGCGATTCCAGCGTTCCGCATCGTGAAGCCCGTACTTCTGTTCCAGCTCACGGGTAATCTGCTTGCTGCGGTAGAAATTGTTTCGGGTGTCGATGCTCCTGCCGTTTTCGTCCACCCTGACCGTCACGATATGCAGGTGGTGGCGGTAGATGTCCTCGTGTTTGAACACAAGATACGGCTGGTTGCCGTAGCCCATCTTTTCCAGATACTCGCGTGCGATGTCCTGAAGCTCCGTGTCGGTCAGCACATCCTCCGGGTGCGGGTTGAGAGATATATGCACCACCGGTTTCTCCACCCTCGACTGTGCGGGCATGAAGGATAGAAAATCCTCCATAGCCCTATGGATGTCCACCGTTCCCGAACCGTCATTGTAGATGCGGTTGGCGGTGAGCAGCCGCCCTTTCGCTTCGTTAATCTTCTCCCCGTTGTAGGCGAGTGCGCCGTACAACGAATTTCCTACACTGATTTTTGCGACCATTTCGCCTCCAGCTCTTTTGAAAGTTCCACAATCCGGCGGCTCAGTTTCACGAGTTCCACGGTCTGCCCTTCCAGCTTGTAGAGCAACGCCATCGCCTTTTTCTCGGAGAAATGGCAACGCAATTCCTTCACGACCTGGTTGTAGTTCGTGCCGACAGCGCGGAACTGCGCATGAAAATCAGACAGCTTGGTGTAGTAGTCCACCAGCGTCCTGTCCACTTTCATCACCTTGAAAGGCTGCCCGAAGAAGTGCGCCTTGATGAAAACCGACTTGGCGTAAACACCCGATTTCTCGAACATGGAGAGGAAACGGTTGTGTTCCTCCTCGTTGAAACGGACGGTGTAGCGGAACACCGCCGGATCAATTTTGGGATTTCTCCCTGCCTTACTTTTTTTTTCACTCATATAAAATTGGATTTAGCGGTTTGACGGCATAAGCCGCTGCTTCGGGGCACAGATACCGCAGGTTTGAAAGGCTTCCCGACTTCGGAGGGGAAGCCCGCCCCCTGCAAGGGCAAGGCGTTTTCCGGGATGCTCAAAATATTTTGAGCGGCTGAAAACATACCTTGCTATGTTCAGGTGAACATAAAAATCCGCCTCCGGACGGATTGGGGGAATACCTTTCAAACTCCGGGCTGCGCCACCGGCTGCGTACCCTGCCGTTCGGGTGCAAAGTTAGGGTGATAAATCCGTGTCTGACAGAGGCGTAAGTGTGCCGAATGATGCCAATCGGCGCAACATGCTGCCACTTGCCGGAGAAGTGATACAAGTACTGAAAATTCATTGTTTATTTGCAGCGTGATTCGGATGTGGGACTGAAAATACACTCCTTCCGCCAGATGTTCGGACATCAATCCAAACGGATGAAAACAGGTGTACATATTCAGCCGGTTTTCCAAGCACACGTCCATGCGGACGGATAAAGGCGTGGGTGATTGGACAGACCGATGAATGCCCGCAGGCACAG
>OAWJ01000431.1_pt1 | contig 36402 bp, 30 predicted proteins | sample 1517021 | NCBI WGS metagenome assembly OAWJ01 (sample SAMEA2580121, study PRJEB22360) | human gut metagenome | biome: human gut; feature: human-associated habitat; material: faeces | place: Denmark | collected 2008/2010
CCCCGGCTGGCTGTTGTAGTTTTGAAGGAGGCACTGGGTAAAAAAATAGTTATGGGATTCCGATAATAATTATAAACATTGAAATTAAGCCACGGGTGTAGTACAATTACCGTGCTATTGGGGGCTTTTTGCACCCTGAAAACAGATGGTACACTAAATGGTACACCATATAATCGGCAAAGTCAGAATATCAAGCAAAATCAAGGCTTTAAGAAAGGAAAATAGAAAAAATGAAATTAGGTATCGTAGGACTCCCAAACGTGGGAAAAAGTACACTTTTCAATTCACTTACAAAGGCAGGCGCGGAATCAGCTAACTATCCGTTCTGTACAATAGATCCAAACGTAGGAATCGTTGCAGTGCCGGATGAGAGACTGGACAAGCTCACAGAGATGTACAACTCAGCCAAGACAACACCTGCTGTTATAGAATTTGTAGATATCGCGGGTCTTGTAAAGGGCGCATCAAAGGGAGAAGGACTTGGAAACCAGTTCCTTGCGAACATCAGAGAGGTTGATGCCATCGTTCACGTTGTAAGATGTTTTGAGGATACAAATGTCATCCACGTTGACGGTTCCGTAGACCCGATCAGAGATATAGAGACCATCAATCTGGAGCTGATATTCTCAGATATAGAGGTGCTCGACAGAAGAATCGCCAAGACCATCAGAGGTGCAAGAAATGACAAGATGCTTGCCAAGGAGCTCGACTTCCAGCAGAGGATCAAGGCTCACCTTGAGGAGGGCAAGCTTGCAAAGACCATTGAGGTCACAGATGAGGACGAGCAGGCATGGATAGAGGAGTACAACCTTCTCACATGGAAGCCTGTAATATTTGCCGCAAATGTAGGCGAGGAAGACATTGCGGACGATGGCGCTTCAAATGAGAACGTGCAGAAGGTAAAGGAATACGCAAAGGACTTCGATGCAGAGGTATTTGTAGTATGTGCACAGATAGAACAGGAGCTGGCAGAGCTTGATGATGAGGAGAAGAAGATGTTTCTCGAGGATCTTGGAGTTAAAGAGTCTGGTCTTGACAAGCTTATCAAGGCAAGCTACTCACTTCTTGGTCTTATCAGTTATCTGACAGCCGGAGAGACAGAGTCAAGGGCATGGACCATCAAGAAGGGAACGAAGGCACCTGGAGCAGCTGGCAAGATTCACTCAGACTTTGAGAGAGGATTTATCAAGGCGGAGGTTGTCAGCTACAAGGACCTCATGGACTGCGGAAGCATGCTTGCGGCCAAGGAGAAGGGCCTTGTAAGACAGGAAGGCAAGGAATATGTGGTTGAGGATGGAGATGTTATTCTCTTCAAGTTCAACGTGTAAATGAATCTAGGAGGATGTAACGATATGTCTCAGATATCAGAATATTTTAGAAGCATATTCTTTCCGAATCTTGGGATAACCCTCAGAAATATAGGTGACCACATCAATATAGGAAGCTTTGAGGTGAGGTTCTACGGGATCATCATCATGATAGGATTCCTGCTGGCATATGTACTTGTCACCAACGAGGCAAAGAGAACAAAACAGAATCCTGAAATGTATCTGGATTTCATACTTATACTTATCATCCCGGCCATACTTGGAGCAAGACTCTACTATATCCTGTTCAGACTTGACCAGTATATAGTGCAGGGCGATGTGGGAGCTACACTCAAAGCCATGCTGAATATCAGAGGCGGCGGACTTGCCATATACGGCGGAATCATCGCAGGAGTCATCACAGCGGTAATCTTCTGCAAGGTGAGAAAAGCCAGCTTTGTGCTCATGGCGGATACAGCCACATTCGGAATACTGATCGGGCAGATACTTGGAAGATTTGGCAACTTCTTCAACAGAGAAGCATTTGGCGCATATACGAACAGTAAGATGGCCATGGCGATTCCTCTTGATTACTACAGATCAGAGGGCAATCTTGATTATCTGGAGAGAACCGGGGTCATCACACAGAAGATGCTGGATAATGTGGTGAATATAGACGGCATGGATTGCATAACGGTCCATCCGACATTCCTGTATGAGTCCTTATGGAATCTTATGCTGCTTGTGTTCTTATTTATATATAGAAAGCACAAGAAATTCAAAGGAGAGTTCGCTCTTATATATGTGGGAGGATACGGACTCGGAAGATTTATCGTCGAAGGTCTCAGAAGTGATTCCCTGATGATCGGCAATACAGGGATCAAGGTATCCCAGGCGCTTGCACTTGTATGCTTTGTAACTGCCGTGGTACTGCTTGTCATAAATTATGTAAGATGTGCCAGGAAAGGCTGGCCGTCAGTGGAGATGAGTGGTGACGCTGAAACAGAAGTGGAGCCAGGTGGTGAAACGACACCAGATGAAACAGAAGTTGAAGCAGATGCGGACCAGAAAGCTGGTCGGCAAGGCTCAGATGATTATACAGAGAAATAGATAACACATGGATAAGTAACCACATGGTGGTTAATATCCCCACAGAATAGAAAAAATATGGGATTTGTCCCCACCACAAAAAGCCTGTAGATTTGACAGTGAAAACTGTCAGATCTACAGGCTTTTTTGCATATATGCACACACTTTTTTCATATAACAGGGTTGCAATTTGGGGGGCTATAGTATAGAATAGTGGTTACAAGTGGCATTACTGTGCAACTAAGTGGTGGAAAGTGGTGATTGAACCGGAGTTATACGAAAGGAGGAGATCGGGATGTCCAGATGCTTATCAGGTGAATATGAACATAAGCTTGATGCAAAAGGAAGACTGATCATGCCATTAAAACTTCGTTCGGAACTCGGGGAGTCATTCATGGTAACCAAAGGAATCGACTGCTGTCTCTATGTATATGGAATGACAGAGTGGGAGGAGTTCGTTGAGAAGCTGAACAAGCTTCCTATGACCAACAGAACGGCCAGAGCCTTCAAGAGAGGTTTCCTTGCCGGAGCGGTCAAGTGTGAGCCGGATGCACAGGGAAGAATACTTCTATCTCCGAAGCAGAGAGAATATGCTCATATAGACAAGGATGTGTATGTCATCGGTAACGGTGAGAAAGCGGAGATCTGGAGCAAGGAAGAGTGGGATGGCCCTGAGAACATGAGTGATAATCAGGCCAGCATGGACGAGCTTGCAGATGAGCTTGATGCACTTGATTTTAGTTTTTAGAAGAGAATGGTAATTGATTATGGAATTTGCGCACAAGTCGGTCTTGCTTGAGGAGACCATCGACAACCTGAATATCAAGCCGGATGGCATCTATGTGGATGGCACATTAGGGGGAGCCGGACACTCAGAGCAGATTGTGAAGAGGCTTGGTGAGGGCGGCAGGCTTATAGGTATCGACCAGGATGAGGATGCCATAGCTGCAGCGTCGAAGAGACTTGAGCCGTATGGGGATAAGGTGACCATAGTCAGGGATAATTACCAGAATTTCAGAAGAATATTGGATGAACTGAACATACAGAAGGTGGACGGGATACTCCTTGATCTGGGAGTGTCTTCATATCAACTCGATAATGCGGATAGAGGATTCACATATCGGGTTGATGCTCCACTGGATATGAGGATGGACAACAGGCAGACAAAGACTGCAAAGGATATAGTCAATGATTATTCCGAGGCTGAGCTGTTCCGTATACTTAAGGATTACGGAGAGGAGAGATATGCAAAGAGTATTGCATATCATATATGCAAGTATCGTGAGAACAAGGTGATAGAGACCACCGAAGAGCTCAACGATATAATCCGTGGCTCCATACCGGCAAAGGCAAGGAATGGACAGGGACATCCGTCCAAGCAGACATTTCAGGCGATCAGGATAGAGCTTAACAGAGAGCTTGATGTGCTCAGGGATTCAATAGACGGCATGATAGCAAGCCTGAATCCGGGAGGAAGATTGTGTATCATCACATTTCATTCCCTTGAGGACCGGATAGTGAAGCTAGCATTCAGGAAAAATGAAAATCCATGCATTTGTCCACCGAACTTTCCGGTGTGCACATGCGGAAGAAAGCCTCTCGGCAAGGTGATAACGAGAAAACCGATCATACCGGGAGAAAGGGAGCTTGAGGAGAATTCCAGATCAAAGAGCTCAAAGCTCAGAGTGTTTGAGGCAATTTGACAGATATAAATGAAAGAGGCGATATAGATGGCAGATAGAAGATACTACACAGAGGGTAGTTCTGCAAGACAACTGAATTATGATGACCGGGCTGGACGTAACAGATCCCGCGAAGCTGTAGTCAGAGGCTCAGCCGCTCCGGCGAGAAGACCACAGCCTTCAGTGAGACCTGAGAGAGCTCCACAGCCGGCGCGAAGAAAGAAACAGGGATCATCTCATCTGACTGACAGAGAGAGACGAGAGCTTGCAGCCAGAAAGGCACAGAGAAAGGCAGTTACAAATGCACAAATAAGATATACGGCGGGCATGGTTGCTGCAATAATCGTTGCGGTGGCGCTGTGCTGTTATCTTCTGAAACTTACATCAGATGTCAAGTCACAGAAGGAGTCAGTGGCAACGCTGAAGAGCCAGGTGGCAACACAGCTTGACGAGAATGCAAGCTACAGCGCAGGACTTGATTCCATGACAGATCTGGATGAGATATATAATATTGCAACTACTAAGCTCGGCATGGTATACTCACAGCCGGGACAAACATTATACTATTCACAGAATAATGATGATTACGTAGTACAGTACAAGGATGTCCCTAAGGCCAAGTAGTCTTAGGGATATTTAATTTTTAAGGTGGAAAGATAAAATGTCAAAGAGATCAAAGCTATTTTTAAAAGGGATGAGAAGAAAGACCAAGATCGCATATTTGCTGGTGGTGGGAGTTCTGGTGGCACTCACCATAAGAGTTGTGTACATCAACGTGGCAAATGGAAAGGAGTATTCGGAGGCGGTGGTTCTGCAGATGGACTACAATTCCACGGATATTCCGTATGAGAGAGGCGAGATACTGGACAGAAATGGAAATGTCCTTGCAAACAGTGAGAAGACCTACAGCCTGATACTTGAGCCTGTGAATATTCTGATCACGGAGAAGGGAAAGGCGGCAACAAGAGCTGCGGTGCTGGAGTATTTCGATGTGTCAGGAGACGATTTTGACAAGCACATTGCAAATGAGGATTCTTATTATGAGGTAGTCCTCAAGGATCTTCCATATACAAAGGTTAAGGCATTTGAGGATTACTGTAAGACCGATGAGGGCGCAGATGTCATAGGAGTGAGATTCGAGACAGTGTATAAGAGAAATTACCCAAATGGATCTCTGGCGTGTCACCTGCTCGGATACACCGCCAGCGGAAATGTTGGACAGGGTGGTATTGAGGGCTATTATAATGACTACTTAAACGGTGTGGATGGCAAGACTTACAGATATATGTCGGGCTCAGGCGGCGTTGACTCGGAGACTGTGGCAGCCCAGAATGGTGAGACAGTAGTATCCACCATAGATATGAATATACAGAAGATCATAGAGGACAACATCACTGAGTATATGCAGAATACAGGTGCTAAGCAGATAGGTATCATAGCAATGGATCCAAACAATGGCGAGATACTTGGAATGGCAAGCTCACGTACCTACGATCCAAATGACCCGATGAATACACAGGCGCTCAGGAACATGACAGTCACCGTCACCCAGGAGGTTGAGATCGAGGGTGCAGATGAGAATGCGGACAGCCTGATAAGCGTTGAGAGTGCAAAGAAAAATACAACAGCAACAACGGAGAGCAGCGAGGATGGCACTACCACAGAATCATCCACAGAATCATCCACAGAAGCGACCATCGAACAGAAGAAGAATGTAAAGACTGAGGAAGTGGAATACGATTTCTCAAAGATGTCGGATGAAGAGTTCCAGAGCACGATAGATGGATTTACATCAGACCAGTTATATGAGGCACTCAACTATGTATGGCAGAATTACTGTATAAGTGATGTGTTTGAGCCGGGTTCAACATACAAGGCATTTACCATAGCGGGAGCCATGGAGGATGGAGTGATCTCAGACGGAGATGAATTTCTCTGTGATGGTTCACAGGTCGTAGTCGAGGGAGAGAGCCCTATTTACTGTAGTTACAGAGCAGGACACGGAATGGTTGACGTCAAGAGAGCTCTGGCTGTTTCATGTAATGATGCGTTGATGCAGATAGCGGACAAGGAGGGACCAGAGACATTTGACAAATATCAGATGATATTTAACATTGGTTCCAAGACAGGAATAGATCTCGAAGGTGAGACGACAGGTATTAAGTACGATGTGGAGAATCTTAATCCTACAGAGCTTGCGACATCTTCATTTGGACAGGGTGTTACAACATCTATGATCCAGATGGCAGCGGGATTCTGTTCTGTAATAAACGGCGGAAATTATTATGTGCCACATGTTGTCAAGAGACTTCTGGATTCAGACGGAAATGTGGTTGAGAATATGGATCCGGTGCTTGTCAGAAAGACCATATCCAAGGAAGTGTCGGATTACATGAAGACATACCTCCAGGCGGTTGTTGAGGAAGGTACAGGATATGCGGCTGGAATAGAGGGCTACACCATCGGTGGTAAGACAGGTACAGCCGAGAAGCTTCCTCGAGGAAATGGAAAATACGTACTGTCATTCATAGGATTTACCCCTGTTGAGAATCCTCAGATAATGCTTTACGTTGTAGTTGATGAGCCTCATGTTGAGGATCAGTCAGGATCAGGAGCAGGAGCAAAGCTGTTCAATCAGGTTATGCAGGATCTCCTTCCATACCTGAATGTATACTCAACAAACGGAGATGATGTGGCTTATGACGGAACGGAGGAGCCGCTCTCATCAGCATTTGACACGGATACAGAGACTGCAGATACAGAGGCGGCAACAGAGGATGCGGCTGCTGAGGACACATCAGCGGAAGATACATCAGCGGAAGATACATCGACCGACGACACATCGGCGGATGACACGTCGTATGACGATACGGCAGACGACAGTTATACGGCGGACGATACATGGGAGGATGACAGCGGAACAGGCGACGGCACGGATACGTGGAGCGGTGACGAGGACTATTCCGGCGAATGATAATTTACACAGTAAACCAAAGCATCGAAGGTGCAGATACACCTCCGGTGCTTTTTTAATGCAGAGATAGATTTGTACACGAATAGGCGAATACATGAGGCATCCGGCTAATATGATAATAAAAAAGTCCGGGATCAAGAGTTGAAGGTATACAGTTATAACAGGCGGAGGATAAAGTTTGTGTTCGTTATGGCGGCCCTAGCGCTGGGAGTTATAGTTGGCCGTCTTGCATACATAATGCTCTACAGGGGAGAATATTATAGTGAGAAAGCAGATTCCCTGCATGAGAGGGAGAGAAGCATAAAAGCTCCCAGGGGAAGGATATACGACAGAAATGGCAATATCATAGCGGACAACAAGGCGGTGTGTTCAATATCCGTGATACACAGCCAGATAGAGGATGAGGCGGAGGTCACAGAGCTTCTTACAAGATATCTGGATAAGGATCCGGCAGACATCAGGAAGAAGGTGGAGAAGGTATCCTCAAGGGAGCTCATAGCGTCAAATGTAGACAAGGAGACCGGAAAAAAGATCAAGGCGGCTGCTGTTCCGGGGATCAAGGTGGACGAGGATTACAAGCGCAGCTATCCATATGATACCCTTGCATCGAAGGTTATAGGCTTCACCGGTGCTGACAATCAGGGAATACTGGGCCTTGAGGTGACATATGACAGTGTGCTCACAGGGACAAATGGAAGCATAAATGCGGTCACGGATGCAAGGGGAATAGAGCTTGCGGAATATTCAGAAACCAGGACAGAGCCCATTCCCGGAAATGATCTCGTGACAACACTGGATCTCAATATACAGAGATATGTGACACAGGCTGCAGAGAAAGTCCAGATCGAGAAAAAAGCAAACAGGGTGTGTGCAATAACGATCAATCCCCAAAATGGCGAGATATATGCCATGGTGGATGTGCCGGAATACAACCTGAACGAACCGTTCAAACTGGTTAAGCCAGAGAACGATGGAGAGACAGACACAGGGGAAGATGCAGAGAGGAATAACAGCGCATCCGGGACATCCATGTTGCTGCCTACAGCCGGCAATATGGATGAGCTGAACAATATGTGGAGAAATTATCTGATAAGCGACACATATGAGCCGGGATCAACCGCCAAGATAATAACACTGACGGCAGCACTCGAGAAGGGAGCGGTCGACAGCAGCTCAAACTTTTTCTGCCCGGGATATAAGATAGTTGAGGACAGAAGGATAAGGTGTAGCAAGACCACAGGCCATGGAAGCCAGAGCCTTAAGGAGGCGCTCATGAATTCCTGCAATCCGGCGTTTATGGAGATAGGAGAGAGAACAGGTGTGGATGGCATGTACGAGTATTATCACAAGCTGGGATTGTTCAGTCAGAGCGGAATAGACCTTCCCGGAGAGGCAAACTCCATCATGCATAAGAAGGAAAATGTCGGGCCGGTAGAGCTTGCCACCATGTCGTTTGGACAGTCATTCCAGGTGACTCCGATACAGTTCATATCTGCAGTGTGCACGGTTGTGAATGGAGGGCATACGGTAACTCCACATTTGGGAAAAAGGATAATAGACAGCAGTAAAGAAACTATTACAGCCATTGAATTTGACGAGCAGAGACAGGTTATAGATGAGGAGACATCACAGAAGATGCGGGAGATGCTTGAGGCAGTCGTTGCCGAGGGCGGCGGATCAAAGTGTGCCATAGAGGGCTGCAGGATAGGCGGAAAGACCGCCACGAGTGAGAAACTTCCCAGAGGAACAGGCAGATACATATCTTCTTTTATAGGATTTGCGCCGGCGGATGATCCTCAAGTCCTGACGGTCGTGCTAATAGATGAGCCCGAGGGCACATATTATGGAGGAACCATAGCGGCCCCTGTTGTGAGAGATATTTTTTTGAATATTCTTCCCTATTTGGGAATTGACAAAGCCACAAATGAGTATTAAATTTATCTCAGTCTGAAAACAGTTTAAGAAATACATAGTCCGCGGTGTGCGGGCAGGTAAGGAGTACAAAATGAATTTAGATTTAAAGATTGTTTTACCGGTAGTGATAGCATTCTGTATCAGCGTGGTGCTGTGCCCTATAGTTATACCGTTCCTGAAGAAGCTCAAGTTCGGTCAGTTTGTCAGGGATGACGGCCCACAGGCACATTTGAAGAAGGCCGGAACACCAACCATGGGTGGACTTATAATCCTTCTGTCACTTACGATCACGACGCTTATCTATATGAAGAAATATCCGGATGTCCTTCCGGTGCTTTTTGTGACACTTGGATTTGGACTTATCGGATTTATCGATGATTACATCAAAGTTGTTATGAAGAGATCAATGGGACTTCACGCATGGCAGAAGATGCTCGGACAGATTGTCGTTACGGGAGTATTTGCATATTATGTAGAGAAGTATTCAGATATCAACAATGAGCTTATAATACCATTCCTTGGCAAGACGGTTCAGCTCAACAGCACACTCTATGTGATACTGTTGTTCTTCATCGTGCTTGGAACAGTTAATGGTGCGAACTTCACAGATGGACTTGACGGACTTGCGTCATCAGTCACGGTTCTCATAGCCACATTCTTTGCGGTTGTAGCAGTGGGAACAGACTCAGGTGTTGCTCCGGTTGCCTGCGCAGCGGTTGGATGTCTTCTTGGCTTCCTTGTGTACAATGTGTACCCTGCAAAGGTATTCATGGGAGACACAGGTTCTCTGGCACTCGGTGGATTTGTTGCATCAACAGCGTATATGCTCAAGATGCCTATATTCATAGTTATAATAGCTTTCATATACTTCATTGAAGTATTATCAGTTATAATACAGGTTGTTTCATTCAAGCTTACAGGCAAGAGAGTGTTCAGAATGGCACCTATACATCATCATTTTGAGCTCGGGGGATGGCCTGAGTCAAAGGTCGTTGCTATATTTTCTATAGTGACTGCAGTCCTCTGTGTGGTAGGTTTACTGGCTCTGTAATGTAGAAAGGAGAAAATGGTGCAGTGGTGCACCATGGTGAAATGATATGGAGATCAATACAGCGATAGTAGCAGGAACAGGAAAGAGTGGAATCAGTGCAACCAAGCTTCTGGTAAATCATGGAGTAAAGGTTTATCTGTTCGATGAGAACAAGGACAGAGATATAGAGGCGATAAAGGAGAAGACAGGCGATTCAGAGCTTGTTCAGATAGAACTCGGTGAGCTTGGAGAGGATGCCCTCTCATCATCACAGCTCATGGTCATCAGTCCGGGAATCCCTGTTGATGCGCCATTTACAGATGTGGTGAGAAATGCGGGAATACCTATCTGGAGTGAGATAGAGCTGGCATACCATTATGGTAAGGGTAAGATAGCAGCCATAACAGGAACAAACGGCAAGACTACAACTACAGCCCTTGTGGGAGAGATAGTCAAGGCACACAATGCCAAGACCATCGTTGTGGGAAATATTGGAATACCTTACACAGAGCTGTGCGACACAACAGACGATGATTCAGATACAGTTGCAGAGATAAGCAGTTTCCAGCTTGAGACGGTTATAGATTTTCATCCGAATGTCAGTGCAATACTCAACCTGACTCCGGATCATCTGAACAGGCACTATACATTTGAGAATTATGGAAATGTAAAGTTTTCAATAACAAAGAATCAGACCATGGATGATGTGACAGTCCTCAACTATGATGATGAGCATACACGCGCCATGGGAGAGAAGGCAAAGGATCATTGCCATGTAGTATATTTCAGCAGACTGGAGAAGCCGGCCGGTGGAGTATATGTAGAGGATGGGGATATCATCCTCGAGGATGGCGATAAGAAGATCAATGTACTTGCCATTAAGGATCTTAAGCTCATGGGAGCTCACAATGTTGAGAATGTTCTGGCAGCAGTTGGAATATCATATTATATGGGAGTCCCTGTTGATGTTATCAGAGATGTTGCAACATCATTCAAGGCTGTTGCTCATAGAATAGAATATGTTGACACCATCGATGGTGTCGCATACTACAATGATTCAAAGGGAACAAACCCTGATGCAGCCATAAAGGGAATACAGGCCATGGTGGCTCCTACATTCCTCATAGGTGGAGGCTATGACAAGGGTTCTGAGTACGACGAGTGGATAGAGGCGTTTGACGGCAAGGTAAAGTGGCTCGTTCTCATAGGCCAGACTGCGCAGAAGATAGCTGACTGTGCCAAGAGACATGGATTTAACTCAATTATATTTGAGGAGAATCTTCAGGATGCGGTAGCATATTGCCATGAGAATGCGGTTGACGGAGATGCGGTGCTTCTCTCACCTGCATGTGCAAGCTGGGGACAGTTTGACAACTACGAGCAGAGAGGCGATATGTTCAAGGAGTATGTAAGAAGCTATAAGGAGTGATCTGATTGCATGGAGGTCCTGAGGTTTCAGAAGATAGAGTGAGAGATGCACGAAAACGGTGTCCGGGAGGATATGTGGATGTGACCATGCTCCTGGCGCTGGGGATGATTCTGATATTTGGGCTTGCCATGATATACAGTACGAGCAGTTACAGGGCGTACGACCTGTACGGAGATCAGATGTACTTTTTTAAAAGACAGGCACTTTATATGTTGCTGGCGATCCTCGCCATGTACATAGTGTCAAGATATGACTACAGGCGGCTGCTCAGGCTGTCTGCGGTCATTTTGCTGTCATCACTTGTTCTTCAGGTGGTGGTGCTGATAATAGGAACGGCCAGCCATGGGTCAGCAAGATGGATATATATTGGACCTATAGGATTTCAGCCATCAGAATATGCCAAGACGGCGATCATAATCTACACCTCGGCGAGGGCTGCCGTGGAGAGCAAAAATCTGTGCAGACCGGGCTGCCTTATAAAGGTAATGATCCTGCCCGTGATCACCATAGCCCTGATCGGTGTGGAGAATCTCAGCACGGCTATAATCTGTTTTGCAATCCTTTTTGTAATATTGTTTGTGGGAAGCCCCAGGGTCAGACATTTTGTTCTGATCGGTATATTTGGTGTTGTCGGGAGTGTGCTTTTCATAATGTTCGCAGGCTACAGGGCGAACAGAGTCAAGATATGGCTTGATCCTGAAAATTACGCAGATGGCTATCAGACGGTTCAGTCGTTATATGCCGTTGGTTCCGGTGGACTGTTTGGAGTGGGCTTTGGGAGAAGTGTCCAAAAGATGGGGTTTATTCCGGAGTCACATAATGATATGATATTCTCAGTCGTGTGTGAGGAGCTCGGAATTGTTGGAGCGGCATTTATACTTATCATTTTTCTTATATTACTTAGGCGGATGGCTGTGACGGCCATGAATGCCAGAGACAGATTTGGAAGCATGCTCACAGCGGGAGTGATGGCACATGTGGCGGTCCAACTGCTGATAAATGTGAGTGTTGTCACGAATACCATTCCGCCGACAGGTGTGCCGATGCCATTTGTCAGTTATGGCGGAAGTTCGATAATTTTCATTCTGATGGAGATGGGGATAGTGATGTCCGTATCCAGAGGAATTTCGTATGACGAAACAGACATATGACAGATCCTTTAAAGGAAGATTTGAATGGAAAACAACAATAGACGAAATGTTAATAAAAATAGAATGAGCAGAAATGTTGATGTTGCGCAGACCAGACGTGAAAGCGGCTATGTGGATGTCATGACCGGAAAACGCCTCGACGGAAGGGTGAAGGTTCCGGTTGATAAGAGAAGACAGCAGACAGACAGCCGCAATGGACAGCGGAGAGCAGACGGAGATATGCGCCGCAGGACGGATGAGCAGACACGAAGAAGGCCTGATGGGGAGCACCGCAGAACAGGCGAACAGGCGCGCAGAAGACCAGACGGAGAGCGTCGCAGATCTGACGAACAGGCGCGCAGAAGACCAGACGGAGAGCGTCGCAGATCTGACGAGCGGGTGCGCAGAAGACCAGACGGAGAGCGCCGCAGATCTGACGAACAGGTGCGCAGGAGACCAGATGGAGAGCACCGCAGATCTGATGAGCAGGTGCGCAGGAGACAGGATGGAGAGCGTCGCAGATCTGATGAGCAGGTGCGCAGGAGACAGGATGGAGAGCGTCGCAGACCGGATGACCGGATGCGCAGAGAGGATGCAGAAAAACGCAGATCCGAGGAGAGACGCAGGCGTAAGCAAGATCAGGCGGTTGCTGCAAAAAAGAAGAACAAGAAAAAACGCAAAAAAGAGCGCAGAAAGCTTACCCCGGAGGAGATAGAGAGAAAGAAGAAGCTGCAGGCGGAGAAACTTGCCAGAAGAAAGGCGAGACGTGAGAAGGCGGCAAGGATATTCAAGATAGTTCTCAAGATACTTCTTATTCTGGTGGTGCTGTGTGCTATAGCGTTTGTATACATACGTACATGTTATAAATTGAAGTCCATAAAAGTGACCGGAACTGATCACTACACTGACCAACAGATGGTCGATATCGTGACCGGCGGTAAGGATTATGGCAATACGCTGCTGTTTATACTTGAGAGCAGACTGAATCCTGCCCAGGATGTAACCTTTATAGATAAGATAGACGTCACATATGTGAACAGGAATTCAGTAGAGATCACGGTGTACGAGAAGGCCATGGCGGGCTGCATAAAGTACAACGATCAGTATGCATATTTTGATGGCGACGGTATCGTGCTCGAGATATCCGATGCAAAGCTTGATGATGTTCCTTGTATAGAGGGACTTACAAGTGACAGCGTGGAGCAGGGAAAGAAACTTGATGTCGGCGATTCGGGATTCTTCCAGGAGATACTGACTATGACACAGCTCATTTACAAGAGCGGAATACAGATAGACAAGATTACTTATGACACAGATCAGAATCTCATACTTCACAAGGATGGAATAAAGATCAGGATCGGCGACGGTGAAAACCTGGAGACGAAATTCATGAATCTTGAGAGCATACTTGAGAGCGTGAAGGGTAAAAATGGAACTCTTGATATGTCGAATTACAGTGAATCGCAGAGGAACGTTATCTTTAAAGAAAATAAATAAAAAATTTCTTGCGTAATGATATAAAAAATCGTATTATATAGGTACTAATGCGATAAAACGGTCAGCTTTTGAGCAGATGACAATGATTGATGGATAAAGAATAAGTATATAAGGAGGATGCAACCGTGCTTGAGATAAAATCAAATGACGAGAGAACACCGGCAAGGATTCTTGTAATTGGTGTCGGCGGTGCAGGTAACAATGCTGTTAACAGAATGATCGATGAGAATGTTGAGGGAGTGGAACTTATCGCTATCAATACAGATAAGCAGGCTCTTTCACTCAGCAGAGCTACAACAAAGATCCAGATAGGTGAGAAACTTACCAAGGGTCTTGGTGCTGGTGCAAAGCCTGAGATCGGTGCCAGCGCTGTAGAGGAGAATAGAGAAGAGATCGTAGACATCATCAAGGACGCCAACATGGTATTCGTAACATGTGGTATGGGTGGTGGAACAGGAACAGGCGCTGCCCCTGTCGTTGCAGAGATGGCACGTAACCTTGGTATCCTCACAGTCGGAGTTGTCACAAAGCCATTTGGTTTTGAGGGTAAGCCTCGTATGAGAAACGCGATCGAAGGTATAGAGAGACTTAAGGAGAATGTGGATACACTTATTGTTATCCCTAACGACAAGCTCCTTCAGATCTGTGATAAGAGAACAAGTATTCCTGATGCGCTGAAGAAGGCAGATCAGGTACTTCAGCAGGGTGTTCAGGGTGTTACAGACCTTATCAATAAGCCGGGTCTTATCAACCTTGACTTTGCAGATATACAGACAGTTATGAGAGATAAGGGTATCGCTCATATCGGTATAGGTTCAGCAAGCGGAGAGAACAAGGCTGTTGACGCCATCAAGGAGGCTATGGATTCACCACTTCTTGAGACAACCGTTTCAGGTGCAACAGATATCATCGTAAACTTCTCAGGTAACATTGGTATCGTTGAGGCTTATGATGCTGTTACATATCTTACAGAGCAGGCTGGAGATGGAGTCAACATCATCTTCGGTACAGTTGACAATGACAACATGGGTGAGGATATAAGCATCACGATCATTGCTACAGGTCTTGAGAGATCAGGCGAGAGCGATGTCACCGCAAGATATGCAGGTACTGCATCTCCTATGGGAACAATGACCACACCTAAGCCAGCAGTTACAACAACACCTGCTGCAGAGCCAAAGACTGCTACATATGCAGGCCAGAGCCTTGGGACACACAGCACTCAGACAAGCACAAGACCATCGTTCCTCGGCGGTCAGACAACTGAGACTGCTCCGGCAGCAAAGCCAGCATACACAGCACCTGTGACACCAGCACAGCAGACACCTGTAACATCAACACCAGTTGAGCCGGCACATGTGTCAAGACCAAAGACAGAGAGTATCAAGATTCCTGATTTCCTCAAGAAGAGATAAGGAAGAGATCGGAAGATTTTTATAGGTAAGTATAAAACGGGTAATTTCGAGAGAAATTATCCGTTTTCTTCAATAAGGAGGCAGAAATATGTTTTATGTTGCAGACCGAACAGAGATGCAGGAGATAGACAGGCTGACCATAGAGGAAAAGGGTGTGCCAGGGATCCTGCTTATGGAGAGAGCTGCGATCACCGTGCTGGAGGAGATAAATTCCAGACTGAAGTCTATAAACGCGGACAGAAAATTAAAGTGCCTTGTGGTTGTTGAAGGCGGCAATAACGGCGGGGACGGACTGGCTCTTGCGAGACTCCTGTACCAGCAGGGAGATATTGTCCATGTCTGTTATATAAATGGAATATCGAGAGTAAGCGACAGCTTTTCATATCAGCTTGAAATAGCGAAAAAAATCGGCATACAGGTGACGGATCACATCATTGACAGTGATTACGATGTGGTTGTGGACGGAATATTTGGCGTCGGACTCAAGCGTGATGTGGCGGGAATATGGAGAGAGACCATAGAGACGATGAACGGACTTGGCGGCTTTAAGGTTGCCATAGATACCCCGTCAGGTGTGGATGCCAGCACGGGGCAGATCATGGGATGTGCATTCAAGGCAGGTATGACGGTCACATTTGGACTGAATAAAAGAGGGCTGATATTTTATCCCGGCTGCGAGATAAGCGGAGAGGTCGTTGTGAGAGACATAGGATTTGCACAGGCTGAAGTGGACAGAGTACACCCGGTGGCATATTCCTACAACAGAGACGATCTGTGCATGCTTCCGGGACGGAGTGATTCATCAAATAAGGGAACATATGGAAAGCTTGCGGTGATAGCTGGAAGCAGAGACATGTCCGGTGCCATGACATTTGCGGCGGAGGCTGCATACAGGATGGGAACAGGGCTTGTGAAGATATACACACATATCGACAACAAGGAGATAGCAGGAGTAAGAATTCCTGAGGCAGTGCTTATGTGCTATAGCAACAAAGATGAAGCGGAGCAGTGTGCAAGGGATGCCGTGGAGTGGTCGGATGCCATACTGATCGGTCCTGGTATAGGAAAAGGCGATGCGGCAAGGAGTATGGTGGAATATATTATGTGTGAGGCCGTGCAGACCGTGATCGCGGATGCGGATGCCTTGAACATAATATCCGAAAAGCCCGATATTCTTGGAAGACACAGAGGACCGGTGATCGTAACGCCACATATAGGAGAGATGTCAAGACTTACAGGCGTCGCCATACCGGATATAAAAAAGAATATATTAGAGGTGTGCAAAGACTTTTCGATGGAGTATAATGTTGTAAGTGCGCTGAAAGATGCCAGAACATGCGTAAGTGACGGCAGGGATGTGTACATAAACACATCCGGTAATAACGGTATGTCAACTGCGGGGGCAGGGGATGTGCTTGCCGGGATAATAGCTGGGCTTGTCTGCACCGGACTTGGTGCGTATGAGGCTGCGAAGCTGGGAGTATATATACATGGGTTGGCAGGAGATATGGCGGCAGAGCACAGAGGAAGAAATGCAATGATAGCCAGGGATATAGTGAGCGCTATATCGGAGGTTATAAAAGGAGCAGAACATGATGGACAACAGTAACTTTAACAGAGTGCAGGCTGTGATAAATCTTGACAATATAAGGGATAATATCACGGCTATGAAGAGGCTTATAGACGGTGATAAGAAGATGCTGGCGGTCATAAAGGCAGACGCCTATGGACACGGCGCTGTCGAGGTGGCAGAGGCACTTGATGATCTGGTGGATTTCTTTGCAGTGGCATTCATCGATGAGGCTTTGGAGCTCAGAAGAGCAAATATAGATAAGCCCATATTGATACTGGGCTACACAGATCCCTCGGATTACGAACTGATTATCAGATATGATGTTAGACCTGCCATGTATGAGGTGGACGATGCACAGAAGCTCTCGGATCTGGCGGTGAGCATGAATACAAAGGCAAAGATCCATATCAAGGTTGATACAGGCATGGGAAGAATCGGATTCACATGTGATGAAGATGGCGTGAAGAACATAGAAAAGATCAGTCAGATGCCGGGCATAGAGATAGAGGGGATATTTACCCATTACGCAAAGGCTGATGAACTCGACAAGACCGCTGCAAATGGTCAGCTTGAGAAGTTCAGGTGGATAAACAGCCAGCTTGAGGCACTTGGAATACACATACCTGTAAGGCATATATCTAACAGTGCGGGTATCATGGAGATGGACAATTCGGATTTTGATATGGTCAGATCGGGAATAGTCACATACGGACTTTATCCATCAGATGAGGTAGATAAGAATATAGCGGCTTTGAAACCTGCTATGAGACTTATGTCCAAGGTTATATTTGTGAAAGACGTAAAAGCCGGAACAGGTATAGGATATGGATGGTCCTATATAGCGGATCATGATATAAAGGTTGCGACGGTGTCGGCAGGATATGCCGATGGATACCCAAGAGCACAGTCCAATATAGGCAGAGTTATCATCCATGGAGAGTATGCTCCGATCATCGGAAGGGTGTGCATGGATCAGTTCATGGTTGACGTGAGCCACATTGATGGTGTAAAAGTAAGAGATGACGTAACTCTCATCGGACAGGATGGAGACAGAGAGGTAACTGTCGAGGAGGTGGCAGCGCCTGCCAACAGCTTTAATTACGAGCTGGTATGTAACATATCAAGACGAGTTCCGAGAACATACATAAGGGACGGCAGAGAGCTTGGACAGGTAAACTATCTTCTGGATTAACGAATAACCGGTACTGTCATGGGCAATACTTTTTTTAGAGTGGAATACATACTATATAAGTATATAGCCACATTCAATGAAAGTATTTGTGGGGTGAACAGAATTGGTGATCAGACGTGGGGATATTTATTACGCGGATCTAAGACCGGTGGTTGGATCGGAGCAGGGAGGCATACGACCTGTTATAGTAGTTCAGAATGAGGCTGGGAACAGACACAGTTCCACGGTCATAATAGCTGCGATAACCAGCAAGATGAAGAGGCCAAAACTTCCAACACATATCATGCTTGATTCTTCAAGCTGTGATATAGCGAAGGATTCCGTCATATTGTTGGAACAGCTCAGGACTATAGACAAACAGCGCCTGAAAGAAAAGGTGTGTCACGTTGACGCTGATGTGCTGAGGCGCGTTGATGAAGCTCTGAAGATAAGTCTTGAACTGGCATAAAATAATATATGAGGTGATACAGACTATTATATGAAGATTTTTAACAAAAAATCAGAAGAGGAAAAGGTAGAAGAAGAGATCATATCCATGGTGAACGAGGGAAATGAGCAGGGACTTATAGAGGACTCTGAGGCCCAGTTTATTACAAACATATTTGAGTTCACTGACAAGGAGAGCAGAGATGTGATGACGGCCAGATTGAACGTCATGGCTATAGACAAGAACTCTGATCTGGACGAAGTCATGGAGATAATGATAGAGAATAACTATTCAAGATATCCGGTGTATGACGGTGATCTTGACAACATAGTTGGAATAATCTATTTCAAGGATTTTGTGAAGGAATATCTGCGCGATAAGACGAAATCACTGGCTGAGATCATGGTTGAGGCTACATTTGTACATCCTACGTACAACATAGCAAAATTGTTCCGCAGGATGCAGACAGCAAAGATACATATGGTCATAGTTGTGGATGAGTATGGTCAGACAGAGGGAATCGTGACCATGGAGGATATTCTGGAAGAGATAGTCGGCAACATACTTGACGAGTACGATGACGCCAGCGAGGATATCAAGAAGCGTGGCGATATGTACATAGTCAGTGGTAAGGCTGAACTGGATGAGCTGAGTGACGTTCTGGGGATAGAATTCCCGGACGAGGACTTCCAGACGCTGAACGGATTTCTGCTGTATGAGCTGGGGAGACTTCCATATGCGGATGAGGAGATAGAGATAGTGTATCAGAACTACAGATTCACTTCCCTGTCGGTAAATAACAACATGATCGATGAGGTAAAGATCACAAAGGTTGAAAAAACACCGCAATAGTGTTAATATACGTAACTAGTAATCAAGAGAAAGAGGAGAATTAACGATGTCAGGACATTCAAAATTTGCGAACATCAAGCACAAGAAGGAAAAGAACGATGCAGCAAAGGGTAAGATCTTCACAATCATTGGTAAGGAGATCGTGGTAGCAGTAAAGGAAGGCGGAGCAAATCCTGAGAACAACAGTAAGCTTCGTGATGTAATCGCCAAGGCAAAGGCAAACAACATGCCTAACGATACTATCAAGCGTGGTATCGAGAGAGCGGCAGGAGATGCAAACTCAGTAAACTATGTAGTGAATACATATGAAGGCTACGGTCCTAACGGTACCGCCATCATAGTAGACACTCTTACGGACAATAAGAACAGAACAGCAGCCAATGTGCGTAACTGCTTCACAAAGGGTGGCGGTAACGTAGGTACAACAGGCTGTGTATCATATATGTTTGATCACAAGGGACAGATCATCATTGCAAAGGAAGACTGTGATATAGATGCAGACGACCTCATGATGATGGCACTGGATGCAGGAGCTGAGGATTTCTCAGACGAGGATGACAGCTACGAGATCATCACAGCACCTGAGGATTTCTCGCAGGTAAGAGAGAGCCTTGAGAAGGAAGGCATAAAGATGGCTGAGGCTGAGCTCACAATGATACCTCAGAACTATGTTGATATAGACGATCCTGAGGTTGTCAAGAAGTTCACAAGGATTATAGATATGCTTGAGGAGGACGATGACGTTCAGGCAGTATATCACAATGCAAATCTTCCGGAAGAGGACGATGAGGACTGATATATAATTGCAAGGGATATGATAACATTGGTAACAGACAATTACTCAGATAATCAGCGCCATTGCAGCATAGCTTGAAATAGAACTTCCGCACCTTATATATGGTGTGGAAGTTCTATTTGAGTAATGACGACATGGATGGTATCTGTGTCTGTTATATACGGAATGAGTATTGTTAGGAGAAGAGATGAAGGGAATACTTAGATATCTTAAGGGCTATAAGAAAGAGTCCATACTTGCCCCGCTTTTTAAGATGTTGGAGGCAACATTTGAATTGCTTATCCCGATCGTCATGGCAAATGTAATCGATGTCGGTATAGCAGGGCGTGACATAAGCTACGTTGTGAAGATGTGTCTCGTCATGATACTTTTGGGAATTATCGGTCTGGTGTGTTCTATCACCGCCCAGTATTTTTCGGCAAAGGCTGCTACAGGATTTGGAACAGCACTTCGAAATGATCTGTTCAGGCATATTACATCACTTTCATACACAGAGATCGACAGCATAGGAACATCCACACTGCTCACGAGAATGACCAGTGACACGAACCAGGTACAGACAGGAGTCAACATGGTGCTCAGACTGTTCCTCCGTTCGCCGTTCATAGTGTTCGGTGCCATGATCATGTCATTCACCATCGACGTGAAGTCGGCCATGACATTTGTGGTGACCATACCGGCACTTTCAATTGTTGTGTTCGGTGTTATGGCACTCAGCATACCTCTGTTCAAGAAGGTGCAGAACAGACTGGACAGAGTCACACTGCTCACCCGTGAGGGACTTGAGGGCGCGAGAGTTATCAGAGCCTTTAACAGACAGGACAAGGAATTTGAGGAGTTTGACAAGTCCACGGATGACCTGATGAAGTTCCAGCTCCTTGCAGGACGTATATCAGCGTTCATGAATCCTGTTACTTATGTGATAATCAATCTCTCAACCGCAGCTATAATCTGGATCGCAGCGGGACAGACAGATGCGGGAATCATCACACAGGGAAAGGTCGTCGCACTTGTCAACTATATGTCACAGATACTCGTCGAACTCATCAAGCTCGCAAACCTTATCGTGACGATCACCAAGGCTGTTGCCTGCGCAAAGAGAATAAATGCGGTCATGGATCAGCAGCCATCCATAACGGATGGATCAGGCAAGGCAGCAGGATCACCGGCAAATGCTGTAAAGGTAAGCTTCAGGGATGCAAATCTCAGATATGCTGGGGCCGGAGCAGATTCCCTGTCAGATATAACATTTGACGTGGCACCGGGCGAGACTGTGGGAATCATAGGCGGTACGGGTTCAGGAAAGAGTTCTCTTGTAAACATGATCCCAAGATTTTACGATGCCAGCCAGGGAAGCGTGTGCATAGACGGAGTTGACGTAAAGGACTACACCCTGGACGAGCTCAGGCATAAGGTCGGAGTGGTACCGCAGAAGGCTGTATTGTTTGCCGGAACAATAGCAGACAATATCAGGTGGGGCAAGCAGGATGCGACTGAAGCAGAGATAGACGAGGCGCTTGAGATAGCCCAGGCCAAGGAGTTTGTAGACGGCAAGGAGAATGGAATATACTTCAAGATCACCCAGGGGGGCAAGAACCTGTCGGGTGGACAGAAGCAGAGGCTTACCATAGCCAGAGCGGTCGTCAGAAAGCCTGAGATACTGATACTGGATGACAGCGCATCGGCGCTAGATTTTGCAACTGATGCGGCTCTCAGAAAAGCAATCAGGGAGAAGACAAAGGGCATGACTGTATTCCTTGTGTCACAGAGAGCGTCGACCATCATGAATTCGGATAAGATCATCGTCATGGATGATGGTCAGATAGCCGGGATAGGAACCCATCGGCAGCTGCTTTCTAACTGTGAGATATACAGGGAGATATGTCAGTCACAGCTTTCGGAGGAGGAACTGTCTCATGAGTAAAGATAAAGGGAATAAATCAGTAAATAAAAAGACGATACTCAGAATACTGAAGTATATCAAGAGATACAGGTTCCTCGTGGTTCTGTCTCTCATATGTGCAGCAATATCGGTCGTGCTCACACTGTATGCACCTATCATCATGGGACATGCAGTTGACAGGGTCGTTGGACCGGGAAAAGTAGATTTCACAGGACTTAAGGGAATGCTTGCAAAGCTTGTTGTGGTGGTCATCATAACGGCTGTTGCACAGTGGATCATGAACGTCCTCAACAACATAATCACATACAGGGTGGTTAATGATGTAAGAACAAAGGCATATGAGAAGCTTGGCAGCCTGCCGCTCTCATATGTGGATTCACATACACACGGAGACATAGTCAGCAGGATCATAGCTGACGTAGACCAGTTCTCAGACGGACTTCTGATGGGATTTACACAGCTATTTACAGGAGTTATGACTATAGTAGGAACACTGTGCTTCATGCTGTCGATCAACTGGATCATAGCCATTGTGGTCGTATGTATCACTCCGGTATCACTCTTTGTTGCGTCATTCATAGCAAAGAGAACATACAGTATGTTCAGGAAGCAGGCTGAGATCAAGGGTGAGCTCACATCCCTTGTAAATGAGATGGTTGAGAACCAGAAGGTAGTCACAGCATTCTCCATGGAGGATGAGACCTGCGACAGATTCCAGGAGGTCAATGGAAGACTTAATGTGGCAGGACTTCAGGCTACATTCTTCTCATCGATAACAAATCCTAGTACAAGATTTGTCAACAGCCTCGTGTACACAGGCGTTGGAATCATAGGTGCCATAACAGCTATAAAGGGCTTTATATCAGTTGGACAGCTCACAAGTTTCCTGAGCTATGCAAATCAGTATACAAAGCCGTTCAATGAGATATCAGGCGTTGTCACAGAGCTTCAGAACGCGCTGGCATCCGCTGCCAGAGTGTTTGAGCTTATAGACGAGGACCCAGAGGCTGCAGAGCCTGCTGGCGCACACGAGCTCACAGACGTTCACGGTGAGGTGGACCTTAAGAATGTTGACTTCTCATACAACAAAGATGTGGAGCTCATCAAGAACCTCAACCTGAATGTGAAGGATGGACAGAGGATAGCCATAGTAGGACCTACAGGCTGTGGTAAGAGTACAGTCATCAACCTGCTCATGAGATTCTACGATGTGGATGCCGGAAGCATATCCGTGGATGGATATGACATAAGAGAGGTCACAAGAAAGAGCCTCCGCGGCAATTACGGAATGGTACTTCAGGAGACCTGGCTTAAGAGTGGCACGATAAGGGACAATATAGCATACGGAAGACCGGACGCAACGGATGAGGAGATCATCGAGGCTGCAAAGCAGTCACATGCACACAGCTTTATCAAGAGACTTCCTGATGGCTATAACACATATATAACAGAGGATGGAGGCAATCTGTCACAGGGACAGAAGCAGCTCCTATGTATCACAAGGGTTATGCTTGATCTTCCACCTATGCTCATACTGGATGAGGCAACATCATCCATAGATACAAGAACTGAGATAAGGATACAGAGGGCATTTGCCAAGATGATGAAGGGCAGAACAAGCTTCGTGGTTGCACACAGACTGTCAACCATCAAGGAGTCAGATGTCATCCTCGTCATGAAGGACGGACACATCATCGAACAGGGAAATCACGAGACACTGCTTGCAAAGGGCGGCTTCTACACAAATCTGTACAATTCCCAGTTTGCAAGATAATACAGAGAAATGCATAAATATAAAAGGGCTGTGCTTTGAGGTATACCTCATGGTACAGTCCTTTTTAACGGTGGTTAAAGCATTTATCTGTTATATTTCACGAACGCTTGCCAGTGGCGGGCTTTGTGTATATAATGTATGCGGAATGCCTGTTATAATATGGGCGGATATTTGCAGATATACCGGAGAGTATACAAAAGGAGAGAAAGATGAAGGTTAGTGAATCAGGTTATACAAGAGAAGAACTTTTAGAGATAGTAGATACATATCTGGCAGAGCAGTCCAGAAGATGGGAATTCATAGAGGAGAAGGGCGATGGCATGTATGTGTACGCTGAGAACGGCGACAGATACCTCGACTTCTTCGCAGGAATAGCGGTAAGCAGCGCGGGAAATGCCAACAAGAAGGTTGCAAAGGCCATAGCTGACCAGGCGGCAAATGTAATACATGCATCAAACTATGCATATACACTTCCAATGATCCTCCTTGCAAAGAAGGTGTGTGACACCATAGGCATGGAGAAGATCGTGTTCCAGAACTCAGGAACAGAGGCAAATGAAGCCATGATCAAGATGGCTAGAAAGTACGGCGTGGACAATTACGGACCGGACAGATATAAGATCGTGACAGCGAAGAACAGCTTCCACGGAAGAACATATGGTGCACTGTCGGCAACAGGCCAGCCTGATTCGGCCTGCCACAAGGGATTTGCACCACTCCTTCCGGGATTCACATATGCAGAGTATAACAACCTTGAGGACTTCAAGAGCAAATGCGATGAGAACACCATAGGAATCATGGTAGAGCCTGTACAGGGCGAGGGTGGTGTATACCCTGCAGACCCTGAGTTCCTTAAAGGACTTCGTGAGTTCTGTGATGAGAAGAACATGCTCCTCATGTTCGACGAGGTTCAGACCGGATGGGGAAGAACCGGAGACATCATGGCATATATGACATATGGCGTAAAGCCTGACATGGTATCCATGGCAAAGGCCATCGGGGGCGGTATGCCTATAGGCGCGATGTGTACAAGCACCAAGATAGCAGCAGCATTTACACCTGGTGCCCACGGTTCAACATACGCAGCCAACCCTGTGTGTTGTGCAGCGGCGCTTGCAGAGATAGATGAGATATTGGATAACAAGCTCTACGAGAATGCAAAGGAAGTAGGAGCATACTTCATGGAGGAACTCAAGGCACTTCCTTGTGTCAAGGAGATCAGAGGACGTGGTCTTCTTATAGGCGTTGAGTTCAACAAGCCTATCGCATTTGAAGTAAAGCACAGAGCGTTTGAGAACAAGCTCCTCATAACAGCGGTAAGAGACAGCATCATAAGGATCGCACCTCCACTTATCGTTAAGAAGGAGCAATGTGACGAGGCTGTTAAGCTGCTCATCAAGTCTGTGACAGAAGCACTGCAGGAGCAGTAATACAGCGTGATCATATAGCAGAATAAGCATGAATCATAAAAGTAATATAGGAGACCATAATGGGAAGAAGTAAAGAAGAGATGGAGGGTGTGACCCTCCTTGGAAATAAAGACGTAAAGTACAGCATGGACTATGCACCAGAGATGCTCCAGACATTTGACAACAAGCATCCGGACAACGACTACTTTGTAAAGTTCAACTGTCCTGAGTTCACAAGCCTCTGTCCGATCACCGGACAGCCTGACTTCGCAACGGTGTACATATCATATGTGCCGGGCGAGAAGATGGTGGAGAGCAAGTCGCTGAAACTGTATCTGTTCAGCTTCAGAAATCACGGAGACTTCCATGAGGACTGTATGAACATCATCATGAAGGATCTCATAAAACTGATGGATCCAAAGTACATCGAGGTGTGGGGCAAGTTCACACCGAGGGGAGGAATCTCCATAGACCCGTACTGCAATTACGGCAGACCGGGAACAAAGTGGGAGGAGGTTGCCTGGAACCGTCTGGCAAACCACGACCTCTACCCTGAGAAAGTTGACAATAGATAATTGGGTCTGAGCAGCACGCACGGACGGATAGGAGAATCATAATGGCGGATTACAGAGAGACTGTGGATTATATATTGGGTATTCCGCTTTTTGCACAGAAGATTGGCAAGGAGAACCTTTCCAGTCTTTTGTGCCGTTTGGGGAACCCTGAGAAGGCTGTTCCTGCGATACATGTGGCGGGAACCAACGGCAAGGGCAGCACATGCCGCGCTCTGGCGCAGATGCTTGCAGCCCGGGGATACAGAGTGGGATTGTTCATATCACCCCATCTCGTGTCCATAAACGAGAGAATACAGATAAATGGTACAAATATATCCGATGACGATTTTGTGTCGGCATTTGAGACCGTAAAGGGGCAGTTCATGGAGCACCCTTCGTTCTTCGAGGTCATGTTTGCCATGGCGGCGGTGTATTTCAGACAGCAGAAGTGTGACTTTGCCGTATACGAGACAGGAATGGGCGGAAGACTGGATGCGACAAATGTCCTGACGCCGGAGCTTACGATCATCACGTCGGTGGGAATGGATCACATGGAGTATCTTGGTGACACGATAGAGAAGATAGCTTATGAGAAGGCAGGCATCATCAAGCCGGGTGTTCCGGTGATATATTTCAGGCGGGATGAGGCGGCTGCGCGGGTCATAGAAGATACTGCCAAAGAGCGTGGAGCGGATATAATTCCGGTCGAAAAATCAGATTATATAATAAATCATTTGGGGAACAAAACCATTGATTTTTCATTGCATAATCGGTATTATAGTTATTGCAATTTACAGATACAGAAGACATCACTGTACCAGGTGGAGAATGTCAGCCTTGCCGTGACAGCATTCAGGATGCTCATGGAGAGGCGGAATGTACCGGAACAGGATATAGAGAAGACCGTGAGGAATGCACTCCTGCAGTTCTACTGGGAGGGCAGGATGGAGGAGATAGCTCCCCATATATATGTGGATGGTGCCCACAATGTGGAGGCTGTAAATGCATATATAGAGACCATGAACAGGCTTCATGGGGAATATGACAAGATACTGGTATTTGCGGCGGTGAAGGATAAGGAGTATGACTCCATGATACATTTGCTTGCCGGAAATATTACGTTTGGCAGGATAATAGTCACAAGCGTTGACAGCAGCAGAAAGGCGGATTCCGCAAAGCTGGCGGAGATATTCTCGGCGTGTACGGATACTCCGGTCATGGTCAGCGATGAGATTGACGATGCCATGGATATGGCAGTGGAGCTCAGAGGAGACAGAGAGAATACCAACATATACTGCGTTGGTTCCCTGTATCTGGTGGGCGGTGTCAAGAGATGGAGGAACAGACATGATCAATTTTGATGAAGAGATAAAGAGGTTTAAGCCGGCACTTGAACTTGACCAGGCAGAGGATGCAATATACAACAATGATCTCAAGGACATCATGGATGTCATGCAGGAGATGATGAGGGTTGCAAAGGAAGCAGAGAAGTAAAGAACACAGATTGGTCGGGAGATTAAGATATGGCAGGTGGACTGAATTGTAAGCACTGCGGTGGAGCGATAGCCGTCACAGGCTACTGTACCAGGTGCGGACTGAAGATAGATTACGTGAACAAGGCTCTCAACTCGTCAAAGTACTATTACAACATAGGGCTTGATAAGGCGAGGGTCAGGGATATGTCAGGTGCGGAGGAGGCGCTCAAGCTGTCTCTGAAGTATGACAAGATGAATATAGATGCCCGGAACCTTCTTGGACTGGTGTACTATGAGACCGGAGAGATAGTTCAGGCGCTCAGCCACTGGGTAGTGAGCGTGAATTATTTTGACGGCAAGAATGTCGCCAAGAGATACATCAAGGAGATAAAATCCAACCCACACAGGCTGGAGGCGGTGAACAATGTAACCAGAAAGTATAATCAGGCGCTGGTATATGCGAAGCAGGGCAGCAAGGATCTTGCCTTTATACAGCTCAGAAAGGTACTTTCCGACAACAGCAGATTTATACAGGGGTACCTGCTCCTTGCACTTCTGTTCATCGACGAGGGAAGATATGACAAGGCTCGCAAGGCACTCAAGCGTGTCATCAAGATAGACAGGACAAATCCAGTGGCGGTCAGATATTTCAATGAGATGGGCCACACTGATGAGGAGATCATGAACTTCAGGGATTATCCGCAGGAGGACTACGATGTGGATTCTCTGTTCGTGGATGACCAGAAGAAGCTCATAGCCGGCAACAGCGAGGTGGATTTTGATGGGGATCCGATTCCGGTTGGAAGATACAAGGACATCAATTTCTACAAATATTCCATCGCTTATATCATAGCGGGAGTTGTTCTGGGACTTGCGGCCATGTGGACGCTCATCATCCCGCACAGGGATAAGGCGGCTGACAATTCAGAGAGAGACCTGAAGGTTACATTCAGTCAGGAGATAGCGGATAAGAATGTGGCCATATCGGAGCTCCAGTCACAGGTGGACAGCATGACCACCAAGCTCACAAATGCTGAGACTGAGGCGAAAAACCTTCAGACACAGATAGATAAGTATGGCGATTACGCTTCACAGGTTCTGTCGGATGACAATAAGGCAAGGGTACAGTCAGCGATCTATAAGTACGAGACCATGACATATGAGGCTGCCATAGATGATCTGAACAGAGTCCTTCAGGATACACCTAACAGCGATGTGGCACTGTTCTACAAGGCGATGTGTTATCTGAAGCTTTCTGATGATAACAATGCCACACTGGTATTTAACCAGCTTGTTGAGAACTGTCCGAACTCCGTATACTACACGGTTGCGTGTGATTATGCGGATGAAGATGCCATACAGGCGGGACTTGAAAAGAAGAATTCTGCAAGTACAGCCAGCACGAACACGGGCGACGGAACAGATACAACCGACAGATCAAGCACAGGTGACGAAACAGGTACGACCGACAGCACGGACACAGGTGACGGAACAGATACAACCGACAGCTCGTATACAGGTGATGGAACGGATACGGATGATGGAACAGGCACCATCGACAATACGTATACAGGTGACGGAACAGACACGACCGACAGTTCGTATACAGGCGATGGAACAGATACAACTGACGGACAGTAACGAAAGACATATAAAAAGATTATAATTTATAGAAGGCACAAAAGAGACGGATAAGGATTAACCGTTTCTTTTGTGCCTTTTATTTTGTGACAGGGGGATTGAAGATGAATATCTACGAGAAAATGGGGGATACTATAATCGTATATATGCCCAGAGAGGTGGATGATTATGCGGCGGTGAAGATGACCGCAGGGATAGACGGAGTATTTGCCGAGGAGGTGGTGAGGCATGCCATATTTGATTTTGGCAGGACAACGTTCATGGACAGCTCGGGGATAGGACTTATAACGAGAAGGTACAGACAGCTCCACGACAGAGGGGGAAGCGTTGGGGTGATAAATGTAAATGCGAGAATGGACAGGATACTGCTCATGTCCGGTATATACAGGATCGCGACAAGGCTGGACAGCGGTGTCCGGGATGAGGCTGAGGATTGGACAGATAAAATATAGATAACGAGGAGAATGGTATGGATAAGAACAGATTGATCATGGAATTTGGCTGTGATGCCCGGAATGAGGCTGTGGCGAGAGTCGTGGTGGCGGCTATGCTGACGAGGACAAATCCGACACTCAGTGAGGTGGAGGATGTCAAGACGGCGGTTTCGGAGGCTGTCACGAATTCGATAATACACGGATATGGATCCGGGGAGGGAAGCATAATCCTGGAGGCATACATAGAGGAGCGCACCCTGTACATAACGATCACAGATCACGGCTGCGGCATAGAGAATGTCGACAGGGCCATGGAGCCGCTTTACACCACTGTCACGGACGGAAGCAGATCGGGCATGGGATTTTCATTTATGGAGGCTTTCATGGATGAGCTCAAGGTCGAATCCCGCGTGGGTGAGGGAACCGTGGTAAATATGAAGAAGATAATAGGAAAAAGTCAGGAGATATATTGATGGCGGATAATCATCGTTTGCTTGAACTTGCAAAAGATGGAGACAGAGATGCCAGAGATAAACTTGTGACGGACAATATGGGACTGGTGGTCAGCGTTGCCAGAAGATATGTGGGGAGAGGACAGGAACTTGAAGATCTTATACAGATAGGGCTTATAGGCCTTGTAAAGGCCATAGACAGGTTTGATATGGACTATGAGGTAAAACTGTCAACGTATGCGGTTCCGCTCATTCAAGGGGAGATTAGACGCTTTCTCAGGGATGACGGAATGGTGAAGGTCAGCAGAAATCTTAAAACGATATACTACAGGGCAGACAGATACAGACATGAGGTCGAAAAAAACAGAGGGACTGAGCCGGGAATGGAGGAGATATGTGAGGCTATAGGAGCGACACCTGAAGAGCTTGTGATGGCGATGGACGCGGCATCGGATGTGACATGCATAGATGATCTTCACGCAGAGATGTGCGGCACGGAAGATGGAGACCGCATCGTGGACAGGCTGTGTGTATCGCAGCTCCTGGACACGCTCACGCCGGACGAGAGAAAACTTGTGGTGCTGAGGTATTTTCAGGACAAGACGCAGGGACAGACAGGGCAGATCCTTGGCATGAGCCAGGTGCAGGTGAGCCGGCTTGAGAAAAAGATACTCGGAAGACTCAGATGGAAAATATTGGAGTAATATCAGCCATATACATGGACAGACTATTCTTAGAATATAAGAACAGGGGACATGTATATGGCTGAACTTTTGTATTTGAAACTGTCGGAGAGCAGTCTGGCGGAGAAGAGAAAGGTCAAAATAAAGGATGTGGCGACGGTGCTGAGTCCAAATCCTGATATAAAATACGGCGTGGAGAAGCTGGAGCTCATGAGCTTTTCCGGAAGCAAGGAGCAGCAGGTCATATCGGTGATGTACATTCTGCAGGTGATACAGGAGCACTACCCGGACTGCCAGACACAGACCATAGGGGCAACGGACGTGGTTGTGTATTACAGGACATATGACACCAGCGACAAAGTAAAGCAGTTCTTCAAATTTCTGATGATATGCTTCATCGCATTTTTCGGAGCAGGCTTTTCCATCATGTCGTACAACTCGGATGTCAATATGGTTGGACAGCTTGACGTCATGCACAACATATTTGTGGGGCAGGGCAGGGATGCCTATCCTGTGGCGGGAATAGCATATTCCCTGGGGCTCTTCATCGGTATAATCGTATTTTTCAATCACGGTGCAAAGAAAAAATTCTCTGATGATCCTACACCGCTTCAGGTTCAGATGAGACAGTATGAACAGGAGGTCAACCAGACAGTCATAACGGATGCCTCCAGAAAGAAGGCGGAGAGAGATGCTGATTAGATACGCTATGCTTGCCATAGCCTGCTTTGCCAGCGGTGTGGCCATATCGGGCGGGTATTTTGCATTTATATCCATGATAGGAATATTCCCCAAGCTCCTTGAGAAGGTAAAGGGGGCAAGGTATTATCTGCTCATAGAGTGTCTGCTGGCATATGGTGCGGCGCTGGCAAATCTGATATATGTATTCAAAATATCGGTTCCGGTGACATGGGTGGGATATACCATCATATGTCTGTTCGGAGGGATATTTGTGGGATGCCTGGCGGGGGCGCTTACGGAGGTGTTGAATGTCATACCGATCGCGGCCAGAAGATTCAGTGTGAGAAGAAATCTCCCTTATGTCATATACGGCCTTGCCGCGGGAAAACTGGTGGGCTCGGTGCTGAGTGTCGTTCTGGGCATGTGATAAAGTCAAAATTATTTTGTGTGAAATGGAGGTATTTGTTATGAAGTTTGAACCTACAGAGAGTGATTACAATGAATATGTGGAGCTTGTGACACCAACATCAAGTGTGCCAAGAAACTGCCTGTGGGCGTTTCTTGTGGGCGGTGTGATCTGCACGATAGGGCAGGGGATATTTGACCTGCTGGTACACTTCGATGTGAAGGAAGACGAGGCGTATGCGTATGTATCGCTGATACTCGTTCTCGTAAGTGTCATCCTCACAAGTCTGAATCTCTACAAGAAGATAGCAAAGTACGGCGGTGCCGGAGCACTTGTGCCGATCACAGGATTTGCAAATGGTGTGTGTGCGCCCATAGTGGAATTCCAGACTGAGGGTGAGGTGTTCGGAAAGGGCGTGAAAGCGTTCACCATAGCGGGGCCTGTTATACTGTACGGTATATTTACAAGCTGGCTGCTCGGTGTTATATATTGGATAGTCTCAATATGGTGAAATGGGGTTTATTAAATTAAAAATCAACATATTTTCCCCACATCGGTTGACAATATTTGAAAAAATAACATAATGGGTATAGATTTGGACAAAAGAAGAAAGACAGGAGAAATGCTGACATGAAGAGGCTAATGACAGTCAATCTGGCACCTGAGCAGAAGAGTGCAGTACAGGATATATGCAGTGACATAGGTGCGGAGTGCGTTGACATTCAGAGAAAGCATTATGGTATGAAGGTCGGAAGTCTGTGCGACACGGCTGACATATCTGGCTGTGGAGATGAGACCGGACAGACGGAAGATCTCAGTATGGATATGCTCATATTTGACGGAGTGAGCAGCAAAGAACTTGATATATTTCTTGAAAGGTATAAGAAGACCGGGCTTCCGGCAGTAAGGCTGAAGTCGGTAGTGACACGGAGCAACAGGGAGTGGACTGTACAGCAGCTCTACTCGGAGCTTGCAAAGGAATATCTATTCTACAGGATGAGGGGAATGTAGATGGCAGACGAAAGAAGAAACGGACATACAACTGAAAATAGACTTGCGCAGAACAGGCAGAGAGCTTCAGGACGGCGTGCATCTGAGCAGTGGAGGAAGAGACAGCAGCGATACAGAGTGATAAGCTGGATACTCACGGCGGTGTTCATGGTGATATTTTATGCGCTAATATGTGCGTGTGTGGGCAACAGAAAGCTGTACAAAAAGACCACCATAAACGGATTAGACGTTGGCGGAATGAAATCTGCGGAGGCGGCAAAGAGCATAAATGACCAGTTCAGACGCGATTACAGCAGTGTGGGCATACAGGTGAAGCTGGATGACAAGACTTACACCCTGGATGTGTCGGCAGCGCTGGATATGGATTCTGAGAAGTCTGTGCAGAAGATACAGGATGACTCACACAGCTTCTGGAGAAGAGGCTATGGGCTTCTGGAATCATGGACACTTGGAAGCAGCTATGATATTTATCCATATATAGGCGACAGCGGCATCATAACGACCGCCATCGAGAGCAGTGATATGATGAAGGTCGATCTGGATATAGAGGATGGATACAGGATAGAGGACAAGAACCTCATTGTGACAAAGGGAAAGGGCAGCTACAGGATAGACACAGACAAGCTGGTAACCCGCATAAAGAAGCAGATAGCAAAAGGAGACTATGGCACTGTGGTGGAATGTCCTGTCGTGTCTGCTGACGTGGATCTGGACGAGGTATACAAAAAGGTACATTGTGAGCCGCAGAATCCAACGCTTGACCCGGACAAGAACTACGAGGTAGTTGAGGCCAAGGACGGTGTGGACTTTGATCTGGAGGCGGCAAAGAAGAGCCTTGAATCTGCCAAGAAGGGAACGGATGTGAGCATCCCGCTCACATACACCCCGGCGGATATGAGTACGGAAGAATACAGGAAGATGCTGTTCAGAGACGAGATGAGTTCATACAGCACAGAGGTTGAGGGTTCAGAGAACAGAAAGACAAATGTCAAGCTGGCGGCGCAGTATTGCGATGGAACCATACTCATGCCGGGAGAGTCATTTTCATATAACCTCGGAGTCGGAGAGCTCACCGAGGAGAGAGGCTTCCTTCCGGGCCCATCATATGCTGACGGACAGTCAGTCATGGACATGGGCGGTGGAATATGTCAGGTGTCATCCACCATGTACATGGCGTGCCTGTATGCGAATCTCGAGATAGATGAGAGACATTGTCATCCATACCCTTCATCGTATGTTCCTGCGGGACTTGACGCCACTGTGGCGTGGGGCGGATGTGACTTTGTATTTACAAATGACACGGATTACCCGATAAAGATAAGCACAAGCTACGATGGATATTCCACATCATGTACGATATGGGGCACCATCACGGAGCCGTTCAGCGTGGAGCTCTACACGGAGACCGTTGAGACAGAGCCATATGAGACCAAGTATGAGCTGGACAAGAGTCTTGGCAAGGATGAGCAGGTGCTTGACACAGTGGGAATAGAGGGCCTTACAGTGCAGTCCTACAGAAGAGTGTATGACGGCGATGGAAATGTCATATCGGACAATCCTGAGGCGACAAGCGTGTACTCTAAGCGTGACGAGGTGTACAAGGTAGGAAAGCTTCCAAAGGACAAGGATAAAGACAAAGATAAGGATCAGAACAAAGATAAGAGTGACAGCTCAGACACAGATAAGAAGACGACTGAGTCTGAGTCAGATACTCAGGAAGAGTAGCTGCCGGCTACTCCTCAATGTCGTCTGAGTCGTCCTCCCTGATCCTTATAAGGCCTTCCAGGAATCCCGGTTCCTTGGTCTTTATCTCCTGGTTGGTGTAGAGATTGACATAGTGAGGGCGGAGCTTTGAGTAGATGATCTTCTGCTCGTTGTACAGGCTGTAATAGCCGGACAGCATGTAGCTGACGGCACATCCTATGGTGAACAGAAGTATTCCGTGTGCTCCGAACAGCTCTATGCTCAGGAACAGAGATGTAAGAGGACAGTTTACCACGCCACAGAAGAAGCACACCATTCCGAGGGCAGCGGCAAAGCCCGGGTCGAGTCCCATGAGTCCACCCATGGCGCATCCAAATGTGGCACCGACGAAGAACGATGGAACGATCTCACCGCCTCGGAATCCACAGCCTATTGTTATGGCGGTGAACAGCGCCTTGAGAAGGAAAGCCGTTGGTTTTGCCTCTCCGTTGAGCGCCTGGGCGATGATGTTCATACCGGTTCCGTTGTAGTCGGTGGTGTTGAGTATTATGTTGAGCAGGACGAGCATCACGCCTCCTGCGAATACGCGCACATACTGGTTCTTGAAATATTTGCGGAAAAGCTTGTGCACAACGTTCATGAATATACAGAACAGACTGCTGAGCACTGCGCACAGGATAGCCAGACCGATGACCTTGATCACCAAAGGCACATCCACGGATGTCGGCATGCCGGCTATATTGTAGTGGTCGTGTACAACGTGAAGCTTTCGTGTTATGGCGTATGCTATGACTGACGAGAACAGACAAGGCACAAATGCGCAGTAGTAGAGGATACCGATGCTTATGACCTCCATACTGAACAGCGCGGCAGTAATTGGGGTTCCAAACAGTGCTGAGAAGACAGCGCTCATGCCGCAAAGTGTGAGTATATGCTTGTCGCTGTCGTCAAGCTTGAACAGTTTGCCTATGGACACACCGATGCTTCCACCTATCTGAAGGGCTGCACCCTCCCTTCCTGAGGAACCTCCGAAGAGATGTGTGATGACCGTCGATATAAAGATCAGTGGTGCCATACGGGAGGGAATCTCATCCTCCACGCTTCTTATGGAACCGATGACAAGGTTGGTTCCCTTGGAATGTCTTATTCCACAGATCCTGTATATAAATACGATCACGATTCCCGCAAGCGGCAGAAAATATATTATCATATGATTGTTCTCACGGAAGCCGGTGGCGTACTCTACGCATATATGAAAAGCTGTTCCGACAAGCCCGCATATCGTTCCCATTATCAGTGAAAAAACTATCCATTTGAAAAAAGTCGTAGCATATCTGACACATCTGCTAAAACAGTTTACCCAGTATTCCTTTGTAAATTCCACGGCGATTCTCCATTCCTTTTTCTTTGTAAAGCAACTTTAGTAATGTTAAAGCAAATAAATGAATTTGTCCAGTGCTGAGATTAACAAAAACTACCATTATAATCTGCAGTGCATAAGGGAATTATAGTAACAGTTACATTTATCCATATAAGGGAGTTGCATGATATGAATGAGAAAAAAGGAAAACAGAGCATAAAATTTGGCAATCCCCCATATATACTGGGGGCAGCAGCGGTGGCGGGGCCGAAGGAGATAGATGGCCCCATGGCGAGATATTTTGACAGAGTGAGCGAGGATGCAACATTTGGCAAAGATTCCTGGGAGGAAGGCGAGAGCGAGATGGTGCGTCAGGCGGTGACCCTTGCCATACAGAAGGCGGGAATAGTCAAGCAGGATATAAGGTATATATTTGCCGGGGATCTGCTGGGACAGCTCATAGCGTCGACATTTGGAATCAAGGATATGGAGATACCGGTGTTCGGTCTGTATGGTGCGTGCTCGACGTGCGGGGAGGCATTGTCGCTTGCGTCCATGACTGTGGCGGCGGGGGGTGGGGGCCAAGGCAATGCGGAGGTATATGACAG
>OAWJ01000475.1_pt1 | contig 34409 bp, 54 predicted proteins | sample 1517021 | NCBI WGS metagenome assembly OAWJ01 (sample SAMEA2580121, study PRJEB22360) | human gut metagenome | biome: human gut; feature: human-associated habitat; material: faeces | place: Denmark | collected 2008/2010
TTGCATTATGGAATGAAGCATTTACGATCGAATGTGCCATCTTCGCATTGTTCTGGATGGATTTTCCAAGGATTCCCGCCTGCCGTTCAAATTCTTCCAGCGTTTTCTCCGTCAGGATCTGGTCAAAATACTTCTGAAGCTCATCAAATCCACCGACAAGATGCATTCCGATATTTGCTTTAAGCATTTCCAGTCGATTGATTTTCATCGCTGCGTTATAGAGCCGCATTTCCTCATTGGCTTCCTTAGAGAAATTCTTATCCTTTACATACTGTGCTGCTTTTCGACTGTATGCATCAATATCCATTTTAGATACCCGCTTTTTTGCCTCTGCGATTGTGATCCCTTCTGCTTTTGCATATCGTGTGTAAAATCCATTGATCTCTTTCTGGATTTCATCCATCATATTCGCGTAGATCTTCTCGATCTCTTTCGCGTATTCCGCTTCGTCCTTGATATTCTTCTTTCGCTGTTCTTCTTCCCTATTCTTCCAATACTCCTGACTGCTCATCTTCCGCGCCTCCGAACATCCGCTTCTCTACGATCGTTTCCTGCTTCTTTTTGTCCTCTTTCTCCATTCGATCAATCTCCTCTGAAACATCCTTGACGATCGAGAGAACCTGCAGCTGTGTTTCCTTGGACACGATACTTTCAAGTGCTTGTGCTGTCTGTGCTTCTTCAAGTAAATTCTTTGGGATATTCCTACTCATCGTAAAATCAATATCTTTCCATGCATCCCGATCTGACACATTCGTTGCAAGAGAGCAAAACAGTTTATACCGCTTTCTCATGGACTTTTCAACTTTACGGTCAAATGTTAGTGCAAGATTGCTCATGGACTGTAATTTGTATGCGAGAGAAGTTCCGGAAGCATTTCCGAAAGATTCATCTGAGATATTCGCTACCATGCTCGTCTGGTAAATCAAATTTTCCAACCGGTTCAAAAGATTCTCCTGCGTTCCATCTGCTGTGGGCTTGCCGAGAAACTGCACGATAATATCTTTTGCGTTGTCTGTACCATAAAGGTTTATGATCCGATTATCACGAATTTTATAAACGCCTTCCTCATCCAGTTCGGCGCCAAGCACTGCAAGATACGCTTCTGCAAAAGAATCTACATCATTTGCCTTTTCTCCGATCACTCGGTTGTATGTTTCTACCATACCGGCCACCTCTTCATACAGACCGATTCTCTCATCGTTCAGTACATATTCAACACAGTTGATGCGACCATATGGGTTCGGCATTCCCTCCTGCATCTTTTCTCCGTCAAATGGGATAATTTCTGTCCTTGTAAGTATCTCGCCATACCTTGTGACATTATCGTCTTTTTTCCCATATCTGACAGCAAATAGAGCGCGGCTCTTTACGGTATCATCATAGACCACAAACAGTTCTTTTGGATTGCAGATCACTGTTTTTGTCTTTGCTTCTTCATCCTGGTAAAAATACTCAAAAGCATGTCCGTAGATGCAGCACTTCTTCGCCAGCTCATATTCTTGATCTGAGATATCGTTATCCCGGTCAAATTCAAGGATCGCGTCTTTTATTTTTTCGTCCGGATGCGATTTTTTAACTGGAATCCCATAAGCATATCCCAAAAAGGTCTCTGTGATATACCGTGGGAAATTCACTGCCAGTCGGTTATCCGGCTTCCATTTTTCCTTTTCCGGTAAGCGGAAGACATCGTGGAATCCTTTGTATAAATTTTCAAGGTAGTTATATCTCGGCATCCGCTCTTCATGTTTTCGAATGTATTCATCCACCAGTGTCATGTTAATTTCTTCGTCAGCGGAACATAAAAGCGGTTCCGGCAGTTTGTATGGTCTTTTCCCATTCATTTTATATTCCTCCTCTAAAGGTCTTTAACTTTATTTTACCTTTTCTCTCTTGCTCAATAGAATACCTGAGCATCGCCATTGCATCATCAAAGAAATTCACTGGCTCATCCGTGAATGTGTTCGTTTTCTCATCCTTTTTCCATTTCCACTGCTGAATCTCCTTAGTCGTGTTTACGCAAGACGGATGGATATGTATGGTATGCTGCTTCAAATAATCAATCTGCGCTTTTACACTGTTCGGCTCTTTCTTGACCGGACATGCTCTGTATCCTGCTTTCTGCCACATCTTAATCCTGTCTGGCTCGGCAGAATCGCAATACATGGTGATTCGTTTTTGGAATTTTCCCTCAGCCAACTGTATGATCTCTGATGTATCTTTTTCAAATACATACAATTCCCGGCATAAGTAGATATCTCCATCTTTGAATCCAACCTCCCCGATACAGTTCGCATGGTTGAATCCAAAATCCTGTGAATTTACCATGTAATCGAATCTTTCTGGGGATGTATCGAATTCCTCAATCACATAATTTGTAAGAATCAGACCTCCGGTCTCTCCCCATTCACCAAGTCCGTAAATCCGATATCCGTCCGGATCCCGTTCTTTACGCATCATCATGCGCCGGTGATATGCTTCGTCTATGAACCGGTTCTGCAGGTACGTGGACTGATGTGTGTATACATCATCACTTTTTATGTCAAAATATTTCGCTTTTAACCAGTGCGTTGCTGACACCGGATTGAAGCTGAATGTAATCTGGTAATACAAAAATGGATTGAATGACAAGTCACCTCTGAGTCGGTCATCGAGAATATCGACATCCGCTTCATATAGCTCCGTTGCTTCTTCAATCCATATCCATGTTAATTTTCCGACATCAAATGTGATAGACTTTACTTTTTCTCGCTGTCCATCATCTTTCATTCCTCGGAAAATCACTTTATTTCCTGTCACTTTCGAGATCAGCTCCATTGGATTACTTCTGATCTGCCAGAATAATCCTGCTTTATCCCCGTATATTTTATATATTGCACTCTTCAATTCTGCATAGGTGCTATCCTTGTTTGTTGTGTCTACTTTCCGGACGCACAAGAGATTTGCACCTTTATACTTTGGATCGCCAAGTTTGATGATAAAATTCTGTGCAATGTTTACCGACTTTCCGGATCCGGCAGAGCCTTTTGCCAGTCGATATCGTTTCTTACACTCATTGAATTCTTTAAAATTTCTGTTAAATCCAACATTAACTTCCTTCATCTTCATCACCATAGTCTACTACAATCTTCATGTCCATATCTCCTGCTACATCCAGCTTGTCATTCCACATACCTAAATGTCTGCCGAGAAGTTCCAGAGCCTTCACCTTGTCGCAGGGCTTCTGCTCCAATCCATCGCGCCCCTTTTTAATCGTTCCGAGGGCTCGCTGCTGTTCCTCAGTAAGGTTATCTGTAAGCTCCAATTCTACGGTTCGATACAGAATCGGTTCTCCGTCTTCTCCTACGAGCGGAATAATATTTCCATCTACTTCTGCTGTAGCCTGTTTCTCAACTACTTTCGCGTAGTCTGAAGCCTTGGAAAAAGCAATGGCAGCCAGTTCATTTAAAACTCGATCCTGCGTGATTTCCGTCCGCTTCTGCCGCTCTTCCATTCTTTCAGCAATATATTCTGCAACCTTAGCATTTCTTAGCAACTTACTTCCATTTACTGCTGCTGACTCTTCTTTCTTTACACTCGGATATGCAACGCGGTAAGCCCGTGTGGCATTCAAATCAATCAGGTATTCATCTGCAAATATTTTCTGTTTTTCTGTCATAGGACTCACCACCTTCCAATCTGTTAATTTTTAGTGCAAAAAAGAGACACCGAAGTGCCTCTTAATAATTATCATTTATACTTCTTGCACAAATCATGTAAAATTTCCATTAGGCAAATAATTGAATCTGGTCTTATCGGTTTTTTATCTTTTTCCGAACTCCCTCTCTCGTACAAATATCTCCAACTAGTATACGCTACTTTTATACTATCAACCTCGGTGTCAAAATCCGTGTTTCCACTTATCTTCTCAGCAAATTTCTCTTGACACCATGCCTTATCACCTTCGCTTACTAGCTTAAACAGCTCAGTTAAGTCATGCCCTGTTTCAAAATAATTCTCGTCTTTGTATATCAGTGCTTTCAAGAATAGTTCACATGCTAATGCGCCTATATTTATTATTGGAAATATCAGCTGCATATACTCACTCAGTGAATCAGTCGCTTCACTTCCTTTAATTTTTTCACATAACACTCTCACTGCATAATAATAGTTATTCGCAGTATCTACAATATTGGTATATTTTCCTTTTTTCATTTGCTTCTCCTTTTAATACAATCCTATTTTGCCAAACTTCTTTGCACCTTAGTATAATAATCCAAATTCTAAGATATCGCTTGATAAGTCTGACTATATTCCAGAACCGTATTATATTTTAAAGGTGCTTATACATCTGGCTGTTACATTCATTCCAACAACAGCGCTATCGATATATTTAGTATACCATATCGTTTTAGCACTCGCAACCCTTGAGTGCTAATTTATATTTTTCTTAATATTTAGGACTGCTGCTCGAACATTTTCTTTCTATACTCCTAAAAAGAATTTAAGGAATCTATTTCCATATGGTGTTATTTTATACCTTTCCCCCCTCGTAATCTTTTTCAATGTCTTTAGTTTAGGATTTTTCTTTCCTTTGGAAAGGTCTTCAATATAACTAGTTATATTACTAAGATTTTCATTCATATATTCTTCGTTTCTACTTTGCAAAAGCCCTAGTCGCTCCAGCTTCTCTCTGATTAGACTCGCTTGTGAATCATCTATTTCATGTTCTCTCATTAAACGATATATATCATCATTTTTTTCTTCATCGACATATGAAAAACTATACAATTTCAACATTCTTATATCCACTAAACTTAACTGATCTAATGTTTCATAATACATTAGTACTATATCGTCTTTTCCCGAATAGTTTTCAGCTAAATTCATCAAACCATTTACAATAAAACTTATTTTTTCTTCCTGTTTTGTATTCTGAACAAAATCTGACACAAGCGGGAAAATTTCAGACTTAAATTTTTCTTTTTCCGCATTTTCTAATTTGTTCAACCTTTCATTAAACTTTTCTTGTCTCTGGCATATATCATAAATATATTTTTCCCAGTTACGTTCCCATCTCTTTTGTTGATACGCAACCATAATGCCTCCTATTCTTGGCGATATCGCCCCTACCGCTCCTCCTATTGCTGCTTCCACAACAGTCCCCCGCACCATCTCTCCTACGAGTGCTGGAGCTGCTTCTTCCATCAAAACTTCTCCTATGTACCCCTTTGTTGCACTAATAATATCGTGTATCTTTTCAGCCATAATTGTTTCCTCCATTTTATTCAGTGTACTGTAATAATTATACTGTATAAAATAGGCTATAACAACCATGGGAAATCTAATCTCGCTACAAGTATCGGAATTATCCGCAACGGGCATAGCAGGACTCGAACCTACGACACATCGGTTAACAGCCGATCGCTCTACCAACTGAGCTATACACCCGTAGGATGCCTTTTATTGACATCCTTTACCCTATCCGCACTCGGGTACTGACACTAAATATAGATTGCTGAATCTATTTGTTTGTTTTGCAGATCTGCGGATATCTGCGTTTTGTGATATCACTCGTAGCACTTCCACGGCATTCCGGATTTTTAATATTTACCATGATATGCTACTAAACCGTGCGCGGGGTTCGAACCCGCTTGTCCCAACTGACCACGGCATAAAAACACCGCCAGACGAGAAAGGGAAAGTCCGGCGGTGTTCCGAATGTTTGGAAAGATTTTGGAGCTTATCTTTTAACTCCATGATATACTATAAACTCCTAAAAGCGAAAAATGTGAAAAAAACGAAATAACTTTATTTTTCTTTCATCCAATTCTGAAATTCCATTCTTACACTGTCTTTCGTGCATCTTCCGCCCATTTTTATTGCTACAGAGTCCCACGTCAGCCCCTGCATCACCTTGAACCGTATAATCCTCTGCATCCGGACCGGAGCTTTATTGATTACTCGCTCCGCTTTTACTTTGATCTGCTTTGCATTTCTTTTTCGTTCTTCCAGCAACCGTTCCTCTTCGTCTATGTTCACCGTGTTCTCTACACATCCATAGATATTAAAACTCTGCGGTTGGTACGGGAACTCTGGATTGCTGCCTGTCACCTTGTCCTGTACGATCATCTTTCTTCTGTGCCGTCTGATATCTTCTTCCGTCTCTTTCACCAATGCTTTCGCATCCATGTACTCATAGATTACGTTCTTGTCCAACTCAATCACCTCCCGGGATCCGCTCTTTTATGTTGTATTTCTCTGCTATGTAGTCCACAGCGTCCTTATTCGCCATCTCACGGCTTTTAAAGTCGCACTTAAAGGCTTCATGCTCCTGTTGCTTTAAAGCCGTCTCACAGGGCTTTCTCGTTGCCATCTTGTGTGCTTCTATCTTTCTCACGGTGTCTGCTGTCTCCCTTCTGCGCTTCATAGTCTCTCTGGTCATGCCGTCACCTCGATCTGCTCCCCGGTCAATTCTTCCAACTTCTTCCGCATTTCTTCCACGGTCATTTTCTTTGGTTCTTTGCGCTCCCAGATGAGTTCGAGGTTGTCATCATGCATGATACTGCTAATTCTTCCCATGCATTTAATCTTATATACTCTAACTATTTCCAAATCGCTTACCACATTTTTTAAGTTTTCGTTATAGTCTCCCAAATCCACATATCCATCTTCACCAGTCAAAAAGCCGCCTATAACAAGTCTTTTCCCGAAACAGTTATCATTATATTCGACTACCATTCCGTCTTTTAAATCTGACTTTGTAAATTTTTTCTGCATGTAATCACTCCATTCCAAGATTTTATAATTGTACTTTTCTGCAAAAACACGAGACAAAAATTCTCCGTTTCCGTAATAACACGTTCCTTTGTTGTGCGCATTATAATTTGTATTTTTCAAATAACTTTCTCCGTTACACCACTTCATCCCATGTTCGTGCATCTGCTTGCATAAGTCTTTCGCCTCTTCCTCGGTCTTGCAGTGCACTGCAATCTTATTGTCTTTATTTTTAAATTCATTCCAATTAAATTTTTTCATATTTTCTTACCTCACTATCTTCCGCACAATCCAATCTAAAAAAATCACAAACAACAGTATCGGGAAGCCTGCCGCTGCTAAATAATCCTCACACTCCAACTCCACATCTTCTTCCAATCCTGTCTTTAAAGTAATCACGGTTCCTAGCCCCAGGATGTAATACAGGGCTAGGAATGCGATTGTAATTAAAATGTCCATGTTATTCCTCCTTGTATGGTTCTGGTAGTGGCTGCCATGCTACAACCTTTTCATACCCCAATTCATCATTTGTTTTAAACACCGTATCAACGAATCCTAAACTTGTCGAATCGTAAATATCATGCCAAAATCCAAATCCATATTCACTATCATACTGGCAGAACATCGGCAAATCCTCTTCGTGATTTTCGACAATACACATATAGAATCTCATATCATCATCTTCTGGCAATCTCTCTTCTACCGGAATCCAACCACAACGTTTGCTATTCAGGTCATTTATGATTGTCCGCAAAAAATCTATATCCCGGTTGAATGAAGCTATGTCCTCGTCCTGCACCTTTCTTGGTTTATCGCTCCACAACTCTCTTCCCGCTCTTTGTCCATAAAAGAAAGATAACTTTTCAAGGATATCGTTCGCCTGTTTCGCGATATCCGGGATATCTTCCATGCAACCATGGATAATATTCTGGCACTTGTTCACTGCCCTGTTCCATTCTAAATCTTCATTACTTTCCACAACCCTGTAAATATTGCTTGTCTCTTCCAAAATCTTCTCTAATACGTTCATTCCACATTCTCCTTATCTGCATACTTCTCTATAACATCCACTGCACAGGTCAAGCCATAAAGATAGCTTTCCAGCTCTTCTGCTGTTTTGCTCGCTCCGTGTCTTTTCCTTTCTTCTTTCAGCGTTTCGTAGGCATCATTTTTCATGGACTCGATTTCTTCCACGATTTTCTCTAATGCGTTCATCACTCCACCTCCAACAGCTCAAAACATTCTTCTAGCGTCCCTTTTGTAATTTCCAACCATAAACCACTCTCTCCATCTTTTTCGTAGAGAAAATCTGTCTCTATACAGCAAGATTCCAACTCATTCCTTGTCCTCACGCAATCCTCTGCATCAGCGCATTTGATCGTGTCGCCTTTTCGCAAGCGTGTTTCTTTCACTTTTGGCATTAGTCATTCCTCCGTATCGTCATCTCGATTCCAATCTCATCTTTAATCATCTTTGTGTATTCGTCCCATGTTGCCATATCATCCACCAGACACTCTGCTTTCAGGTTCATCCGGTCGATAAATCTCTTGCACCGTTTCCCGGCAAAGCCGAACTCATCATGCAGCGTTGCAACTGCGATCACCATCATTGTGTCCAGTGTCATGCTCTTAATCTTCTCACAGGCAATATTCAACTCTTTTCTAGTCAATGCTGTGTTGATTCCCGTGATATTTCTGAACTGGATTTCTTTTTCCAGTCCTTCAATGCCGTCTTTCTTTACAATCTCTCTTGCCAGAATCAATCCCTGTGATCTACCGGCTGTATAATCATCAACTTTTCCCATTTTTTCTCCTTAACTGCTTGCAAAGACCTTCCCACTCAACCTCTTTGTTCCGCGTCCATCTTTTCGCTGCTCTTCTTTTCCGAATCCCAGTCTTATCCATGTACCGGATAAGATCATCTCTCGTAAATTCCACTTTCTGAATGTCATGCAAGACTTTATGGATATGCTCATCCGTGCATCCGAGTTTTACCATCTCTTCGATTTGGAACTGGTACGGATCCAGAAAGTGTGCTGGTCTACTCATTTTCCTCTCACCCTTTTCTTTCTCTTGCGCTTGGAGCTAACTTTTGTGTAAAAATCCATGTTTCCGTGTCTTTTCTTGCAAATCTTAAACCCATATCTTTTCATATTCATGCCTGTTCACCCTTTAAACTCCACCATGCTTTCACATTCTTTCCGTACCCTGTAGTCTGGATTCTTACTCCAAGTTCCGCTTTCGCTTTCATGATGTCCGACCTTTTAATTCCTGCAGCTTCTGACTCCATGAGCAACTTCGCCCCGTCATAGCGTCCGCCTTCCATCTTGTCTTTTAGCCACTCTAATGCTTTGTCGTAGTCGGTCTTTGACATCGTGTTGACCTTGTCTTTGATCTTTTCCAGTTGGACGGTATTGGTGTTCAGCTTGTTCCAGATTTTTTCAAAATTCTCCTGCATGATTCTGCGATTCTCTAAAATCTCATCCCGGATGACTGTAAGCGCCTGTGCTGCGGTCATGCCTTTCTTTTCCGGCTCTTTTACCAGACTTCCCGGTTTAAGTCCGAGAAGTAAACACATGGTTCTTTCAAAATCTTCTGTCTGTTCCGGGTTCTTCGCCATATTACAGACAAAAGACTTGCTTCTCCCGAGTTCCGCCGAGAATTTCTCTTTCGTCTTGCCCTGCTTCTCCAATTCCTTGCAGAGCAGAGCGTAGTTTATTGTTACTTTCTTCGGTTCCATAATTCCTCCTTAATTCGAGTTCAGTAGTTGCTCTTCCAGAGAGTCCATGTCGTATTCTCTGCGATCAAAGTTGTTTAGGTTTCTGCTTACTGGCGGTTTTGATTGTTTTTTCTTCTTTTCCGATCCTTCCGGTTCATTATCAAATTTACCTTCTAAAATCTTTTTTAAGTTCTGCTCTTTTATGATCCAGTTAAAATTCGCATTGAATTTATAATCCCCTTTACTTTCTTCACCTTTCAGGAATTTGCTGTTCTCCGCTTTTATAAATGCGGTTCTGATCTGGCTAAAACTGAATTTCTTACAGGCTGCATCAATATCTTCCTTCCTGCTATCGGAAATCCGCTCAACTCTATCAAAACTCTTACAGATATCATTAAATGTGTCGGCGATCAGCTGATAGCTTATTTTGCTATCAGTCTTATCTCTTACTCTATCTCTATTATCTAACTCTATATCTATATCTGTGTTACACTTCTGCACATTGTTGTTACACTCTGTTACATTCGTGTTACATTGTAACGCCTTATTTTTTCTTGATGCCCTAACGCGCTCCGCCGATTCCGATTCCGAACAGATTAAAGACTGGGTTTCCGTCATTAAAAATTCTGTTTCGGAACAGGGCTCAATAAGTCCTTGAGATAGCAAGTATTGTACAGTTACTTTTACATTGTCTGGATCCTCATCTATTGTCAGAGCAATTTCTTCTGAAAAACTCTCTTCAATCCCATCAAAAAACAGCTTTCCGCCATTGCTTAAACTCAGCAGCTGCATTTTTAAATAGATAATGGTATAAGTATCGCCGCCAGCAATTTTCCGTAACTTTTTAATTTTGGGCTGTGTAAAAAAATCTTTCTGTAGCTTAAGCCAGTAGTATCGTTTTGACATTAAATCACAGCCTTTCTGTATCTATCTGCATTCCAGATTGGTATTCGCGGTATATTTGCATCCAATCATCCAGCTCCATCGTAACAAGGATTTTATGATTGTTTTTCTTATGGAATACAGCAGGAAGCTTTCCCGTTCTATTCGCTGCGGCATCTCTCTTTGCTTGATCCATCCAGTCATAAAGTCGCATCTGCTCTTGATGTTTCGCTTCCACATGAATTAAAGGAAGACCAACCACGTCTGAAGCATCGCCTGTATTTCCGCAGTATTGCGCTGTTCTGCGCGCTTCTTGATATCCATAATCACGGAAGATACCAGCTAATTCCCGTTCAAATCTTGCACCTTTCTTTTTACTATTTACTGCCATTCCATTTCCTTTCTTTGTAGTGCAGGCAAGGCTCATCCTTTTCCTTGCCTTTGCACTCCCAAAATCTCTCGCAATGTATGCATTCTCTTGTTTTCTTCATGTGATCGCCCTACATGAACGGAAGTTCTTCATCAACTCCATCAGGGACGTTTTGGAATCCATCGGGATCCGGCTGTCCATATTGCGGAGCAGACTGTCCGCTGCTTCCATTGCTTTCGCAGAACTCAAAACTATTCACGATCAACTGCATCCCGTAATGCCTCACGCCATCTCTTTCATAGTTGTTGTTTCTCATTTCTCCTTCGATCAGCAACTTTGTTCCTTTCCCCACATTGCATTTTTTAAATGTTTCCGCAATCTTTCCGAATGCTACACACTGGAAAAAGTCAGCTTCTGGATCTCCGTCTCTCTTAAATCTGCGGTTTACGGCAAAGTTGAACCTTGACACCACTTTCCCGTCATTTGTGCATTTCATTTCCGCATCTGCTGTCAGTCTTCCGCATAAAATAATTTTATTCATATCAATTCACCTCTTAATTTCCAAACAACGCCGCTGCTGCACTCTGTCCTCTTTCGGAAGATTCAGTTTTTTCTTCCTGCGACTGTTCCATGTCGATAATCTCCGTATCGCTATCGTTATCGATGTATGTTTTTGTTCCGTCATCGTTTATCACTGCCATATCTGCATCCATTGCCGACATCATATCGATAGACATGATTCCCCATTTAGAGATCAGCTGGCGCAGCATAGTTTTATATGCCATTCCGTCAAAGTCCTTTTCCCAGAACGTGTACCCCTTTTTCGCCTGATATCCTTTGGAATACTTTAATGCATGGGCTTCCATTTTCTTTTTGCTCCAATAGATCGCCTTTTTAAACCCATTCGTATACTCAAACATTGCATAATATCCAATGGTTTCAGCCTGTTCTCTTGCTTCTTCATCCTCGATCAGATGTACCTCAATCTCTTCATTCAAAGGATCAAAACGAACAAGCTCGCCCTCTTTGATCGCCAGTACGTTCAGTTTTTTGTACTGTCCGGAACGGATAGCAAGCTGGATATACCCTTTGTATCCAAGCTGAAACTGCGCCACCTTACCTTTGTTTCTGTCATTAAACGGTACGAGGTAATACTGTCCCAACTGCGGAGACGGTGAAAGGTTCAGCGACTCCCCAAGCAGCGCACCGGAAAGGATCGATTGATTCGTGCATTCCTGTAATGCTGCATTGTTATTTACAGCCGATACAATTGCAGAAATAAATCTCTGACCATTCTTCCCACCGATTACGTTGTTGATCTGGTTTTTAACTGCTTCCTGTGTCAAATATGCTGAGATTCCTGTGTTTTTTCTTGCTGTTAAACTATTTCCTACTGCCATTTTCTTTTCCTCTCTTTCTTAAATTGCTTTGAATTCAATGTTTCTGCTATTGAAAAATGCTTTTAATGCCAAAGCGTCCTCTGTTGTTAAATTTGCCTGAAATGATACCCACTGGCGCTCCCTAGCTACGCACTCCTCAAATACTTCCTTTTCAATCCCTGTCACGCACTTTGCCATCTCTGTTTCCGGTGGATTCATGCATTCTTCAAAAGATTTTGCGTCTGTAAATCCAATCTGTCCAGGAAGATCCTCTTCTTTCTTCTGGAACTCTGCTGCCTTTTTCGCTTCCTTCTCTGCTTTCAATTTTTCCTGTTCTGCTTCGTATTCTGCTTTTTTCCTCTGTATTTCTGCTAGGCGCTGCCCTTCATTTAACGCCCTGTTGATATCCAGAGTGGATTTATAGACTTCTAATGCTTCAAAGCCAAATTCCGGTAATTTTGAAAGTGTATCCACATCTTTCTCCACGCTTGTGATAAATGCATTCATAACATCTTCGATGGACCTCATGGATGTTGTCTTATTTAACCATCTACTGTCAAAAATACATTCCAAAGAAATTTCGAACGGTGTTGATTTACTGTTCCAGAGTTCCTCGATTTGCTTTCGTTTTTCCTGCTTCTCGTACTCTTCAAATTCCTTAATTTGCTTATCAATAAGGTTAATAGGATCGTTAATAAGCTTAATTAAGGCGTTAATTTGAGTCTTAAATTCGTTAAATGGCTCTAAATAAGCCTTTTCCAGTCTTATTCTTTCGTCATTTAAGGCTTTTTTTAGCTTATTTAAGCTTGCTTTATCTGATTTAGCATCCTTAATTTGCTCTCCGGTGTACACTAAATTACTATGGTCCGCTACTATTTTCTGTATTTCTGACCTTAATTCTTCGTAATTAAATGTAATTTTCTCCGGCGTTTTCACTTCATTGACTCTTAATTCCATGTTTTCTCTCCTTTATCTTCTTATTACATCCGGAAGAATAAGCGGAGGGCATTCATCTCGCTCCACGTATCCCCAGAATCGTTTTCCTTCTTTCATCAGGTATTCCATGTCTTCTTTCACATCTTTCCGTTCAAAATGGTAATGTTTTGTTTGAACGAATACCTCACCAGCATATTCACTTTTTAGCTGCGCTTTTAACTCGCAAAAATCAGCCTCAAGAACTGCCATATACAGCAAGCATTGACAATAATAATTGTCCGGGATTCTCTCATCCCATTTTTTTCGCATTGCGCTATTCAGAATGTTCGTTGTCTTACATTCCCAGATTCCGAGTCTCCCATCTCCATCAAAAAGCCAACCATCTACTGAAGCCTGTGCCCAGGGATATTTATCATTACGAAAGCTGTTGTTTTCTTCATATCTCACTTGGTATTCTGGAAAGTCCAGCCGGAAGAGTTCTCTTAATAATGGCTCTGCCTGTGTACCATATTTAATATAAGGAAGATTTGAAATGTCTTTTGCTTCCTTTCTTCCAGTTTTCAATTCCCACAACTCCACATTTGTCATGTACGGATTCTTCCCGATTACAGCGGCAATTTCAGAACCGCCGATTCCATTTTTTCTATTTTTAAGCCATTCTTCATGGTTGCTAAGTATTGTTTTTGTAATCATTTGACTTTTCCTCAAATTTTCTCTATACTTTAACTGGTTTAATTTCTTGAGTGCTTGAGGGTTGCCGCCCTGTGACAGCACTCTTTTTTAATACCCAACCACTAGCCACCATCCGATCAACGCCAGCACGAACCCGATCACAGATGCTGTAACCTTGTGCCAGTAAGGCTTGTCTTGCACTTCCGGCAGCTCTACGGAGACTGACCGGATATCCCAGCTATTTAATGTGTTGGGCTGCTGAGTAGTCTGGCAATGGTAAGTTCCTTTAACTTTCATAGCTTGTCCTCCCATCTACCGCCTAGGCGGTTTTTCTTCTTTCGAATCCTATATTTTTCATCGTTTCATCTAATTTTTTCTCCAAGATTTGAGAAAGTTCCTCTCGGTTTAAATCCTCTTGGTTTATCCAAGATCCATTGATTTTAATCATGCTTACTACTTCGATTCCTTTCATTTCACCACCCCTCTTTACTGTATGCCGGTTGATCGTCCTACGTATGTTGTCCTACGTTTTTAATTAACATCCGAATCTCTGACGATCACATGATATTTCTTTATCTGCCCATCGCACTGTGTGTATGAGATTTCTCTTGGATATCCGTTGTCGGCGTACCACTGCTTTACCATATCGATCACTTCTGGAGCATATTTTCTAACAGTCCCCTGCCACTTTCCTTTGGATTCCCATGTTTCCGTATACATGTCTTCTGACAAATCTAACCTACGAATAATCTCATTCACAGCTTTGTCTGCCGGCTTGCCTGAACTCTGAAAGTAAAGTCTTGCCTGCCTTGCGATATGTACCGTATCCACATACTGCTGATCCGCTTCAATCCTGATCGGCAGATTTACTCCTGCTTTCTCATAAAGCGATTTCGCGGTCAGGAGCTGGATTTTACTGTTGCACCCTGCTGCTTGGAGCATCGGCGTTAAAATCTTTACTGCATTGTTCACACTGGCAAGACGTTCGTTGTTTTGCTTCTTCTTTGGCATTTCATAAGAGCCCGTCTTTCTGAGTGCTGGAAGAACTTCGGATGTCACCCAGTGTTTGAATTCTTTTGCGGATTCCAACTTGCTACCGAAGATTAAAGCGTATAAGCCAGACTCGTTGATGATGTACATTTGCCTGTTTTGACCTGATGCACTGATTTGGTGCATCAGCTTGTCATCTTCTTCAACGTGGTTCCTGATTGCGTTATCCGCTCTTTCATATCCAAGTGCCGTTGCTACGTCTTTCCCCACAAACCACGGTTCATTGTCAATTGTCACTGTTCGGATTTTACCGAACTCTTCATTATTAAAAATTTTTAATTCGTTCATATTACCTCCTGTTATCTTGTTTTATCTCGTTTTATCTTGTTTTACCTTTCTCCCTCCTTTATAATGTAGTTATCAAAAACAAAGGAGAAAAAGTATGAGTTCTGATTTTGATGAAATTTGCTTGCTATTCCCAGAAAAATTTAAGTTGTTCTGTATGAGGTTTAAGAAAACAGTTACATCAGGTTTTCTTGGCAAATCCGAAAAACCTCTAATGGGATATAAACTAATATCAAGCAATTATTCTTTTGTTGACACAACTCCAGCTGATGAAGCGCCAGAAAGAACTTTTTCTCTTACCGAAAAATACTTCCGTTACTGCGCTTACCGTAGAAAGAAATTCTTTGACAGTAAGCTTTGGCCGCTTATAATTTCCATCGTTGCGTCAGTTATTACCTCGTTAATAACAACACGATTATTATGATTATCAGAATTCCTATGACGCATCTGTATATGGTGCGTCTTCGATAAATCATTTCAAAAAATTCTTTTTCGTCATCGGAAATTTCAAACAACTCCGAAAATTTATTCCAGTTGATTTTTACCACACCTCTTTCTTGTGAATCTTTATTGTCATTTGTTTCCATATCTCCTATAATTTGCTTACAGGCATCTGCCAATGCCGAGTATTTAAGAAAGGAGATCGACTATGGTACTTAAATCTTTTGACGAATTTAAAAAATCGTTAACACAAGAAGATATCGACTATATCAACGGCGTTAATGATGAGGATTATCCAACGCTTGAAACATCTCTTGGAGACCCTAATGCTTTTAACGAAATAGCCGGATTTATAGCTGGATTCAGTTTTAAAATGAACGTCCGTCTTCTTGAGTTGTATCACAAATGGCTTTCCGAACAGCTTGAGAAATAATCTTTCCATTAAGCACAATATCGGAACTGAGCTCCTTGCTTTTTTTAATAGCTTGGAGTTCTTTTTCATTAGGACATCCACAATATTGACAATATTTGTTTGAACTGTGTATTAAATTTTTGCACCGAGCGCAGCGAATAAAATTTTCGTGTTTTAATAAGTATTCGTTGTGCTCTTCTTGCGTCATTGTTGTGCCGTCATTTCCTTCATGGCCAATGTTACTCATCCTCTTTACCTCCTACTCTGCCCTCTACCATTCCGATAAGTCAGCAGTCATCACCATATCAAACAGTTCATTAAACGTGTCACTGTAATACAACGGCTGCACTTCCTTCTGATTATGTGGACTGACTGCATTCTCGCCGTATTTCAAACCTTTCTCCGTCAGTGATTTGAACTTCTTCACCATTCCCTTACTTGACTTGCGTTCCTTTTCTTCCAAAATTCCAGCTGATAAAAGTTTCTTATTGAACTGCACTGCACTGATTCCGAGATTGTTTTCTTTCAACAGTGCTGTGAGTGACTTCATTTCCCTATTGCCGTTAAACTCGTAATTAGGCAAGAACCCTGTTGGAATATGGTAAGAATCGTAGAAGCCTTTCAGCATTAGTAATTTGCTTGCATCGTTCATTCTCAGCATACTTGCTACCACCTCCAGTGATTCCACCTGCTCTTTTAACGGAATGCCTACGTACTGTGTTCCTTTTTCGATGAAATCTTTCATCTTCTCGAATGCTTCAATATATGTAGCTGTGAAAATGACACCTTTCTTTCCGGTCATTTTGTTGGCGATCATGTCGCACCCTTTCTTTGTGCAGAGGTAACATGGTCTTACTTCTCCCTTTGAATCTGTGTAAGTTGATTCGATGAAGAAATCAACCAATCCAAAATTGGATTCGTTCAAATGTTTGCAATACTCTCTTATATCTCTTAATAGTTTTGCATGGTCTTTTCCTACCATCATTGCCACTTCTCTACTGTCGGTGAGTAACTGACCGTTTTGTTCAAATACTGTTAAATTGTTCATTAGTCCTCCTATATATTGTGATTTTCTTGATTTTTATACAAAAAGTGGTATAATATCAAGGTTGCACTATTCACTAAATATTGTGCAAAAACATATGTTTCGTACTTTATATTGTGTTTTTCGTGATTTTTATTTGACTTTCCATATATTGTGTTGTACCATCTTACTAGGGGTATCTCATTTTTAATAAGAAAGGTGGTGAATATATGGCAAAAGGCAAATCATGCAAGCCATCTGCTAAAGTCAGCAAAGCTGGAAAAACTCTTTCCACAAGCAAATCAGCTTCCGCAAAATCTAAAGCAGGAACAATCCTTGCAAACCATAAAAGTACAAGCCATTAGTCTTTTGTCCTGAGTTTATACTCAGGACTTTTAAATTGTCCTGAATAGCATTTTTGCCATTTCAGTCATTGCTGCAAGCTCTTCTGGTGTTGGATTGTCCTTGTTCGCAGTGCGAATAACGAACTTCGATAAATCTTCTACCATTTCTTCATACAAACTTTTTTTAATTTTCTTAGACATCTTTTTCTCCTTCACAATTTCTTTGGTTTGATAAACTTGTCTGTATTCACTTCAAGGGCTCCGCAGATCAGCTCATATTCTTCAAAAGTAAACCGTCTCTTGCCATTCAGCGAACTACAGATCTTATGTTTCGGTATCCCTGTTTTTTGTGATAAAAAAATCTGTTTGATACCTCTTTCTGTCAGGTAATCATTGATTGCTCTTCCGAGCCATTCATCTGCCATAAATTCCTCCTACTCCAAAAAATACTCAACTGATACACCGAAGTAATCGGCTACGCAACAGATTCTAGGTAAGCCAGATCCTTCACGGTTTCCAGTCTCTTCTTACAATCCTGATAAATCTCCTTGTAATGTTTTCCAGTCAGTATTCCAGTGTCGATCACATGGAGAATGATGTTTTCCATCAACGAAAGATTGTTCAGCTGCATAACTGTTGCTTCATCACGTTTTCCAATTCCAGCCATCTTATTTGCCAGTTTTGAATAGGTCATGTAAAGCATCTCTGCGTGTGTGCTTCCCTGCCCTTTTGCGTATTCCACTAATTTCTGAATGGTGTCCGTCTCTGCTCTTCTGGTCAGTTTTCCGGCTTTTCTTGTTTCTACCCATGTCTGCGTCTGACGTTCAAGTATGAACCTTCGCATCTTATAAAATTCTGAAACAAGATTTGCTTTGAATTCCACAACTTTCTCTGTGTTCTTTAAAAGAGTGATAAGAAATGTTGCTTGCTCTTCATTTAATAGATAGTACTCTTCTGGTCTACCTCCCGTACTTTCTGCCTGATATGGGGTCGAAAGTTTCCCGAAACGCTCTATGACATTCTGATTCTTCCTAATGGATTCTTTTAATTTTCGATGAGCCACACCAGTTCCTCTGGAAATTACGAGACTATCTGTAAAAATATCATTACCTTTTAATAAGACAATTTTTTCCATTATTTCTCCTCCGCATTATCCAACCATATGGGAATGGGAACATTTGTTGCTTTCTCTATCTTTTCAAGAGTATACAATGTTGGTTTCGATGCATTATTCTTCCATCTACCAACAGTTCCGTTTCCTATACCACATCTCTTTTCGAATTCGTTAATAGAAATGTTGTTTTCGCAACAAAACTTTTTAATTTTTTCAAAAATCAACAGCGCACCTCCTTAATTTTAAATATTTAGAGAAAAATCTATTGACTTATATTAGAGAATAATCTAAAATATGAATTGTTCAGAAACATATTTTGAGAATATCCATGTTTTGTTTTAGGTTTTCCTCTAAATCTAATTCGATTATATAGAGTATTCTCTAATTTGTCAACCTTTATTTTAGGTTTTTATCTATTTTTTAAGGAGGTACTCTATGAATACCGTAGAATTTGTAAAAAAGATATGCAAAGAAAGAAAAATTCCAATTTCTAGGCTTGAAAGAGATTTGGGTTTTTCAAACGGATATATAGGGCAATTAAAGAAAGGCACTTTCCCAGATGACCGATTAGTTGCTATATCAAAATACTTAGAAATACCGGTAGATGTTTTAATTAAAGGCGGATTTACCTCTAACATCTCTGGTCATTCTGAATTGACTAAGGTTTACTTTAGCCTTGCTAAAGAAGCTCAAGATAATGGAATAGATCCAGATGACATTCGTTTAGCCTTAGATACAATAATGAAACTCAGAGGGGGAAAATAACGATACATGGGAATTTATTACAGTAAATCGAATCTTTATAGAGAAATCGCTAACTTTAAAACATTCTTAGGTCTTGAAAAAAATGAATATGGCATCGATTTAATTGATTTATGCATAAAATCTGGCACAATAATCAAATTTCTCCCTTTTAAAACGCAAGGGCTTCGTGGCATGTGTATCATTGGCGATGAAGAACAGGAAGATGTCATTTTACTCAATGAAAACAGGAATAAATATGAACAGAATTTTGATTGTGGACATGAAACTATTCATCTTGCACTTCATAGAAACGAAGGATTCGAAACATTTAATTGTTTTGAAAAGGTAAAAGACACGCAAAATCATTTTTTGGAATGGCAAGCGAATGAGGGTGCTGCTGAGTTATTTATACCATATAAAATTTTCCTTCCTATCGTCAAAGAAAAAATCGGCTTCTCTACCGATCACTCTGTAATAGAAAGTGCGAAAACGGAAATGGCTCAAATATTTCATGTGCCAGACGCTGTAATAAAATATAGATTGGAGAATTTGAAATATGAAATTTTTCAATACTTAAATGGTGTGAAACTGGATGATATAGAGATCCTGTCGCTTCACCAACAAAAACAACGCGGAATAAAAGTAGACTCTTTGAATACTGTATCGGACATTGACTTTACTAAAAGACTGTACACATGGCATAATAAGCTATCGTATAAGTAATACAGTTCAAAATAGAAAGGAGGAATAGCATGGAAATACGATTTGGATTTGATGAAAGGACTGGAAAAATAGAGTGTGGAATCCCAGGAAAAGAACTTTGTTTAACTGATTATGAGGAAAATTTTTTCCACACTCTTTTAGAGGTATTAAGCAAAAGTGTTGACATAAGCAGAATAAGACTCGAAAAAAACAGTGATTCATACACATCTATTTGCTATGGAACTGGAATCGCTGTTGACTTTATACGTTTCAAACTTACCGATAGAACAAAGTGGATGTCTTTATCCATTGCGGAAATAGACTATGATTCAAATAAAGATAATCCATTTTTTGCAGCGCAGAAAAATAAAAATCAAAGGCATTGGAAAGCAAAGTTAACAAATATTGATGACTTTCTTCCATATATCGATTTAATAATTCATTCAATTAACGAAATTGAGTCCTACGAAAACTGAATTGTCTATAAATATACGAAAGGAAAAGAATGAGTACGCAAAGAAATTTAGATGACGTTATAAAACATAAAAAAGAAGCCATAAGATCGCTAAACACTCTTCTTGAAAGCTATATATCTTCCAAAAATCCTGAATTATTGAAGAAAGCAGATTTAATATCTTATTGGATTAAATCTTTTTCTATGTATGTAGATTCAGAAGAAACTTTTACCCCAACAAAACTTCTAAGATATTCTCGAGGTAGCGTTTTGCGCGTTAATTTTGGCTTTAATATAGGTAAAGAGTTTGGTGGGTTACATTATGCAGTTGTCATCGATAACGATAATAAACGAAACGCTCATGCTATTACTGTTGTTCCACTTTCATCTTCTGATGGAAAATCTGTTCATGAGCGAAATGTGGATTTAGGAAAAGAATTATATGAAAAAATTAGAGATAATCAAAAAAAGCTCTATAGCAAAGCATTAGAAGAATCTAAAGAACTTTATAGCACGCTTAACTTATTAAGCGAAAATTTATCATTATTACAATCAATACAGTTAAGTAATGCAGAAGTAGATTTTGATATAATGGAAAAAATTGATGAAACTTTATCTCAGAAAAAGCAATACGAAGAAAAAAAGGCTTCATATGAACACAAGAAGTATATATGTGAACGAAATGAAAAAGAAATTGCAAAGTTAAAAACTGGTAGTATGGCTATTGTCAATCAAATAACAACTATCAGCAAGCAGCGCATTTATACACCTAAACGTTCAGAAGATTTTTTAGACGGCATATCCTTATCCGCACCTGCTATGGAAAAAATAAACGAAAAAATTAAATCTTTATATCTTTTTGATAAATAGATGAATTTTTTATTGACACGAGTAGTATACTTACTATATAATAACTTAGCAAGGGAAACCTTGAATCACGCCTATAGGGCATTATTATAAGATCTAAGTTATTATGTGAAGACCTCGTAGCAATACGGGGTCTTTTACGTTATTAGCAATTTTTATTTATTATAACAAACTGCAACAAAAAACCGCCCCTGCGCCAACAGAGACGGTCTACATATCCGAAGATATGCGATTAAAATCCAAGAATATTGTATCATCTTCGGAAACAGCTTGCAATCCAGAACATTTGTTCATGTGCTGGCTGTTATTTTTGTACCTATTTTTACATAAATTAAATGAGGAGATGATCTAAAATGAGCGCAAGATATGCCTATGGTTACGTCCGTGTATCCACTGATAAGCAAGAAGAACTTTCTCCGGATTCGCAAGAGAAACTATTACGGGAATATGCTGCCAAAAACAATATTATCATTTTGAAGGTTTTCTTTGAGATCGGAATATCCGGTAGAAAAGCTGACAAGCGTCCAGAATTCCAGAAAATGATCGGGCTTGCAAAATCATCCGATCATCCGGTTGATGTGATTCTGGTTTGGAAATTCAGCAGATTCGCAAGAAATCAAGAAGAATCTATCGTATACAAATCCCTGCTGCGGAAGCAAAGCAACGTTGATGTTGTGAGTGTGTCAGAACCTTTGATAGATGGTCCATTCGGCTCTTTAATCGAGAGAATCATTGAATGGATGGATGAATACTACTCTATCCGGCTTTCTGGCGAAGTCCTAAGAGGGATGAAAGAAAAGGCTACAAAAAAAGGATACCAGATGTCCCCACCTTTTGGGTATCGTGCTGTTGGAAACGGAGATCCTTATAAAATTGATCCGGATGAAATGAAGGTCGTGGATTTTATCTGTGATGAATTTGATTACCACAACTCAGATACCACAAAGATAACAAGAAAGCTAAACGATATGGGAGTCCGCACAAGACGAGGGAACCCTTTCGAATCCCGTAGCGTAGAAAGAATCTTGAAAAATCCATTCTATTATGGTCTTGTCGCGTGGAATGGAATAACATTCATGGGAACGCATGAAGTCCATTACTCAAAAGAACGCTTCGAAGCCCGCATGAAAAAGATACAGACTACATACAAGCCACTGAAACGCCGTGATGTATCCTCATGTAAACATTGGTTATCAGGGATTTTAAAATGTGGATACTGCGGGGCCTCTCTCGCCTACAATGGTGCAAACAGGCACTCACCTGGTTTCCAGTGCTATAAGTACAGCAAAGGAGTACATACCGAATCCTGTTCGATATCGGAGAAAAAAGTGATCGCTGCACTGGAAGAGTATTTTGAAAAACTTCTTTCCGGTATGGATTTTGAATACTCCTACCACTCTGCTGAGACCGGTGAGAAGATATCAGAACGTGAATCGCTCCTGTCTGAGCTTGATAAGATTTCAAACAGAGAGAAACGGATCCGTCTCGCTTATGAGAATGAAGTAGATACTTTGGAAGAATATAAACGGAACAAAGAGCGTCTGCAAAAAGACAGGGAAGATATTTTGATGCAACTGGAAAATCTCGACAAGAATAATGGAGATACGAAAACAAAATCTGATGTGCTCAAGAACGTGCAAACTGTATACGATGTGATTAAAAATGATGCGATAGACTATGATACGAAAGGCATTTTTATGAGAAGTTTGGTAGAGGATATCGTTTATGACAAGAAAAACGGCAAACTGATCTTCCACCTTTATATCTCGTGAGCCCTCTGTTTATAAGGGTTTACGGATATGTTATAGGTTACTGCAATCCGGGCCGCCAAATTGTGAAATGATCACTTTGGCAATCTGTGGGTTCGTTTGTGTAATCTTTACCGGATATTGCAATCGTTTTTCATAATTCCACATAATCAGCATCCTCCTTCCTGCCATGGCCACGGCTCATTGATCCATTTCCAGTATTCACTGCAGGATGCTGTGGCTGTATCGATCGTCAAAGGTCCGAAATTCATGGCATATTCTTTCATTGCCTGATTGCGCATCCGGCTGTATTTTTCGAAATAAGCCAGTGCATCCGGATCCTGCGGGTGGGTATCCAGATATAATTTCACTTCATCCACCGCGAAACTGACAGCGTTGATATGATTTAACAATTCTGTTCTACATGGACGGTCTGTCATTGATTACATCCCCCTTTTCCATAAAATGGTTTGTTTAAAACAGGGAAGATCGTTCCACATTCTAATCCCTTATGAACATCATAAGTGTCTTCCCATGTCTGCCAGGGAACATATGCCATCGCGAGAGTCATATGTTCCAGCGGATCACGGGGAATGCGGCAGGAACAAGGTGGCGAGACTGCTTCACCACAGGAGGAAGAAGGATTCTGTCGACGCTGCACCGGCATATTGCGATAAGGCTGCTGTTGACAGGTAAACCGTTCGTTTCTGGAATAAGACCGATTATTTTGCATAGTGTGTTCTTTCCTTTCATATAATTACAGTACATAATATGGAAAATCTGCAAAAAGGTGAATTTTGATGACAAATACAACTCTTTCCTGTACAATGGTTCTGATAAATGAAATACGACCAAAAAGGAGTTATGTCATGAGTATTTTAAATGTAGAGCATCTCACACATGGATTTGGAGATCGCGCTATTTTTGCAGATGTATCCTTTCGCCTTCTCAAGGGAGAACATATTGGACTGGTGGGCGCAAACGGAGAAGGAAAATCCACTTTTTTAAATATTGTTACCGGAAAACTGATGCCGGATGAAGGTAAGATTGAATGGGCAAAAAATGTCCGTGTCGGATACCTTGATCAGCACACGGTCTTAGAAAAAGGAATGACGATTCGAGATGTATTAAAGTCCGCATTCTCATATTTATTTGAACTGGAAGAACGCATGAATGCAATCTGCGATTCCCTGGGAGAGGCCTCTCCGGAAGAAATGGATACGATGATGGAGGAGTTGGGAACCATTCAGGACACCCTGACTCTGCACGATTTTTATATTATCGATGCCAAAGTTGAAGAAGTTGCAAAAGCACTTGGACTTCTGGATATCGGTCTCGAAAGAGACGTAACCGATTTAAGCGGCGGACAGCGCACCAAAGTCCTTCTGGCAAAATTACTGCTTGAAAAGCCCGATATTTTGCTTTTGGATGAGCCGACCAACTACCTGGACGAAGAACATATCGCATGGCTGAAACGGTATCTCATCGACTATGAAAATGCATTTATTTTAATTTCCCATGATATCCCGTTCTTAAACGATGTGATCAATATTATCTACCATATGGAAAATCAGGAGCTGAACCGCTATGTAGGAGATTATCATCATTTTGAAGAGGTATATGCCGTTAAAAAAGCACAGTTAGAGGCAGCCTACAGAAGGCAGCAACAGGAAATCAGCGAATTAAAAGACTTTGTAGCAAGAAATAAAGCGCGTGTTTCTACGAGAAATATGGCAATGTCCAGACAAAAGAAACTGGACAAGATGGACGTGATCGAGCTTGCAGCAGAACGTCCGAAACCGGAATTCAAATTCCGATACGGAAGAACTCCGGGAAGATATATTTTTGAGACAAAAGATCTTGTGATCGGATACGATGAACCATTGTCAAAACCACTGTCTCTTTCTATGGAAAGAGGGCAGAAAATTGCTCTGGTCGGCGCCAACGGAATCGGAAAGACGACATTGTTGAAAAGTATTCTCGGGCTGATTCCTGCGATTTCCGGCACCTGTGAACTGGGAGAAAATTTGCAGATCGGATATTTTGAACAGGAAGTCAAAGGAGATAATCGAACAACCTGTATTGAAGAAATCTGGCAGGAATTCCCTTCATTCACACAATATGAAGTACGTTCTGCTCTGGCAAAATGCGGACTTACAACAAAACACATTGAAAGCCAGGTTCGCGTCTTAAGCGGAGGAGAGCAGGCAAAAGTAAGACTCTGTAAACTGGTGAATCGCGATACCAATATCCTGCTTTTGGATGAGCCGACAAACCATCTGGATGTGGATGCAAAAGATTCCTTGAAAAAAGCACTGCTTGATTATCGTGGAAGTGTGCTTTTAATCTGCCATGAACCGGAATTTTACCAGGATGTCGTACACGCAGTATGGGATTGCAGCAAGTGGACAACAAAACAGATTTAAAAAGAAAAGGACTTGATCTTCATTGAATTTCAAGTCCTTTTCCAGATTTATCTAATCAAATCCGCAAATTCTTTCTCAAACTCCTTCCACTCTGCATCTGAAAGGTGATGCACAAAGTCTTCCTCTTTCCACTCCTCTCCAACACCAAAATAGGCATGATCGGAGCACTGATATCCTACTTTTCTTGCCATTGCAACTGCGAACAACCGATAGGCATCGCCCTGTGCTGTAATCACATTACCATCTTCCACAACTGGTTGATACCGTATATTCTCCATATCGATAAATGGCAGTCTTTCGTTCATTTCCAGATACATGGAATTGGTGAATTTCTTATCTTTCAGAAGTCCTGCTTTTGCCAAATAAATCGGTCCTGCACAGATTGCTCCGATTGGAAAAGTTTCATTTCCTTCCAAGCCCCTCAAAAATTCCATTAACTTTTCATCCCGAATTGATTGCCTGATATCACTGCATCCCGGTAAAATCAGACAATCATATTCTTCCACACAGAACTCTTCATACGTAATATCTGGAAGGATCGCAAATCCTTCTTCGGACCTGACCGGATTTTTATCCCCGGAAACCACAACTGTCCTGGTGTCAAATCCCCAGCGGAACAGTGAACTCAAATTTCCAATTTCCTGAAAACTAAATTCCGGATATACAACAAGTGCTATTTTCTGATTCATCTTTTTCTCCTTTCAAATCTCTCAATTCTTTTACCTTTGCGCTTGATTATACTGAAAAAACTCCGTTTTTCAAGATTTTTCAGAAAATAATATCTGCAGTAATTCCTGATGCGGATTTTCTGAATCCGCCTGAAACACATCCACACAATTCAATGCCGCTCCCCCGTCAAAAAAGGCCGGAAATAAAAATCCACATTCCGGTTTTCCCGGTTCATAATCTCCTGTAACCGGAGAGATCACGCAGATCAGATACTCAAACATCTGCTCAGATTCTCCCAGTCGTTCCTTATCCTTCGCCTTTGCAGGAATATCATACCGATCATGAAACAAATACACAGCATACTCCTGTTCTGTCTGATACACTTCTGTCACTTTCTCGTAAAACACATCCAACAGTGCATCGTTTTTTAACCCACAGTCCCAGATTCCCATTAGCAGCTGACGCATACCTCCCTGTTCAGATTCTGGAAATACATAGCGTTTCAGATTCTGATTGGTCTGTGCAAATGGAACCGTTTTCGCAAGCTCCAGATTTTTTTCACGTTCTGCAGGAGATAGTTTCAGAAAATTCACGTTAAATGTTCCGTCAATAAAACCTTCTGCGTCTGCATAGCATCCTGCGATTCTGGTCATGGACGTTCTTTTTACCGTCATGCGTCTTGTCAGGGCAAGTATCTCTTCACGATTGATGTTCATTCTTTTTTCCACCTTCCTATCGTCCCATTCCGGCAACAATCTTCTCCACTACCTCCAGACACAGATCTGCTGCCGCATCCATTGTCTCCTGAAATTCTTCAAAACCGCCTTCAATTCCGTCACTCACACATTTTACCAACATGCATGGAACCTGATTTCGATTACAGGTAAGCACGATTCCCGCAGCCTCCATTTCACAGATATCCGCACCAAACATTTCATGCACTCTTATTTTCTGCTCGGGCTCTGCAATAAATTTGTCTCCCGAAGCACAGACTACAGGCACTAATTCCGGATGAATCTTTCTGGCTGTATCACTTAACACTTTCGTCGTTGGAAGAAAGATATCGGGATACTGCGAATATCGTCCCACTTCTGTGTGGTCTGCCGCACTTGTGTCAAAATCATAGTGAACAACTTTCTCCACAATACAGACTTTTGTTTTGGACATCTCTTCCGTAAGACCACCCACTACACCAAAATTAATCACGATATCTACGTGATATTCACTGATCAGAAACTGCGTTCCGGATGCTGCCGCAATTTCTCCCGGTCCACAATTCACAATGACCATCCGATATTGGTCCGTCTCATATTCCAGCACCTGGTACCCTGCTGTTTCTTTTCTCTTAACCAGTTTTGCTCCATAACGCTTCAGTACTGACTGTATCTCAACAGCAACGATCATGCCGATTGTTTTCATAGACTCTCTCCCTCATAAATGACTTCTGTAATTCCATTATAACTTCTGCACATTCACGCAGATCTCCAGTACATTCTCTCTGTAATCCGCTGTGATGGTTCCGCCCATTTTCTCCATCAGTGCCTTTGCAATAGACAATCCAAGGCCTGTTGATTTTCTGGCCGTATTCACGGTATAAAAACGATCAAATAATCGTTCTGCCTGTACTTCTGACAAACCTGATGCATGGTTGGAAATCCGAATCTCACCGTCTTCCGACAATACAATTTTCAAATCGCCGTCACTGTACTTCACCGCATTACTGAGAATATTGCCAAGAACACGGGACAGAGCATTTTCATTTACTCTCCCCGTGATCTGTTGATCCGAAATCGAAATCTCCGGAACAATATGATTCTGCTTTAAAACGGAGTAATACGCGGATATGCTGCTTTCCAAAATCCCGTTTAACGTTAAGACTTGAAGCGTCATCTCTTCCGCTTCTGATATCACAATTGTATAACGAAATAATTCTTCCGTCAATTGTTTGAGTGCCTGTGCCCTGTTTTCAATCGCATCCAGATAACGCTTTATATGCTCCGGACACTCTTCTTTTTTGAGTAAGTTCAAATAACCATAAATCGCAGTCAATGGCGTCCGCAGATCATGAGAGATATTGGTAACCGCTTCTTTTAGTTCCAGGTTTCCCTGTTCATAGCAGCGTCTTTTCTCATAAAATGTTTCCAACTGCAGATTGATTGTAGAAGCCAGCGCACACATCTCCCTGTCACGGCTGGAAATCTGGATTATGGTGTTTGTATTGGTCTTCAATAATTTCTGAAAATCTTTCCTGATTTCTTTTGCTGATTTTCGCAACAGATACACCTTGATCTGCAGCACAATATTATACAAAACCAGAATTCCTGCTCCACACCATACTCCAACTTCCATTTCCACTCACTTCTCCTATTTGATATCCTTCCGATTAAATAGATACAATCCTGCCAGGCTCGTTCCGAAAATGATCAAAATCGAATATCCCATCATTCTTCCGAGATTCAGAACTCCCTGATTAAAAATCTGTACGGCCTGCCCTGCCGGCAGAAAATCCAGGATATTTTGATAAACCGTACGGCTTATTCCCGTCAGATAAGCAGGATTTTTTACTGTTTCCATAACGGTTTCTCTATTTACGATTACCGCCTGTGTGATCATCTCCGGCTGAGACAATTTCGAAAAAACAATCCCCGCAAACACCATCATAAAAACCGCCGCCAGAATGCAGACTACCGCAGAGGTTGTCTTACTGGAGCTTAGCATGGAGATCATATGAAAGATCGAAACATAAGAAAGCACCAGCAAAATTCCTGCCACACAATTCTGCAGCATTGTCAAAGCCGGCATCTCTATCACGCCGAACATGGGAATACCTGCCGCAAACCCTGCCGTATAAGCCAACAACACGCTGCACGTCCCAACCAGAAAGCTGATCCACAGATTCGATCCATATACTGCATTTCTTGAAGAACCGCTGATCAGTTTATTTCTCAATGTTCCATCGTGATATTCTGTTCCAACATATAAACTGACAAATACCGAAAGCAAAACTCCCATCACCAGCAAAAAATGAAATAGAAACGGATCCAGTAGATAATTTGTCCCACTTTCTTTCATCTGCATATATTGCGAAAGCATCAGGCAGACACTATAGATGGGAGGAATGATAACACAGGCATATGCGCCCTTATTTTTGCGAAGCCGATAGAGTCCCGCACGAAATAATTTATTCATGCTTGCCACCTCCCACTAAGTTGAGATAATAGCTTTCCAGACTTTCCTCGTATTCCTGCACGGAAAACATCCTGCAATTCTGTTCTGCCAACTCCAACGCAACATCGGAAACTACCAGTTCCCCATAAACATTTGCCTGCGTATCTGACAAGATCTCATATTCAAGACCTCTTTTATCCAGAATATGAGCGAGTACAGCAGTATCCGTCACCTGCAGTTTCACACATTTCCTACAGGTATTTTCCAGCTCTTCTGCCGTAATCTCTTTCACTATAGTTCCCTTGTCAATAAATCCATAATGAGTAGCAAGTCTTGACAATTCATCCAAAATATGACTTGAAATCAGCACCGTGATCTGTCTTTCCCTGTTCAGCTTTAATATCAGTTCTCTCATCTCTACGATCCCCTGTGGATCCAGACCATTGGTTGGCTCATCCAACACAAGCAGATCTGGTTTTCCTGCCAGCGCAATCGCAATTCCCAGTCTCTGACGCATCCCGAGAGAAAAATCTTTTGCCTTTTTCTTCCCTGCATCTTCCAGCCCCACCAGTTTCAAAATCTGAGGGATTCCTTCAAAAGACGGCAAACCCAAAACATAATACTGCTCTTTCATGTTTTCTTCCGCCGTCATATCCAGATAAATCGACGGTGTCTCCACAACTGCGCCGATTCTTCTCTGCGCTTCCAAAATTTTCTTGTCCGTATTTTCGCTTCCATATAACCTGTAACTTCCGGATGTCGGTCTTTGCAGTCCGCAGATCAGACGGATCAATGTGGTTTTTCCCGCCCCGTTCTTTCCTACAAATCCATAAATTGCACCTCTCGGAACATGCATAGAACACTGGTTCAGTGCCTTAAAGTGCCCATAGTTTTTGCATAAATGATCGGTAGTTAATACATACTCCATAACAATTTGGCCTCCTTACCTTTTCTTTCCAACATATTCTATCTGTAAAGTGTTAAGAAAGCTGTTAAGAAAAGTGCAAAGAAACTGTAAATATTTCTCACTCTGCCATCTTAAAACCAATTCCCCATACTGCTTCTATATAATCTTTCCCCGAGATTTCCCTCAGCTTCTTTCTCAAATTACTGATGTGAACCCGCAGTGAACTTTCCATACAATCCGGTGTTTCTTCGCTGACACGGTCAAGCAGCACAGTCTTTGTGATCACCTGTTTTGGATGCTCCAGCAAAATTTTCAAGATGGCAAATTCTGTCTTTGTCAGTTTTACCTCATGTTCCCCAACCCATGCTTCATGCGTAACCATATTCACTGTAATTTCTCTATACATCAGTTTTTCCGAAGAATCCCGTCTTGTACTTTTCCTGAGCTGCACAACAATCCTTGCCAGCAATTCTTCAATTTCAAACGGTTTTGTAATGTAATCCTCCGCGCCATTCAGCAAAAGAGCAACCTTATCTTTCACTTCAACCTTTGCGCTCATCACAATCACCGGAATTTTTTCAATCTGCGGCAGCACTTCCTCTCCTGTAAGCCCCGGCAGCATCAAATCCAATAAAATCAGATCCGGCTTTTCGTTTGCCAGAAACAGTAATGCCTCTGTCCCGGAATAGGCATGGGAAACCTGATATCCCTCCTGTATCAGAACCTCTTCCAGCATTTCATTGATATGAATATCGTCATCTATGATTAAAATATGGCTCATAGAAAGCTCCTTCCTGATTTCAATTTTCTTATTCGGAATTTATAAAATTTTTGCCATATAATACTCGTCCACAACTTCTCCTTTTACCAACATTGATTTTGCTCTTATTCCTTCTACTTTAAAATCACTTTTTTCATATAATTTTCTTGCTGCTTCATTATGACATTCCACAGTAAGCTCCAGCCGAATGACAGAATTTTCCTTCGCCCATTTTTCCAGATTTTCAAAAAAAGTCGTGCCGATCCCTTTCCCCTGATACTCTTTCAATACACCCACAACAATATATGCAGTATGAAAATTTCGATGAAACTCTCCCCTCTCTGCCCGGAGATACCCCACTATTTTATTGTCTGCCTTTGCAATTTGTAAAAAGTCATTTCCATGTATCACGTTATGATAGATATCCGTTTCTAATTCTTGAATATCCATATGCTGCTTTCTTTCATTTGGTTCATACATCATAAAATTCGTTTCTGCATCAAGAGCATTTAACAAACTCCAGAAATGTTCCATTTCTTCGATTTCTATCTTTTTATAAATCACCTATATCCCCCTTATCACTTTAGAACCGTTTTCGGCTCCTTTGTAGCTTCCGGATTTAAATCATATCTTCAAAATTGTTTTCTATTTCATAAATTCCTTTATATGGACATTCAATATAATATTTCCCGTTCTCTTCATAATAAAACATGGTTGTCATTCCACCATTATTTTCAATATTTATCGTTCCATATTCTTCTGCTGACGGATAATCTTGAATCGATTGTTTCTCCGTTCGTTTTCCGGTCGCAATCTCTGATAATATCTTCTGGATGCTTTCTGAATCATCATATATTTTTTGAGTACTGTTCGTGAAATCAATACAAATAGAGTCAACATTCTCCGCTTTCGGAAGAATCGGTGAGCGATTATCCTCGGCACATCCAAAACACAGACATAAACAAATTCCCAATACAACAAATAACTTCTTCATTCTACTTCTCCATATGTAAATTAAGCCCCTTGCCTTTTTCAGACAAGAGACCTAAAAACTTCTTCACAATCTATCATTTCCTCGCTGCAATCAAATACCGATGAATCGTCCCTTCAATTTTCCCTTGATTCTCAATTATCTTTTGCATTTTCAGCAACTGCTCAAAGCATTTATCAACTGAAAAACCAGGAAACTCCCATTCAATAATATGTGCAAACCATACAAACGCACCAATATCATAAAATTTAATTGGTCGATACGCTTCCTCTGCAGCAAGAATATGAAAACCTGCATCGACAAACGCATTTCTCTGCTCTTCCAGATTTAAATGAGGAAACGAACTTTCCACTTCAGGCAGAACCATTTCCACTAAATCTCTATCGTTGTCGCCGCCAACCTGTTGTGTAACAAAGATTCCACCCTTTTTTAATAATCGATACAATTCCCTGGCATCAAAATTTCCATGCCTGTTTATAATCATATCAAATGTCTCATTATCATACGGAATCCTTGAAGGTGTATTACACTCTTTAAAATCAATTCCTAAAGGCAGCAACTTTTCCTGACACAATCGCACATTCGGCTCGAATCCTTCTGTCGCTGCTGTTCTGGCAAACGGATGATTCAGAGACAATAAAAATTCACCCCCGCCCGTATCATAATCCAACACTTTGGCCGTATCCGTTAAATGCTGTCTCACAATCTTCTCATAATCCCATGGCAAATCATTCTCTTCCTCATACCTCCCATGGATATGCGAAAAATCCCAACCTTTGATATATGCCGTCTTCTCTTCCTTTTTCCAAATTGATTTTAATTCTGCTCTATTCATTTTAACTGCTTCCTTTCAAATTTTCTATAAATAAAATGATTTGATCGGTGCAGCCCTGCCAGCATATGTTTTTACTTTTATTTTAACCTCGATACAATCTGCTGCCAATTTTAAAACTGCACCGAGTAATTAATTCGTTTCATACGCTCTAACCTCCATGTTTTTAATTTACAATAGCTCCTTTAGTTTGTCAAGAAACGCTTCTTCACCCCAGGTATTGATTTTGAAAAGCATTGCCTGACTGCCACCTGCAGCAATCGCAGAAAGTTGAATCGGTCCGCTTCCATTCTGAAAAAGAGTTACATTCAGGCTCACCCGATTATCTCCAACATAACTATATCGTTCGAAAACACGAACACTGCATCTGGCAGTTCCACTTTCAAAATCACTGAACTCTTCCAATGAGGCTGACATACTACTGTTCTGTATGCCATTTTCAATTTTACGAAGTAATTCATAAAAATCTCCACTTACTGTCTGTTCTAATTTTGCCATCTTCGTTCTCCTTCTCTTTTAAAGTCACAGTCTGCAAATAGCCGATAAAAACTTTATGCGCATCTTCCATCACCTCGGAATCCGAGAGCACATGATACAGTGGAAACAAATCCTCTGTTGTCAGTTTTTGGATTGTCAGTTTTTCTGTTTTCAAGAACACGACCGCCTCACCTCTCCATACATTTAACCGCACCTACATATCTTCCAGTTTCTTAGAAATCACAAAATGAAGAATCAATGCCGCTGCAACGACACAAAGGCAAAGTATCGTACACCACATCGGTACGCTCATATCCAGTTGAACCCGCAAAAGAAGTGTAATTGCCAAAAACACCGCACCTACAGTCTGTATAAAACTCAATATTTTCTTTTGAAATTCTTGTAATTTTCTTCTGTTCTTTATTTTTTCTGATTTCCAGATTCCATAATTAATCTGAATATCCTGCACCGCTTCATCCGATATCAGCTCATCCATACTCACCTTCAATTCAAGTGCCAGCTTTTTTGCTGTGATCAAATCCGGGCATCTTGAGCCGTTTTCCCATCTGCAGATTGTCTGTCTTGATACATACAATTTATCCGCAAGCTGCTGTTGAGTCAGATTTTTTTCTTCTCTTAATTTTTTGATGTTATTTCCAAATGCCATACTCTGTACCTCCCTTTGCTCGTATCATATAACGACAAAACTCAAAAAGAAAGCACCATCCTGTATTTTCTTTGTTTCCATTTTGGTAACATCATTCCATCACCATTTTTCATGGATATGAAATCTATGTTCCGACAGAATCTACTTTATTCTGATTCAAATATGCATCAGTAAACAGAAGTTGTATTTGTTAAAATACTAAATTTCAACAGTTTCTCCGCAAGATATATAATATATGTTATTCATATGATGAGACAAATAGTCAAATGCTGCCTTCCCTGTGCAATGACACGTATAAAACTTCGTGTCTTTATATTTCTGTAATTCCATCACAATATCATCTAACAGTCCCTTTGATACTGATTTCCTTGTAAACGGATTGAACAAATGAAAACCACCAATACAAAAACATGGTCGGTACTTCTCTGCTTTTTGCATGATATTAACAACGCCAGCATGTCCACATCCCATAATAAGTACTGCCTGTTTTTCTGAAATAATTAGTGTCTGCTGATTAAGCAGCTATCTGTAACTTCCAACTCTTACATCTGTTCCGGTCATGCCAGAATCGGAACAGATGCAAAAGAGCACAAAGTATTCGCCTCTGAATCCTGAAC
>OAWJ01000476.1_pt1 | contig 34405 bp, 37 predicted proteins | sample 1517021 | NCBI WGS metagenome assembly OAWJ01 (sample SAMEA2580121, study PRJEB22360) | human gut metagenome | biome: human gut; feature: human-associated habitat; material: faeces | place: Denmark | collected 2008/2010
AGATGGTGCAAAGATATTAACCCCCATCTTTCGTTCCTCCCCAGCCATATTTCTTTGTATCTGCCATTGCATTAACTCTCCCTTTTCCGTTAAATTATTTCTCATTTTGTTTTTTATAAATTTCGGATGCCTGCTCACTCATACTCATTGCCATATTATATGCTGCGGTATTTGTGTCACTAATTGCATTGTATAGCAGCTCAAGTTTACCTACGAATAAGGTCTCCGCTTCGCCCTTCCAATTCTTGTTAAAGCTTTCTGCCGATTGAAATAAACTATCTAGAATATATTGACTTATATTATTTCGGATTCCCAATATACCATTTATAGCAGATTCTATTTGAGCATACTCATAATCTGTTATTTTTTCCAACACAAATCACCTCTCCGCAACGTTTTTTTTGCTCTTTATATAATTTATATATTTATCAAGTTTTTGCTCTGATAATTTATCAAATACCATCGGCATACATGTATGATCGGTCATAGAATAAACTCCTGAAAATTCCAAAGAATCAACAAGTGCATATTCAACGTTCTCTGGCAGTTTCTCTATGCAATCCGCCACAACAATAAATGTAAATGCACACACACACAGATCATCACGCAGTGCTTCCACAATTCTATGATTTTTCAATAAAGCCATATCATCTACAAACACTATGTACCGCGGTTTCATATTTTCTACGCCGTCTCCACTCAAAGCCTTTCTTTCCTCGATTGCCTGTGCCAGCATGTTTAATACTTTTCCTCTTTTTTCAGGAGTGCCTGCTACAAGACTAATGCCCGTCTCCATCTGAGTTCTCGTAAACGACTCATATTTATTCCACCCCTTACTATGAACACTATCATACACAAATGCAACCTTAAGATCCTCTGGCACTTCATTTACCAAAATCTGCGTAGACAATGCCCTAACTATATCGTATGCCTTCCTCTTGTCACCGTGTCCTACTACGCCAAGTAATCCCACCTCGTCCAGACTTATCGCTTTAGGGATTTCATGTATTATTCCGTATTCCTCTTTGAGTTTTTTATAGGTTCTCTTTAATTTAATATTCTGTGGTGTATTTACCATATTGGGAAGTATGATATGCTCTGATATATCCAGATCACCTGTTCCTAGTCTATATGTAAGCATTACATCTCCCTGATTACGAATCTTTTTCTCTCCCCTCATAATTCTTCTTATCAGATTCTCTGCCGGCACAAACCGTTTGTTCATCCATTCTAAAGCGGCTTCTCTGTAAGAAATTATCTGCTTGCTAACATCCTCCAAATAGTTCTCTCTTATTTTTTTTATTTTCTTTCTTGAGGGTCTATTTCGTAAATAATCACGAATACTATCATATAAGGCCACAAGAGCAATCACTATTCCTACTGGTACAGCCCCCAGAAGCATAAGCGTATATCTTGTAACGGAAGGGCTTGTATGCGGTTCACCTGTCATCTCCATATATTTATAATACGCATACACGCCCAAAACCGCATAAAATGCTAATATTTTTATAGCTGTCCATATATCTTCTTTATTTTTATTAAGTTGGGGAATCGCATGCAATTTGAGATCACTCTCCATGCTTGGAAATCTTTCAATAATATTTTTATTTGTATCTTCTCTAATCATTTCTTACCTAATAAATTTAATTTCAACATCGCTATCTAATGCACACTTTGCTTTCATGTATAGATCTTTTAAATCTCTATTTGATATACTCCGTCCTCTTGCATCAATAACTATTGTCTGCTTTGTTCCTGTGGGCAAATTTGCTTTCATTTTCTGGCTTCTTGTCGTGACATCTTTGATAAGCATTGCCCTTCCACTTTCATTTTGAATATTATAACTTCTGACATCAATACAACTTCCATCCTTATACAATGTCGGACTTATACTTCCTTGAGCATTACGCGTTGATTTTTCTCCATTTAAAAAAGCCTGATTTTGACTGTAACCTTCATTTTTACTTGTAATTTTCCGGACAGTTTTCTCTTTTGTCGAAAGCTTTCCAACCTTGCGCTTTTCTCCTTCCATTGCCTTATTTTTTTCTATACTTTTTGTTCTTTTTACGTCAACAAATTTCTCGCCAATTCCAACAGCAGTATCTATCGCTAAATTATATGTAAAATTCTCTTTATATTGAATTGCGGCATCCTCCAACGAAACGTTTCTACAATGTGATTTCTCTTGGGCGCAATATATGGATGTCGACAAAGCCGAATTCCCCGCCATTACTGCGAAGTTAACGCCATTTACATAACCGGTTATTTTATATTGCTGTAAAAAAGCTGCAGTATTAGTCATCGTCTTTGCACTTTTCACTATAGCCAACGTCTCCCCAAAACCTTCCAGTAATCCAGTGGCTCCACCTTCCAAAGCACCCCACATATATGCATCAGCAAAGGCATCCGCAGGATTTTCTCCATTTTTGCATGCCATATAACATGAATACTCTGCATTCATCATAGATGTTGTTAGAGAACCCCACGCCATGTCTGCCGTTACTGTCTCTATCATAGTTGCTGCTGTTGTACTTGTCATTGCGCCAGTAGACATCGCTGCAGCAGTAACCTCTGGTGCTACAATAGCAATCACCAGCAATCCCACTATTATGCTCGTCCCAATGACTATCTTTCCTTCATTTGTCTTTGCCCACGGGGTAATTGCATATTGATTTCCAAGGTCTATACCCATTTGAGTATATGTATCATTACACATCTTATACTCTTTGTATATATCTTGCAAAGCTTTTGAAAACTTGTTCAACCGATCAGCTTCTTCCACAAACTCATCATAAGTTCTTATAAGTGCTGGCATGTCATATAACCCATCTGCCATTTTGCTGTATCGTATAACATCCATCTGCCTTTTATACATATCTATGTAATCCCCAAAGTTTTTACTGACGTTATTAAATTGTTCTACTTCTTCCTCCAGCTTCTCAAGATGTACATATAGTTCTATACCAGTGCCGTCCATCATTTACCCCTTAATATTACTTTTTAACCCAATATTTCTTTTAGTTAATTACGTCTCCCGACAAAGATTCTCCAATATCCACATTAATTGCTTCCACAGCATCATAGCTTTCTGTAATATTTACAATATCCATATAGTAATTAGACATATCGTCTACGATCTCATTCATACGATCTGATTTATCTGCCATATCTTCATAAATCTCTGTCCATCCATCACTTTCCCAATACCCATTTATTTTGTTGCATGTTTCTATAATACTTCCAAATCGCACAAGCATATCCGCAAAGTTCTTCGCATATAGTTTTTCAAATAGCAACATTTGCCTTAATGGCACCACTATTATTTCTGTATCGCTTTCCACATAACCATTCCTTCCTGAACTTTTCCCGATCAGAGTTCCTGAATCCTATCCAATACAGAAGCTTCACACTTCTCAAACAATTTACACATGTCATAAACGCCATCTATCTTATCCTTAATATCACTATATAAAGCCTTCATATTGGTCATAGCATTTCGAAATCCTTCATCATAAGTTTTTGCGGCCGGCCCGCTCCACTGTGACGCAAGCTCTTCATATCCACACTGGATAACAAGTCTTTCGCGCATACTCGCGTCAATATCATCCTTCAACGCCTTTATATCCGCATGTAACTGTTTTGTATTAATATTTATTTTTGTTGCCATACTCATCCTCTCAATTTATGTTATATACAGTATCTTACTTTTGGATATAGTTGTCAATATGTATTTAGATAATCTATTTTATATTGATCAGTATTTATTGTCATCGTTTTTTGCATATAAAAAGCCCCACACCCTACGCAATATCCTGAAAATATCTCATAGGGTGTGGGGCTTTTGTGTGACTGATGCTCAGGTCAACCGGCTTTTATACGTAGCTTGTTGTGTTGATCTTTACACCAGGGCCCATTGTTGAAGCAATTACAACACTCTTAAGGTACTGACCCTTAGCAGCGGCTGGCTTTGCCTTAACAATAGCATTTATTAAAGTCTGGAAATTCTCGTTTAACTGTTCCTCTGTGAAAGAAACTTTTCCCACTGGCACATGGATAATGTTGGCTTTGTCAAGTCTGTACTCTATCTTACCAGCTTTGATATCTGAGATAGCCTTAGCTACATCCATAGTAACTGTTCCAGCCTTAGGGTTTGGCATGAGACCCTTTGGTCCAAGTACACGACCAAGACGTCCTACAACGCCCATCATGTCAGGTGTTGCAACAACAACGTCGAAGTCTAACCATCCCTCGTTCTGGATCTTTGGCACGAGCTCGTCTCCACCAGCGTAATCAGCGCCTGCTGCAAGAGCCTCGTCAACCTTTGCACCCTTAGCAAATACGAGAACCTTAACAGTCTTACCTGTTCCGTGTGGAAGAACTACGGCACCACGAACCTGCTGATCAGCGTGACGTCCATCAACACCGAGTCTGAGGTGTGCCTCTACTGTCTCATCAAACTTAGCTGAAGCCATCTTCTTAACTAAAGCAACTGCCTCAGTTGCCTCGTAAGCAGCGGTCTTATCATAGAGCTTGCTTGCATCTACATATTTCTTACTTTTTATCATTATTATAAACCTCCTGTGGTCATATCGGGAGCGACCCTCCCACTAAATATCTGTATTACTCTTCAACTGTAACGCCCATTGAACGAGCTGTTCCAGCGATCATGCTCATAGCTGACTCAAGGCTTGCAGCGTTCAGATCCTTCATCTTAAGTTCAGCGATCTCCTGAACCTTAGCCTTAGAAATTGTTGCAACCTTAGTCTTCTTTGAGTTTGCAGAACCTGACTTGATGTTACATGCCTTCTTGATAAGAAGTGATGCAGGTGGAGTCTTTGTAATGAAGCTGAAGCTCTTATCCTGGTATACTGTGATAACAACAGGAATGATCATGTCACCTTCATTAGCTGTTCTTGCATTGAATTCCTTTGTGAAAGCAACGATATTTACACCGTGCTGACCAAGAGCTGGTCCAACAGGTGGTGCAGGAGTTGCCTTTCCTGCAGGTATCTGTAATTTGATGTATCCTTCTACTTTCTTTGCCATTTTAGCATTCCTCCAAAATACTGTGGTACAATCCACTTGATAATTACAACTTCTTGATATCAGCAAACGCAATATCAACAGTATTCACACGACCAAACATTTCTACTTCGATGGCTACGGTCTGTTTTGCAGTATTAATTGCCTTAATTGTTGCTACTGTGCCTTCCCAGGCACCTGAAGTAACCGTTATTGAGTCTCCCACTTCAACATCGATGACAACCTCCTCTGAGGTCTGATACAGATTGCTCAGCTCCTCATCAGTGAGTGGTACAGGCTTTCTTGGATCTGATCCGACAAATCCTGTAACTCCTCTGGTATTACGTACAACATACCATGTAACATCGTTCATGATCATGTTGATGAGAACGTAACCAGGAAGTATCTTTCTCTCGATCGACTTTGGCTTACCATTCTTAATCTCTGTGGCATCTTCAACCGGAACGACTACCTCTAAAATCTGGTCTTGTAAATTTCTGTTTTCTTTTGTTTTCTCAATATCAGCCTTTACTTTGTTTTCATATCCTGAGTAGGTATGAACAACATACCATCTTGCATTCTCTGCCTCTGACATATTCTTCACCATCCTTTACCCAACTATGAAATTCAAACCAATCTGGATCAACCAATCTACGATAGCTATGATACAGCCGAGTACGACTGAGGAAACAACTACCGCAAATGACTGTCTTGCAAGGGAGCTCTTGTCAAGCCATGTAATCTTCCTGAACTCTCCCTTTAATTCCTGAAACCAGCTTCTCTTGAGAGTATTTGACTTTTCTTCTTTACTAGATTTAGACATAACTCTATTCCTCCTTACTGGTTCAGACTATTTTGTCTCCTTGTGTACTGTATGAGCCTTGCAGAATCTACAGTACTTCTTTGTTTCCATTCTGTCTGGATGCGTTTTCTTATCCTTTGTCATATTGTAATTACGCTGTTTACAATCCTGACATGCCAATGTTATTTTAACGCGCATTTCCACTTACCTCCATTGTTATTTTAAGGCACAAAAAAAAGACCTCTTTCATCGCAAAGTCTACAATAACACAATCGACCTATGCAAGTCAAGAAGTCTTTTATATAATTTCTAGTATATTTGATCCTGTCCGTCTATCTTCCGTTTGTACTCATGTCTTTTATGACATCTATGAGATCCATGTCGGAATCTGTGAGCTTCACATTGGTACAAATGGTCTTGCCCTCTGTATCTGTGATCTTCACTTCTATTATATAGCCTTCCTTTATTCCTGTGGCAGCGGCTGCCCTGAGGAACATAGGGAACTTTGGATGATTCTGGACGAACCGCTCCCAGGCTCCTTTGATCTTAAACATCATTCCCGGATTAAATGCCATATTTATCAACCTCTCTGTAAATCTTACTTATATCAGTATTATTTCAAAAGACCTATCGCTCCGAACAATCCTATACTTCCAAGGTACATGATCACTCCTGCCATGATCACTCCCAGCATGACCATGATAACGCTTTTCTTCCAGTCAAGCTCAAGGAAGCTGGCTGCCAGTGTTCCTGTCCACGCCCCGGTTCCCGGAAGTGGTATTCCCACGAACAGCAGAAGTGCGATATACACTCCAGTGCCGGACTTTGCCATGAGCTTCTGTCCGCCGTGCTCTCCCTTCACAAGACACCATGTGAAGAATTTGCCTATGAATCTCTTGTCTTTTCCCCACTCAAGCACACGTCTTGCAAACCAGTATATAAATGGAACCGGTATCATATTGCCTATGACGCACACTATAAATGACGGTATACTCGGAAGTCCAAAGCCCACCGAATACGGTATGGCGCCTCGAAGCTCAAGTATTGGTACCATGGATATAAGAAATATAGTCAGATATTTTTTTAACATAACGATCCTCTCATTTAATTTTCAAGTCCGGCTCTAACATAGAACGGCTCTGTCACCTCTGTCACTTTCTTACCAAGCATGTTGTCTGCTCTGACCAGTGCCACCTCGATGCCAAATGAATGAGGCTTCATAAGAGGTATGAGTCCGGCAAATACAGGCTTCTCGTCTCCGTTTACCTCAAGAGCAACAAGATACTTATCCTCCTGTCCCTGCTCCTCCATCATCTGTATATACGCTCTGTCAACATTCTCTTTGTCTGCCAGATACTCTCTTGCAGCATCAAGCATCTGTATCGGCTGATACTTTGGTGTTCTGAGCTTGACTGTTGCGCCTGGCTTGATCTTGCTCTGTACAAGTCCTGTACGTGAGCGCTCTCTGTACTGACGGATAAACTCTCCTGATATAAAGCAGTTCTCAGTGAAAGGATTCATAGCTATTCCGCTTATGTTTCCATTTGAATTGAACACAAGATCCTCAAGCTGCTTATATGGAAGTATTATTCTCTGGAAGCCATCGTTAAACTGCGATGAAGCCATCGACTCATAATCTGTGAAGCACGGAAGTACCTTGTCTCCCTGCTCATTTGTCAGAAGTGAGAAGTTGATCTTCACTCCGTCCTGGAATGTAACCTTTCCATTCTCATCAGGCTTTGGCTCCTGGTCGAACTTTGCAGGAACTATAAATACTGCATGGACCACTGACTCAAAGAGCTGCTTAAGTGTATCCTTGTTCTCATTTTCTCTAACTGCGTGCATAGCCTCAACAAGCTCCACGTTCTCAATCTTTTTTCCAATGTCTTTTACGTCCATCTCGTTATCCTTTCATTAATTAATTGTGTATTATCTCTTCTCACCGTAATGCTCGTTGTAAAGCTTCACCGCTTCCTCATAGTGCTCTTCATCAGCCTTTGCCTGATCTGATCTCTTGGACAACACAAGATCCGGTCTCACATCCGGCATGCTCTGGCCTATCCTTGAGGTAAATTCCGTAAAGAACTCCTGGCCACCTGCATATGATGCCATCGGTATAGCCACCATTCCCTTTGAGGTTGCAAATATGTATCCTCTGTTCACGTGATAGAACGGCTCTACAACGCGCTCATTCTCTACTATATCATCTATCTCGTATTTTCTCCACATAAATGGTATCTTACTGAAATATATCGCCTTGTCATCCATCTTCACCGCCGATGATACCGCTATCCTACAGAATATCGCAAGTATAACGCTCACACAGAATGCAAGTATGACTGCAATCCTTCCCATACCTTTATTGAGACTGTCCACTCCAAATACAGCCATCACAATGAGAAACAGTATGAGCAGGCTTACTATGAATACCATAGGTCCAACTGTGGAATAACCTCTCATAACTCCGTTCTTATTCTTGCGGCATTTTCCGTAGTAGCTTATTCTTGAAGGCTTCATACCGAGATCCTCTCCACACAGAGGACAATACTTCTGGTTGACCGTACAGTTTGCCGGTATTGATTTGCCGCAGTGCGGACATCTGAAGAATATGGTGTTTATAATGCCTGATATAAGCGCAAGCACTACGAACAGAATCCAGCCCATGCTTATATTTCCTGCAAATGCAAATCCAAATATACACAGCACTCCTACTATTGGCAAAGCTGTAGACAGTAACTTTGATATATAAAGCTTCATCTTTCTCCTCCAAATCTAACAGCGGCGTCTATCCCTGCCGCCATCTCTGACCTGTTAAGTATAACATAATTCATCTTTTTTTCAATATTCCAGCGAAAAGAGCTGTCTGCACAGCATTTTGCCGGATTCCGTGGCAAATATATTATCGTATGCCGTCCTTATAGTATCTGCGTCCGCCTTATCCTCATACATGTTGACGAGGAAATCGGCCTCCACCAGTATCAGATAATCCAAACCGTCTATATTCCTGTAGGTGTGGTGATGTGCCACCAGATAACATGCCCTCTCCACTGCGGCCTGCCTCTCTGAGCAGCCGTCTTGCCTCAGGAGGTCCCTCCTGTTCCTGCAGCTTGCCATTATTATATCCATATTTCAGTTCTGCGTTCTTTATGCCTATATCGTGGGCAAGTGCTGCGATCTCCAGGACCTGCATCTCGTCGGGCTCCATGCCCTCCATCTCAGCTATCAGCTTCGCAAATGAATGAACCTTCAGGAAGTGATGTACCCGTCTGGAATCCCCGGCATAGTATTCAATCATTTTCTCTTTTACTATAGAAACCAAATTTCGTGCCATGTCATCATCCGCCTTTCTTTATGACTCGTATCATTCTAACACCACTATTTGTGAATAGTCTATACAGTTTATAAACATTTAATCTTCCTTACGCCCGGATTTTCTGTTACTTCTATAATATATACTTCCGTAAGTTGTTTTTTATTGACTATAATAGTATAATTTTAGGTTGGAGATAAACTATCAACACAAGTGATACAAAACATTGGAGATTTTATTATGGACACACGTTCAATTGGAGTATTCGACTCAGGGCTCGGCGGAATAAGCGTTCTCCGCGACATCGTGGAGCTCATGCCCTGTGAAAATTATATATATTTTGGCGATTCGGCACACGCACCTTACGGAACAAAGACCAGAGAGGCTATTCTTGAGAGATCGGAGCAGTGTACCAATTTTCTTCTCGCAAAGGATGTGAAGGCGATCGTCATCGCCTGCAACACCGCCACAAGTGTTGCAGCCTCGACACTGAGACAGCAGTATCCTTCCATACCGATCATCGGTATTGAACCGGCTCTGAAGCCTGCGGTTCTGTGGAAGGAGCACGACAAGGTAGCTGTCATGGCCACCCCTGCCACACTGGCTCTACCTAAATTTCATGAACTCATGAAACATTATTCAAAGGAGTCCGATATTTACCCGGTTCCATGTCCGGGCCTTGCGGATTATGTGGAAAAGGGAATTTTCGATGGTGAGGAGATCACTGAATTTCTGAAAGGACTGCTCGCCCCATCTCTGGAGAAGCATGTGGATGCCATCGTTCTCGGTTGCACTCATTATCCATTTGTGGAGAAGGTTATACAGCGTATTGCCGGACCTGACGTGAAGATCTTCAATGGAGCCCACGGCACCACCCTGGAGCTTCAGAGGAGACTGCGCATCGCTGAGCTTCTCACGCCTTCCATAGAGAAGGGCACTGTGGAGTTCTACAGCAGCAGTACAAACCCTGAAACCATTAAACTTTGTCACCAATTGTTTGAAGCGTGAAAATATATATCTATGCCACAATCACTCAAAATGCATAACAGGTTACAGGCATATTTACCTAAAAATATAAGTCCATGTAGGTACATGGGCAATCGGTAGTGAATACATCCGAACTTCGGCAGTTTCTGTGCTAAGGCGTCGCACGCAAACGCTCTTATCGCGTGCAGAGCCGCATGCATATAGAAACTGTTGAAGTGACAGATGTAGAACGTGATTGAACATGTACCTACATGGACTTTATTTGGGTAAATATGACTGTAACCGTCCGTCAAAATGCATATGGGCGATCCCAGACTTTGAGTTTCGTGCCGATATCATGTACAAGGGCGTAGGTGTAACACTCATATGCCCAGGCGACGTCCTCTGTCGGCATGCCCTCTATGGATACGAGGATGATCTCGTCGTCGGATTCACGGCCGGGCTTCTTGCCGCGGATTATCTCTCCAAATGTAGTAAGAGAATTCCTCTCGATCAATCCATCCTGCACCATATAGACGAAGTCCTCTCCCATGCAGCCTGTGTGGAGTCTGTTGCCCTCCGCATCATATCCAACATTATCTTCCTCTGCGTAGTTCTCTTACATTCCGTAGTTGTCTATGACTTTTTTCAAGTCAACAATACTCTTATGCTCCATATTGAAGGTACTTGTAGAGATGACCAGCGCTCCGGGCTTGAGCCACTCTCGCTTGTACTCTGGCCACTCGCCCTCCTTGCATGAGACTGCCTCAGTTATGATGTCGGCATCCTTAAGTGCCTCCTCCATATCCTTGCACAGAACTATATTTTTTACCTGAGGATAATTTTCCTCTATGTACTCTTTCATTTTAATCGCATTTGCCGATGTCGGTGAGCTGCCCTTTATCTTGATGGTGTCTATGTCAAATCTCTGTGACATGATGGCTCTCAGACTTGATCTGCATATGACTCCGGGGCCGACCAATGTGAGTACCTTTGAGTCATCCCTTGCAAGCAGCTTTGCCGCAAGTCCAGGCATAGCACCTGTTCTCATAGAACTAAGAAGATTTCCGGACATATATGCCAGAGGTTTTCCTGTCTCCACATCGTTGAGCATCATCATCAGTATGGAACGAGGGAGCCCTATGGCTCTGTTGTTGCCATTTGAACCATACCACTTCTCTCCTGCCACATGGAATCTTCCGCCCAGGTATGCCGGCATGGCGATGAATCTCCTGTCTCTGGCATTGTTGACCGGGAAATTCTCTATCGGTGACTTCTTTGGGAAGTACAACATAAGGCCATGTGCGTCATTGTACGGACCACCCATGAGGAAATCTCCGTCCTCCATGAGTCCCATGGTCTCCTCCATGACATCCACACATCTTCCCGGGTTGAGAACACCCGCATCTATCATATCCTCCTCGCTGAGGTAGAGGAAGCTTATATTCTGCTTGTCTGTTTCTATATTGCTCTTTCTTCCTGCCGCTTCTGATTCTACATCTCGGTTCTTCATAATTCTTACCAAACCTTTCTCTCGTCATATATCAGCTGTTTTTTATTATTTTGCCATGAATCTCTTTTGACGCACGACACATGATCACTATACATACAATGGACACTGCACTTATCACTACGCTGGAATCCATGAGCACTGTAAGTCCGTATCTGGAATTTATCCATCCACACAGCAGAGCTCCTATCCCCTCTCCGGCTCCCACCGTAAATGCGTTTATCAATGACATTCCCTTCACCACATCAGCGGGTGACAGCATCTCTTCTATAAGATACACACTTCCGGAATAGAATAACCCAAAGCCCAGCATCTCGCATCCCTGGGATATGACGATCACCCACACATTGTCCGAGAATGCCGCGAACATGTTCTTGAATGTCATGAACACCGCACAGCACAACATTATCTTGTCAAGAGATATCCGCTTCCTGAATTTTATGAGCAGGAATGCCGACGGGACTTCACTGACCGCCATCACGAACTCAGCCAGCCCATAATGAAAATTATTGCCACCCAGGCGTTCAAACACATTTATCAGGAATGTCGTTCCAACATTATATCCCATGAACATAACCGCTGAACCTATGAGAAACCACCTGTACTTCGGGTATGTTGTGAGCAGATATCCTGCGGTGTGTACCTCTGTTTTCCGGATCTCCGTGATGTTTGCTGCAGCTATTCTCTCTCTTGCGCCCAAAGCCCTGCAATCGCTGCAGGATGATGTATCATCCATGACCAGCAGCACCGCCAGCATCATGGCGGTGAACAGCATCTGTAGTATCAGAAGCCTGTTCGCATCATACCTGTCACAGAACACCCCAAACAGCACACATGCCACAGCCCACGCGCAGGAACCTGCTGCCCTGCATATAGGGTAGTTGATATTTCTGCCGCCGTTCATATACTTTATGGATAGGGAATCTATAAGCGGTGATATGCATGTAAATGTTGCACCATATCCGATGAACAGCATCACTGTCTGCACAAACGATAATTTATACTCATAAAAAACAAATGTCAACAGCAGCGCCACAGCAGTCAGCACTGAGATGATATATTTTAACTGGATACATTCTGCATGCCGGTCGGAAAATACACCTATGATTATCTGAAACACTACAGTTGAAAATAATTTTACCGCATTTATTACTCCTATCTGTCCGTCCGTAAAACCTTTGTACTGCAGCATCTGCGTGAGGTATGCGTACGCAGATGCCGCACAGGTCCAGAACATCATCTGTAATATTGCATATTTTATATTGAGCTTCGCGTTTTTCTTTTTTATAGATGTGTCTACGCGTATCTTCTTCTGCAATCCCATAGGCTGTTCCTATCTGGATGATTTGATCTCCATGACCGCATCTGTCTCAGCTGATATCGCATCTGCATCAAATGTATTTATCATAAATATTCTCTTCTTCATATCATCTGTGAGCACACACAGTGGACTGTTTTTCAGGTCATCATCCAGATATTCTACTGCTGCCTTATTGGCACAGATGAACTGAAATTCATTTGTGAGTTCTGCGGATATGTCAGGTCTCAATATAAAGTTAAGGAACAGCTCTGCCTCCTCTTTGTGCTTTGAGCCTTTGAGCAGGACCATTGTATCCATTGAGAGTGAACACTGCTCACCATCCATGACTACCTCAAGATCCGGATTCTCCTTCATCGCCTGAAGTGCCTCGCCGCTGTACATGAGAGCAACTGCTACCTCTCCCTTTGCCATACTGTCTCTCGTGTCTGTTGACGCTGCAAATGCCTTGATATATGGATTCAGCCCACTTATATAATCCTTTGCCTTTGCAATATCATCGAGGTTGCCCGATGTAGGATCAAGGTCGCATCCCAGCAGACCTACACTCATAATAGCCTGGGAATCATCCACAAGCAAAATATTATTCTTCAGATTATCATTCTTCAAGTCGTCCATCTTATGGATCTCTATACCATAGTCGTCCAGCATCTTTTTATTTGCTATCCATACACAGGATGTTCCCATATATGGAACACAGTACTCTCCATCCGGATCACACTGCATTGTCCTGTAAGTCTCATCGATATTGTCATAATTGGTGATCACATCCTTGTCCAGAGGCTCAAGCAGATCATTTGCCTTCATAGATTCTATGTAGAAGTTTGAAGGTACTGCAATGTCATATTCTGATCCGCCTCCCGCCATGAGCTTTGCCAGCATCTCGTCATTCGACTCAAATGTAGTCTCCACTACCTTTATGCCATATTCCTCCTCAAATTTATTGAGAACATCTTCACTCATATACTCTGACCAGTTGTACAGATATATCTCCTTTGCGTATCCGTCTGCAGTTTTCTCTTCTGAATCGCTGCCACATGCTGTCATCGTAAATACCATTGTCGCTGCAAGTGCTGCAGCCATCATTTTTTTGATTTTTCCTCTTATCATAGTCATTTCCTCCTTTTATTGAACACCAGTCTGGTTGTTTATTCTTACGCCCAGACTTTCTCACCACATATATAAGTGGCTGTAACCTGTGTCTTGTAGATGTCTTCCTTCGGGATAGTAAGGACATCCGAATCCAGCAATACGAAGTCGGCATCCTTGCCTGCTTCAAGGGATCCCTTTGTCTTCTCAAGCCTGTTCTGGTATGCTCCGCCATATGTGAGGACCTGAAGACCATCCTCAACACTTATCGTCTCGCCGGCACCCATCTCTTCCATCTCCGGATGTCCGGGCTGTTTTCTGTTCACCATGAGATGAAGTGCATCCATAGTTCTCGGTGGAACCGTTACAGGGAAGTCGCTGGCACAGCTTGTGACGATTCCAGCATCTGTGATGGATCTCATATAGTATTCCTTGGAGGCTCTTTCTTCTCCGAGAAATGGCTTCTCCAAAGTGTCATAATACACGCTGTTCCTGAAGTGCCAGTATGGATTGGTGACCGCTACCACACCAAGGCTCTTCATCCTGTCCACATGCTCCGGCACCATGACCTGAAGATGTGTTATGGCATTTCTGTAATCCCTGTCTGTTTCTGTCTGTCCGTACTCATATGCATTCAGCACCTCGTCTATCGCAGCATCGCCGATTGCGTGTGCATGTACATCGTATCCCGCATCAAGAGCACGTTTCACCGCCGCATTTGTCCTCTCCTGGCTGAGCATCGGCTCACCCTTATCTCCTGGGGCATCCGCGTAATCATCTCTGAGAAAAGCTGTATGACCTTCCACTACTCCATCTGCAAATATCTTTAACGTGTTCACCTGTATCTTAGGAACATACCGGAACTTCTCATGATACTTTGCAAGTTCAGCAAACACATAGTCCTCATCATCAACAGGCTCTAGCGTGTAACCTACCCTGAATGTCACCTTTAGTTTTCCCTCGCTGTTAAGCTTTGCATATCCGGCAAATCTTCTGTCATAGTTCTGTTTCTTGTCAAACATTGGCTCAAATGCTATTGTGACGCCATTTGACATGGCTATATCCTGATAACATTCTATAGCATGTGCAAAGTTGTCAGCAGTCATCTCAGGCAGCACCGCACTGAACAGATTGCCCGCCATCTCCTTGAACCATCCCGTTGGTCTGCTTGTTCCCGGATACCTCACTATCACACCATTGGGAACCTCAGCGGTAGTTTCATCAATCCCGACAAGTTCCATAGCTTTGCTGTTCACCCAATATGAGTGGTGATCCTCGCTTATCATGACCATCGGCACATCCGTCGATATGTCATCCAGTATGTCAGCGGTCGGTCCCAAGGATCCAAATACTCCATTTTCAAAACCGGAACCGCTCACAACCTTCTCGTCAGGGTGGCTCGCCATATAATCTTTTATCGCCGTCACATAATCGTCTATGCTCTCCTTATTTGCAAGGCTGACACCATACACTATCTCAGTGGTGCTTGATATGTGTGCATGTCCCTCTGTCATTCCCGGTATCACAAGTCCTTTGTCATGTTCTATAACCTGTGTATTTTCGCCTGCATAGCGTTCTGCACCGGCTCTGTCACCCACGTATATGATCTTTCCATCGGCGACCGCCATAGCCTGCGCCAGACTGCGTTTGCTGTCCGCCGTATAGATTTTTCCATACACTATAAGGTCTGCTGTCATCTTTGTCGTTTCATCCATTTGTTACGCCTCCTTGCCATATATGTCTTCGGAACATATTCTGTATTCCCGAATTACTGCGCATCTATCTTACGGAATTACTGTGCATCTATCTTGCGGATGTCTCTTATCTCCCTGCGCTTTGATATAAACCTTCCAAGTGCCCCCGCAAGGAGGTAGATCACAACTATTCCGACTATCATCAAAGTTGATATGACATATACATTTGTGGTGATCTTGCCTCTGACCATTCCGTATACCTTGATAGGGAATGTGATATCCCCGGCTCCGGATACGAAGTAGCTGATTATTACATCATCTATCGAGAGTGTGATGGAAAGCAGCGCTCCGGATATGATTCCAGGTGTCAGCATTGGAATGGTGACTCGCTTTAACGTATGCCACTGATTTGCCCCGAGATCCATGGCTGCCTCCTCTATAGAGCTGTCAAAATTCGCAATTCGTGATCTCAGTGTGATGATGACAAATGGCAGACAAAATGTAACGTGTGCGAACACCATGGTCGCAAATCCCATGGTCATGCCCATCTTGGAAAACGATGCCAGTGAGGCAAGGCCTATAACCAGCTCCGGGATGACTATCGGCACGTACAGAAGTCCGTTGATAAACTTCTTGAGCTTGAACTCGTACCTGTAAAGTCCTATGGTTGCCAGAGTTCCTAGAACCACCGATATGACCATGGACACTAACGCCAGCTCTATGGACAGCCAGAAGTTCTTCAGAAGTGAGTCCCCCTGGAACACCTCCAGATACCACTTGAGTGTGAATCCGTCAAACACCATATTTGTATTGTTCTTGTTGAACGAGAACAGGATGATGACAAATACCGGCATGTACAGGAACAGATATACAAGTGCCATGAATATGATCGATCCCGCGCCCATCTTCTTCTTTTCTTTTCGCTTCATATCCATCCCTCCTTATGCCAGATCATCCAGATCTCCAACCTTGCTGTACGCCTTCAGCACAACCAGAGTGAAGATGATCAGAAGTACCGAGAACGCTGCGCCCAGTGGCCAGTTACGTGCCACAAGGAACTGGTTCTGTATCAGATTGCCAAGATATGCCGCGCTGCCGCCGCCCATGACATCCGATATGAAGAATGCTCCAAGGCTCGGTATGAATACCTGTATCGTTCCTGCAAATATTCCCGGGAGCGTCATCGGGAGTATGACTCTGATAAATGTTTTTATCTTTCTTGCCCCCAGATCGTATGACGCCTCAACCAGCGAATGATCGAGCTTTGATATGCTGCTCTGGAGCGGCAGTACCATAAATGGGAAGAAGGTATACACCATTCCGAAGAGGACTGCCCCCTCCGAGTACATCATCTGTATCGGCTGGTCTATGATTCCTATCTTCATCAACAATGTATTTACAAAGCCGCTGTCTCTCAGTATATTTGACCATCCATTCAGTCTGATGAGACCATTTACCCAGAATGGCAGCATGATGAGAAGTGTGAGCATTCCGCGTATCTTGTCCGGCACCTTGCACAGCATATAAGCAAATGGATAAGATATGATGAGGCATATCACGCTTGTCTCAAATGCCATGACAACCGACTTCCACATGACCGTCAGATACAGCGGATCAAATATCTTCTTATAACTGTCAATTGAGAACTTGCCGACAACTCCGCCATATGCACCCTTCGTCATAAAACTTATGACCACAACATATATAAGTGGGATGAGAAGGAAAAACAACAGCCACAGGGATGTTGGACCAACCATACATAATATCGGCAGAGTATTCTTTTTCTCCTTTTTCTTTTTTTCTTTCATAGCAAAGCCTCCTTGCATAGCCGAAACTAAATCCGGTTATCATTACACGCAGATATTTCTTATTTAAGAACTGCATCCTCTATGGCGTCGTACATCTTATCCTCCTTGGTGTGTATGACAACCGCCTTGTCCGGCTCCCAGTACACTGACACTGCCGTGCCATCAGGATATACCGTGGCATCAGGATGATTGTTGACCTTGACTTCCTTGCCATTTGGCAGTTCCACTATAGTCTTAAGGACCGAACCAACATAGATCTGATCCTTGACGATTCCTTTCAGTGTAAATCCATCCACCGGCTTGTCTGACAGATGCGTATTTTCGGGACGTACCGATATGTACACGATCTCTTCCTTAACAAATCCCTCGCCCTTCGCTCTGACCTTTCCATTCTCCATCGTAAGCCCAAGATCAGTGCCTTCTATGGTGTCCACATTTGCCTCGAATATGTTGGACTCTCCTATGAAGCTTGCAACAAATTTGGTCTGTGGGTTCTCGTATATCTCTTTTGCCGTACCAATCTGCTCGAAGTGTCCCTGATGCATGACAGCTATCCTGTCGCTCATGGTAAGCGCCTCTTCCTGATCATGGGTTACATACACAAATGTGATTCCCAGCTTCTTCTGCAGCCTCTTGAGCTCCACCTGCATCTGCTTTCTGAGTTTCAGATCAAGTGCTCCGAGTGGCTCATCAAGAAGCAGTACCTTCGGTGAGTTTACCAGTGCCCTGGCAATTGCAACTCTCTGTTTCTGTCCACCTGACATCTGCGATGGCTTTCTCTTCTCAAATCCATGGAGCTGTACCAGATCCAGCATTTCCAGAACCTTTTTCTTTATCTCCTTCTTGTCCATCTTCTTCTCAACAAGGCCAAATGCTATGTTGTCAAAGACTGTCATGTGAGGGAAAAGAGCGTAACTCTGAAACACCGTGTTAACATCCCTGTTGTACGGTGCCAGCTCTGTGACATCCTTATCTTCTATGTATACATTTCCCTCCGTGGGTGTCTCAAAACCTGCAATGATACGAAGTGTGGTCGTCTTGCCACAGCCTGATGAACCAAGCAATGTCAGGAACTCTCCCTCGTATATGTCAAGGCTGATGGGCTTCAGCACCTGATTGTCGCCAAATGACTTTGTTATGTTTTTAAGCTGTACTATTGCTTTTCTCTCTTCCATCAGCAACTCACCTCACTCTTTTCTAAAGTAGTAATCAAAGTATTGATTCTCCGTGTTCTCCTGTCCTTATCCTCATGACATCGTCAACATTTGTTATAAATATCTTTCCATCTCCAACCTGACCGGTGGAGAGTTTCTCACATATCTCTGTGAGTATGTCATCCAGATCCTCGTCAAGTATCACGGTCATGACGTAGAGCTTTGGCAGGAGATTGATCTCCATCCCAAGCTTCTTGAATTCTTCGCTGTAGCCCTTCTGGTGTCCGCAGCCCATGGCCGACATGACGGTGAGTCCGCTGTATTCATTCTTGCTGAGTATCTTCTTGAGTGGCTCAAGCTTCTCTGGTCTGATGATGAGTTCTATCTTCTTCATATCCATTCCTCCTTACAAATAAAAAAGAGAGCAGCGGAGTCATATTCCTATGAGCTCCTTTGCTCTCTTCCATGTGTTCTTGCTTTTAATTTTCACTCATTGTAGAGTCTGGTATAATACCAAGGTCAATGTTTTTTGCCAATTCTTTAATTGTTTATTTTATTCAGAGTATACGGTTTATTTTGGCAACCGTACCGGTCCATCACTTTATTTTATTAAGTGCAAATGTCTCATCTTGGGCTTCGCTGCTGATGCATCTCTGTCCTCTTTGCCATGACAGGTCTCTCACCGCTATGAAATCTCCATAGCATTTTGTAAGATGTTCTACTATAATCATAAATTTAGCTTTATGATTTTTCTGTTATAAAAGTATGGAATATTGGTTGATTTTTCCTTTTCTGCTATTGACATTTTTCTGTCTGCCACAATATATTTGAAATGTAGGGAGTTATATAATGTTTTTGAAAAGGGAGGTTATAATTATTATGAACAAGCATTTAAAACATCTGCTGCTCACCATGTGCATCTTCGTATTCGGATTTGCCCTGACGGGATGTGGAGTAGCCACAACCACAAGCGTGAAGATCTCATCTGCTACAAAGGCGAGCTGTACTGTTTCTATTGGGTTTGATGATGAAATGATTGAATCTATGGCACGCTTATCTAACACAACAAAACAAGCTATAATAAAAGATGCAAAAAAATCTGGACTTAAATACTCCAAAAAGAGAATAAATGGTACTATTTATCATATGTTTATCTCAACTATAAAAAACTCAAGTTTTAAAGATATCGAAGACAATCTTAATAGTACCTCTGGATTTTCAAACGTATGCATAAGCAAAAATTATTTCTTTGCCACTTTTAACCCTTCTGCCTTAACTGTATCAACATCCGGATTATCTGACGAAGCTATGGATTTATCATCCTTCTACTTAAATATGAAGATAACCTTCAAGTCCAAGGTCAACTTCACAAACGGCACAGTATCCAAAGACGGTAAAACCGTATCATGGATCATCAAAGATGCAGACAAGGCAACAAGGCTCTGCGCTTCCACAACCAAGGTGAACAAAACCGCCAGAAGCAAGTCCGTCGTAAATGGCAAGACTTACAAACCTGGCAAGAAACTTACAGTATCTAATCCTAAGAGTCTTGCGAAAATGAAGCTGGACGGTAAGGCTGTAAAACCGGGCAAGGCCGTTCTTAAGAAGGGAACACACAAGCTCATCATCTGGTCCAAGGACGGCAAGGTACAGAGAGTAACTTTCAGAATAAAACAATCTGATTAACTTACACTAACATTTTTCATTAAAAAGCTTTCGGCTGGTCATATTACAGTCGAAAGCTTTTTGTTTCGATGCCATCAAAAATCGATGTTTAAATCTGTAAATTACTATACAATTTGGAGAATGACCCCTAAAAAAGCCCCAAAATTCGCTTTATTGAGGAATGTTTGCCATTTTATTGACTTTATCTGAAGATTGATTTAATGTATGCCTACCAGCTGGAATACAAATTTTATTGGAGGACTCTATTTGAAAAATACAAAACAGGGAAATTACCGTGGTGATACCTACACCACTAAGAAATCTGCTGACCAGATATTCGACCATGCATTTAAGAAAATGCTGACTTTATCATCCAAAGCTGTAACCAACATGATAAACGGTCTTTTTGGCACGGATCACAATCCGTCCACTACCACCATAACCTATCACTAGACTGAACACCAGGCTGATGGAACTCTAAAAACCACACTTGCGGATTCAATACTCATTCTCAATGACAAATATGCCTACCACATGGAAGCACAGATCACAGAAGATAACGAAATAGTTTTCAGGGTATTCTCCTATGGCTACGGCTATGCTGATGTAAACAAGGAAATACATACGACAGAATTTGACAACAAACCTGTTTACACCTTACACTTTCCCGAACCACGAATCATTTATCTTGGTGATGTATCATCGTCTGTTCCTGATGAACTACAGCTTAAACTTGATTTTCAGAACAACTCCCCATATATTTACTCTGTACCAACCGTAAAGCTGGCTCAGTTGAGTGCCCAGGAACTCAACGACCGCAAGATGATAATCCTTATTCCTTTTCATCTCCTCAAGTTGAGAAAACTTATGAACAGAAAAAACGGTCCAGATAAAACCACTATCAATTCGTTGAAAAATCTAGTTGAGACTGATATACTTCAAAGTATAGAAATCAATCAGCAGTTAGGTAATATCACGCCTTCTGATGCACATCAGTTGATATCGCTGACGAAAAAGTTATATACCTATCTGTATGATGCTTATACTGAGACAGAGGAGGTCTGGAATATGATTGATCAGTCTTTAGAACTCGAATCCGATGCACTGATTCTTAAGATGGAAGCTATGGAAAATACCATCAAGGACATGGATGAAAAAATGGCTGATAAGCTTGCTGAAATCGCCGACAAGAACGCTGAAATCGCCGACAAGGATGCTGAGATTGAACGTCTCAAGGCAGAACTTGCTAAACATCAGAACAGTTAACACAGCATCAGCCAGGATAGTAAATATCCTGGCTGATGTTTTCTTCTTTATCTCATATATGGCATGTCCCACAGCTTAAGCTTTGTTCCGATGCCTTCACTCAGAGCTCTCTGGTAGCACTCATAGCCCCAGCCTACATCAAGGATCGGCATGCCGCCAAGGCTCACGAGAAAGATCTCGTCATCACTCGTTCGTCCCGGCTCGAGGCCACGCATTATGTTTCCCAGATGTCTGATCTCACTCTTCTCTATCCAGCCATCCGTCACCATATTTACAAAGTGTATGCCTGGTGTTCCAAGTGATATCCTGTTGCCATCCTCGTCCCACTCCTGATACACATTTACATATTCCTCATACATCTGTATATTGTCTACAACCTTCGTCACGTGGTCCCTGACAAACTCCAGATCCATATCCATGGTTCCAGATGATATGATCGTGCATCCAGGCTTCACCCATGCCGGATCTATGACAGGCCATTTTCTCGGTTCAACAGATACCGCCTCCGCTATGATATCTGCATCCCTCACGGCCTCCTCCAGAGTATCGCAGATGATTATCTCCTTGAGACTCTTATAGTTCTCCCTGGCGTAATCCGCCAATTCATGGGCTGTGTGCGAAGTCTTTGAGCTGCCCTTGATCTTCAGCACCTCCAGGTCCGGGAACTTTGCCATGATAGCCATGAGGCTTGTCCTTCCTATGACTCCTGCGCCAAGGATAGTCAGTACCTTGCTATCCTTTCTTGCAAGATACATGGCAGTAAGCCCGGGCATCGCTCCGGTTCTCATGGCACTCAGGAGATTGGCTGACATGTACGCAAGCGGCTGTCCTGTCTCCACGTCATTCAGTGTCGCCATGAGTATGGATCTCGGCAGTCCCTTGTGCGAATTTCTGCCATTTGAGCCATACCACTTCTCACCGCACATATGAAATCTTCCTCCGAGATATGCCGGCATCGCCATGAATCTCCTGTCCGCCGAGTCCGCAAGCGGGAAGTTCGGAATGTCCGACTTCTCCGGAAATATGAGCTGTACGCCGTGGTCGTTATGCGCTCTGCCGCCCATGAGGTAGTCACCCTCGCTTAGGAGTGTTATTACTTCGCCTATGGTGTCCACAGCTCTGTCCGCATCGAGTACGCCCGCCTTTATCATGTCCTCTTCATTCAGAAATAAGAATTCAACCTTGCTGTCCATACTGCCACCTCCTGCTGTAATTCACTATACAATTCATCAATTGCATATTTGCAAATGTGTTCTATTTTACGTTTCTAAAACATCTTCTATAAATCTCCACGACATCCTCCTTCGTCAGAGGCACCCTGCAATGCTCAAGTCCCTCTGCCGCCGCCTTCTCAGCCATCTCGTCAAAGTCCTTCTCATAAGGCACGCCCAGCTCGCCGAGATCCGAGGTCAGACCCATATCCTCATATAACTTCTGTGTCTTTGATATTGCTTCTCGGGCTATATCATAAGGGGCCTTTGTCTTTTCTATATCCCATACATTCACGCCGTAATTTACCAGAACCGGAAGGCTCTTCTCGTTAAGAATGTAATCCATCAGAACCGGCGTGATGATCGCAAGTCCGTGTCCATGTGTTATATCATAGTAAGCACTCAGCTGATGCTCTATGGAGTGCGCCGGCCATGGGCCATCCTTGCCACACGCTATGAATCCGTTTATCGCCCACTCAGATGCCCAGAGGATATTTGCTCTGGCGTCATAGTTGTCCGGCTCTGAGACTGCCACCGGACCGTACTTTATAAGGGTTTTAAGAAGAGCCTCCATCATGCGGTCCTGCATGTATGTGTCTCCATTATCTGCAAAATAAACCTCAAATATATGGTTCATGATATCCGCCACACCTGCTGCCGTCTGGTATGCAGGAACGGAAAATGTATACTCAGGGTCAAGTATCGCATAAGCAGGATAGAGCAGATCGGATGCGATATCCTTCTTCTGCTTTGTCTCCTCATTTGTGATAACTGCAAATGGATCCATCTCAGAACCCGTCGCAGCCATAGTCGCGACAGCTATGATCGGCATAGCATTCTCTATCTTCTCTGGGTGTCCGACCAGATCCCATGGATCACCGTCATAGCACGCTCCGGCTGCTATAGCTTTGGAACAGTCTATTGTACTGCCGCCTCCCACAGGAAGTATCACCTTCACATCATGCTCCAGACACATCTGCACACCCTTCTTCACCGTTGTGAGTCTCGGGTTGGGTTCTACACCCGAAAGCTCAATATGGGAAATGTGACTACAGTCAAGTAACTTGATTATCCTGTCGTACAGCCCTGTTCTCTTTATACTTCCGCCTCCGTACACCAGCAGAACACTGTCTCCGTATTCGCTGATGTACCCTGACAGATCATCAATGGCGCCCTTGCCAAATGATACCTTTGTCGGAATATTATAAAAAAAATTCTCCATGTTATATCTCTCCTTTAGCTTATTGTTATTATTGATACTTTTGCTCTGTGGAGTACCTATTATATTGCTCAACAGAATTGCTTCATCAATAATATACGCCTCTGATCCATATGCTGTCTACCTGACAGCCTTGAATCTATCATATCGTAAGGACGATATATCCACCACCGTCTTCTCGCCGAGCACCATCTGTGAGAGCATAAGTCCAACAGCCGGTGCCGTTCCAAATCCATGTCCGGTAAATCCACATGCCAGTATAAGTCCCGGAACCTCGTCGACCTCGCTTATGACTGGAACACCATCATAACAGAGATCAAGCCATCCGCCCCAGGTCCTTACGATCTTGGCATCCGCCAGCATCGGTATATATCCCATGATCGCCCTGCAACCGGCAGATACGGTGAGCGGTGAGGTCCTGAGCTCATCAAGTCCCATGTCCGTTGTCTCCTCAAGTCCCGAATCTGAGCCAAATACAAATGATCCGTGCTGTGACTGATGTCCGTAAAAGTCAGCGGATGCAACACCAAGCATGATGTCGAACATGTGCGGCTGCACCTCCGTAACCAGCGCCTCCTCAAAATACTTTGTCATCGGCACATCTATTCCAACTGTCCTTGCGATGAATCTGCTCTCATATCCGGCAGCCAGTATGACCTTGTCCGCCTCGAACTCCTCACCTGATTCCAGTATGACCTTTCTGAGTTTTCCTTTCACCTTCTCAAGTGCAGCCACCTTTGCATCTGTGAAGAAATTTACCCCGAGCTCCGTTGCCCTCTTGTAGTACGCCAGAGTCGTCAGCATAGGATTTGCATGTCCATCTGTAGGACACCAGCTTGCGCCGATTATCTCGTCAGAGAGGTATGGGCAGATCTCCTTCACCTCTTTGCCATCTATGATCTTCATGTCAAGTCCGAGAGAGTTAGCATTTGCCGCAAGGTTTCTGAGCTTTTCCATATGGGCATCAGTCTTGCCAAGTCTAAGGTTGCCCTTCTGATAGTATTCCACGTCAACTCCAAGCTCCTCGGAAAGTGTCGGCCACATATTCTGCACCGCATACATTGCATATGGCAGCTCCCTGACATCTCTTCCCGACTGTCTGACTCCGCCTCCGTTTCGTGAGGAGCCTCCATGTCCTATGCTCGGACTACCCTCTAGCACTATTACATCCTTCATTCCTGCTTTTGCCAGATAGTATGCCGCAGCACATCCATTTACACCGCCGCCGATGATTATAACCTCTGCTGTATGTTTACTCATGAGCCTCACCTCCATCTCTCGCAAGTATGCGCATCTCTGTAGGTCTCATAGGTGCCCTGGACGTGGCCGGCTCTATATCAAGAGGTGACACATGAAGTTCCCTTGCCACAATACCCTTCACCAGCTTGCCACAGGTCTGTCCCTGACACAATCCCATCCCACACCGGAGGAATCTTCTTATCTCTTCTATCGTCAGCATTCCCGCATGGACTGCCTGCCTTATCTCGCCCTTTGTGACCTCCTCACACCTGCACACCAGCATGTCGTCATCCGGTGCCGGAACATAAGGTCCTATGGCGTCAAGTTTTTCTCTGATATCTATCATAACCGCACCTCCTTGAAAAATCTTGCCTTCATCACCATGTTCTTCGGCACCTTCATGGTCAGCAGATTGGTATGGTCAAATGCTTTTGCGCTTCTGACACTTACGACCTCCGCCTCGCACACCTCATGGCCATCACGGCCAAGTGCCACGCCCTTTGTTCCTTTCTCTGGAATAGGCAGGAACTCATATGGTAATGTCACCGTTCCATAGCCATCCCCGGTGTCCTCGTCCACCAGGAATATGGCCTGTCCTGAACAGCTTGCAACGCACATGCCACATCCTATACATGGATTTTCCGTCACTGTCGGAAGAGAGGTTATATTTGCCCCTATGCTTATGCACCCCTTCGGACACGCATCCTGGCACGGGTTGCACGGGATGTTCTGGGTGCACTCTATAACCGGATGTATTCCCTTCCTGTGAGTCACTCCAGGATATCTCTCTATCTCGTCATCTGCCACAAAGCCGTGCTCCAGCAGATTCATCGATACATCTATGCCTTCCTCTGTTTTCTCGATCAGCTTGCCCCTGTTCTTCGGTGCAAACATTCCCTCACGGAGGCTTCCAAGTGCATCCTCAAGCTCCGATGCACGCGCTTCCATCTCTGATTTATCTATAAACCCGAGATCCTGAGATATGACAGATCCCGCTATCCTGCCCTCGATCATGGCTGAGCTTGCCTCCTCGATTCCGGACACATCCCCGGCTGCAAATATTCCCGGCACTGAGGTTCTGCCCCATTCGTCACACTCAGGAACGTATCCCCCCGGAGTATCCTTCATCTTTACGCCCGCCTGCTTTAAAAGCTGTGACATAGGTGAAAGTCCAACGGCAACGCATATTGTATCAACGTCAAATGTCTTTTCTGTTCCCTCTATGAAATTGAAGTGGCTATCGACCTGTGCGATCTTCACTCCTGTCACCCTGTCGGCTCCACTTGCCTCAACGATCGTATGTGACAGGTAAAATGGAACTCCACATCTCGATATCTTCGCAGCATGTACTCCGTATCCTCCGATCCTCGGTGCCGCATCAACCAGTGCCACTACCTCACAGCCTGCCTGCATAAGCTGATAGCTGACTACAAGTCCTACATTTCCTGAACCGAGCATCAATATCCTGTTACCCGGCTTTATGTGATGAAGATTCATCATAGTCTGGGCGGCACCTGCACCAATGACTCCCGGAAGTGTCCAGCCTTTGAAGGTAACCATGTTCTCACTGGCTCCTGTTGCCACAAGCACACTGTCGCCCTTGAAATGCTTTATCTCATCACCAATCCTGACTGTCACTTCTTTCTCGTCATAGAGACCCACAACTGTGGCATTGAGCCTTACATCCACACCCAGTTTATTTGCCTCCTCAAGAAGTTCGTAACCTATGTTGAATCCTCTTATCTTCGCCTTGTGTTCCTTTGAACCGAAGAACTTGTGTATCTGCTTGAAGAGCTGACCGCCCGGCTTTGCATTCTCATCAAATACTATCGGCTTCATTCCGTTCTTCGCAGCCTCTATCGCAGCTGAAAGTCCTGCCGGACCTGCACCTATCACTATCAGATCATATCTCTCTATCATAGCGGTCACCTCCTAAAAATCCTTCCCTGCCGACGCACCATACTGCGTTCTCACATCCATTCCCTCTTCCAGAGGAGTGATGCACGTTCTTATATTTGGCTTGCCATTTACGACCATGACACAGTCCGTGCATCTTCCTATGGCACAGAATACACCTCGCGGCTCATGTCTCTTCTTGGTATATCTGTGTGTCATGACACCCGCAACTCTGAGCGCCGCCGCTATCGGCTCGCCCTCTATTCCCTGAAGCGTCTGTCCATCATATGTGAAATTCACCAGCCTGCCCTCCGGGGTGTCCCCCAGTATCGGGTGAGTTAATATCCTATCCATATCCATTCCTCCTTTTTGTGTGGTTAATTAACTTGGTGAAATGGTAAACCCTTGTATCATGCCAGAGTCAATGCACTTGATTTGTTTTTGCGAAATTCGTTAGATAGGAAGATTTAGCGGTCATATGGCTTAATTTTATTAAGTAATATCAAAGAAAATAGAATTTGATTAGGTGGTGTGTTACGATACAGTTATATGAGATCAGGAATTGGAGATTATATTATGAAGAAAAAGGATACTTTCAAGATTGGGGAATTGTCTAAGCTGTTTGATATCGGCGTGGATTCTATCAGATATTATGAGAAGGTTGGGATACTGCACCCTGTGAGAAATGACGAGAACAATTACAGGATGTACACCATTGATGACGTCCGCCGCCTTGCGCTTATCCGTGAGCTGCTGGGACTCAGCTTTTCCACTGACCAGATCCGTGAATATGACGAGGACAGAAATGTCGATAGTACGACATCCCTGCTCAGAGCCGAGCTTGACGTGGTTGACGCTGAGATTGCCAAGCTCAAAGCCACCAGGGACAGTATCCAGAACCGGCTGGACACCATCACATCCCTTTGCAGCCCGGATATACAGGATGAATTTGAGACTATTGTGATAAAGGAGCTTCCAGACCGAAAGTGCGTCATGGTCACTGACGACAATCTTCCTGATGATTATGTCTCCTATTATGTGGTCAAATACATGCAGAGCCACAACACCAAGATTGACACAATAGGTGCCTGCGACTGCTATACCCTTGACATCCCCGGAAGCAATCCAAAGTCCAAGTATTACCGTACCAAGAACGTATTCTTCTTCGCACCATACCTTGAGGACGCCGATTGCAATTATGTACTTCAAGCAGGAAGATATCTCTCCATGACATACAAGGGCGCCCTGACCAAGACAAAGGAACTGCTGCCACGGCTCTATACATACGCACAGGCTCACCAGCTTGAGATTGCCAGTGACCCTGTTGAAATGTGTCATATAGATGATTATGAGACCAACGATGACAGTGAATATATAATTGAGCTGCAGCTCATGATAAAATAACCATTTTGCCGCAGCTCATTTTGTTCTCTAAAAATGTAATTACAGATACTCACTCATGAACAGCTCCGTGTCGTATGGGGTTATCACCATTTTATCACGCTCATTCTCCACTGTGTCATTATTCAGATACAACGCAGTGTCAAACACAATGTCAGCATCTTCCCTGTTATCCACCAACACTCCTCTGCCCATGACATTGAGTGCGATAAGATCGTAGAGATCCGGCTTCTTCATATTCACCATGGAATAGCATACCGCTGCGACTCCAGAAAGATTGCTCTCCAGATTATTGCCGACGGTATTTGTGTGGACTCCACTGAGCGACAGATTCATGTCACACCAGATAAACTCCCGCTTAACACAGTCAAATATTACAGGAATACACACCGTGCTGCCCGCTGTGAGATCCAGCTTCTGTTCCACCGTCTTTGGCTCATATATCTCACCCGAGTTCACATCAGCCCTCTCCATCCAGCCAAACATTGCATGAGGCATCTCCGCATAGTTCTGACCGGTAAAGCTATACACCTGGTACACCACATACCTTGCACCATATCTCACAACTGAATCTACGTCCACATCAAGGAACTCACTGACACCATCACCATCCACAGGACCGCCATTTACAATGTCCCCCGAATGACAGGCCTTATATTTCTCAGATTTCAGATTGGTATATGACACATGCTCCATGTAGTTCCAGTTCTCGTCAAATATAGCCGCCGACAGGTCTATGTCGACTCTTCCATCGTCATACGACTCCAAATCACATTTGTCCATATTCGTCCACCATATAAATGCCCTCACAGCATCTGTCTGCGAAGCCATAGGGAGTCTCGAGCCTCTGACTATAGTCTTAAGCGCCTTGCTGGCACTTCTCTGGCTGAATGGAACCACATAATTCCTGTAATCCTCAGACAAGTACACCTTACCAATAGGCTCCCTCTGTCCATAGATCTTCACAAGGGCATTTTCACAGATCCGAACAACTTCCTGACAGTATCTCTCATCTATATCTGGCAGATTGTTTTGCTCGCTGTGGCACTTTGCAAGGCGCCCCTTTGGGAAGAACACTCTCACATCTGTATGCTCAGGTCTGTGCAGAAAGTGCTCCCTCACCTGAAGCAGTACTGGTGTCGACACCTTCTCCGCCACAGACGCAAAGCTTCTTATAACAGGCTCTTTATATGTCTCTCTGAGCAGCTGATCCAGTCTCCTTGCCAGTTCACCCGGTCTCTTCACCAGCTCGGCAAGCGCACTTTCATACTCACCATAGGCAAGGTCAAACTCAACCTTTCCTGCAAATGTCTCTATCTTCCTGTTATTTCTCAGCTTGTCAAATGCATTTATCGCCCTGTCATACTCCAGAGTGTATCTGCTGCAGTCAAACTCAGAAGGATGGATCCTCTCTCCAATTCTGATCCATCTCTCCTTATATCTGAGCATATCCTCCTCTATATTCGGACAGCCAGACAGAAGCTCCATGATCATCCTTCTCTGTCTGCGTGAAAAGCTTCTGTATCTAGTATTCTCCGCAAGGCTCACATCGCCATCACTCATGGCAGTCACAAGTCTCAGCACATCAGTTGCAGTCTTTACATATTTCCTGAGCTCACTGACATTTGCCAGAGGCTTCTTCTGCAGATAGAGCGCGGCGATGTATGCAGCATTCTCCTTGTGTGGTATGTTATCAGGCAGCTTCATATTCTCAGTCTCGAATAAATATGCTATATCCTCCCTGTCAGTTCTTGATATGGATGTTCTCGACGTACAGATATTGTCAAATATCTGTCTCACATCGTCCTCGCTTCCAAGCTGCAAAACCTTGACCTTCGTCTCGTCAAAAAGTGGCAGTCTGTCATTTACACGCTTTCTGTGATTCTTTGGATACAGGATACCATCTGACCAGTAATGCACCATCGCATTTATATACAACTCAGAAAAATGTGCATCCATAACGCCCTTAGGGAAATCGGCATACATAGGCATATATACAACATTTGCACCCACAAGCTTCATAAGCGCGGCTTTGAGTTCAAGATAAAATTCTGTCAGTTCATTGACGCTGTATGTTCTGAGAACGTCAAACACCTCCCTGGAAAATGTATATCCAAGTTCTTCGATGTTCTTCATAATGGCCGTTATGTAGCGATCATTTGCCACTCTTGCAGTACCAGTGCCAAGTATCACTTTGTTTTTACGCCTGAGCAATATCTCGTTCATAGCTTTTCTCCTTATTAATGAGGAAACCGGTGGCGGTAAGCTTTTACATTTATCATCCCAATTAAGAAGGAACCACCACCATAGCCTCTTTGTGTTTCGCGATAATCAATATATCAAATCGAAACTGTCCAATCAATGAACCGCTAGTTTAAAATGAACATCGTCTCTTGCAATCACGGACTTTGGCTCGTTGCTCTGCGCAAATACAAAAGACACATAGAGTATATGCCGCACTGCTTACTCTATGTGCCTTTTAATTTTATAGTTTTCGCTTTATATAGAAATTACAAATTCATCCCTCAAGCGCGACCTTTACAGCCTTTTTCTTTCTGGGAAGACAGAGCTGGAGCACCACCGCTATGGTTGCACCAACTGCAGTTCCTGATGACATGAAGTAGTTCAGGAACTGAGGCATTGCATTCACCACATCTGTAGGAATGACTATAGTTGCCACAGCTGCCACGACTGAGATCCCCACGATAAGTGACGATCTCTCATCAAGTGGCTCACTCTGTATGATCTTAATTCCATTTGATATGAGCAGGATACATACAACCGCAAATACACCATTTACGACAGGTGTCGGTATACATGATATGACGGTCATAAGCTTTGGACATACGCCGAGCACCATGAGTATCATACCACCCGCAATGATCGCCATACGGCTTCCGACCTTCGTGATCGCAAGGACTCCGGCATTTGAAGAATAACCTGTCATTGGAGTTCCGCCGAACAGTGAACCAACAAGACATCCAACACCTTCACCTATGGTAGCACGATCTATTCTCTTATCGCTGAGATCCTCACCTGTGATGGCGCTGATCGTCACCCATGTTCCTGTTGTATCGAGGAGCACGATAAGGTAAATGAACATCATGAGTATACAGGACTTAATCTCAAACTTTGGAAGTCCAAAGTGGAAAAACTCAGGCAGCTTGAACCATGCTGCATCGTGTACTGAACTAAAGTCCGCAGCTCCCATCGCTGCAGCAACCACTGTTCCGGCAACCAGTGCAAGTATTACTGATACCATGTGAAGTATCCTGTTATGCTTAAGCTTGTACTGAAGTATCATACATACGATGAGCACTCCTGCAGCAGTAAGACCTGATGCTACATTTGCACTTAAGTTTCCATCTGAGCTTGCTATTCCCTTGGCCGCTGTAGGTGTCAGCGATATTCCAACTATAAGTATGATGATACCACCGATAAATGGAGGTATTGCCTTTCTCACAAATTTCGAAAAGCCCTTAAATATACCCAGTAATACGATCATGATTGCTCCGGGTATCAGACTTCCTATCATTGCACTGACTCCCATGGTCGCGCCTATCGTACACATAGCTCCAAGCGGTACATACGATGGTCCCTGTATGATAGGGTACTTCATGAAGAATCCCGCCTGCAATATAGTTGCAATTCCACATGCAAAGAAACTCATCTGAAGGAAAAATGATAACTCTCCTCCGGCAAGTCCTATCGCCGCTCCAAGTATCAGCGGCATGATATACAGATCCATTGACAATACATGCTGCATTCCGAGAAATGCCGCCTTGCCACAGCTTATCTTCTCATTTACGCCAACTATGAGCTGGCTGTCATTTTCTATTATCTTCTTATCTTCCATATAAACGCGCCTCCTTATCTGCTGTCACATAATCCGCATTTTCATCCTACAATTTATCTGCAAGCTGCTTTCTGAGAACCACAAGCTCGCTGTTTATTTCATCTATCAGGCTTCTCTCATCTATACCGCAAGCGAACTTTCCGCCCTGATATACTACCTTTCCATTTACTATCGTTGTATCGATATTTTCCTCGGATGACGCATATACGACCGTCGCCTTTGCATCATGCATAGGTGCCGACTTCAGATGATTAGGGTCAAATATTATTAAGTCCGCATTCTTGCCAGACTCCAATGTTCCCAGCTTGTCAGCCATTCCTATTGCCTTTGCTCCCCCTGCCGTCGCCATGTGTATGATATCATCTGCGCTGATGACTGCTGCATCTCTGTGTATTCCCTTCTGTATGAGAGCTGCCAGCTTCATACTCTCCAGCATGTCCGTACTATTGTTGGATGCCGCACCATCCGTTCCTATAGATACATTTACCCCTGTAGCAAGGCTTTCCGGAATAGGTGGTATTCCTGAACCAAGATAAAGATTAGGTGCTGGATTGTGGCTTATAGACACTCCATATTTTGCAAATCTCTCTATGTCATGAGGTGTGAGGTTTACACAGTGGACTGCCAGGAATTTGTCTGTCAGGAATCCTATCTCCTCAAGCATATCCACTATATCCTTGCCGTAATATCTTCCGCACATCTCATTGTCGACCTCGGTCTCCTTGATATGCATTGAGTATCTCACATTCTCACTGAGACAATACTCAAGCATCTCCTGATAGCCTTCCTTCGTGGTCGACCATGTAACATCCGGACCAGTCCATATCGAAAGCATGTCATTTTCTTTATATGCTTTCTTCAGTGCATCCACTTCCTTCATGGCCTTGCCAACAGGCTCAAGGAAGCACTTCGGCATTCCGTATTCCTCTCCGGTATCCTGGAATGTTCTGATAAATACACTACGGATACCCGTTGATACCATTCCTTCTATACAGGAATGAGCCAGTTCAGAATCCTGATTGGTGTAGAAAAACTCACTCATGGTCGTACATCCACTCTTTATTGCCTCCATACATGCAAGCTGTGCTGCCAGCTCATGCTGATGCGGTGTCATATACTGTCCATATGGAAGTGCTGAAAGATTCAACCACTCTATCAATCTGTGATCAGCTCCAAGACCTTTCAGGAAAGACTGGAATATATGTATATGTGTATCTATAAATCCCGGAAATACCACCTTGCCCTCGGCATCTATCACACGTCCGGCGCCCTCACATTCCTGAAGCTCCTCCGGTGTCAGCTCATTCATTTCCTTTATCAGAGTTATCTTCTCTCCCTCTATTCCTATGATTCCCTTCGCATACACTTTTCTGTCCTCATCCATTGTGTGTATCTGCGCATTTTTGATTATCAGATCATAACTCTTCATAGCTCATTCCTCCTGACTTTGAATATCCACTAAAAAAGGAGTCCTTCCCCGGCAGTATGTGTTTAAACATTCCACACAAACTACTTTTGAAAAGACTCCTTTGTCCTGTTCTAAATCTTCTGTATTACATTTTCATTTTCCGCGGTATAAACAAAAAAAGAACCATACAGCTATCTGTTTTGGTGTTAAGGAAAACAGATAAAACTTTTGGTTCCTGATGGCTCGTATCTTAGCACTATCCCGTCAAATGGTCAATACTCATAACCTCTCTTGTTATATTTTTATTTTTTTAAAGGACTTTACCTTAATATCTTATGTTTATGCCATTTTTACTTAATATTTTAAGGTAAAGAAAAAACCTGAAACCCTTGATTTTCCTTAGGTTTCAGGCTTTTAATTTAATGCCGGCGACCGGAATCGAACCGGTACGGGAGATTAGTCCCGCAGGATTTTAAGTCCTGTGCGTCTGCCAGTTCCGCCACGCCGGCATTCTGCACCTTATTAAAAGGTTTAGAAAATGGGACCTATAGGGCTCGAACCTATGACCCTC
>OAWJ01000500.1_pt1 | contig 33282 bp, 51 predicted proteins | sample 1517021 | NCBI WGS metagenome assembly OAWJ01 (sample SAMEA2580121, study PRJEB22360) | human gut metagenome | biome: human gut; feature: human-associated habitat; material: faeces | place: Denmark | collected 2008/2010
CGGCGATCTTGACCGCCAGCTTATACTCTTTTCCTGCGGCCGCCATCGGCTATCTTTGCCACCTCCTTTGTGGTCGCTATCAGGTCAGATAGCGGCATTTTGAAAAAAAGGCCGAGGTCTGAATGAAGCGACATCGAAAGATTGATGCAGATGCTTCTCAGGTCGTCGCTGTGCCCTGCGCTCAGTCCTCGCTGTAGAAAAAAGAGGTCACGCGGTTCTTAACCTTGAGGGCATCCTTGGGCGGCAGACCCTTGAAGAACTCGATGGGCTGCTTCGCTACACGGGCGGCAATGAAACAGGCGTATTCGAGCGTCATCTCCGGCATAACGGAGAAGCTGCCGCTGCGGGTGAGGTAGCGGTCGGCGGCGATCATGTCCTCTGCGGACAGGTCATCCATGCCGGACAGGTCCACCTCGGTGTAGTCCTTGCCCTCGAAGCGATAGGCTTTGCTGAACTTCACGAGGGTGGAGGATTCATCCTCCTGTGCGTTGGTCAAAATCTTTTCGTCTGCCATCAGGTGTACTTCCTCACTTTCGCCAGCAGGTCAACGCCGTTGACCTTGAACACGCTGTTGAGCTTGTCCAGCTCAAACTTCGGGTTGCCATCCAGTTCGATGTAGATGTAGGTCAGGCCGAGGGTGACGGAACCGTTCATGGCCTTCCCCTGCTTCATGTCGCCGGGGGACAGCTTCTTTGCCCGGCCACGAAAAACGACACGCATACCCATCTGGTCTACGTTGCCGGTGGCCCGGTCTGTGTACTGCTGTGAACCACGCAGAACCAGTTCAACCGCTTTCGTGGTGTCAATCATCTTGAAGACATCCTCCGAAAGCATATTGAAGACGATTTCCTGCTCCATGTCACCGTAGCGGCCAGTGACCACGGTCTCGAACTCGCCGAGGATGCCGCAGCCCTTGATCGTTTCGGTCAGGCCCTCCAGATCAGGCAGCTTGACTTCGCCGGTGGTACCGACCAGCCGATTGCCGGACAGGTAGGCGTTGTAGTCGTTGAGGACTTCGGAAATACCGTTAATAGCCATTAGTTGCTACCTCCGTTGATGCTTGCGTACAGCATAGCCGGGTTAAACTCCAGCGTATTGATGATGTTCTCTGCGGGCACGAACGGTGCCAGATTCTGATGGAGCTTCACCTCGCCACTGATGATGTCGGTGGCGGTGTTTTCCTCTACCCGGAAATCGATGTGTGCTCCAGCGCACTTGTTCCGCGCGACGTAGGAGTTGCCACGGATGTTCTCACTGTCCACGATGTTCTCTACCAACTGGACGCTGACGGGGCCGTCGACGTACTGGATGTAGGTCCGAATGAAGCTGTTGCCCCACCAACTAAAGAAGCGGCGGCAGCAGAACCATCTGTCTTTGGGGTCAGTGCTGCCCGGATAGGCTGCGGTGTTGTTGCCCCACAGCCGCCAGCCGTTCTGGTTGATTGCGGTGGTAACGCCTACGCCGTTCAGGGAGTTGGCCTGTACCTGATCCAGAACGACTTCGGCTCCGTCTGCCAGACAGGTGCCGGTGATGCTGATCGTCTTGTTGGAGGGGGACAGATAAGGAACATTGTCGTTGGCTGCATCCAGATATGCGGTGCGGGCTGCAGCGACTGCGCTGGCCCACAGAATGTAGCTACCAACTCGGAAGCAGGGCCAGAGCGGATATGCGTGTTCGCTGCTGACACCCGCGCCCTCTTTCTTGGCCTTGACCTCGGTGTAGGCCTTTGCGCCATTCTCGGTGGTGCTGTCAATGTCAACGATGCACTCGCACTTGAACACGCCGTTGATCTCGACGCACTTGGCTGCGAGAACCAGACCGACATCCGGGTCATGCGACCAGCCGGGGGCCAGCAGCAGACCGGGGGTCACGCCGAACTTGGGATAGATCTGGCGGACCAGTTCCATGCCGGTCTCTGCACCAGTGCTGGTGTTGTAGCCGCCGACCACATCTGCCGCAGTGACTGCAGTCGGGTCGATGCTGGTAGAGGTGACGCTCAGAGACTTGGCATCCTTACCTGCGCCGGTTGCGGTCAGGGTGATAACCAGATGACCGTTGCTGTCAAACTCGGTGACGTAGTCGGTGTTCACTTTCAGGGCAGTGCCGCTCTCGGTGTCCTTTTTCACGCTGACCGTGTCGGCGAGGATACCGTCAACCTGAACGGTTGCCTGCATATTTTCCACCGTGACAGTCGATGCGGTGTTCTGCTTCTTGTGCTTTTTGGGGTCCAGGACGTTCACGAAGATCACCGGGGCGACTGCGTACAACTGGAAGCTGGCATAAATGCTCTGACACAGGGTGTACTTCTTGAAATCGTAACTGAAGCCCAGCTGCTTTACAGCCTCTGCGTAGCTGTATGCGATGATAGGCACGTTAGTGGCAGAGTACGGATCTTCTGCGAGGTTGATGGGGGCCGTACCGAACACGACCTGAATCGCGGAGTCGCCCTCAATGGGGGCGGTCAGGCTTGTGGCCTGTTCGAGAACGGTAATGCCATGCTGATATGCCATAGGGATTCACTCCTTTCTGAGGTTAGTTGCCCTGCTTCTTGCCCCGTTTGGCTGCATAAGCCAGAGCCTTGCGGTAGAAAACGGCAGCAGGGCCTTTGCCGTTCGTAATCTCCTGCATCGCCTTGGATGCGTTAGCAATGGGAACGCACAGGCTCAGGAGCGCGGGTTCCTCCTGCGCCGCTTCGGTGATCGTCGCAGGGAGGGCGGTGCCGTCAAAGACGGTGCTTGTGGTGGCCACGCCGATAATGGTCGGGCCGAGGTAGATTGTTTTCTTCATGTGAACTTGTTTGCCTTTCTGCGGGGAGCGTGTGCTTCCCACGTCATGCCGACCGCACCGAAGAAGTACGGCCAGCTCTGTTCATCCTGAAGTGCCCATGCAAAGCCGTCTCCGTCGTCATTAAAAACGAAGGGACCGAGGGTGTTGGATTCCTCGTAGTGCTGCTGCATCGTCTCCATGATTGCGAGGACGCTTGCGTGGCCCTGATTGGTTAAATCGTCATCGTAGATGCCGATGCGGAAAACAACAGCAATTTTGTGTGCGGTCATCTGATCCTTGACCCCGCCGCTGTCAAGAGCAACGATAATGTAAGGAAACGGGTCCTCATCTTCCTCGCTCTTGCGTTTCGGCAAATTCTGACGGAACACATGGACAGGTTCCATCTTCCCATCTGGGGTCTTGTATCGTCTGTCCTTGAAAAGTTCGGTCAGGTCTTGCTGGAGCCTGACCTGAAGATCTCTTGCGGTCATCTGGTCACCCTCTTGATCTCTTTGAGAATGTTGTCCATGAGTGTGTCATAGATTTCCGGCTCAATAACGCCGTATACCCGGTCTTTGCTGCCGATCATCGTGGGGATGGAGTTCGACAGCAACTTCTTGATCGGGTAGCGGGTCTTGTGGTATCGCTGGGCGACTGAAACGTGACCGTTGCGGAACTTCACCAGAAACGCCTTGTTGTTGGATTTCATCAATCCTTTCAGGCTGCTGGAAAGCAGGACCTTGGCTTTCAGAACGTCAGGCTTATCCTGGCCGGTACGATATGTGGCGGGCGACACTTTGAAATCTTTTAGTTCCAGCTGTTCCCCGGTGACATTGATCGTGGCGGTAAGGCTGCTCTCTGTGGCGTTCTGGGTTTTCATGGCCTTAGTGAAGCGGCCCTGCTTTACTGCATAGGTTTCCTGCGCTTTTTTGGCGAGGTCCTTTTTGGCATCTCTGGCGGTGTCGTTGACGGCGTTCTTCAGAACTCTGCGGCTCTCATTTTTCATGGAGCCGAGGGCATCCTCTATAGCGTGGAGAAGATCTTCGTCGAACTCAAACCGAAGGATGCCGTCTGAAGAAGATACATTCATCTGCTGCGGTTCGCCTCCAGCGTGATGGTGTAAACGCCGCCCTCATCGGTGGCATCGACCACGGTGTACATCTTGCCGTCCAGCTTGATCAACCGTTTCTGCGCCGGAAGACCGCTGGGAAACACAGATGCTTTGACGTAGAGCAGCACCTGCCGGGCGTGGATGCCGTCCATGTTAGACTTCATCCGCTTCTCTCTCTCGATGTTCTCCATGTCGTCAATGAGGGCGGGCACGTTGTTGCCGTCGATGTTGTGCAGGTCTGCAAACTCGGCGACATTGAGAAAGGTTTCATCAACATCGCGGTCCATGACCTGCTTGAAAGTCATGCTCTGCATTTTCTGCGCCGCCTTTCCACCGTTTCGGGGATTTTCCCGACGAGGTCGTTCTCGGTTAACTCGCCGCCGACAGCGATTCCGGGGAGACCGGGTTCAGCGGCCACCGGGCGGGCTGCCACACCGCTGGGCGGGTGGTAGTCCTCCGGCACCCACATGGCGGTTCCGGCCTCAATCCATGCAGCGGTGTCCTCTGGGCGGTCTGCCGGGAGGAAATCGCCGGGTTTGTACTGGGCAAAGCCGACCTGAATGTGGGCGAGGGCGAGAAGCCGATCAGCCATCCAGCTTAACCAGAATCTTGGTGTCCTCGGCGGTTGCGGATGCTGCTGCGTAGCCGACTGCGGTATTGCCAGCTGCAGTGTCGGTGATGCCGTTGCCGTCGAAGTACACGGTTGCGCCCATGTCGATCTTCTTGGTGCCGGTCTTGGGAATCTCCCAGATGCCGCCAACGTGCAGGGAGCCGACCTTGTTCGGCTCGATGTCAGTGCCGGTCACGCCGATGTGGTCGCCGATTTTGACGATGGTGTTCGCGGGAATGGTGGCGGTGGTGGTGTTGGTGTAGTCCAGAGCCTCACCGCGCTGCCAGAATTCAGCTTTTGCCATAACTCATGCGCTCCTTTCTTTTAACCCAGCGGGTCTGCGATGTTGGTACCGGGGTTCTTGATCGCGCCACGGTAATCCATGACGTTGATGCCCCAGTCGAGGTAGATATCCCAGACGAAGCCCAGCTGACCGGGGGTCTCCATGCGGCGAATGGTCGGGATCTCCTGACCGTTCAGGTAGTCAACCTCGATGAAGGCGGTGTCGGTGGTGTTCGCGGTCATAAACCACGGCATCACATTGCCGAAGCCGCCAGCCAGCGTGTTGATGGTGGGGTCCTCGATCACGTCCAGATTGCGGTACTGGTACAGCGGGTTGACGGACTGGGTGTTGCCCTCGGTGTTGATGGTGGGGCTGTTGAACAGGGTGTAGACATCAAAACTCATGCCGACAGGGACGATGAATGCGCCGGGGCGGATGATGATGGGCTGGCCGAACTCGTCCTTCTGGGTGGAGAGGGTCAGGATCATGCTCTGAACTGCCGCCTTGGTGATGCCGCTGCCGGTTTTCAGCAGATTGCGGTGTTCTGCGGAGAACAGCTTCTTGCCGTCGTAGATGGCGGGGTTGCCCATCAGGATCTGATAGCACTGGGTGTTGATGGTGCGGCGGGCAGCTGCTGCATGGCGGGCGGGGATGCTGGTCACCAGATCGATGTCGTCGTTGATGAACGCCTGACGGGACAGGGTGAACTGCTTGCCGTAGGTGTGCAGACGGCGGGTCGGCAGCTTGGCATCGGTGGGCTTGTCGTTCTTCAGTTCACCGCCCTCCGGCACTTCGAGGAAGTCACCGATGGGGCCAGCCAGATAGTTGTTGTCGTGAACCTTGAAGTCCTTAAGGCTGCCCTTTTTGGTCCAGCGGTCAAAAGTGACCGGGGCCTTGCGGTGGCCCTCGACGTAGGACTTATTGATGGCGTTGTCCAGGATGGCGGGGAATGCTGCGGTCGGGTTGTAGAACTGACGCTGCATCAGCATGGTGAACAGGTCGTCCGAACTCTTGCGGCGGGCATCGGCCGCGCCGCTGCGCTCCAGACACTCAATGGCCATGTCACGCAGGGTCATGTTTGCCATCTGCTGTGCGCCATTGGTAGCCTTTTCAGGATTCATGCCACTGCGGATCAGCAGACCGTCTGCTGCATCACGGCGGAAGTCGTCCTCGCCGGAGCCGGTAATCTGAATGCCAGTGCGGAGGGGTGCGCCGTTCTTGCGCAGGCCATCCATGATGACTGCACGGACCTGCTCCACGGTGCTGCCGTTCTGGATATAGTCCTCCAACCCGGAAACGCCGAAGTCACGGCACATCGCGGTGATCTCGTTGACGCGGGTGCGCTCTGCTGCAATGGCCCGCTGGATATTATCTTCGGGGGCGGGGGCGGGGTCCGTAGAACGGTTTGCGTTCGCGGGTACTGCGGGGGTGGGGTTCTGAGCGGGTGCCGGGTCTGCCGGGGTCTGCGGGTTTTCTGCTGCCCGGATTTCCTCGGTCAGGGTGTCGATCTCACGCTGCAGGGAGTCGAACTCGGCCTGTTCGGTGTCGGTCAGGCTGCGATTGCCAGCCTTTTTTGCGGCATCGAGCAGTTCCTGCTGCCGCTTGATCTTGGCCGCTCTGATCTGCTTCTTGTCCATAGATGGGTACCTCCTATATGGAATTTTTATTGATCTGAAGCTGGCGTTCCAGAATGTCCAGCGGTGTGCCGGGGCCGATTTCCTCGACCTGACGGCCAACGCCCACCGTGCTGTCTGCCGGGATGCTCACGATGCTGACCTCGTAGGGCCACCACTTGCGGACCACCTCGGCGGGGCCGGTGAAGCGGCCATCCGCAGTTGTCTTTCCTGCCAGAACTTCTTCGATTGTGTCGATGCGGTAGCCTACCGATACACCCTTGAGCGTACCGCTCCGCACCTTTTGGTAGATGATCTCCGACTGTTCATCGGTGTCGAACTCGATCTCTGCGTAGCAGCGGTGGTCGTCGCCGAGCCATGCCCGGATTATCCTGCCGATGACCGAATCCCGATTGTGGTTGAAAAGCACCACGCCGATCTCGTTCAACCGGGCGAGATCGACGGCCCCGCTTGCGTGGTCGAGGATTTCATTGCCCCACCAGCGTTCGTAGGGTTCCTCGCTGGAGAACGACAGGGTAAACTTGCGCTCATTGCCCTCGCCGTCCATTGCTCGGATAGCTCCGCTGAAAAGTTCCCGGTGCTGGGTATTACTCCGCTTTTCCGGGGGTGCTGCTGTCTGCTCCGCTGCCCGCTGCCGGAGTCTCGGTCTGCTGGGCGGGAGCTGTCTGCTGTTGCACAGCCTGTCCAAGGATTACACCTCCTAAATCGATACCGTGTTCTTCTTTGGCGTACCGAAGGACTTCTGCGATGTCGTCCACCTGAGTTTTCCAGTCAGTGCCGTTTTCTGCGGCAATCTGCTTGAAGGTCTTTTGCCCTGTCTGAAGGGCGATCTTTGTGGCGGTCGCTTCCTTGGCCGGGTCAATCCACGGCTTCGGGTTCTTGACCCATTTGTGCTGGAAGAACTTCTGTTTGTCGCTCCAAAAGCCGGGGGCTTTGATGAGGCCCGCCAGAACCACGGAAATGACGAAGGTTTCATAGATCTCGTCCATGACCTCCAGAAGAAGTTCTTCGTCCTCGACGTAGGTCATGCCATCTTCGATGAGACCCTGCCGGGTGCTGGAGTAGTTGCTCTGCGACATATCGCGGGAGGTGGCCTCATAGCTCAGACCCTGACCCGCTCCAATGAGCCGCTGAAAAAGTTTGATGAAGCTGGATGCATCGGTCGCCTGACCCTGCGGGTTGACGGCGTACACATCGTCGCCAGCGTTCAGTTCCCGGATCATGCCGGGGGTCAGGGTCTTTCCGTCGTAGCTGGTGCGAGGCCCGGTCGCTGCATTCTGGCTGCGGCCAAGGCCGGAGGTCGGTGGCGACTTCTTGATGAACACCGAAAGACAAGCCTCAATGCGCTGCTTCACGCTGACGGCGGTCATGAATTCGTTGGCATCTCGGATGCGGGTGATGGTCTGACTCATGTCGGACATTTCCCGCAGCTGGGAGGGCCGCCGCTTGCTGAAGTAGAAGATCACGTCCTTGGCGGGAACGTAGATCGGCTCCATCATGGTGATGCCGTCCAGTGCATACTGCCGGAACCAATAAGCGACCGGGCGGTTATACTGGTTGTACTCGATGCCGCCGACAATGCGGTTGCCTTTCTCTTTGGGGTTCAGCTGGTTGCAGTCCAGTTCATCCACCTCGAAGATCTGCAGCTGAAACGGCACCATGCCAGCGTCGGTGTACCGCTTCACAAAGAGGATACCGCCGTCGACTTTCTTTCGGCGCACGGCCATGCGCAGCATCTGGTTGAAGCCTTGAGTGCCGGTTACGTCGCAGTTCTGCTTCTTGCACCAGAGTTTCCAGAGACGTTCAATCTCGCGGGCGGTGTCCTGATCGTCCATATAGGACTGGAGAACATAGCCGCTGCCGACTGTATTCCGAACGAACGGACCGACCACGGAGTTCATCATGTCGGAGTTTCGTTCGAGGTCTCTTGCTCTTGCCCGGACGGTATCCCGACTGTATCGGTCTGTAACCTCTGCGCTCTGGTTCGATGCGTACCAGCCGGAGTTGAGCCGACTGTAGTCTCCGGCATCGTAGTGCCGGACCTCGTTCATGTACTGCCGCCAGACCTCGCGCCGTGCGCCCCACTCCGGGCTGATCCAGCCGATGATGTTGTCAAGCCATCCCATCCCGGTCACCTCCCATCAAAAAATGCGACGTAGGTATCCGAGAAGAGGCCATTGTCCTCTTCGGCTGCGATCTGCGCCGTCAGGTCGTTCCGGGTGGCGAGCAGGAGATTCAGGTCTGCACGGGTCAGGCTTCGGGAGCCGATTTTGTAGGACTGGCCGCCGACAAGCACTGCCTGAATCGCTTTGTTGACTTCTGTGAGAAGTTCCGCGGGGGTGAAGTTCCCGCTTGCAGCGATGTCTGCCATGTCATGCCTCCTGTGTCGTGGCCGCTGTTGCAGCCGGGGTTGTGATGCTCGGTGTGGCCACCATGAGGATGCCACCGCCGAGAGAAGATCGGATCTGCCTCATGCCGTCGTCCGGGGCGCCGCTTGTGGTGGGCTGACGAATAACTTCCATGAATTTCATTCCTTTCATTCCTGAAGCCAGTCCTCGTTTTGAGAGATCCAACTTTCTTCGGGTGTCGGCTGTTCCGGCTGCGGTGCGGGTGCTGTCTCCTCCGGCACGGCCTGAAGATGCAGGGTGCGTACTCCCTGAATGTCGGCTGCGGCCAGTGCGTAGACCTCGCAGTCCAGATAGTGGTTGTCCGCGTGTGAACTTTTCTGCACCCACCGCTGGACCACGCTGCCGTTGCTGGCCTTGACGTTTATCTTGTGCTCGGCGGTGACCATCTCGGCGTACTCCCGGTCGCACCCGGAGTAAACGGTCCATCGTCCAGCCTCATCCAGCTTTCGCTTCATGCGGGCGGCGATCATGTCCTTGTACTTGCCGCCGTCCACCAGCACCAGCGGGGTGCCATAGGCTTTGCTGGTGGCCTTGTTAACGGTGGACACTTTGTAGTGGGTCATCATCGGATTGCTGGAACCTTTGCAAGGGATTGCCCAGTCGGAGTTGTTGGCGCAGAAGTCGTAGACGCTGTCCGAATCGTGGCCGGAGTCAATCAGTGCCAGATCAACAGCCATCGGAGGGCCGCCGTCCTGCCGGGGGTATTGCAGGTTCATCACCTGTTCGACCTCGGCAAAACTGAAAGCCTGACCGTGGGCGATGTTCTGCGAGGTGATGAAATCGCCCCACGCTCTGATCGTCCAGTAGAGGCAGTTCTCCTGCACGTCCACGCCGCCTGTGAGCAGCTTGGCCCACGTCGGAACCATGTACTCCGGCAGATCGGTCTGCCGTTCGAGGACGAGATCTGCGCTGGTTTTGAGTTTGGTGTCCTCCCACGGCTCTGCCAGCCAGCTGTTCACAAAGTTCTGCAGCTTCTCCGGGTCGTCCTTGCTGTCCAGAAATTCATTGACGACTTCCGAAAAGCGAACAAATGGCGAGTAGAGGGTGTTCATCCAGAACGCCACCTTTTTGACCAGCTGGGTCTTGGATTCCACGGCTCTCCACTGGCCCTCCCGGAGCATCTGCGGCTTGTGGCGGTCGGTAATGATGCCGCCGCACTTCTGGCAGACGTAGTAGCACTTGGCTGCCCGGTCTGCGTTGGAGAGACTTTTGTCGCCGGGGAATTTCATCTGCGCCCATTTGAGTTCGATGAATTTCCCGCAGTGTGGGCATGGCACGAAGTAATGCCGGACCTCGTCCGCGCTTTCGAGGGCTTTCCAGATGGGGCCTGTCCGAAGCGTCGGGGTGGAGGTCATGAAGATCTTCCTGTTGTGGAACGTCTTCGTTCGTTCCGTTGCCAGCTTGATGGGGTTCGCTTCCTTTTTGCTGGCTCCGGGGTACTTGTCCACCTCATCCAGAAAGAGAAAGCGAATTGCCTTACTTGCGAGGCTTGCAGGGGAGTTTGAGCCGACCAGCGAGAGGTACATTCCGTCAAACTGAAGTTCCATCACGGAGGATTCTTCCTTGTGGTACAGGCTTTTCAGTGTCGGAGATGCCAGCAGCATCGGCTCGATGCGGTTGGCGGACACGCTCTTGCCGAGTGTGTCGATGGGGTAAACGACCATTGTTGGGGAGGGGTCCTGCTGCACGATGTAACCGATACAGTTCAAGATCACCTCAGTGCCGCCGACCTGCGATGGCTTGATGAAGTCGATTTCCTCCGTTTCATAGTTTCGGAGTTCGTCCATGATGCCCACGAGGTATGGGGTCTTGTCGTTCATCCATGGGCCAGACACGGATGCGGTCTTGCTCTCCAGCATTCGATACTTTGCCGCCCACTCTGAGACATTGATGTCCTCTGGCGGGCGAAGGTAGCGCAGGGCCTCTTTTTGGTAGGGGGTTACCAGAAATTTACGAATCCGGGGCTTTCGATTTGCTGCCATTGCCCTTGTCCGGGATTTCTGTTACTGCGGCCAGATAGAACGCTTCGAGTTGTCGATTGACCTCCCCCTGCAGGTCACGTTCTATCTTCCGGGCTTCTAGTGGTTCGACGTAGCCGCTCACCATGCTGGTCAGCCGTCCAGGGAGCGACATGGCGAATTTTTTGAAGGTCGTGAAGAATCGGCTGTAGTCCTCTTTGACCTTTTCCACGTCCACAAGCTGCCCGGATGCAACGGATAGCTTCATGTTGTGGAGTTCGCCCTGCGCTTCTTTCAGGGCGATATCGGCCTGAAGTTTTTGTTCTCTCAGGTCCATTTCTTTTTCGGAGCGGTTCTTGCCGTAGGCTTTATCCGAAAGGTATTTGACGTACTTCTGGATGGTAGGAACCAGATCGTAACGTCTGCCCTCCGGGGTCTCGGTCGTTGGAAGAACGCCCTCCTGCGTGAGCTGTTGAATGCGGCGGACGGTTACTCCGAACAGTTTGGCGATGACCTCCACGCGGTACATGGAGCCGCCTGCAACTTCGCCTTTATCGTTCAAGTAGAGCCCCCCCCCCCCCCCCGCTAATAGCTAGTTGTAATTCGTGGTCTGTCATACGGCGGTTAGAGCTTCTCTGCCTTTTGCCCGGTGTAGGTTTCCCACCGCTTTATGATTACGTCGCAGTTTTTCTCGTCCAGTTCCATGCAGAATGCTGTCCGTCCGAGCTGCTCTGCTGCCATCAGGGTGGACCCGCTCCCGGCGAAAAAGTCACCGACCATCCATCCGGGGCGGCTGGAGTTGTTCATCAACCGTCCGATCAGAGGTACAGGCTTCATTGTTGGGTGCATATCGTTTCGGGTCGGTTTCGGCTCAAAGTGAACCGTGGTCTGATCCTTGTATTCCCGGAGCATCTGGTCGATGAAGGCCAGAAGTTCCTGCTTCTTCATTGACTGGAAGTCGGGCGGGTCGTCCAGAAGAACGGTGTCCTGTGTGCGGTCATTGATGAAGTAATGGCCCGCTCCCTCTTTCCAGCCGTAGAGAATCGGTTCGTGCCGCCACTGGTAATCTTGGCGACCGAGGACAAACGCATTTTTCTCCCATATCAGGCACTGGGCCAGTTTCAGCCCGGCATCCGAATAGGCTTGCCGGAACTGAAGCCCGGTGCTCTCGGCGTGGAAAACATAAATCGCTGCGCCTGTGCGCATGGCATCGTTCATGGCCTGAAATGCTGCCAGCAGAAAACTGTAAAAGCTGGCCGCATCCATGTGGTCGTTCTCGATGACGCTGTTCGTGCGGCTGTCGGTCTGGTCGAGGTAGTCGTTCAGAAAACCAACTTTTGCGCCGTAGTCCACGTTGTAGGGCGGGTCTGTGATTACGAGGTCGAGCTTGTTCCCGGCCATGAGAATTTCCGCATCGTCCAGAGACGTGGCGTCGCCGCACATCAGGCGGTGGCGTCCCAACTTCCAAATGTCGCCCCGGTGTGTGACCGGGGTTTCGATTTCTTCCTTGGCTGCATCAGGGTCGAAGTCGTCATCATGGGCTTCCTCCGGCACATCCAACTGCTGGATCAAATCTTCGAGGTCGTCCTGATGAAAGCCGGTCACGGAGAAGTCGTAGCCGTTGAGGTCAAGATCTGACAGGAGGTCTTTCAAAATCTGAAGATCCCACTTGCCGGTGATCTTGTTCAGGGCCACGTTGATCATCTTTTCCTTGGCCTTGTCCCGGATGTCCAGAACGACGACCTCGGCTTCTTCGATGCCCATGTCCATCATCACGGTACGCCGCTGGTGGCCTTTGATGATGGTGCCATCGTAATTTATGACGATGGGGTCAGCGTAGCCCAGCCCCTGAATACTGGCCTTTATGTCCTGATACTCCGGGTCCTCCGGGGTCAGGGCTTTTCTGGGGTTGTAGGCGGCGGGAATGAGGTCGGCCAGTCGCCGCCTCTCCATCCGCATGGGGTTGGTCTGCTGCATGGTGTTCACCTCCTATGTGGGGTCTGAATGGGGTTTGCGTAACGAAATGCTAAAATTTTTTTAGTTTTTAGGCGAAAAACCTTCGGGCCTTCCTCGCCCCGCACTTTTCTCCGGGCGGGGTAGTACCTACGCCGTGGCCGGGGATGGGGTAGCCCCTCTCTCCAACACAAAGGCGCACCGAGCGTGGTTGCGGGGTGCGCCTTTGCCCGTGAAAAGGTATAAAGGAGAGAACACAACACGATGCATACTCGTGATGGGCTTGGGCGGGCTGGCCCTTGTCCATGCGACCATTGTATTGACTTCTGGGGTCTCTTTGGGTATCTTCTTTCGCTGCCCTGCGGCTGCCCCGCCTCGACCCCGCTGCGCCCCTGCGCTACTTTGTGCTGTGGGGCTGTGCTACTGGGTGTCCACGGTTCCGAGCGACCTTTCTCCCACGCCACACAGGGGCGGTTTTTACCGCTGGTAAAAACAGGGCTAGACAGGGGGTGCTTTGTTTCCGGGCGTATGGTTTTGTGCTTTTTTAAAGCCCTGAACACGGCGCAAAATTTCCGGGCGACAGCCGGGGCATGGAATCCGGGGTGTGCGAGGGGTGAGCCTAAAATACAAAATGGGAAAAGAAAAAGCCGGGGCATAGCCGGGAGCCTTGGCTGGGATTTCTCTGTGCGGGAATTCCCAGTGTGCTGCCCCGGAACTATGCCCCGGTCTTTGTTTTTTAGTGGCCGTCCTTTTCTATGCGCTCGACCCTCGCCCTGAACTCGGCCAGCGTGGTGCGCACCTTTTTGTAGGTGTATAGCCATTCTAGCCCTGTGCTGTACCGCCTGAAGCACGGCGCCCTTGACAGGTGGATGGTGCGCATGATCTCGTTCCACGGCTTGCAGTCGATGTGGCGCATTTCCATGATCTCCCGCTCTACGGAATCCTGCGGGAGGAATTCGAGGACTTCCATAATGTCCAGAATGGCCGTCGCTTCGATCTCCGACTGCTGGGCGATTCTGTCCTCAATTTCGGCCATCTTGATGGCGAGGGATGTGTTCCGACCGTTCTTCCCAGCCGGGTCCAGCTCCGTCCGAATGTCTGCCAGCCTTTCCCGCAGGATCTTCTGCCGTTCCTTTGCCCGGTAGTATTGACTCAGGTATCGCTTGAGGAAGATGCGCTCATCCTCGCTCATCTGAGACGGTTGTTTCTGCATGGGAGGCATCCTCCTTTTTGGCAGTGTGCGGAATGAGGGCGTAGATTTTGCCGCCTCTGAACACCAGCTTATAGACCGCCTTGTCCTTATTGTCCCAGTCGTAGATCGGGAATCCTCGCTCCGAAAGAACGCCGATCATCATGTTGATGGTCGTGACGAGGGCTGGAACCGGGAGGGTGCGCATCCCGGCCAGTGCATCCTCTGCCGTGCGCTGCTTGGCTTTTGATTTGATGCTGAAGGGCTTCGGCTTGAATGGGATAGTGTTGCGCTGCTTCTTCATACTAGAACGCTCTCTTTCATAAATCGGCCAATGCGCCGGAGAATGATTCTGTACCACTTCTTCCGGGTTCTGGCCCGCTTGTGGTACATAAGGCTGATCTGGCGGTCTGTGGCCAGATTGAAATAAAAGGCCATGTTGCTGGCATAGGAGCGGACAATCTTCCACGAGATTTCCTTGATCAATTCGCTGATGCGTCTGAAGAAGTCCACCATCCTCTGCACAGCGCATTGTGCTGCATTCCACAGGGTGTCAATGTTCGCCAATTCCATTTTTGATGACCTCCAGTGCTTCGTCCGGGAGACACGCAAAATCTGCAACGCCCCCGGCCTTTCTAATTTTTAAGATGGTTGCGACCTGATTCGGTGACGGCTTCCCCACAAAAGGCCGCTTTGCCTCGATGCCGTAATACCTGCCATCAATGATGGTCAGAATATCCGGGAACCCTTTTTCGCTGTACACGCCAGCTGAAATTTTCCGAACGAATGCGTCAGGGTATTCCGCTTTGATGACCTGCATGATCCTGGTCTGATACCACTGCTCCAGCGGGATCTGGTCTCGGAGAATGTTGTCCACTTTTTCTGCGGTCAACTGGAGGCCGAGTCTTTCGGCTGCCAGATGCCGCACATCTGTCGGGGTTCTGGCCCCGCTGTGGTACCATTCATGCAGAAGGTTCCGGGTAATGGTAATGTTCATGTGTTCAGGTCCTCCAGTTTGTGTGAAAGGTAGATGATCTGTTTGAGAATTGCATGGGTGCAATCCGAGACTTCGTCCATGTCATTCTGCTTTTGCTTTGTCCAGTTGGGGTAGCTTTCTGCAGCAGCCTCCCGGTAAACCTCCGAGATAATGTTATAGGCGACCTCCAGCTTTGCATCCCGCATGAGCGCAGCCTTTTCCTTTTCTCTGGCCCTTGCCCTGCACTCGATTTCTTCGATCAGCATGGTGCGGCCTCCATGAACACAGGTTCGTCGCTATCGCTGGGCAGAGCCGGGTTGTCGGCGTACTGACCTGCGCTGTCGCTGGAATTCTCGGCACCGAGTTCCTGCCACTCGAAGCCCTTTTTGTTGCCGTCCTTGTCCTCCATGAAATTCGAGGCCATCATGTCGGCGGTGTGGAGTGCCCAGACGATGGGGTATTTCTGAATCGCCGCGGCGAGGCTCATGGTGTCGGTGTGCTGATCAGTGAAGCCCATGTGCCACCAGATGGCGTACATTTCCTCCGAGGTGAGCTTGATGTAATTCTTGATCAGCATGGCACTCTTGGGGCCGTGGCCGAGGGGCATCAAATCGTTGACCGTGTAGAACGGCACCTTTTCCCATTTCCCGGTCTTTTCGTTCTTGACGTTCCGGGTGCTGGTGCTGTAGAAGTAGGTCTTGCAGATGTCGTGGAGCAGGGCGATGAGGATGACGCTCTCATCCTTGATCTGTGCGACCGAGGTTCCGGCTACCGTGTAGAACCACTCTTTCGTGCCGTCCTCATTGGTCTGTTCTTCCTGAAGCAGACCCCGGAGGGCATCCAACACATTGAGGCTGTGCTGCAGGAGGCCGCTCTCGCAGGAGAGGTGGAACTTCGTACTTGCGGGTGCTGTGTAGAAGTCGCTCTTGCGGATGTAGTCCATCAACTTGTCGATGCCGGGCCGCTTGACCTTGGCCATCTCCGATTCAAACCGGGCGATCAATTCTTCCTTGTCCATATCTTGTCTCCTTTGATGTGAGGGGGAAAGGCTGCGCCTTGGTACTCTCCTTTGGAGTCCATCCAGTAGCCTCCCTCGTTGGTGAATGAATCCGAATCGTTTCCCGGCTGGCCGTTCTGCCAGAAGAATCCTGTGATGTGGTTCCTGATCCAGCGGTGGCCGTCCGGGTAAACGTGCCAGAAGTTGTATTTTTGCCAGTAGGGTTCGTAGGCTTCCTCGGTGCGGTGGTAAAGCTGCCAGACGATGTCGAGGAACTTGTCATAGTCGAGGTCATCGATCAGGGCCTTTCGGTACTGGTCCATGAGGGCACCCGGCTGACTTTCCTCGGCGAGGACGGCGGCGATCTGCTGCGATAGCTGCCGATTCCCGGCGATGTCCTTTGGGTGCATCGGGAACGGCATCCTCTCCCGGAGCCGGGCGGCGAACCAGTCAGCAAGGTCGGCCATTTCTTTGGTCAGCTTCTGGTAGGCTTTGCCGTACTTCGTCTGGAGGACTTCCAGCGGCACCTGTTCACGGTTGGTCTTGAGCTTCCTGAAGGTATCGTTGAACCGGGCCATCATTTCCCGGTCGTCGTCCGAGGCGGGCATCTGCATCACTCCATGTATTTTTTGGCCTTGGGGTTCCATTTGAGAGTGGTTTCCTTGCCGCAATCGCCGCAGGGATAGCTGAAATCTGCATCCTCGATGTTTGTCCGTCCGTAAGTGTGCCGACCGCAGCTGCAGTCATATTCAAACAGTGCGGTGTTTTCCAGCGAGAATTTTGCACCGCATTCTTTGCAGGTCCACTCGGTACGGTAGTCCTTTGTGAAAGCGACGAACTCATCGCCGCACTTCGGGCATCTCAGTCTCATCAAGCCTTTTGCTCCTTCGGGTTTCGCTGCCTTTTTGGGAGTTTCGGTGGGTGCAAGTTTGAAGAATGCGAGATCCGGGCGGTAGCAGACGGCATCGAGTGCATCATCGTGCAAGGGGAGGCTTTCCTCCGGCTCGTCGGGCGCAGCTTCAGGCGGTCCCGGCTCAGCAGGTTCTTCCGGCTCCTGCTGCTTAGCCTTTTCGGTCTGCTCCTGAATGACTGTCTGAAGCGCAGCGGCATTCTGTTCCGCGTTGCTCGGCTTCCTGATCAGATTGCTCTGCATGGCGAACTCCGCGATGTAGGCGTTCATCTGATCGGCGATGAGGTCCTTTGCCCGGAGCAGCTGCTGGGCGTTCTGACAGGTGATCGTCATGTCCAGCCGGTCCTCGTACCCATCGTTGATCACCAGATGTGCGCTATAACTGTAATCATGCATTTTCTCAATCCTCCCAATTTAATGCTTGGCCGCACTTGCAGCAATACACGCGCTTGCGCAGGGCCGGTCTATAAACGACTTCGTGGCAAAGCGGGCAATTTCCGAATTGTGAGTTTTCCCACAAATTCACCTTTGCCGGGATCTGCTTCTTGAGCGCATCCATGCCTATCCAACAGGCTTCTTTTACGGTTTCGATGCTGTAGTTCTCCAGATGCTCCGGGTCGAGGATCTCGGTGGCCCGCTCGTAGGTCATTTCCATTTGCAATGCCTCCTGTCTGGCCTGTTACACCTAATTCTGAAAAACAGGTGTAACGGCGTTTTCCTTGTGGTGGTGCGGTTCTCCCGGCTCTGTTACTCCTGTTACACCTAATTTTGAACACACACCGTATTTCTAAGAATTTTGCAATTTTGCATGAAAATCTTGCAAAATGCAAAAATGTGCAAAAACATATTGTATTTTAGTTTTAGGTGTAATAGGTGTAACAATCTATTAAAAAGCCGCTTGGCTGCTTGCTTTTCCGTGTTACACCTAATGTTACACCTAGCGTTACACCTGATTTTAGGTGTAACGGTTTAGACCGGGAATGGCAGGTCGTCGAAGTCGTCAACCACCGTGAAGTCGTCTTGCATTGTGGTCTGCGTGGCCGAGGTCTGGAACGGAGCCGCTGCGGGGGGCATAGGTGGTTCTTCTCGGTCCATCTGTTCCTCCAGCGCATCCATCGGGTCCTCGTTCTCGGCCAGCTTGCCGATGAAGAACTCGACAAAGCGGCAGCTGCGATCTCCGAATCTGCGAACCGTGGAGTAGGTGACCTTGCCGCTCTTTTCTGTCCATACGCTGATCAGGTTCTTGTCGGCCAGATATTTCATGGTTTTCCGGGGGCTGTACCCGGCTTTCGTGAGGGCCTGATTCAGCATGGAGGGGAAAATATAGACCGTGTTGCCGCTCTCGTTCATCATGCCGAGGCAGGTGCCGATCACCTGCGTTCCGAAGTATGCCTTGTTCGACATGACCCAGTCCACGATGAACTGCGCCGCGTTTTCGTTCACATCGGTGGAGTTGTTCTCTACCTGTTCCTCCAAAATGCTGGCGGCCATGATCTTGGCCTTTTTCCACGATTCCGGGTGGATGCCCAGTTGCTGCAGAACGTCGGCCTCGTCGGTGGGGTCGCCCTGCTGCTGCGTGTTGAAGAACCAGCTATCGATCATGGCATCGGCCAGCGCAACTGCGGAAATGCCGGAAACGTGGGAGCCGTTTTTGCCGTTGGCCATTGCATGGACGTAGCTTTGCATTAACTCGAAGGCATCACAAATGGTGCGCTCCGGGGTGGCGATGATCCTCTTGACGAAGGCCGGGCCAGCCCAGCCGCAGTCCATCACAGACTGTTGGTGCATCAATCCGGCATCCCGCTCGTTGTCGAACGGCCCGCCGTAAAGTTCCAGCACACGGGTGGAGACACCTGTTTGCGTGGTCTCGGTGCTGAGTGGTTCCTCGCCGGTGGCCAGAGCGACGGTGCGCCATTGCTGGGTGGCCTGAATGCCGCCGCTCTTTGCGCCTCTGATCTTGCCGGTGCCGGATGCGATCATGTAAACGATTTTTTCCAGCCCGGCCTGATTGTTGCCAGCAAGCTGCCGCTCATCAATGCCGAGGGGGAGGTCGCAGTAAAAGGCTGCCGTCCGTTCGAGGCCGACCTGTGTGGCGTTGAAGTTGACCATCAACCGCTCCGGGTCTCCCCATGCGGAGAGGGCCGCTTTCAGGGCTGCGGTCTTGCCACCCTTGGAACCGCCCCAGTTGTACACGAAGAAGATGCGCTGCTTCACGATCCGCAGGAGCGGGGCGGCAAAGCTGGCTGCAAGGATGAACCTGAACTTTTGGCGGCTGCGGTGCGGGGCCATGTGTTCCACCCATTTCTCAAAGGTTCCGTTTTGGCAGTAGGCCGTGGCCATTGCCTTTTGGGATGGGTCGATGTCCAGCGTGATGCCGTCAGCGTGTCCGGGCACAAACCTGTTGCCGGGCTGCCATCCGAATGTGGAGGTGCTGTCCTCTTTGGGGATGATGTCGATATTCTCGGCCTCAAGACTGCCAAGGAAGCGGACTACCTGCTTCGAGTTCTCGCTGGTGATCGTGCAGCCGAGATCTGCAAGGGCGGTGATGCTGCGGCTCTGGAAGATCACAGACCGGGGGTAGATGGCACTCTGCCAGATGCCGTCCCGCTTGAAGGCTACCTCTATTTTTTCTTCCCCGGTTTCGACGCTCTGGAGCCGTTTGGTCAGGATGATCGGGGTGCGGCAGCAGAGGACCGGCTGGAACCTCTTTTCGTCGATCCGGCTGATTCCCTTGTCCGAGTAAATCCAGCCCTCCGGCTGTCGGAGGCTGATCGGTGCGCCGCTGATTGCTTCTGGGATGTCCTCTTTTTTGTAGTCCACAGGTTTTGCGGTTTTCAGGGCATCCCGGATCAGCTTGGCAGCCTGTTCCCGACCATGCTTGATGTAAAGGTCGGAGGGGTCCTTCTCGCCGAGAGCCTTGCAGCTCCACTCGTAGACCTCGCCCTCGTAGCCTCCATCCCGGAGGCCGGTGCAGATCTTGTGGATGAAGGTGTCGCCGCCGCCGTCCGGTTCGTGGTGCAGGTACAGCTTCAGGCCCTGAAGCACCGAGGACTGTTCCGGCTTGAACATTGAAGCCCCCGGCACGCCGATGGCCGGGATGCCCATGTACCACAGGCTCTGCGTGTCGCTCTCACCCTCGACCATGACTGCATACCCGGCGTTTGCAAACTCTGAGACGCGCCATTCACCGTAGAGGCAAATCTTGCCGGAGCTGCCAGTGCGCCAGCGGAAGTCCTTGTGGGCATACCGCTTGCGGTAGGTGGATTCTTCTCCGGCTGCGTTGTAGTATGGAATGTAGAGCCATGCGGTGCCGTTGTTGCGGTCTTTCCGGGTTTCGAGGCGGCAGGTCTTGGCCAGCCACTCTTCCGGGAGGTGCTTTGCAAAGGCATACTCGGCAAGGCTGAAATCTTCGAGGACTGTGGTCTTTTCCTTTTTGGCGGGTTTCGGGGTTTCTGCAGTAACGCCGTATTTCTCCAAAATCTGCTTGTATGCCTCTTTGGTGTCTACGCCATGCAGTTCTGCCCAGAATGACACGAAGTTGCCGCCCCGGCCCTCTGCGAAGCAGTGCCACTTGCCGGTCTTGAGATCTACCGAGAAGCTGTTGTTCCTGTCCTCATGGAAAGGGCACAGACCTGTCAGCTTGTCCCTGGCGAGCTTGTATTTCTGAACCACGGCGGCGTACTCGGCACGGTAATCCACCACCTTATCAAGATTTATCTCTCTTGCCGCCATGCTGCCTCCACCGCCATTCTTTCTTGAATTTCATATCCGTTCCCCTTTATGCCTTAAGGGGAGCCGCCTCGATGCGGTTCCCCCCTGCGGGCATGAAAAATTTATAGGGCTGCTGCCTGATTAAATAAAGGGGAGGTCTTTGTCCTTGTCAGTCACGTCTGTGAACTCCGCATCCGACACCTGCACATCCAGTGCACTTTCGTCTGCCGTCATGGTGTTGCTGGAGGCTGAGGTGCTGTAGTCGTCCATCGTGATGGCGATCTCCTTGTACTTCGCCTTGATCTCCTGCCGCATGGTCTTGGCAGTCTGGGCGACTGCCGGGGGCAGAATGCCCCGCTTGTCGACCACCACGGTGGCGTAGTTGATGCCGTTGGCATTGGTGGCCTTGGCCAACTTGAAGCCGACAATCAGGTTGGTGTAGGGGATGCCCTTGGAAGCCATGATGCGGGTGAGGGCCTTGTTCACTTCCTTGATGCTCGTGGGCGGCACCGTAAGGAGATAGAGGTTCGGGTCGTTGCTGCGCATGAGGTAGATCCGGCGCATATTTTTGCAAGCCTTGCCCTTGCCGCCATTCGGGTCGCTGCCGTACTGGTTGCAGGGGCACTTGTCGCATTCGCAAATCTCGCCGGTCCGAATGTTCAGGCCGGACTTGCCGTCCATGCTGGAGCAGACCGGGATCTTGTCCTCCGGGTTGGTGCTGCTGCCGAAAGCGTTCGGCCAGTAGCCGTTCATGCGGTGCGTGAATACAATCACACCCTCGATGTCCTTGGGGTAGTCCTCATCGCCGTCCTCGTCGCCCTGCACCGTGAAGGCGAGGCTGCCGCCGGAGGGAATCTTGATGGCCCGGCAGTTGATGCCGGATTCATCGTCCAGATCGTCCATCTGATCCTTGAGTTCGGCTGCCAGTTCCGGGTCGAGACCGTCGTAGGCGGTGGTCAGGGCGAAGTTCTCAACGGGGGCCAGTTCGGTGTTCTTTTTTGCGGTTGCCATAGTATGTGTCCTCCTATTTATTCTTCATCATCAGCTTCAACGTCGGCGGGTTCGGCTTCTTCAAAACCATCATTTTCTGCCGCTGCCTGTTCAAGCGGGGTGGGGGTGTCGTCTTTGAGCTCGGTTTCGTAGAGGTCGTTCATGGTGCGCTTCATCTCGGCTGCCATGACAATCGACAGGGAAATCAGCTCGCTGACCCGGTTGTGCAGGGAACTGACCGCCTCGACTGCCGGGTAGTTTGGATTCGCCAAGGTGCTGAGAAGGGTGTCCATGTCGTTCCGAACGGACTTGACCTTTGCGCTGATCCGGGTGAAGTTGTCGGCGGCGATGCCGTATGCCTCGTGGCGGTTGCGTACGGCGGGCGGGTTGTAATCCTTGAGCATATCGTAGGTATCATCGATCACGCTGGCCACCCTGCAGTCCACGTCCTGCTGGAGATTGGTGCGCAGATCCATCTCGGTCTGCTGGTAGTTCTGGTTTGCCATTATTTCTTTCCTCCCTTGGTGGCCCGGCTGCTCTCACGGCGGCGGGTGATGTCGTAGGTGTCGAAGATGCTGATGCACTTGGCGAGGTCCTCGCTCAGGCCATCGTTTTCCTCGATGTATGCCTTGATGGTGGACTGGAGGGTGCGGGTATTCACGCTCTCCACGATGATGTCGCCGAGGCCCTCTTCCCGGAGGGTCTCAAAGAAATTGATGCCCTCGCTGGCCAGCTCCGCTTCGGACTTCTTGTTGTAGATGGTCTTGGGGGTTAGGGTGAACTTGAAGCCGCCGACCGAGATCGAGGGGCAGTCATCGTCGATCATCTGCTGCGAGATGTTCGCTTTGGCTTCCTCGATCAGGGCGTTGTTGGCCTTGACCTCATCGGCCAGTTCTTCCTTGTGCTCCAGAAGGCTCTGGTAATCGCGTACCATGTCTAACAGTGTCATTTGTGTTCTTCCTTTCTGCTCATGTATTCTTTCTGCTCCCGCTCTGCCCGGTCGTCAGCTTCACCGGCTTTCCAGAAGAGAAGGCATCCAAAGGTTCCGATGGCTACGAGGACTGCGATTGTCAGGATTGCTCCAAGCATTGACGACGCACCTCCCATTCTGCGCGGTCATTTGCACACTGGGTGCTGCGGAAAACCAACGGGTCGTTGTCAATGATGACGTTTCGGTCGTCCCAGTATTCGTTTGCTCCGACTTTTCGAGGATCCGTTCCGTAGGCTTTGCGCCACTCCGGGAGGTTCTCGTTGACCGCATCGAACTTCAAGCCCCACTTTGCGCAAGCGGCGACGGCCTTTTCCAGCGACCGCCCCTCTCGGCAGGTCCAGAGAATCAGTTTCGCGCCCTTGCTCTGTTCTTTCAGGGCTTCATAGATTACGTCCCAGTTCGGATCTCCAATGTCGGGGTAGGTGTTCTGGCAGAGGATTCCATCAAAATCCACTGCGATGACATAGGGAAGTTGTGAAGAATCATCCATTGTTCTCATCCTTTCTTTTCTTTTTCGGAGGTGCCCGCTTCCGGGCAGGTGGTTTATCCTCAAGCTGCCCGCCGGGAGATTTTCCCTCGGCGATAGCTTTGAGCAATTTTTGGTAGGCATCGTACACCGCCAGCTGCTGCGCCATGCGCTGATACTGAACCAGCTCTTTCGGGGTGCCGTCTAAAACCAGAGTGCCGTCCACGATGTAGATTTTCAAAAGAACTGCCTCCAGTCATCGACCACCGTTTTAGCGAGATCCTCTTTTTTGCTCAGGGACTTGAGGATGGTGCTGTCCACGGTGTTCTCGGCTACGAGGTGGATGTATGTGCAGGTGTTGCGCTGGCCGATACGGTGGATGCGGGCGAGGCTCTGCGAGTAAGTGGCGTAGTTGAATGTGACGCTGTAGTAGACGCAGGTGTCGGCTGCGGTCAGGGTGATGCCGGTACCCGCCGTGTCGATCTGGCCGACGAGAACCATCGTGGAGGGGTCTTTCTGGAACTGCTGGACGATGTCGCCCCGCTGCTCTTTCGGGATGGCTCCGTAAATGGCCACCGTTTTCATGCCGCTCTTTCCGATGATGTTCTCCGACCTTTTGATGATCTCCAGGACCTCCGGGATGAACCGGGCGAAGATCACCAATTTTTTCTTGCCCTCCAGAACGTAGTCTTGGATAATGTCCGAGAGGGCATCGAGCTTCCCGGTGCTGACCAGCTCCGGCTTGGCTGCATCGTCTGCGACGAGGAAGCCGCCAGTGAACTGCTGCAGCCGCAGGAGTTTGGTCAGGACTGTGGTGGCGGTGATCTTCCCGCCGTTGTCCAACTCGGTGAAGCTGTCCCGCCGCAGACGGTCGTAGATGGCCCGCTCTTTGGCCGAGAGGATGATGCTCCGAGTCTGGAACGTCTGCTCCGGCAAGTCCAGGGCTTCCTCTTTGGTCACCCGGTAGGCGATGGAATGCTCTTTGCGGATGAGTTCGTCGAGGTCCTTGTACTGGACGATCTGCTTGCGATTGAAGCCGCCCATCACGGCGTAGCGGTTGCGGAAGGCGTAGAAGTTGGTGCCGAAGATGGTCGGGTCGAGGAAGCGGTACTGACTGAAAATGTCCACCGCCTCGTTCTGCACCGGGGTTCCTGAAAGAATCAGCTTGTACCGGGCCTTGTCGCCCAGTTGGTGCATTGACTTGCTCTGGGCTGCATCGTGGGTCTTGATGCGCTGGCTCTCATCGGCGATGATCAGGTCGGCATCGTACTCCATCAGCTTCTCAAAGATGCCGTCTCGCCACGTTGACTCGTAGTTGATGACGGCCACCTTGAGGCTCTGGAAGGGAAACGCTTCGAGATCGGCGAGGGCTTTGAGACGTTGGGGTTTTGTGCCCAGCAGCGTCTTGACTGTGTACCTGAAGTCGGCATAGTCTGCAAATTCTTTCGGCCAGACGGCGCAGACGGAGGTGGGGGCCACGATCAGAACCCGCTTGATCTTGCCGAGTTTGTACCCGGCCCCGGTGACGGCGATGGCGGTCAGGGTCTTGCCGCAGCCCATCTCAAAAAGGAAACCGAAGCCTTTACCCATTTCCACACCCCGCAATCTTGACAACTTTGAAGCCGCAGAAAGGGCAGTATTTGAAATCTTCTGGATTGTCGTAATCTCCGAGTTTCGTTTCCCCGGAGCAATTCAGGCAGGTCAGCGTTCGATCTGTGGCGTTGTACTTCAGGTGCGTCCTCTGGCGCAAACTCTCCGGGTCAACATCCGGGAGTTTCAAAGCCAGCGATGCTGCTGCCTTGTAGCAGTTCTTTGTTGTTCTGGCGACGATGTCGGTGTCGACAGAGAAGCCTGCCTCCCACGCCCATTTGAACAGGATTCTGCTCAGGTGTTCCGCGTCAACTGTCTTTTTACCCATTGCTGCCACCGACTTTCTTCATACCTTGAAGATCTGCGAGGCCCACGCTGCCATCATCGCAGTGGTGGATGCCAAACAGCGAGGGAGACCGCACTTCGTTGAGTTCTTTCCTCACGTCACTGTGATACATGGCAATGTCGAACACCTCAGCGTAGGCGTTGTTGATGTTCGGGGTGCCCACACTCTGAAAGCTTTCCCCGCAAAGGCGGCACTTGTAAGTAGAGATGAATTTTCGGACGTTCATTGGTTTGCCGCCGCCTTTCCTGTCCACGCACACTCGCTGCACACGAACTTTGCGCTGGGGTAGACCTGCTTGACCAGTTCGACGTTCCCGGTCTGAAGCCAGCAAGCCTGACCGCATACCGGGCAGGTTGCCTCTTTCCACTCCGGGTTGCAGGGGTTCGGGACGTTCTTGCGCAGGGGCATGGTAGCGAACACCGGGCGGGTGTCCTTGACTGCTGCGGTCGCCGGGGCGACCTTGAGAAATGTTACTTTGCGCCTCATCTGATTGCACCTCCCAGAAGTTTGTTTCCGCACCAGTGGCAGTGCGAGTGGTGCGGGTCTACCCGGTGATTGCACTCCGGGCAATGCCATACGCCGTCCTTTTTGACCGGCTGCGACGGCACCTCGTACTTGGCGTGGAGGCTGCCCCAGTCCTGCAGGAGTTTCTTGCTCTGTGCGATGTAGCTGATTGCCTCGGCCACCGAGAAGCAGTTTTCCTCGCAGAGCTTCTTGATGATCTCGGTGGCTGCGTTGCAAGCGTCCACGTCGTCCTGCCAGATCTTCTTGTCTGGGTCCCGCTTCCCCTCGCCGGGGAGAAAGGATGCGCTGTTGTCCTTGATGCTGTCGATCTGGCCGAGCAGCGAGGACAGGCTCATTTTGTGAATATCGCTCATGTTGCGTTTCCTCCGTTCGTGCCGATCCACCCGAAAATCATTGCGGCCATGTTCGCCCCACGGATTTGATGCCGGAAAAGTTTCATCTTGACCGGGTAGTTCAGAAGCGGCTCCGGGCTGTCGTTCATGCGCTCCTGATCGACGGCTGCTGCCGTGTCGTGGAGGCTCTGGCGAAGGGCTTCAATGTGGGGCGGCAGTTTGACGATGCTGGACAGCTTGTCCAGAAGTTCGATGTCTGCGGTGCCGGAGAGGGTCTGCGTGGTTTTCGACCACTTCATCTTGCCCCAGCTTTTGATCACCGCAAACTGGACGGTGTCGGCCTCTTTGATGAGCAGGGTGTTTTCTATCAGGGCCATTTTCATCGGCCTGCACCTCCGTTCGCTTTTGCAGGTTTCCTCTTTCTAGGTGGCTTGGGTTTCGGCATCCAACACCGCACGTTTTCGGTTGGAATGGATCTTGCGGTGCTGTACCCGTACTCTAAAATCGTCCAGCATTTATAGGTGGAGTCATAGCATCCGACCACCGCTTCCTCGTGGAAGAGTGATTTTTCTACAAAGAGGACGGGCTTCAGGCTATGAGGCAGTCTCTTTGATGGGTCAACCCATTTGCTTGCAGTCCGCTTCACCTGTCCGCACCTCCGTTCGCTCCCATGTACCGCTTGCGCCCCTTTTCACGGTGCCGGTCCTCATGGTCGCGGTGATAAACACCGACGTGCCCGGTCATGGCTTGGTTGTATGCGTTCTCAGCTTTCAACTCCAGCTTGTACTTATGGTACTGCGGGCAGGTGTCGTGGCAGATCGTGTGTCGGTTTGGGCAGTCCTTGCAGAAAGACTTAACCATGGATGTGAATCCTCCCATCTTTCCAAGCCCGGTATTTTCCGTAGCTCACGCCCAGCCGCTCCGCTTCCCGGACATCGTTTTGGAGGGAATCCTCCGGGGCGTGTTTCGGCGTGGTCCGCTCTACGACCTCCAGCTTGTTGTTCTGAGCCTTTTTTCGGTCGTGCTCGATCTGCCGGATACGGAGGCAGGAATCGCACAGCTTTTTGTTGCTGGCAACGCCGACCATCTTTTTCCCGCATCGGATGCAGACTCGCGTCCACTTAAGGCTTTCGGCCTTTGCCACGTTCAATCCCTCCGTTCCCGATACGGATACTCAGGGTTCCGGGCGTGGTTCCGGGTGATCTTGCCGTAGCCTTTCGGCTTGCTCCGCATCTTCCAAAGCTGGCGGCGGGCATCCTCCGAGACGATCCAGCCGACGCAGACCAGAAGTCCGATCAGGCCGATGGCGAGGCTAAAATAAAATGGTGCCCTTGCTGCTGCCCGGCCCCAGTCGTAACCGAAGCGCATCAAGATCTGGGTGGTGGTGTCCACTCCGAAGTTGAACGCCTTGCCAAGAACGGCGAGGACCGCTGCGACTGCTGCGGTAATGGCGGCGGTGATTTTTGCATTTCTCATGGGATTCTGTTCCTCCTTTCGCAGAGTTCGATGGTAACGTCGCAGAGGTCAATCACCCTGCGGTTTGCGTCCATTGCCCGGCGAAGCAGGAACAACTGCGCGTCGAGCAGCTTAATCTCCAGGGTGTTCAGGCGGATGCGGAAGCTGAGCCTGATTCTTTCGCGCACTCATGTACCTCCTTTTCTTCAGGCGATGCCCTTGGCGGCCCGATCTGCTTTCCAGCGTTCGTATTCGGCCCGGACCTCCGGGTTCTGGAACTCTCGCTGGATGGCATCAAAGACCAGCTGGCCGATGTTGACCCGCTCTGCCTTGGGTATCTTCTTGGTGTCAAGTTGGGGCATCGTGCCAGTGGTCGGCACGGCCTTGAGGTTCTTTGTGCTGGCCATCTGGCACGGCTCCTTTCTTACTGGGTATCGTCCGGCTGAGGGTCATCGAACTGGTATTCAACCTCTACACGCTGGAGGGCAAATTCAATCAGTTCGGTGGCGATGCTGGAAATGGAGCGACTTGTTCTGAGGGCTAACTCCTGCACCTGCTTGTGGCAAGCCGGTGAAAGCCGGACGAGGCAGTTGCCGCTGGGCTTTTCTGCGCTCTTAATGATGCACTTATCCATGTGTTCTCTCCTTATTTTTACGCCCTGCTGAGAATGTGGTCAGTGGTCGTATCGAAAAGCCGTGCAAGGTTTACGAGGTCGTGAGCCTTTATTTCCAGCCGCCCATCCTGCCATCCTTGCAGCTTTTCAGGCTTAATGCCGAGGGCGATGCACAGCTTTCTCTTGCTCAGATGTGCTTTTCGCCGCTCTGCTTCGATGTTGGGGAATCTCATGCAGCACCGCCATTCGCGGTGGCCTTGTTGATTCTGGCCGCGATCTCGATGCCGATGATTACGGATTCGGTGTTCTGAATGACGGCATCCCGCTTATCTTCAGGGACGCGAGAGAGAAGCTGCATGAACCGTTCTGCATCGGCAAGCTGCTGAGGGGTGTATTTGCTGGTGTCCTTTGCGTTCATCATGGTGTCAACCTCCTTTGCTTTGGACTATCTAAATTATAACTTAGATAGTCCAAATTGTCAAGCAATAAATTTAGATAATCTAAATTTTTATCTTGCTTTACCGTGCCGGATGGTGTATAATTAGGACAAGGAGGTGAAAACGAAAATGGAGACCATTGCTGATCGAATCAATGAAATCCTTAAAATAAAAGGAATCAAGAAAACCGAATTTGCAAAGCGGATAGGCATCAGCGATTCCAGCGTTTCTACCATGTGTTCTGGCAAGTCAAAGCCGAGCGGACAAACAATTACAATGATCTGCCGGGAATTTGGCGTGAACCCTGAATGGCTACGGGATGGCGTTGGAGAAAAATTCATTGCTGCTCCGTCCGCTCCGCTGGATATGATGGCGAGAAAATATCGGCTCAGGCTGAAAGATTACGTCTTAATTGAGAAGCTGGTTAATTTGAGCGAGGCTGAGCGTGACGCTCTGTACCGTTTCATGGTTGATGTAATTGCTGCGTCTACCGCTTGTGGGGCAGATCCGAATGGCTATGTTTTTGAAGAAGGGGCGCCAAGCCCGGAAGAAACAGCCGCTGCTGAGGCGGCTTATGAAAAGAGCTTAGGTATTGCGCAGAGCACGGCTGCATCTGCTTCGAGTACCACCGAAGACACGGCCTGCGTCGTCTGAAGAAATAGGCAATGGCTGAGGGTCCCCCGGTGAAGCCAAAAAGAAAAGGGAGGGCCGTCCGGGTGGACAGCTCTCCCTTTTATATAAGGCAGGTGAATAATTTGGGAATTGGAGCAAATGTGCAAAAGATTGCGCAAGAAAGAAAAATTTCATTAAAAGAGCTAAGTCGTTGTGCGGGAATACCTTACACAACAATTTACAACATGGTAAAAAGGGATAGCCGCAGGGTGCCTCCTGAAAACTTGCAGAAATTGGCGGACGCATTGACGGTAGGAGTCGGGACGCTATGCGGTCTGGATTCGCTGGGTGGCGAAAAGATGCAGGAGCGGCTTGTCAAAGCGCGGGTGTCTATTGGGTACAATAGAAAAGAGTTCGCGGGTACTCTTGGGATTCCTTATCGCACCGTGACAAACTATGAAAATGGTTCGAGAGAGCCGGGGCGGGATTACCTTATAAAAGTAGCCAATTTCTGCGGTTGCACAACGGATTGGCTTCTTGGTTTGAACGATGGCTCTTTGGATGGCGTCCCACGTGAAAACAAGGACGATATATTAAAGTGTCGATTGTTCTCGGCTTGTGATGCGCTGAATAGCGTGGCCATTGAAAAGGTTATTGAATACGCAGAGGATCTCTCGTATAATTCGCGCAATAAAAAGTCTAATAATGAGTAATGGCTACTCCTCGATGAAGTAGAAGAAAAGGATGAGTATTGAGTTATGGCCAAAAAACAAATAATAGAGTTTGATCCAGATACGCAGGATGCCGTGATCTACACTCGGTACTCGTCTCATAACCAGCGGGACTGTTCCATCGAGCAGCAGGTGGCGGACTGCGAGATTTTTGCCCGGCAGAACAACCTCCGGGTGGTGAAGGTCTACGCCGATCGGCATCTGTCTGGCACTACCGATAACCGCCCCCAGTTCCAGCAAATGCTGAAGGAAGCCGCCCATGGCCACTGGGCTTATGTGATCTGCTGGAAGATCGACCGCTTTGCCCGGAACCGCTACGATTCGGCCACATACAAGTTCCGGCTGAAGAAGGCCGGGGTGCGGGTCCTCTATGCAAAGGAGTCCATCCCGGATGGCCCGGAGGGGATTCTGCTGGAATCCGTGCTGGAGGGGTCTGCTGAATATTACAGCGCAGCCCTCGCTCAGAATATTCGCCGGGGCATGAAATACAACGCCGAGCAGTGCAAGGTGAACTCCGGCTCCATCCCTTTCGGGTACTGCAAGGGGCCGGATGGCCGCTTTGCTATCCACGAGGCAAACGCCGAGGTCGTGCGGGAGATCTTCCGAAAGGCTGCGGCGGGGATGTCCTTTGTGGATATCGCCAACGACCTGAACAGCCAGGGGCTGAAAACCAGCCGGGGCGGGCGGTGGAACAAGGGCAGCTTCCGGCTGTTGATGAACGAGGCCTATATCGGGGTGTATCATTTCTCGGACACCCGCATCGAGGGCGGGATGCCCGCTCTCATCGATCAGGGCACCTTTTGGGCGGCGAACGAGCGTCTGAAAGCAAACAGCAGCGTCCGGGGCCGTCACCAAGACGGCGGGGACTACCTGCTGACAGGGAAGCTGAAGTGCGCCCACTGCGGGTCCTACATGATCGGCTTCTCCGGCACCGGGAAGAGCGGCGAACTGCATTACTACTACGGCTGCCAAAAGCGGCGGCGGGAGCGGGCCTGCAAAAAGGCCAACGTGCCCCGCGAGTGGATTGAGCGGGTTGTCGTGAAGGCCGCTCTGGACTACGTCCTCCGGCCTGACGTGATGGAGTGGATCGCGGATGCCGTGATGGAATATCAGGAGCGGGAGGCAGCTTCGGCGCAGCTGGCCGCCCTGACCGCCGAACTGGAGGAAAACCAAAATGCCACCGACAACGTGATGAAGGCCATCGAAGCCGGAATCATCACCTCGACCACAAAGCAGCGACTTCTGGATCTGGAAGCCAAGGCCCAGGATCTGAAGCGGGCCATCGAACTGGAAAAGTTGAGTCACGTCCGGCTGGAGCGTGATCAGGTTCTCTTTTGGTTGGATTGCTTCCGGGGCGGCAGCTTGCAGAGCCAAGAGTTCCGGCGCAAGGTCATTGATACCTTTGTGTCGGTGGTCTACCTGTCCGATGATCACCTGCGGATCGCTTTCAACTATTCGGGGGGTTCTAACGCCGAGGCCGACTTCGACCTCGTCATGGACGCGGAGGCGGCGGCTGGCGAACTGTCCAAAAAGTTCGCACAAGGTCACGTTGCCTCCACCACACGTGAGCCAGACGGACCCTCTGTGCTCCACCAAAGGGAAGAGCCTCACCGCTTTGCGGTGAGGCTCTTCCCTTTTCATCTTATGGCATCCTTATCCCATGAAATCAAGCAGCACGTCGATGTCCTGACTGATGGCGCGGAGATAGTCAGCTCCGCCGCGCCGGCCTCTATAGTTCCGGGCGCGGCTGCTCATCTCCGTCAGGAGCTCTTCCTTCCGCACCAGAACGGGGTCTCCGATCCACTCGTCTTTCTCTATAAAGGCTTCCAGCTGCTCATATTCTTTTATGATACGGACGTTGGACAGGTTCTCCGGGAGGGTGCGGGCATCGAACCAGTCCGGCTGCGCGTGAAAGTCCAAAGGCGGCAGCGGGTCCAGCGGCTCATCGGCGTCCCACACATAGGGATGCCGGTCATCTTCTTCCGGCGTCTTCTTGAAGCGTCCTACCCGATTCTCGGCCTTGCCGACCGTCTCATAGTGGTTGAACAGCGCCTCAGCGTCATAGCCATAGAGCTCGTAGGCGTCCGAATAGCGGTCTGCATAGTCCTTGTACTGGAACGTCTCGACGCTTTCCGTCCCCGGGGTAAGGTCAAGCCAGATGCTCACCGCCTCCGCATGGGTGGGCAGAGCTGCCATGACCGTCAGGGCCAGAACCCCCGATGTGACCGCCGCAATAAATTTTCTTCGCATGATAAAACCTCCTTTTTATGAGCGGTTCATCCCAGAATCGAGAATCTCCGCACTTCTACATTGTTATTCTCCACGCCGGAGCAGTCCTGAAAGACTTTATGCCGTATCCGGCCCCGGATGGTGTTGCCGCTGACTTCCTTCGTGCTGGCGATGCCGCAGCCGAGGGAGACGTCCAGCGTATTCCCTTTCAAGGCGCTGAGCTGATAGCAGATGCGCCGCCCGTTGTCGCCGCTCAGGGTGATGCGGCTGTTCTGGATGACCGTGCTGCCGTCGGCACGGTCATTGCCCCGGGCCAGCATGGGGTTCGTGCCCTTTTTCATATCGTGCTCTGCCATGCTGTCCGGCTGTTTCATGGTGATGTCGCAGTTGTCCACGACGGCGCGGGTCTTATCGCCTACCATACGGAAAATGGTCTCGCAATACTCCGCACGGACGGTGCAATCCTCCATCCGGACGTCTGTGGTGCCGCTCTGCCCCAGCGTGATGAACCACGCCGGGCGATGACCGGCGTCCAGCGCCTCCTGCGTCTGTGTCTCATAGAAGCTGCAGCCCGAGAGGACGACATCCCGCACCGCGCCGCCCCATCCCCAGACCGCCAGCAGCTCGTCGGCACCGGACTTGTAAAATTCACAGTTCTGGAAGCGGATATTCCGGCTCTCCACCCTGTCCGTCCAGTTGCGCACCCAGATGCCGCCGGACGCGCCGGAGGTCATCTGGCGGAACACACAGCCCTCAAAACGGATATTCTCGTTGCCGCCATACAGGTCGGCAGCGCAGCGCCCCCACTCGTTGGGCTCACAGTCGAAGGTGCAGCCCACAAATTCCACATTGCAGGCGAGCATCACCCGGAGCATATAGTTGGCCTGACAGCTGTCCGCTGCCCGGAAGGTCACATTTTCCAGCCGGACGTCGTGGGCGCGGTCATCATCAGAGTCTTTCATAAGCTCCACCGCCACACGGTCCTCTTTCAGCTCATGGTACTGAATATCGCTGAGCAGGACAGCGCCGTTTCCCCGGATGGTCAGCCCGCTGGGCAGCCCGAGGCAGGAGGGGAAGCGGTAGACCGCCCCCGCCGTCAGCTCGAGAGGGCGACCGGACGCGCTGGCCTGCTGCATCGCGGCCTGCAGAGCCTGCAGGTCGTCCGCGATCCCGTCGCCCTTCGCCCCGAACTGTTCCGGCATAACGCCGGTACTCACCGGACGAGCCGTACCGCTCTGGGCAGCAGGCGCTGTGACCGCCTGAGCCGGGGCCGCAGCCGCCGTTTCGCTCTTCTGCCCACAGCCGCACAAAAGCAGCACCGCCGTGAGGACGAGGGCCAAAGCTTTTATTTTCACGTTCGAATGTTCTCCTTCTCTGCCGGGGCTTCTTATGCTTATCATACCATAAACCGCAGTCGATGTACAGCCAAAAGAGCCGCTGCCCGCAAAATGCGGCAGCG
>OAWJ01000536.1_pt1 | contig 31481 bp, 37 predicted proteins | sample 1517021 | NCBI WGS metagenome assembly OAWJ01 (sample SAMEA2580121, study PRJEB22360) | human gut metagenome | biome: human gut; feature: human-associated habitat; material: faeces | place: Denmark | collected 2008/2010
ATGATTGCTGGAGTTTATAATCTTTATACTGGGAAGGCGATTGGCAGAAAAAATTCTTCCGACAAGAAAAATTTTTACAGAAGCGCCGTGCTTTATTCTACTTTATATAATTACTATGAAGATTTTGGAATGAATCATGAAATTTCCAAGAATCTGATTTTTGATGATGAGACAAAACGTGTGCTGATGGAGCTTTTGACGATATATCATTATTCGAAGTATGAGGCAGCATATGGAATCACATCAAAAATTAATCCATTCAGTCGATTGGTAGACGAAGATGGGATTTTAAAAACCGGAGTGTTTTCAGTTACGTTAAATTCATATAAACGGAAAGATTTCCGCTTTAATCTTCTTGCTTTTTTATCCGATGTTAAAAAAATCGTAGATAAGGAGGTAGACTCATGATAGAAAAAGAGGAACAGCTTGCAATTTATCAGGACCGATTTGGATTTTTATACGAAAATGGTGTGAATTTAGGGATTCTATCATGCATTCAAGACAAAAAGTGCTTGTATATGCTAGATGTTACTCTTTTTGAATTATATGAATGTTATTTGAAAGGCATCCATAAGCAAAAAATTATAAATACCTATGTCAGTGATGTTATTGATAAAAGACAGCGTGCATTATATGCCGAAAATTGTGCGTATTACACCTATATGGGATTTGTCAAAGGGCAGAATATATTTCGCGAATATTTAAAAAACAAAATCAGAAATCCAAAAGATATGGAAGTTGTATACTTTCAAGCAGATTTTCTTAATGCTTTTGAGCGGAATTATGAAGAACAGAAACGATATTTCACCATGTTATTTGAAAAGCAATTGGGTGTACAGTTATTATCGCAACAAGTGGAGATGGAAATGCGAAAAGGTGGGCTCTTCCATGCAGATACGTTTGTTCTCTTGAAAGAAAAAGAGAAGTATCATCTTTTTTGTGCGGATGAATCCATCTCTCAATATTCTGTTCTTTCTGGTCTTGCTGCTGAGAACAGTTTGCAAGATTTATTGAGAGTGGATTTTATTCACAAAAAATTATCGGGAAAGCTACAAAATCTGTCTATCGACAGTACTATTGATGGAATGAACATCGGAAAGCGGTTATATGATTATGCCATTGGAACCGGAAATCAGGATAAAACCTTAAATAAAATGGTACAGGCTGGTTCTTATGTATATTCTTTTTTGCATTTATTGAAAAAAATTGGAAGATTTCAAGAAGCAGATTTTAAGTGTTTAGATGTATGTTTATTCGGTATTACATTTGATGATTTTTCTTCTATTGATTTGCCCGGGAACGATATTTTAACGAACTTGGAGCCTTTTTACCATGCTTATCGCTATGGTGATAATGCAGGAAAGGAAACAACATATGAAGAAAAAAAGAACCTTGTTTATCGAAAAATTGCACAAAACTTTTTCGGTATGATGCAACATGAAGATCCAGAATTTCACGTTCGAAACGAATGGACGAAAGAAGATGTTGTCCCGGATGAAGCTTTTGTGCAATTAAGAGATGGAAAAAATATTTATACATTTTTTGAGCATTTACATGGTTTTCAAAATACGGAAGGGGATTATCAGGATTGTAAAACCGGAAACATTGGTTTTCGCGATGCTCATAAAGAGATGGTCACAAAATATTTACTGGATCCAAATATTTTTACTTTATTTTTATCCGGAAATCCGGGGATTGGGAAAACAACTTCTTTGGTAGATATTTTAAAGGAGACGGAGGATGGTTTTCTTTTTCTTTACGTTTCTCCTCGTAAGCAAGTAAATGAAGATGTTTTAAACAAATTTACAGGGCTTGATGGGTTAGTAAAAGATCGCATGGTTTACCTTACCGCTACTGGAAATGATTATAAAAAAGCAAATCAAAATAAAAGTGTTTCTGTTGTTCGCTTCTATGCTAATGACTCGGAATCGGTTACTTCTCTTTCTAACAAAATGTTTGAGTTTCAAGAATTATATAATAGAAATGATGAGGCTGTTGATTCGGATCGGAAAATTTATTCCGTTAGTGATCGTGAATTAATGTCTGACAACATCCAGAAGGATGGGGTGTTGAAGCGGGTTTGTGAAGGGATACGGCGGCTTATTGAAGGTTCTACCTATGATCAAATCATTGCCAGTTGTTCCATTCAATCCTATCAGGAATTTGGTTATGGCAGTACGATTAATCACATTGCAAATATTTTTCGTTCTTTCTATCGATTAAGCGGAGATTTGTACGACGAAGAAAAGGCAAAAGCTTTTTTTTCTAAAATTCCTCGTATCTATGTAATGATTGATGAGATTACAGGTGATTCTGCAGGGGTTAAATTTTACAACGACTTAAAATATTTATTGTTTGAAAAAATATACAGCAAATTTTCTCCAGAAATTAAAGAGCGTATTTTATTAAAATTAATTGTTGCAGACGCTTCTTTAAACAATCCAGATGTAATTGTGAAGCATTTAAAGAAGCGGGATGCAGAAAACGATAAAATTTATTTCTCTGTTTTCCCAGAAAAGGAAAGTGCAGCTCCTTCTCTTAAGTGTAAAGAGTTATCCGGGATTCCAGGCTTCGAGCATGCTGTCTGCATCAATACAAATTCGTATCCGGCGGAACATTTATATTTAGAATACAAGTTTTTCGTGGAGGCGGGTTTATATAAAAGCCAGAAAGATTTTCAGTCTTATAAAATACAAGAGGAAGCAGATCATGCCATGCTTACCGATGCGCTGAATGCGTTGGAACATGGTTTTTTGGATGGCGAAAAAATTGAGCAAATTATTATTTATATTCAAGATAAAAATCGGTTGCTCTGCATGGAAGAAGCTTTACAAAAGCATGGAAAAGAAAAATGGAAACATTACATTCGCATTGATTCTTCTAATTCCGCCGCGGAACGCAAACGGATTATAGAATGTATGAATACATGTGAATTGGTTTTGATGACTTCTTCGGCAAGCAGGGGGTTATCTTTCCAAAAAACATCATTATTCTTTGTGGATATCTGCAAGTTTTCGATTGAACGAAATTTTATGGAAATCATTCAGTTGATTTATCGGGCTCGCGGCGGTGGTCCTTCTGAACAGAGAAAGTCTAAGAAAGTTGTATTTTACTTATCCGACGTTGTTTTATATGCGCGCCCTGAAGAAAAAGAGCTCGTTTTTCAGAATTACTTAAAGGATATTTATACATTGTTTACTCTGTTACATGGATGTATTTTGACACGCATCTGCGGAAATTTTACTATGAACCACAAATGTTTTTCCTTGATTCCGGTAAGTGGAATTTCTACATCGAGTCCATTTTCGGAGTTCATTGAATTTGCGGGACAAGTATATCGAAATACTGCTAAAGAATATAATCGAACGAGGAATCAGGTTCTTAAATCAACTTTGAATTTTCTTAGTTATATTTTTGATTCCACAAAATTAGTTACGAATCGTACGGTTTTTTATGATTCATTTGAATCGATGCATGATATTAAAGATGGCTTTGAAAAGCTTTGGAGTAAAGGTTATGATGCATTGCTTTCATTTCAACCATTCTTCCCTTTTTATGTTTATGGGAATATGGGAATTTTCCCGATTCAGGATATAGAACGTCTTAGGATTGAATCTTTTCTTTCTTACCCGTTTCTTAAAGAATGCTATGAACAGAAAGGGAACAAACATTCTAAGGTATCTGTTTTATTTTATTATATTAAGCAAGAGGGGGAAATCACAGATGATTTAAAGAAAGAATTAGGGCGGTTAAAAGAAAGTTTGGATCAGATTTATTATGCGAGTAAAAAGTATGAAAAGACACAAGTTGTTTTGGATACCTCAAAAGGGAAAAACCAATACATTGCGCTTTCTTTTGCGTCCCCATTTTATGGCTATCAAGAACAGGCAACTGATTCTGAGGAAAGTCAAAAAGGGCGCTACGATTTTTCTTTACGCATGTTTTTTGAGGTTTATTTAAAAACACGATATTCTTTTGATTGTCCTTTGCCTGTTACGGACGCTTACAAAGACATTCCTTTTTTGAAATTCCGGAGTCATTCTTTTTTGCCGTTACGAGAACAAATTTTTCATCAAAATTATATGTTTTACAGCAGCGAAGTAAATTTATTAAATCTTTTATTAAGCACAGTAAATGAGGAATAAGAACAATTCTAATTTTATAGGAGGTTTTATGAAAATAATTATAAATATTTATGACTTTTTTAGGAAACCAAAAAAGAAATCAGATGGTTTTTCGGCGGCGCAATTGGAGCAGATTCAATTAGGGCGGGAAGCGGGATTGTCGGAGGGGCAAATTCAGCATTATGCCAAGCCGGATATGGATGCGTTTCAGATGTGGGATTTGAGAGAGCAGATGGAGTTTTGTGTGGATGTTCCTTTTTTGATTGAGAAATATTATCCGCCGGTTCGGGAAGGGGTTCGGACGAAGTATTCCGGATGGGTGGCGACAATGGGAGGCATTTGTGGGGATATTGCCGGATCAAGGTATGAATTTAGTAATTGTGACCGGAAAGGGATTCGGTTTGAGGCTGCAATTACAGAGCACAGTCGAATTACAGATGATACTGTTATGATGCTGGCTACACTGGAGGCGGTTCGTGAAGTAGATACTGATCTTGAATTAAAACAATTATTAGATATTCATGAAAACAACTTTACCGATGCATCATTACCGTTTGGAGATACTGCTTATTCAAAAAAATATAAGAAATACTTCAACCTCTTCCCGGCTGTCGGATATGGTGGTGGTTTTTGGACCTGGGGGTTAACAGGAAAAGAACCGTACAAAAGTTATGGGAATGGTTCGGCTATGCGGGTGGCGCCAATAGGGGAATTTTTTGAGAATCCGGAAAATGTAATTCTTCATGCGGTTGCTTCAGCAGCGTGCACGCATAATCATCCAGAAGGAATCAAAGGAGCAGTTGTGACGGCTGTTTGTATTTGGATGGGAAAGCATGGTTATTCAAAGGATGAGATTCTAGGTTATGTAAAAACTCACTATGAAAATCAGAAGCTGATTCAGAGATACACCATGAAAGAAGTGCGGAGCTGTAAGCAGGGCGGTTATGGAGTGGCTTGTCAGTTTACGGTACCGGCGGCGGTTGTATGTTTTGTGGAAAGTGAGATTTATGAAGGCTGTATTGAGAATGCTTTGAGTTTTGAAGGAGATTCGGACACGATTGGGGCGATTGCGGGGGCAATGGCGGCGGCTTATTATGGAAGCGTATCTGATAAGGTAAAGGGGATTGTTTTTGAGAGATTGCCGGAAGCATTAAGAGGTATTTTGGAGAAGATGATTTAAGAGAGAGCATTTGCTATCCTATCAGGGTGAAGGCTTTGGAAAGCGGATAGGGTGAATTTTAGCCCCTGTGGGGCGAAAGAAGAACAAGGATTGCTGTATGTTGGAGTGTTTGGCTGCAAGGTGGGATATTGGAAAAAGGATGGAAAAAGATTTTCCGATGTGTTTAAAATAATGCACAAATTTAGAGGGTTCTATTCTGTGGAAAAATGTGTAAAATTCCGATATTGTAATCATACTTACAAAGTGATAATATCTACTTGTAAATATAGTGATAAATCATCAAGAGAAGGAGAAAAGGAAGTATGTTGTTGCTATTATTATTTATTATTCTTATTATTGTGGCGGGTTGTTGTATTAAGATTGTACCGCAGGCCCGTTGTTATGTGATTGAATTCCTGGGGAAATACAAGGTTTCTTGGGATGCCGGGATTCATTTTTTAATTCCATTCTTTGAAAGAATTGCGAAAAAGGTTTCCTTAAAGGAACAAGTGGCAGATTTTCCGCCGCAGCCGGTGATTACGAAAGACAACGTTACGATGAAGATTGATACGGTTGTGTATTTTAAAATCTTTGATCCGAAGCTATATGTCTATGGGGTGGAAAATCCGATTATGGCGCTTGAAAACTTGACAGCTACTACGCTTCGAAATTTGGTTGGAGATTTGGAATTGGATGAAACTTTAACTTCCAGAGACACAATCAATACTAAAATGCAGACGATTTTAGATGAAGCGACGGATGCGTGGGGCATTAAAGTCAATCGTGTGGAATTGAAAAACATCATTCCGCCGGCTGAAATTCAGAATGCGATGGAAAAGCAGATGAAGGCAGAGCGTGAGAAACGACAGACACTTTTGGAAGCAGAAGCACATAAATTATCGGTTGTTTCCAGAGCGGAGGGTGACAAGGAAGCGAAAATTTTGGCGGCTGAGGCAGAGCGTGATGCTGAAATTGCAAAGGCAACCGGACAGGCGGAAGCGATTCGATTGGTCTATGAAGCGGAAGCGAAAGGTATTCAGTTATTGAATGAATCGAATCCGGAAGAAAAAGTTTTGAGTTTGAAGAAAATTGATGCGTTGAAGGCGTTGGGAGACGGAAGGGCAACTAAGATTATTCTTCCTACAGATCTTACGGGTATGGCGTCAACTCTTACGGTTGCTGCAGAGATGTTGGGAACACAGGGAGCAGAAAAGATTGATAAATCTGAAAAAGAAGTTTCAGTAGAAAAGAAAGCTGATGTATGCTGTACGAATGAAGAACGTTCAAAAGAGACTTTGAGGATGGCGGCTTTTGAGCGGGCGAAAAAACATTTATCAAACAATGAATATGAATAAAATATGGGGCAGGCAGTTCTATTTGAGCTGCCTGTTTTTATAAAAAGGGCTTGCTTTAATACCGCTAGAGGTATTATAATAGAAATGATAAAAACGTTGGCGGAATGAGCGGTTTTGGTTAGGATATTGCTTAAATCTTTGATAAATAGAATAGAAAAGGTCGGGAAACGGGCCTGATACTGTCGGTAATGGCATCGTAGGATGCTTTGGCAGTGAAAATCTTATGGTATATAGCCTAGTGTCTAAGGTGCAATCTTATTGTAGCTTAGAAGACGGTTATTGAAGTAAGAACCTCGTGACTTTTAGTCGTGAGAATTTCAGGAAAGTCTTTGCCTGGACTGAAGAAGTTTTGCCAATTCGTAAATTATTAATTGAAAGGAGAATAGCAGGATTTTAAAAATTCTGCTTGGGTTATTGCTACGATGAATTGCATTGAAATTTTAAAAGATTTAACAAAGTTTCAGCTAGACAAGTATCCAAATTACCGCATTATTGGGACCAGTATTTATTTTTTGTTTGATTCGGAACGTTATGCAAAAGTCAGCTTTTGCACCAATACTGCCCGTAATTCAAAGGAAATTGTGGGTGTTGATATTGCTTATGTTAGCAGACGAGTTGGATTAGTGGATCATTGTGAGCTGTTATTTGCGGATGTGTTTGCTGGTGACACTGCTCGTGCAACAATTAATACAAACAATGATGGTATTTATGAGTGGTATCAAAAACTTCAGCCTACGCCTTTGGATTTGAATACTTTCTCTGAAAATATTGAATTGTATTTTGATATTATCGGAAAAGATTTGGTACAGGAAAAGTCATCTTCTCAAGAGCAATTACTTTTGATGGCGGCTAATATTCAGAAATCTATCTTACTTGATGTGGAGAAGAAAATTCTGGCGCTTGAAAAACCTTCTATGCCTGCTTTGCCAACGGCGTCGATGGAGAAAAAAGAAGAAACATTGACCAAAGAGAATGCTTCGGAAGAACCTGAAACAGAACAGGAGGTTTCCGAACCGATTGCGGAGCCTTTGGAAAACGCTTCTTCTGAAGATGTTATCAGTGTACAGGAAGAGAAAACGGCTGAGGAACATGCGGAGGAAGAAGTACTGAAATCCGTTCCTGGAGAATTTGAGGTACCATTAGAAAATGGTTTTGATGAAGTTTCTTCTACAGAAGAAGCGGCTGCGGAAGCCATTGAAAATGAAGAAGCGTCTATTTCGGAAGAAACCATGACTGAAACGGAAGAGTCTGTGGAAGAGCCTGCACAGGAAGAACAGGGAATGAGTTGGGAGATCGGTTATCCGGAAAAAGCTCTGGTCATAGGAAAACTGAAAGAAACGGAAGATGGTTATCAATTGGAGATTTCCGGTTCCGGAGAAATGGATAATTTAAAACTTGCTCCATGGGTAGAGTTCCGTAGACAGATTGTTTCGGTTGTGATTCATGATGGAATTACCAAGATTGGAGAATATGCTTTTAAAGGATTTACATTCCTGAAAGAGGTTACGCTTGGAAAAGACATTCATGTGATTGGAAAAAGTGCGTTTGAATATTGTACGGAGCTGAAGGAAGTAAAACTTCCGAAAGAATTAGAGATTATTTCTGATTTTGCTTTTTCCGGCTGCGATAATTTAAAACGTATGGAAATTCCAGATAGTGTAAGAGAAATTAAGGATTGTGTTTTTGAAGATCCTGTGCATATGGAACTTATCTGCAGTGATGTGAAGAAGATTCAACTTGGTGTGGATTTAGATTCTTCTTATTTTACCGGTACTACAGATAGAAATTTTTGGACAGAAACATTACGTAATCAGTATTTGAATTAAAAAAGGAGGATAACAGGACATAACGCGATACAATCTTTGCGAATTACTTTTGCCGGATTGTAGATGCGTTATGTTCTGCGTTTGTTTTAAATGGAGAAGAAATTAAAGCTTATTAACAAAATCAGTAACTGGTCTATGATTGTATTATTACTTTCTCTCTTTTTAAATAGCAGTTCGCTTCTTTATCAGGTTGTTTCCGTAGGTTCCTGTTGTACGATGTATATTTGTATTTTATTGCGGAATAAAATCAACCTTGGAAAGTTTGATCCGCTATTGATTCTTTTATGTCTTGTGAGTGTTTTCTGTGTTATTTTACGGGCTTTTTATACCAATCCTTACTTAAATATTTTAGGTATGATTTTCATTTATTGTTTTTTACTTTGGTCCTCGAAAATTTCTACTGGGGCATGGAATAAATTGATTTTACTCATTGCTCCGGTTACGATTCTTTCCAGTGTTTTGAGGATTTATTTTACATCTCCGATCATTACTTGGGGGATTGTTATTTTACAGCTTGTTATTATTGGGATTTATCTGGATCCGATTTTAGAGAAAATTGCGTTGGAACATCGTAGGAAACGATTAGAAGCAGAAGGGAAAGGCACTACAGAATCATAAGGTAGCTTTAGAAAGAGAGGTAAATGATTGTGTTTAAGAAAGATGTTGTATCAGATGCAGAAAAAATGGTGAAAGAAGAGAAAATTTTTTCTACGAAAGATATGTGTAAATTGATGAGAGCTGGATTATCTTTTAAACAGGTTCAAGAACAGATGAAGAAAATTAAAAGTGATATGGAGATTGCCCGACAGGAAGCAGAAGCGCGTGGGGAAGAATTTTCCGAGAAGGAATTTTTGTCGCAGATATTAAGAAATGCACAGAAATAAGCATGGGTAAGCAGAAAGGAAGAATTGTAAAGTTTTTTTCTAAGTATATATGGTAGGTGATGGATAACCTCTGCCGTGGCAGAGGTTATTTGTAAGTTGGGATGAAAGGAGATTTTTATGAAAAAGGTGATTGATGGGTTTCTAAATGGATTCGGAATCCTTTTGTGCTTTTTAGGTTTGTTATTGATGCTTGGTGGAGCAGGTTTCAGTGCTTTCTTTTTTATTTTGTTTGCGTTGTCTTTGATGCCGATGACATGGAGTTTATTGGTCAAGCGCTTTGGTAACGTGAAGCGATGGCAGAAAGTGATTCTTTCTATGGTATTCTTTTTCACTTTTGTATTTATGTTTCCATCTTCTGTAGAAGTACCGCAAGAGCAAGGCGCTAAGAGTGAAACTGTAAGTCAAGCAGAACAGGAAGCGAATCGTGAAGCTATTCTGGAAAAAGAGCTGGAATTGGAGTTTGAAGCAAAGTCGGAAGAAATTCCTGCTGAAGAATCCAAAGAGGAGACCAAAGACGAGGTTTCTGGAGATATGACGGTACATTTTTTGGATGTTGAGCAGGGATTATCTATTTTGGTGCAATCAGGAGAAGATGTGTTAGTTTATGATGGCGGAGATCGGGAAACGTCTCGTTTTGTGGTTTCTTATTTGAAAGACAAAGGGATTGACTCTATTGATTATCTGATTAGCAGCCACTATGATGCGGACCACTTAAATGGGTTGATTGGATGTTTGAATGCGTTTCCGGTTGAACATGTCATTAGCAGTGATTATGTGCATGACAGTAAGACGTATGGTTCTTTTGTGGATACGGTAAAGGCTAAGGGACTTACGATGGAGCATTCGGCAGTTGGAACGGAATATGCGTTTGGGACCGGTTCGTTTACGATTCTTGCTCCGGAACGGATTGATACAGATGACAGCAATGCCAATTCTGTGGCAATCAAGGTTGTAAATGGGGAAAACAGCTTTATTTTTACGGGAGATGCGGATGTAAAGAGCGAAGGGGCGATGTGCCGCTCCGGGATTGATTTAGATTGTGATGTACTGAGTTTGGGGCATCATGGGTCAGCATCCTCTACTTCGTGGGAGTTTCTTGAGAAAACACTTCCGGAATATGCAGTGATCAGTTGCGGGGCAGGCAACAGTTACGGGCATCCGGATATGGATGTCATGGAAAAGCTGAAAAGTATGGAGATTGAGGTGTTCCGAAGTGACAAGCAGGGGACTGTGCTTGCGAAATCTGACGGAAAAACAATTACCTGGGACAAAGAGCCATGCAATGATTATTCTCCGGGGGATCCGGAAGATCAGGGAACGTTACCGGCAGGTGGTTCTTCGGGTGATGGGAATGCTGCAGGAGCTGGAGCGGATATGGTACAGGAGCCGGCACAAGGGGAAATGGTTTGGAAATCGGCTACGGGAAGCAAATATCACAAGGTGAATGACTGTGGGAAAATGAATCCGAGCAATGCGGTGCAGCTTTCAAAAGAGGAAGCGGAAGGGCAAGGCTTGGAAGCGTGTGCTAAGTGCTATTAAAAAAGAACGAAGAATGAGTGTTGGCGAAAGGATATTGGCTAAAGCATGAGCGTAATGGCTACGAAATGCTAACTGGGTGGAAATTTTAGCGGGCGAGGCCCGCGGAGACATAAAGGATTGGCTGTTTGAAGGTGTTGGTTGACTGTTGGCTGACGGAGGAATATTTTAAAAAATAAGAAGGGGAATAACATGGGTGTGGAAAAAGAATTCGAGAAGATTTGTCGAGATACTTTAGAAAAAAGTTCCTATCAGTTTGATGAATATCAGCTTCATGAAATTTGGATTGGGTTGAAGCACGGGCTTTCACCAGATCAGGTAAGGATTTATGCAAATCCGCTCTTTTTTGGAGAGCAGATGGAACAGATTCGTTTTGGCTTAGAAGGAGGACTCTCTGCAGAAGAAATAAATTTTTATGCAAGATCTGGATTTAGCGCGTCACAGATGTATGAAGTACGTTCTGGATTGAAACATGGGCTTTGGTTAGGTCAGGTAGCTACTTATGCAAGATTTTTGTTTGACAATCATCAAATGAAATGGATCCGAAAAGGGTTAGAAGCTGGTTTTTCGGTCGAAAAGTTGGAGCTGTATCGAAAACCGGAATTTTGTGCTGCACAGATGCGGGAGATTTATGAAGGGTTTCGTTCCAGGCTTTTGATAAGGCAAGTGCGTCTGTATGCGAAAGAGATGTTTGATGAACGTCAGATGAAGGAAATTCGTTTAGGTCTGGAATTTGGGTTATCGCCAGTTCAAATCAATCTTTATGCGAATCCAGAGTTTGATTTCCGACAGATGTTTCAGATTCGTACAGGGTTGGAACAAGGTCTTACCAAGGTGGAAATCGGTTTGATTATAAATCCGAAGTTTCATTGGAAGCAAATGTCAGAAATTCTTTATGGGCTGGGATTGGGTTTATCTGTGGATCAGGTTCGTTTTTATGCAAAACCTGAGCTTACTGTTAGTCAGATGATTTTAATTCGTCTTGGATTACAAAATCAGTTTTCTATGGAACAGATGAAGTTTTATGCGGATTCTCAGTTTTCTCTTGAGGAGATGGAAAAGCGGTATGCAGAGGTGATTCGGGAGAGGGAGATATTTCGATAAATGAGGAATAAATGTATGCTGCAGGCAGCATACAGCCCTACTGGCAGTAAAGAACAAAGAATGAGTGCAGATGGAAGTGTTGATCAAAGCAATAGTTTGGTAAAGTCTACAGAAGGCTGACATGGTAAGTTTTAGCGGGCGTGGCCCGCTGGAGACGTAAGGAAGTGGCTGGATAGGAGCTATTGGCAGACTTGGGAAGTTGTGATAAATCAACAAGAAATTTCATCTCTTTAGGGATTTGGATGAATGGAAGGTAACTGGTTGCGGTAGGATTGAGAGAAAGTTTTATGGGGTGGATTTTGGATTGAAAAAGCCGGTGGAATATTATATAATAATAACGATATTTTATGGAAAATAATGGAAAAAAAGAAAGGGAACTGTTATGGAAGGATACGAAAATGAACTGATGGAAAAAGAATCTGATTGTTTACAGGAGGCGTCTGAAACAGAAAATGTAAATGAGACCCCAGAAGAGAAATTTATCAGAATTGGTCAACGCCGTGTAAACAATGTTTTAAAGCAGTTGGAGTCATTAGGGCAGTTGTCAAATCGGCGGGCCCATTCTTATACAAAAGAGCAGACGGAAAAGATGTTTGCTGTGATTGAGAAGGAGCTGCAGGAGGTAAAAGAAAAGTTTCAGGAGCCGAAGGAAAAGCAACCGTTTTCCTTTTAAAAGGTTCTTTGAAATATTTGGTGTTTTATACCATTGGGCGAGCTATCATGCTCAATATTTCACAATTAAATCCGTGTAAATAAGATCGCATGTAGAGCGGAGATTTTTCTTCGCTCTATTATTCTATGTATGTGAATAAGGAGTGGAGAAGTTATGAGGAAAGAAACAGATATGGAAAAGGTTCGAGAGATGGCAATCAATTTTCTTTATTTGGACATGGTGTCATCAGAACAGTTTGGAGGAATGTTTGTAAGTCATCCTTTTGTGAATTCGGCGTTTTATCCTGGGCGCAATGGAGAGATTGGGAATCTTTTGGAGGATGAAGGGCTTTATCAGGAATTTCTTGAGGAGAAACGGGATAAGATTGGTTCGATTGAGCGGTACCGGGAGTTTGATTCTTTGCTTGAAAAGCCATACCGTATGGCTTTTTTGAAATATACTTATGAGTATCTTTCCAAAAAAGACTTGGCAGATTATTTGAAGGATGCATGGATTTCGGCAGAGAATCCGAACAGTGATGTGAACGTAACGCTTTCTGAGCTGAAGAAATATTTTAGGAATGCAGATAAAGAAGTGTTAATGGATGAGCGGGAGCGGGATTTACTGGAGAGTTTACCAGAAGAGGTAGAGGTATTTCGGGGGATTACGAAAAAAGGGGGAAAGGTGCAGGCATTATCCTGGACGTTGGATGCCTGGAAGGCGGAATGGTTTGCGAATCGGTTTTCCGGTAAGGGTGAGGTGTACCGGGCGAAGATTTCGAAGGAAGATATTTATGCGGTCTTTTTGTCTCGTGGGGAACAGGAGGTTGTCTTAAATCCGGCGAAGCTGCGGGATATTAAATTGACGGTTGATTTTGGGGCATTGAATATGCAGATTGAGAACGCGCAGGGAGTGTTAGAAAAGGGTGTGCATGCTTCCGGGAATGGAAGAGGATTGCATGGGAAATGCGAGAAAATCCGAGAATAGTAGAGAAAATCCAGAAAATTTCTAAACTCCAAACTTTATTGTCCAAGATTTCATACTTTTGTAACAAAAAGAGACGAAACTCCAAACTTTATTGAAATTCTGTCCTTTTTTATTTCTTTTTTTCGTTAAAAAATCGTTTCTGAAACTCCAAACTTTAATGCAAAATTCCAAACTTTAATGTCATTCTACACCTGTATATGTTCAAAGTGAACTTAAATTTCGCCTTGAACATATACTATCTTTTACGTTATAATATGGTTATGCGCGATACCGTTAGTGCAAGTAATGTGTTTTTATAATAAAGAAAAAAAGATTGATTAAGTCTTTTATTTTGCTTGGAAATATTGTTTTCAGTTGAGTTTAGTAACGTGTCTGCAGAATTAAAATGGTGCACCAATGTATGTTGATTTGTTTACTAAATTGATATAAAAATTGCTTGTGAGAAATTAACGTGTTCGTAGCAAGTTTTGTGTACGATATTCCTATAAATTACCCATCTAATAAAGCAAATGGGCTTTTATTCAATAGTAGTTATCAAACTAAGGTTATCAAAAACAGTTCTTATAATAGAGAGACTATGACATCATTGGTTGGCTTCATATATCGTTGAAATTATTATAAAGAATCTTTTCTGTAAGATTCCTCTCTTTATTACTGACTGTTTTTGGTTTGGTTTGATTTTGTATATTACAAGATTGTTGCAAAAGGATTCTTTTTTAATCCTTATTTGAAAGGGAAAAATCAGGTATTTTCATCCCGTTCAAGTAGGTGGCAACAATTATCGATCAATATATTTTATTCGGAAGGAGAACTTAACATGCCATGTATTCAGGGATTAGATGAGCAAAAGAAAGCATTCGACGATATTTGTCGGATTCTTAAAGAATTGAAAGGGATTAATTCCTTTCTTGAATTAAAAAATCCTACAAAGATCTACGAAATTAGCTTTCAAGTGCTTGTTTCAGATGAAGAGGAAGAAGAAATCAATTTGACGGAAAATGGGAAAAATTCAAAGAAGAAAAAACCTAAATATACAAGGTATAGCGCACCTTTTATTTGCCCGAATGATGAGGTTCTTCGCGATGGTATTATGCTCTATAAAAAAAGTAAAGTGGATATTGTTCGCGAATTGGCAAGTAAATTTAATATTTACTTGGATGCAGAGGATGAAGAAATTTTAAGGCTAGATTGAGGAGGAGATTCACAATGAATCAGACAGTTATAAGTGGGCGTGTAGTTAAGAATTTATCTTTAAGAAAGACGCCAGGCGGGGATGCAGTGACATCTTTTATTCTTGCAGTTGATCGAAAAAATGTTGGAAAAGATGCAAAAGAGAAAGTAGATTTTATTACTTGTGTTGCATGGAGAAATAAAGGTATCTATTGCTGCAATAATTTACGTCAAGGTACGGAGGTTGTTGTGGAAGGTAACATTCATACAGGACGAAGAGAAATGAAAGGTTTCAAAGTTATTAAAGAAGGAGTGGATACTTCTAATGAAGACAATTTCACCTTACCAACTTTTGAAATTTATGTTGATAAGGTAAGAGTTATTAAACAGCCATCGCCTTCAACTGTTATTTCTTAATGATTGTTATGAAAATGAAATTTTAAAAAGGTGAGTTCCTTATAGGGACTCACCTTTTTTTAGAAAATATGGATGTTTATTTATTTTGTTTTTGAATCGTAGGTTTTTTGATTTTGTTCTTTTTGTTTCTCTTTATTGATTGGTTTTTTGAATTTATCTAATTCAGGACTATCCCCGTAGCAGTAATTTTTATTTAATGCAAGTTCTACTTGGTAGCTTACTTTTTTCAGTTTACGATAATGTTCTGCCGTTCTTTTTGTTTCTTTTGTTAACCGTTCTTTTTCGTTGGTATTATATTCCCAACGGGATTTAAAGTCTTGTATTTTATTATTTTCAAAGATATTGTAATGGTGCAACGTTGCTTTTGCAGCGTTATATTTATTGATTTCTTCTTTTTTTTCTAATAGAGCAGTGTTTTTTTGTTCTCCTTCCGGCATAGAAAAAATTGCTTCACAAGTTTCTTTTAAGTATTCATACGTTTGGAGTGCTTTTTGGATTGGTTCCATTTTTCTACGAACGGATTCATTTTTATTTTGTGCTGCTTTTACTTTTTGATATTCTTTTCCGGCCAAATTTAATTTTTGTTTTAAGTCGGAAAAATCCGTGATCTGTTCTTCTTTTGCGTATTTGAGTGCTTCCATCAGTCGTTCCATTTTCCAGGAAGGTTTTGCAATGATTAGTGTTAAAGTCTCATTCTTTTTTTCGATTTCTTTTCGTTGTTTTTCTGGAATTACAAAGTCCGGAACTTCATTATGAATGACGACGATTGCAAGGATCAGGATATGTTCGATTAAAGATCGTCTATGTCCATTTTCATCATAAAGGCCTACCCGGTAAGGATGTTTGGTTTTCGAATTATTCCAGTTTTCTCTTTGGTAATCCATTTCTTCCTGATTTCTTTTCAGGATTTTTTTGATTTCGTCCTGTTCCTGTCTCTTTGTTTCTTCCTCTTCCCATGTTTTTTGTTCTTCATAGGTTTCATGTTCTCGCTGCAACATCACATCCAGAATATCCTTCCCGGAAATAAATCCGATCTGTTCTTTTTTATCTCGATATAATGGATAGATTGCATTTTCCTGAATGTAATTTTGGGTGACTTCTGGTTTTTGTTCTAAGGTTAGGGGATAAGAAAATGTATAGGGCTGCTTTGTATTTTTATTGATTCTTGGGATGTTAACAGAGAGTTCATGAGGGAATTTTTGTAGCAGAGCTTTCAGGTTTGTATAGGTAACGGTCTGTTGTTGTTCCTCTTCGGATTCCTTCAATATTGTATTGATTTCTTTTTTTAGCTGCCAATATTCTTCTAAATATTTTCTAGTATATTCATTGCCTAATGTACTGCCTCTTACTTTTTGTCCTTCCGGAGTGGTATAAGTTTCATGTTTTCCTAATCGAATCTTATAGTGGGAAGCCTGCATTGCTTTTTCATATTCTTCCCAAGAAGAGGAGAGACGCATAGCGCTTTCCATATCATAACGGACACGTTGCATCCAGCTTTTGCCCTCGTTTTCCATTTGGTTTGCGTACCAAGTATAGGTTTTTTCGTTCTCTGGATTTAAGATAACTGGGAAACCATGTTCGATTGCAATTTCATCATTCCATTCCCGAAGCTGTGCGTAGGTTTCTTTACAGTCATGATATTTCATTCGTTCCGGATGCTCCGGATCTACAAATTCGGGATTGATATGGCTATTGATCATGATATGATTGTGTTTACATTTTCCATGTTCAACACCATTTTCATCGTAAACCGGGTGAAGATGGGACGTGACAAGCGCCTGATGAATCCCTAACTTTTTGCATAACTCCAAACCACATTGATGGACTTCTTCATCGGAAATATCCAGATCATCGGGAAAAGATTGTACAATGTGAAAGGCTTGATTTGTCAAATCATCTTCTAACGTTTTCCCTACTCGCTTTAGGTTTTCTAACTTTGTATTTGTAAATTGTTCAATTAGAAATTCCGGATCACACATATATCCTGAGACAAATGTTTTTTTTGTTTTGTGTTCATTTTTCATATAATTTATGACATCCTGAAAGGTTTCTAATTCGTTCATGTAATCAATTTCTCGTTCTAATGCTTTCCCATCAAAGGTTTCCGTTGGTGGTAGAATCCCGTTTATTTTTTCTTCATCTTTTACATAATTTTCTGTATCTGCAACTCCTTTCATGATACTTGCAGGAGTTGGTGTTTCGCCTTTTTTTATGCGTGCTTTGATGCCCCATATCTTACAAATCATTTTCTATCTCACCTGCCTATAAAGTATTTCTGTTACCGTGGTTTCTTTTTCAAAAGAAAAACCATGTTGCTTTAAACGTTTTCTGGAGTCATTATAGTAGGTTTCATTGTTCTCCATACAAATAAAATTTCGATTGGTTTCGAATGCTGCAACGGCTAAAGTACCGCTTCCACTGCAATGATCCAAACAGAGATCTTGTTCATTTGTGTAAGTGCGAATTAAATTTTTTATTAAATCTAATGGCTTTTGTGTAGGATGAAAATGTTCTTTTTGCTTGTCTGTTGGATACTCTAAGATTGTAGTAGGATAACGTTCTGTACTTCCTCCGCCAGACATTTTTAGTTTTGTCCTTCCATAATTTGTACCATCCGATGTGTGTTTTGTATAAGCATGAACAGGAGAGTGACCTGTTGTTTTTTGTGGATGATACGTTGGTAAGTGTTTATAGAAGATACAAATATCTTCGTGAATTCGCATAGGTTTTCTGTTTGCATTCAGAAAATCTGTGCCACTTTCTTTCTTCCAGATGAGATTGTAACGCCACCAATTTGGATTACTGTACATCAGATAAGCAGTAAATAAACCAACACCAAACAAGCAAATGGCTCCATTTGGTTTTAGGATTCTTTCATAATGCTGCCACAATCCAGGGCATTTGTTCTTTTCAAAATATAAGATTCTTTTTTCCATGGTTGGAAACTCTTTGTGTCTTATTTTATAAGTTCCACGCTTTGTTTTTTTCAACCATTGTTCCAATTCTATGTATTTATTTTCAATGACAATATATTCATTCATGGGTAAAATGTTGTCCCATTTATTTCTTGCTGTGATTCCGTATGGAAGATCTACACAGATAAAATCAATGGATTGGTCTGAAATTTGTTTTAATCCTTCCATGCAATCCATAAGATAAATTTCATTGTGTTTTAATGCCATGACTTTTCCTTTCTATTATTTTCAAAATTATTTTTGTAATTCTTTTGTGATTTTTTTCATGAGTGATAGTTGTTCTTTTCGAACAGATTTTAATAATGTTTTTTCACTATCACGAATCTCTTTCAGTAAATCAATCATGTTTTCAATGTCGATTGGGAATGCCTGATTGGTATCTACCAGCATCTGTATGACGGCATTCATTTGGGTTTTTATGAGACTAATTTCTCTTGTATGTTCTTTGATTGCATCGTAATTGATGTTAATGGTATTTCCGGTTAATGCTACTTCTCGCATATAAGCTGAGAGTGTTAAGTTATTTTTTTTTGCATTGTTTTTGATAATATCTCGTTCTTCTTCAGAGACTAAAAAGTGTAAATCTCTTTTGATGGGATCGTCTGTTTTTGTCTTTTTTCGTCCATAATTTCCAAAAAGTCTCGCATCATTGTTGATGATATTTTCCAAAGGTATCTCTGAAATTTTCTGATAGATTTCTCTATTTTCTTCAAATAAGTTTTGTGATGCAGTAATGTCGTCTGGGTGATTTAATGGCAAATACTTATTGTTTGTGAAATATTTCAGCCAAATAATTTGGTGTACATAGGCTTCGGATTTTGTACATTGTATGTTTTCAAGCAAGTACATTTCCGGAGGATAGAGAGTATATTTATGTTCTTGAAAGAGTTTTTTTGTTAAGGAATTTTTTAAGATATAGTGATTTTTGTATGTGTTCTGCAGTGCCGTCATTGTACAGAAATGGATGTAGCATTCCTTTGTGAGTGGATGCAGAATGATATAGATACTATAATTGTTTTTCTTTGTGTAGGTTTCTGTTTTCTTTTTTTGCATGATAGGTTCTACCTCTTTTTTAATCTATTTCAATGGTTACTTACTTGTACTTTACAGGTTCTAAAATTTATAGTTTTAAGGAAATAGTAAAAAGGAATAGATGCATCAATGGAAGATTTCGGAGCCTGTAATAATCTGTCCCAAAGGTAGTGTTATCCGTAAGCGTGTGAAAAACACTTGCTAACGGGTTACTATGTGATTGGGTTCATATTGTTAAGTGGGAGAGAAGAAACTATACCCATTTCATATGTTTTTTCAGATTCTATTTGCATGTTTAGAAGTGGAAATATTACCAGTGGAAAAGAAGTATTTCATCTGGCAGATAGGGGAATTGGGGATGCTCCCCAACCTTTGAAAAGTGTAAACTTTTCTTGCGTAGCAACTCCCAAAGAACGGATGTGATTGGGAGGGTGGGGTTATAGGGGGCATCCCCTGAAGCGCCGACACAGAGAAAGTTATGAAATAACTTTTGTCGTGGTAGGCAGTGCTTGTTAAAGAAAATATCTGGGTTATATATAGGGTATTATATACCGTGTGCGAAAGTGTGTCAATGAGTATATTTGTATTGAAATGGTATGTCGTATGCGGTATACTGTAGGAAGAATCTGGATGTGTTATATAGGTGTAGAAAATATAAGAAATTCTTGTAATGGGTAAGTCGTTTTTGCTTGGCGTTAGACGAGCAAAAACGCAATTTTGAAGTGGTGGTTGAAGAATTTTGTTCTGCAAATGATGTATGAAAAATGTATTTGCAAATCGTAAATTAAAAATATTTGAATAAGGAGGATATTGAATTGAATAAGGAAGGTATCTATACAACGAAAGAGGAACGTGAACATTTGCCATTGAAAGAATATTCATTTCCAAAAGAAGCGGGTTCTTTTCAAGGCACTTTAGATTTTCGTATTTGGAGCAAACGGACACCAGCACTTCACTGTTATTTCACAACAAAAGAGGGTATGAAAATTTGTTTACCGTTGTACTATGAAAATAATTACTGTCCGAAAAAAGAGGGGCCGTCCTTTACGGAAGCAGAGGACGGAACTTTGTGGGAATGCGAATATGTTATGAGCAGGAATGGGACAACGAGGTGGATGAAGGCGAAGAGGTTGGTTCGCTGAAGGTAAAGAAGTTTTAGCGGGCAGGCCCGCGGAGACATAAGGATAAATTTGTTTAAAAGTTTTGGCTGAAGCTGGAATGTGTTGGATATGAAGAGGAAGGTTGCAGAATTATTTTGGCTAGTGTTGGCAGCAGGAGGCAGCAGGTGGAACGGAAGTGTTTTGAGTTTTGATGAAGTGGAAAAGGAGTATTTGGAATGGAAATAATATTGGAGAGTGTGGATCCGGAGGATATTACGGAACGTATTTTCAAAGTGCCGGAATGTGTTACTGAGATTGGCGATGGTGCGTTTCAAGGTTGTGAAAATTTAGAGGAAATTCTTTTACCGGAAAGCGTTTATTGGATTGGCAAGGATGCATTTTCTCAGTGCAAAGGGTTACGGCGGATTGTAATTCCGAAAGAGGCAGAGATTAATGCTGGTGCATTTTATGGGTGCAGTCGTTTGGAAGAGGTGAGTTTGCCGGATGATTTGGAAAAGATTGAATGGGGAGTTTTTGAAGGCTGCAGTGCGTTACAGGAGATTGAAATTCCGGAAAGTGTAACGGAGATTAAAGACTGTGCGTTTGAAGATTGCAAGGGGCTAAGAAGGATTTCTTTTCCAGATGGATTAGAAAAAATTGGAAAGGGTGCCTTTCGTGGATGTGAACATTTATCTGAAATTATTTTGCCGGACAGTGTAGAAGAAATTGGAAGTGGTGCGTTTGACGGTTGTGAAAATCTGAAGCGGGTGGTTGCTCCGGAAAGTAAACAGAAGCTCGTGAAACATTTCTTTGGAAAAGATGTTGAGATGATTTGGAGGTAAGACTTGGGAATAGAAAAGGAAAAAGATGGGATACGTACAGTTGGAGTTATCGGAATTTTTAGATAACACAGAGGGTCAAAAAATGAAGAGTCCCGCTCATGAGAAAAGTTTCCTAGAGAAATTGTTTGGTAAGGTAATGGATCCGGTTTGCATTTGCCGGAATTGTTTATGTGAATTTTGCGGGAACAACCTGGAGTCGGTTCATGTGAAAGCTGGAGAAGCAAAATGTTTTTGTTATCGGTGTGACGATTGTCGGGCGTTCACTGGAGAGGGGACGGACCGGGTACGGCGGTGTGAGGACTGTGAGAGGTTTGTGATTTCGGAATATGCAGCAGGGAAGATGCGAGAGAAATTTAAGGTGTTGTGAAGCGGTTGAATGAAAGGAGAAACGATATGAGAAAATGTGAGCGATGCAATGTGGAAATGATAACAGATGGAATTAGATTTAGATCTCAAAGTACTTATGGTTCAGGCAAGGGAATTGTGATAGTGGACAATGTAAACACAAGAAAAAAAGGTCCCAATGCTATTGAAATGGGAAGTTTCATTGAAAAAATGATAGATAAAACTTTAACTACGTATTATCCAGTAGACACTTCCGTTGCGGTATGTCCGAACTGTGGAAAAGTGGAGACTTATCTGGACGAAGATGCTTTATCTGAATTTAAGGATGCGTATCATAATATTTTAAAAGATTAAAAGAGTTGTTATGAAGAGTTTGGAAGAGAGAGGAAAGAGTATGGATGTTTTTGCAAGATTACTTTTACTGTGTTTCTTGGGTGCAATATTTCTAGATGCTTGCACTTGGTTATATAAATGCGACCCTGAATTTAAAGGTTTCAAATTAATCATGTTATATCTTCGTATGTATGGTTCGCTTATCGGAATTATATGGATTTTATTAGAGTGGCTTTTATAAGGAATCGAAAGGAAGGAAAATGATATGGTACAAATTACAGATAAAGATAGTGTATTGATTGCTGCAATGGAAATGTGTGGGGAGCTACAAGCAGAACTTGCAAGAGCTATTAACTATGGCAGAGACGAGGCAGAGATATTAAGAAAGTATTACAACTTGAGTGCAAGTTTACAAAATGCAGGTATTTATGTAAATGCAGATATTGGAATACTTCGCAATCAGAATCAAAAAAGTGAATTGGCGTTTCGTCAAAAAGATTATAATCCGTTTGACGATATTCAAAGTGAAGCGGATATTCCAGCAGCAGTAGAATCATTTTTGAAAACGAAATCTATTTCTTATGATGAGTCGTTTTATAACAATGCAGAAAAGATGCTTCTTACTGCATTGTTCTTATACGTTTGGAAAGAGTGTCCCAAGGGAGAGCGTAACATTGGATGTGTGATTCATTTCCTGCGATCTGCTTTGGAGAATTGTAAGAAGGGTAACGAACCGGCGCTGGCCAAAAGATTGTTTGGTCTGAAAGAGAAAGATTTAGATCCGCTTGTGTTTAAATATTATTCTGAGTTTCAACAGGCCACAGCGCATTCACAGGAATTTATCTTACAAAATTGTTTGAAAAGGATGGAGGAGGTATAGAGAAATGAATCGGTATGAAGCAATGAGTAATGAGGAGTTAAAGGAGTTGGCGAAGCAGAGGGTAAAGAAGACCGGATGTTTTTCGAAGGTTGCGTTAGCAGCGCAGAAGGAGTTATGGAAGCGGAGTCATTGGGATGTGTTTGATCCGACAGAGTTTGGCGAGGGCTCGGAAAGGGATTTGAACGATTTACAATACAATGGGTGAGATTGTGGGATGGTATCAGGAAGAGAAGGAAAGGAATATGAAAATGAAAGTGATTGATCGAATCAAAAGCAGAATTCATTTTAACAAATCGCGAGGTGAGAAGTTTCCAAGGGTGGTGCTGGAGGAAGATCCGGAAAAGCTTGTCCAGGTAAAACTACCGGTACGGTTATTGTGCATTTCGGACTTACATCATTTTTCGGAGGAAGAGTTATGCTTATTAAAAGGTGTGGAGTATGATGCTTGTTTCTTTTTAGGGGATATTTCTCGGAATGATTTGGCACGCATTACGGAAGTTTTAAAGCCACCTTTTTACGGCGTCTTAGGAAACCATGATAGCAAACAGAATTTTAATGGGTTACCGATTTTTGATTTACATAACAGCGTGGTTTCTATCAATGGGGTTCGCATTGCGGGGATTGAGGGAAGCAATCGGTATAAGAATGGTGATTCTGTCATGCATGATCAGGAGGAGATTCTTGCGATTGGCGAGGCGTTAGAAAAGGCAGATATTTTGGTTTCGCATGACACGGGGTATCAATATCTTGTACAGGATGAGGCGCATTTAGGTTTCAAGGGGATTGATCTTTATCTCCGGCAAAAGAAACCGGCGTATCATCTTTTTGGGCATCATCATTCCTCTGTTTGTTTTCAAAAAGGGGAAACAGTTTGCATGTGTGTATATCGATGTGTTCTTTTTGATTTTGGAGTTGGGAAGATTCAGAAATTGTTTTAAGTAAGAGGGATAAGGAAGAGTTAAAAAGTTATGAAATGTTTAGAATGTGGGAAAGAGTTTGAGCCATTATCGGTGAATCAGAAATATTGTTGCGAGGCGTGTGGGAGGAAGTACAGGCGGCATCATGAAGTGGAGTTTCCGATTGTTGAATTTTATTGTGCGCATTGCGGGAAGCATGTGATCACGGATGGGAAGTTGGACAAGCGGACCAGATTTTGTTCGGCAGCTTGCGAGAAAAAGTATTGGAAGCATCCACATTACGAGAAATGCAGTTCCCCGAAAGCGTCTCTACATTTTCCGAGTGTGAAGGCTTATTTGCAGTATGAAAAAAGGACGAATGAGGAATAGGAGCAAAGCAAAACGAGCCCCTAACGGGGCAATGGGTTTGGGATTTTAAAGGGCCAAGGATTTTGATTGGAAGGAAAGTGCAGCGAGCCCCTAACGGGGCGCGTGGTTTGAGATTGTGGCAAGCCAAAGGTATTGGGTGAAAGTAAAAATGAAATGAGCCCCTAACGGGGCAATATTTGTTTGAGATTATAACAGGCCAGAAGTGTTCTCTCACACGAAAGTGCGTTGAGCCCCTAACGGGGCAAATAGGTTGAGATCTTGAAAAGCCAAAAATATTGGTTAAAAGAAAAACTGAAGCGAGCCCCTAACGGGGCAGGTAGTTTGAGATTATGGCAGGCTGAAGGTATTGCTCAAAAGGAAAATGAAATGAGCCCCTACCGGGGCAACAAGGATTTGATTGTTGGAAGGCGAAAGTTTTTTCATAAATCGATCAGATAATGACAACGAAAGTCTGAGAGAAAATTTTAGCCCCTACGGGGCGGAGACATAAGGAAGTATCTCTTTATAAAGTGTTGGCGAAATTATTTTTTGTTGGAAGCGGGAGGCGAAAATATTTATAAAAACCTCTATCAAAAGAGAATAGCGGAAAGAATTTATTTGGACCGGTGCCGGATGAGGTACGGTTTTTTTATATAAAAAAGTAGGTACAAAGGTGTATGGAATTTCCATATTTTTCTTGACGAAAGTACGCTAATAGCGTATAATAGAAGTAAGTTAAAGAGGCGGTTTAAAGATAGACGTCAGATAATAAGGAGGAAAAAAGATGAAATTTTTAGTGAATGGAATTGAAAAGGATTTAGAAGCAGTAGATGCTAACGGAACAGAATGGACCCAAGATTTATTAGGAAACTATAGCGCTCTACATTATGATGAAGAGTTGGAAGAATATATGTTGACGGAAGAAGAGTTTGATTGGTGGGAGCCAGTTATTGAAAAACTTAACGAAATCGCAAAACTTGAGAAAGAACTGGATGACGATACGTTGAAAGAGTACAACGCGCAATGCTGGTCGAGTGATCTTGATAATGAAGTTGATGAACAACTCCAGTGGCTTAAAAACAGAGCGTGAAGTGTCCGATTAAGAAATACCGGAAATGACAACGTAGATTGACACATTTCGGTTATATAACGCTGACCTATCGGCTACGGGGAGAAAGTGAGAGAATAAAAAATGGAAAAAGAAAAATCAAGCGTAGAAGTAAAAGCTGAAAAATGGATGAAAGAGAATGGATTTCAATTTCTGGTTTTAAAACAGTATATCAGCAAAACTATTTATGAGATTGAGAAGGACGGATTTAAAACAAAATTTGAACTTCCTATGAGTGTTGCGAATGTAAAAAAGTATATGGAACTTTGCAAAAAGGATTTTGAAATGCAAATTGAACTTAAAGAACTTAGAAGTAAAGCTTTTTCGTAAGATAAGAGCCGGACACGTTCCGGCTCTGTAATGCTGACCTATCGGCTACGGGGAGAAAGATGGAAGAATATGTGGAAAGTAATCGTTGATATTTATCCAAAAACAATAAAAGGTACAAAAGGTTGTCACAAGTACGTTTTTGATAAATATAAGACAAAAATGGAAGCTACGCAAATAACAGATGAGATCAACAAATTAAATACACTTGGCAAAGCACATTTTGAAAAAGCATAGTCGGACACGTTCCGGCACTGTAATGCAGGAGCTTTTGAGGTGGAAATATGAAAAAGTTGGATTTAAGTGATCAGGACATTGGCTTCTGGCATATCGGAGAGGCTTTCCGGAAAGAGAATGGGAAGATTTATTACCACTGCACCTGTGTTTGTGGAAAAAAGAAGGATGTATATGGTTCTCTTCTTCATACTGGAAAGTCTTTATCCTGTGGGTGTATGGCGAAAGTGACAAAGGATGACCTTACAGGCATGGATTTTGGATTGCTTCATGTAGAAGAAAAGCTCATGATCAACCATCACACGTATTGGAGATGTTCCTGCAGGTGTGGCGGGGGCAAAATTGTTTTACATAGACATTTAAAAGACGGAAGTGTGAAGTCTTGCGGCTGCAGGGGCACGTTTCAAGATCATGTGATGAAGAGTTTAGAAAAGCATTGTGTGAACGGGACTTATCTTCCGGGGATTCAGAGAGAAACGTTGAACAAGAACAACACGTCCGGGTTTCGGGGTGTGAGTTGCCGGAAGGACCGGGGGAAGTATCGGGCATATATCAAGTTTCAGAGAAAGGATATTTTTCTTGGAAATTTTGATCGGATTGAGGATGCGATTGAGGCGCGGTTGATCGCGGAAAAGGAATACTTTGGGGAAGTTTTGGGTAGCGAAAAAGATTCCTGTGATTAATAGTATTGTTTGGCAAAGGTTTAAGGGTAAGATTTTGTAAGGAGGAAAATGAAATGAAAAAGCAATTTGAAACCAAAGAGGAGTTTTTGAAATGGGTAGATGACAGATTTCCGCATCCGGATACAGAAATTTCATTTGAGAGCATGCCAGAAGAACCATACACAGACGAAGAAGTTGCGGCACAATTACTTGCAGAAGGTTATGATTTGGACGATTTAACTGCGAATGGAGAAGGTTATGAGATCAACGGGCATACAAATAACGGTTGGTTTTGGGCATATGAAGATCAATTAGCATGGCTTAAGTCAGTTGGAACGGATATGTCAAAGGTAAGGATTCGAAAGTAAGGAAAGCATAAAAGAAGAAAAAGAAAACAAAAGTAGGTGACAACATAATGATGGATATTAAAGAGTTTCGAAAGCGGACTGGGTTGAATCAGCGGGCATTTGCGGATTACTTTGGGGTTCCGCTTCGGAGTCTTCAGGAATGGGAGCAGGAGCGGAAGTCTCCTCCGGTGTATGTATTTGCGATGATGGAGCGGATTTGGAAGCTGGAGCATCCGAAAGATCAAGTATAAAAAAGAAGGAGATGTTTTATAATAACCAGCTTGGTACGAGAGAGGTTACGGGGCGAGAGGATATGTTAGAGGGTTTAGGGTTATTGGAAACGATTTAGAAATACAAAGTTGAAGGAGGATGTGTATTATGATAATAGACAAAGCGTTAATCATTGAGAAAGTCAATAAGAAAATCGTTTCGAATGTTTCAAATTTGAATCAATATATGGAAAGAATCATTGCGTTTGACATTATTGCTGGCGACAGAATTCTATATGAAGTTGACCATAGTTGGGACCCGTCATGGGATTGTTCTGGACATTTAGAAAAGAGCGGTACGTTTGAGATTAGCGATGATATTCTTTTTAAAGATTATTTGGGATTTTATACCGGAAATTCACGACCGTCTTTTTGTAGCGGCTGTGGTATTTTTCACGAAAATAATGAGGAATGGCTGCAGGAAGAATTGATGAATTGTCTTCTTGCAATACAAGATGATGTTATACGTGAAGAAGTTCAGCGTACAGATATTCACTCGTTATACGAATGGTTTAGCGATAACGATGATTATTCTTGGCGTCCTTTCCCCGGTTTCCATGAATTTGGGACAAATTTCGAAAAATATATTCAAGAAATTGTTGACATAATTCGGGAAGATATAGATGACGAAACGCTAACATTGGAGTATTTAGCTCTTTTTGAGGAGCTGCCTATTCAGGAAGAAAACCCTTCGTTAAAAACCATTGCGAAACGTCACAAGAAAGAGATTTCGAAAATTATCAACAATGAGAATTTTGTAGAGAAACACATGAACCGCTTTGTTATAGCACTTAAAGAAAAGCTGCCAGAGACGGAATCTTTCTTTGGTGGAAAAAAGCTTACAAAAGAAAATAAGGCGTTTCTTAAAAGTTTTTATCAGACATTTACAGAAGAAGAGATTGCGTTAATCACTTACTTTGAGCCATATCATTTTTCGAATTCCTTACTTGATCCAGCGAGTGTAATCAGGAATGCGATTGGTGAAGAACGCAATAGAATGGAAACACTTTATATATGTGAAGTTGCGTTTACTATAGAGTAAAATGGGTTGATTTAGAGTATAAAATAGTATTCAATAAGGAAACAGTCGGTGCCTGGTAGGTACGCGGCTCTTTGGCGTGGGGTGAAAGGAGAAACTCAGATGGAAGAAAGATGTATGCTTCAAGGGAGGATAAAAGAAAATTAAGATGAACAAATTAAAAAGAATTCGGCCATATGTGATTTTCTCTGACATTATGAAATGTTTTATGATGTCATGTGGAATGGTACTTTTACTGTGGTTTTTCAATTATGAACAATTATCTGTTACAAAAGAGATGATTCAACAAAGTGTATTGGCAATATTTAGTCTGTTACTTGTTTTGTTAGGTATTTACGAAATACTAATAGGAAATCGTTGGTTTTCTGGCGAAGCTGTTGCGATTGAATCGTCATTCGGAAAAGCGGTACGGGCGAATCTGATTGAACAGAGCAGTTCTATCGCTGAATACAATCGGAAAGTATCTGCGGTTCACGAAGCGGGGCATGCGGTGATGGCATATTTAGAAGAAATCGAACATTTTGATGTGATGATTTCTTATATAGAGCCCAAAGTTGTGACGGTTCAAAAGCTTCAGGATGCAGAAGAAGTAAAAAGGATAATTTTGATTAAATATGCGGGAGCCATTGCAGAAGATATGTTATTCGGTTATTTTCATGCAGGATGTTTTGCTGGAGTGGAATCTGATTTTTCTCAGGCAACTGAATGGCTCAAAGGATACATTGTAATGACTGATTCAGATGCGAGCAAATCGTTATTGAATGAAGAATTATCAGAACAAATCATATATTTATCAAAAGAATTTTGGAAAGAAGCAACGGATATTCTTATAGAAAACAGAACGCTGGTTGAGAAATTATCAGAGGAATTGCTGAAGAAAGACGTTTTGAAGAATAAGGAAGTGAAGGCATTCTTAGATGAAATAAAGGGAAAGGGTTTTGTAAACTAACGGAAGGGAAAAGTAGCCAGTACCGGGTTTGTACGCGGTTCCTTGGCGTGGAAAGGAAAAAAGAGAAAAACCCAATATGAACGATAACTGGAACACGAAATATAATAGTAATAAAAAGAGCTGTGTAAACATAGTTGTATGAAAATATGATGATATGTAATAAAGGCTACAGGCTTCAAGAAAGGAATATAAATGTTAGAAAGCAAGGTATACCGAAAATATTATCCGTTAAAGAATTATACGGATCTTTATTTTCTGGACAAAAGAGAATTACATGGGATTGTAAAATGGATAAAAATATATAAAAGAGAAGTAGATACGAAGAATGTTGATTCCATCATGAAAAGTTTACGGTATGGAAAAGAAACAGTTCTTTTCAAGATTTGTATCTACAAGAAATCTATTTCTGAGTTAGTAACTAAGATTGAAAATCAACAGTTTTCTCTCTTAGATGAGGAAGATATTATCTTTCTCAATGAGATTTTTCGAAGACATAAATACAGTCAAGTCATATCTGATTTTTTAAAAGCAAAGCAAAAATATGAAGTTGTTTCTATGACAGAAGCAATACGGCGATATCCGGAGTTTTTTAGCCGATATTGGAAAACTAAGAAAATGTTCCAATAATGAAAAGGTGAAAGGAGTTTTCATGGAGACAGAATTGACAAAAAAAATCAAAGAGAGGATACATCAATATAAGCCGCAGCTTGGTGGGAAGATGCGGACGGTTCGATATGCGGATGAGATTTGGACGGATACGGGGATTGTGGACAGCATCCGGTTTGAGGATTATGTAAAAGAGGATCATTCATATTGTGTGAAGATACATCCGACAGAGCGGGATTTACGGGAGTATGTACGGCCGGAGAAATTGGATGGGAAATGCAAGGTTTCTGGAGAGAGTTACAAGAATAAGCATTGTCGGGGATGTTTTTACCAGAGGTATCGATATGACATTGGGATGTTGATTACCTGTTTTGAGGTGAAGATTACGGTTTCGGATTTCAAGAGTGAACATGGGCACAACTTCTGTGGAAATCACAATTACTATGTAGTACCGGTAGGGATTTGGAAGCAGGTGTTACCGCTGGTGCCGGAAGGGATTGGATTATTGGTTTATTATCCAGGCAGTGAGCGGATCAAGGAAGTGAAAGCGTGTGAGTATCGGGAAGTGAGTAAGGATTTACAGATACAGCTTTTATACAATGCGATGAAGAAGTGGTGTGATGGGAAGCAGCGGTTTGAATAGGAGAAAGGCGGAATATATATATGAAAAAGAAGGATTACAAATTAGAGGATTACAAGGTAAAGATGTACGGAAAACCTGTTAGCGGGAAAAGTTATTCAGAGGAAAATGCTATGTTATTTGAAGATAAGAAAGAGGAGCAGGGAAAAGATATGAAAAAGCATAAGAAATTATCTTCAGGCGAATATTATTTTCGTTATAATATATCAGCTATTATTGGCTTTCTCATTTCATTAATAGGAATATTATTAGAAAAAGTTTGGATTCAACGCATCGGAGCTATTATTTTTCTGTTAGTACCTTTTTATCTCTTTTTATTTTTTAAGAGGAGAGATGAAGAGGAGGAAGAAGAGAAGTAATGTGGAAAGGAAATGATTAAGGAAAATTGACATGTAAATATAGTTGCATATAAATATGATGATACGATAAAGAAATCAAGTTGTGGCATATAATCATCCTGTAATCTAAAGATTTTTTAAGAAAATAACGGATACTTGAAGGAATTGGGAAAATATTTATTGTATAGGAGGATCGAAATGGTTAACAGTGAAGATTTGGATAAATTAATTGAATATATTAGGGCTTCGAAACGGATTGTCTTTTTTGGTGGTGCGGGGGTATCTACAGAGAGCGGGATTCCGGATTTTCGGAGCAAAGACGGGTTATACAATCAGAGGGATGTTGATTTTGCGGAGTATAGTCCGGAATATCTGTTAAGTCGGGAGTGCTTATATCACAATCCGAAAGTATTCTTTGCGTTCTATCGGCAGAAGATGGATACCAGGAGTTTTCAGCCGAACATCACGCACCATATTCTTGCAAAATTAGAGGCATGTGGGAAGCTTTCAGCAGTGATCACGCAGAACATTGATGGATTACACCAGAAAGCCGGCAGCAAAAAGGTATATGAGATTCACGGGACTACCGGAAAGAATTATTGTACGAAATGTGGTGCATGGTATGATGAGGATTTTATTTTCGAATCAAAGGGTGCGATTCCCAGATGTCCGGAATGCGGTGGAATGGTCCGGCCGGACGTGGTGTTATATGGAGAGAATGTGCAGCATGAAAAAGAAGCGGTAGAAGAGATTTTCGATGCAGATCTGCTGATTGTTGGAGGCACATCCCTGCAGGTGTATCCTGCGAATTCCTATGTTCATGGGTTTGCCGGGCGTCACATGGCGGTGGTGAATCAGGAGCCGGTTGGGGTGAAGCTTGGAAAAGAGGATGTTTTTATCCGGGGCAGTCTGGGAGAAGTGTTCGAGGAAGTAGATAAGGCGTTGTTTGGATAGAAAAAGGGGTATAAAAATGATA
>OAWJ01000542.1_pt1 | contig 31239 bp, 41 predicted proteins | sample 1517021 | NCBI WGS metagenome assembly OAWJ01 (sample SAMEA2580121, study PRJEB22360) | human gut metagenome | biome: human gut; feature: human-associated habitat; material: faeces | place: Denmark | collected 2008/2010
CCTTATTATCGTTATACTTCAATAATAATTACCAATTTTATAAACATTTAACAATTGAACACATGAACTGTATAAACAACAAGATTAGATGTTGTTTATTTTTGGCTAATAAGGTACAATATAACATAACTATATAACGGAAACGATAGAACGTAGATTATTAAGAAAGGAAATGCTATGGATCAGCTTTTAGAACCATTTAAAGATTATGTAAAACCGGAACTGCTTGTTTTGGTACCAGTATTATTTTTTATCAGAATGGGATTAACAAAAACCAATTTGCAAGAAAAGTATATCCTGCTGATATTAGGTGCAATAGGGATTGCACTATCGGGCTTATGGGTCATCGGAACATGTAAAATCAGCGTTATCGGTGTGTTTACCGCAATCACACAGGGTATACTATGCGCAGGACTTTCTGTACTTTTTAGCCAGCTCTATACAAAAACAAAAAAAACGAATGATATATAGGGATAAAAATACACACCGATACATACCATTCGCTAAATCCTTCTGCTCCAAAATTATCCATAAACCTTCTTTTCAAAAATCGCATTATGATGCTCCAAAGCTTCCTGAATTTCATGAATATTGCCAAGCATCTTATCATACTCCAAAGAAAGCAAGTCCGCAGCCTGCTTCTTCACAGAATCCTGATAACTTCGATAAAGATTTTCCAAAAACCGTTCTACATTTACTTCCCTTCCATTCAACAGAATCTGAACGTCATATAGACCATTTTCATCCGCCTTTAAATCGTTCCATTCTTCTCTTTCTCCACCAATTGCTTCACAAAGCATAAATAATGCCATCTTGTTATTTACTACATCTATTTTTGCCATTCCCAGTCTCCTTATTTCTTCATTAATCCATTTTTGTTGGAAACCCACTACTTTGAGCAGTAAACTTACTGCTCCTTAAATTTCATACAAAGCTCTTTTTCTAATTCACCGGCAGATATACCATTTTCACTAGATACTGCCTTCTCTGCTCCTTTTACTTTCCGGGAATCAAACAATTCCCTCTCTCCTTTTTTCAGTGCTGTTGATTTTGGCTTTGTTATAGAGGAATTCCCTCTTTTAACAAAATCCTTTGTATCCCTGCAAAACTTCTCTGCTTGTTCTAGCGTCATGCCATCTTCCCAGCATCTTCCGTCTGGTGTCCATACTGCATGTTGATGAGCCTCTGTATATCTGATTACTAAGTTGTTGATCTGTTTGATTTTTTTGCCTTTCATAAAATACTCCTTTTGTTATATGTACCTGTTTTTTATTACCCTAATTTTAGCGATTGCTGTACGAATCGTTACAACGCTAAAGCTACAAACCGGTTCGCTTTAATTTCCTCAAAGCATTGATAACCTTCGTCATCTGCCAATATTCCACACCAATCGTTCGGCTTTATTGAAAAATTAGATATCTTCATTGCAATATTATCTAAAATGAACTGTATCTCCTGATCTGTTTTATTCTCAATAGTGGCGATAAAATCAGAAACTTTTCCTGTTTCTGAAACTTTAATGAGGTCATTTTCAAATATTGTTTTCATACTATTCGCACTCTCCTTTCAATTCATGCCCTCATTATACACCCACAGATATACTTTTTCTATTCGTATAATAACCAAATATACATGCGATTTTTATATGTTTTTGCACAAAAAAGAGAGTCTTATAATCCAGACTCCCTTTTTTGTGCGAATGCATAGAATTCATAATCTCATCTCATACAATCGTTTCCTTCATCAATACAAGCCGTAATTCCCGCATCTGCTTCCAACTGATTTCCGGCCTCGCAAAAATATAAACCCGCTCTAACGAAAGTCCTTCTAAAAAGCCCCAACGGATTTCTAACATCTGTTCCGCAGCAAATTCTTCCTTTGCGTAAAAACCTACCTGCTCCAACGAAAGCCCCAAACGAAACCCTTCTAAGATAATCTCCATCTGCTCTACTGAAAACTCCGGATTTGCACAAACCCTGAGTTCCTCAATAGAAAAATCTCCTTCCAGTGCTTCTTTCAAAAATTTTTTTTGGTCTTTCTTGAACTTCTTCTTCCCACATATCTTCCTGATCTTGCTTCCAAACAAAAATACCACCCCTTTCCTGGTTAAATCACATTCCCCCGATATTCTGAAACATCAATGAGCCAATTCCCATCCGCATCTCTCACCGGTAATAAAGTCAGCCATTTTACTAACCGATGATATAAGACCTCATAAAACTCTGTACAAGACTCTTTCCTTTTCTGCCCCCGCTCTGCAAAAGATTCTTCACCAAAAACATTCCAGTAAAATACACGAATCCCTTCCGGCGTCAAAAAACGTAAAATGCATTTTTGAAACCATAGCTCGACCATGAACCGATAACTTAAAACTGGAAGATCCTCTTTAGAAACATTGTATTCCCTGCGATAATACGCATCCAATGCTTCCTCCAGGTTTTGATACTTTTTATGATCATAGCGCCCTTTGCATAACATTAAAATGTCTTTTTCTACTGTCTTCATTCGAACCTGCCTTTCTTTTTAACCGGATCCCTTCCAGATATCCAACAACCTTCAAAAATTCATACGTTTCCGTGGATTCTGCCAGCTAAAACTTACCAAACTAACCTTTCGTTGCCTTTACACTATCGCTTCAGCCAACACCTTTCCGTCCATATCTATTCTTTATTACATGTATCCTTTCTGGGAATCCAACACCCAACAATCAGAATCTTCCTTATGTCTCCGCCCCGCCTGCGGGGCTAAAACTTTCACCCAGTTAGCCTTCCGCAGCCGTTACACTTCCGGTCAGCCAATAACCTTCCGTCCGCACTCATTCTTTATTGCCCGTAGGGCTGTGCTCTGCCAAAGACAGAATACATGTATTCTTTATTGCTTTTTTTATCTCATCGGCCAACATATCATAGGTAAAATAATGTGCCCTCTTATTGTCGTCTATAATGCAAAAACAACGATCCGGTAATGGAGGCCCTAATACATCAAAATGAATCGGTAAATCTTCCACACCAAACCCGGTATTCCGGATTTTTTCTACCATTTCCATAATTTCATGACGCCCTTTTTCTCCAATTCCCCGAATCGAACAAAATGAATCTGAAACTGTACCTGCCCATTCCATGAATGTTCCAACCGTAGTAATCCCATTTCGCATAAGACAATGATAGGTCCGGGACGAAAACCCTAAATTCTGAATGGGGACCGGAGAATTCTGAAACCGCTCTTCCGGACTCTTTTTTTCCAAAGCACGATCCAAAAGCTCTGTAAATTCCGAAACCGTGTACCGTACAAAATGATTCCGAAATCCAAACAAAGTAAATATTGCATCACTGTCATGAAAGGGAATACGATTTAACCGTTCCCGGTCTTCTAAAAGACAAAAAAACTCTGCAAAAGTCTTCACTCCCGCACAGTATAAATCTAATTTCGTTGCAAACGAAAGGGAAAGAGCATCTAATTCTGTCCCAATGATAAGAAAATTCCGTACACCTTCAGAATGGTGTAGCTGCTGAAACGCTTTTCTTTTTAATTGAGAGATTCGTTCCGGAATCACACCTAATTCATGCCCGACTTCGTGTAATGTGTATGTCCTCGGCAACCCGATTCCGTAAAAAAGTCGCATCATCTTCTGATATCGCTCACTCAATGGCTCCAGTAATTCGTCTATTCTGGTATCCAATTCCTCCGCAGAAAATGTTTCAAAATTCCTGTAATAGGCTTTCATAAAATCGATCGAATACGTATAAATGTCTCCGTCTGGATCTAATAGTAAAAATAAAAAACTGGCGATTCGATCATTTTTTAAAAACGGAAATAGTTTTGCATAACAACCAAAAATTCCTTTCGGATTCAATAGCTTTTCTGCCAATAAAGTTTCCAATGTCCTTTCGATAGCAGCTTCTTCTAAATATTTGTACAACTTTCAAAACTCCTCCTATCCTTTTCTTTTTGTACCTTAAGAACCTCAGTCATGGGAAATGGTACTTTCGATTAATATTCCTAACTCAATTAGTTCCTGATCAGAGATCTGAAATGTTTGATCATACCCTTCCCGATTGCACCGGATCCATAAAATCTTCTCCGCACCAAACGTGACAGTAACATCTTTTTTAATGCAAGACAGATCGTCCTTACGCAAACTGCAAAAATCTAACCAGTAGGTATGCTTGTAATGCCGGATCTCTGTTTTTTTCAGAATTGGCAACGGATAAATCGAATACCGGCTGGCCAACTGGTATAATTTCGTTTTCGTGATTGCCATTTTCTCACCCATAATGCTGCCCCTTTCTGAACTTCCATTCCACGCCACACCAAATAGGAAGACGAAACAAATGAAAAACAATCCTTCTTTCTGATTCCGCCCCGTAAACGGGGCGAAAAATCCTTCATAACTCAAACTCAATCGGAACTGTCCGCCCGCTTTACTCCCGTATTTTTGTCACTTCCGCATTGGAAAGTCCAAAATCCTCTTGGAGATGTGCCCAATCACACTCACTTTGTTCCGAAATAAAAATGACTCCGCAATGTTCCGCATAACATTTCAAAAACGCATTTGTGGAAACGAAAAGATAAGAGTCTAATGCCAATAACATCATGCAGCCCCAGTCCTGACACTTATTTGCAAACAGAGTGAAATAAAATAAGGAAAACCGATTCCCTTCCAGATAAACCCGTGAAAACTCCCTGGAAGAACCCATTTGTTGTGAAAGATATCCCAATACCAGAAAATGATAAAACCGATGCTGGAAAGAATCATCTTGGACATTCGAAAAATCAAAAACAACCAACCTCTTAAAACCCAAATCCTCTGTTTCGTCAGAAAAATATCCCGACTCTAAAAAGATTCGTACCCCATCAATAACCTGCGTAAGTAAGATTCTTTCATCCTCATGACCTTCCATCTTATCTTGGTAATCGCAGAAACCATCATAAAACTCTCTTAAATTAGAAACCTTCTTTTCATATAAAAGCTCAGAAACAATTCTCTTAAAAAAAGAATCCCGCATGATGTCCGGATTGTCACATGCAAAAGCCAGTAATTCTAGAATAAACATTTGTTGAAGAGACAAACTGGACCAACTGCCAAACGGATTAAACCTGATTTCCTCCACAGGAAGGATACGTCCATGGTTCCCCCTTGCCAGATAAGTATATTCTCCACCCTCATCCAAAATCAAAACCTTCTCTTCCGTCTTTTTTAAAACCTGTAAAATCTCTTCTTTTACAAACAAATGTGCTCCACTTCCCGGAACTCCCAATACTAACCCGTGCCCACAAGCAAGAGCCCTCCGATTGAACTCCCCAATAGAAGAGGTGTTCCGGATATCAGGTTTCCCTGCCCTTTTCCCCACCTTTTTCTCATGTTCCAGACAGTCCTTCTCATAATCAAATAAAGTACCATCCTTTGCTTCATATCGAATTTTCATAAATAACACTCCTTTTACTTCTTAACTTTTACATCAAGCCCATTCACTTCCACAGACCCATCCGCAGCAATTACAAAATATTTCCGCCCGTCAATCACCCGTGTCTCCACCAAGTCAGCCCGCTCCGGCTTCACTTTGATGACTACATCCGGTAATGCAACTTCCATCTTTTTCGTATCCGTTAAATTCTCTGCCAATAAAGAAACATTCTTTTCTACCACTTCATTGTAAGCGTTTTCAAAACTTTCCATGCACGCAGAAGAAACCCCGCTTTTCTCAAACATCTTCTGAATGTCACCTTTCGATAACTCCAATGGCTCCGCATCTTCCGCATGTTCCTCAATCGCCTCGTGTAATTGCTCGTGAATCTCTTTTACTACCTCATACTCGCAGGAATCTCCTAGTGTCTCCGCAATTAAGGTATGAAATGCCTCTTTCTGCATCTCCGCAGTCATCGGAATTTTTGCCCCTAAAACCGCGTCAATCAATTCCGGATAAATTTCCTTCGCCTTCTTCGCATAGTATAAAACATGATGAATGTCCGTACTTCGGTCCAAAAAAGCAGGAAATAAAAATCCACTGACCGGCATACCAACAACCCAATCCCGCATCCGGTCCTCAATGCTGTTTTTCTCCGAATTGTAGGAAAGCCCCGGTGCCGATAACCCAACCGGACAGAGACTGCAAAGAATAAATTCATAAACCTCGTCAGAAGCATCTTCCATCATAAACCCATCACTCGTCTTCCCCGGAATGTCATACATGGCATGGATCAAAACAATGTAGTAATTTTCTTGGAACCCAAAAGATTCAATCACCCGGTCGTAAAACTCTTCAACCAAATCATCATCCTGTAACTTGCTGTTCCGTAACCGTAATAAAAATTCCTGTGTTCCACCCTGAGCCTCCTGCGCGAGTGGAAACTCCATATCCATCAGGTTTTTCCCCAGTGAACCAGATAACGTTTTCTTAAAGATGTCAAAATACTTGAATGTCTCTTCCTCCGGTAAAGAAAGAAATGCTTCTTTCATCTCTAACTTTTTCTCCTTTTCGTGATCCACATAACATCCGCAGATTCTCGTAATCGCGCAATTTGCCGGTGTAAACTGCTTTCTGATTTCTAATACTTCTTTCTTGTTCATGCTGCTTTTTGGGACAACTTCTTGCCCGCTCCTTTCTCGTATTTTTTACTCTGACTACTCCCACTGCCTAAAGACATGGAGCTCCTGGGGACTTCCGCCCGGCACACTTCTCAAAATAGAATCTCTTACCTTTCCAAAAAGGGATTTCCTATCTGAAAAACCATACGCTGTATGACCAGATTCAACCCCAATCATACTCGGCTTAGAGCCAGTCTCCCAAAGAAGACCTCCCTTACCGTTCACGCTCCGCCATTAACGTCGGTGTAGTCAATCCGACGGATATAAATCCCTTATTTTTTAACACTTCTAATTTTTAAAAAATGTCTGCACTTCTAACCGCTTCTTATGGATAAAAACATAGGAATCTGATGTTTCCTCTAATAAAGCCCATTCTTTCTTTGGCTGCTTCATAATTCTACACAAGAAAACTCATTGAACCATAATACCTCAATGCTTCTTGTATCCTCCTTTCGTGAACACTCACATCTGCTAAAGCAAATGTGCTTCTCATGACGGACGAAAACCCGTCCGTTTTCTTCCTTTAGGGACACCCTTTAGGGCGTGCTTTCGCAAGAGAGAATTCCTTTCTACAGATACGGGCTACACTCAGAGTGTTAAGCACATGACGTGCTTATCTCCGCATGAAGCCTAATTAACGTAGATAAGGTGCGCGTTGTTCCCGTACCATAGTCAGAATCTTTTGTCTGACTCGGCAACCTCCTCCTCACGGATTCGGATTTTAATAACTCTCTGATAAAATAACGTGCGCCAATGTTATAACTGGCGTTCAGATCACAATGATAGGTCTTTCCATTTGGGAAGACACACATCGAATAGTTATATTTGGTTTCGCCATTTTGAACATAGCGCCCCTTTCGACACGACCACTGCCGTCATATGCCAGTTTAGATGTGCCCCAGGCACAGATCCGACTGATGCGCATGCCGTTCTTATGAGCATTATGTTCCACAATACCCTGGATTTCCTGCTTGCGCCATAAAGCCAGACGCTGTTTCTTGCGTCCACGCTTCTTTCCATTGCTGTCCAGATGCTCAAACACAATGACATCCACGTTGTACAATACAGCGAAGTCCATAATGGCTTTGGCTGTCTTACGACTGATTTCTCGATTGATGTCATTCACGTGCTTCCAAAGGACCGGTGTTTTTCGATTTCCGTGCTGCTGGGCTTTCTTTTGTCTGCCTAATGCTTTGTATAAATGGTCTTTTTCAGTAGGGAAGTCGATGAACTTCCGTGCTACGACAGTTCCATCACTCTGCATGATCGAGCAGACCGCGTTCTTGTTGAGTCCTAAATCCACGGCACAAATCAGACGTTCCTCGATTGGCGCGTCTGCAAAGGAAACATTTCGCTCAAATGGAAACGCCAGATACCAGCACTTACCTTGTTTTTTCAGCTTTGGTGACTGCATCTTATCCAATTTGCAGTGTTTCTCAATGTATCGGATATCCTGTTCCCGAAGGGAAACCTCCAGCCATACCCAGTCATTCCGATGAAGGACTTTGATACGGGCTGTGAGTCGGTCGGTACAGAGAAACATGTGTGGCTTATACAAGACCGGCATGGTATTCCGGTGATAAGCTAAGGTCGGTTCTTTTCCTTTTTGTCCGTCCTGTATCCAGTTCTTGTGATTAGATACATAAGATGAATAATCCCCCAGTGCCTCCTGAATGGCTGCCCGCCTCAAATAAGACGGCATCTTATAACAACACTGGTTGAAATCATATTTCGGCTCCGGATTTCGTTTTGTCCGGATGGTTAGGCGTTCCATGTAATTGTTGCGTTCTTTCAGTTTTAACGACTCAATATCGTTCCATTCCTTATGGCAGACATCAAGAAAGAAAGCCACTGCCTTGCGATATGCACTGACCGTTTCATCAAAAATATGATTGTAATGTAATATCTTCACTTTGTATGATGAAATGACTTTCATGGCTTTCTCCTTATTTTTTTTATTTATTGTCTGTCTTACCTAATTTAATTTTTACAAAAACAACAAGCATTAGCACAAAAGATAAAAACAAGGATGTCCATGCCATTCCACTTGTTACATCTTCCATAATGCACCACGCAGATACACAAATCGTAAAAGTTTGATTAATCATCATAAAAATTACAATAATGAACGCAGGAATGTTTAAACCTGTTACTGATTTTTCATCAAGAAGTAGATGAAACTTAACCAATAGGGCTTGTAAAATACTTGCCAATAATAAAACAGTTAAATCCGAATTGGCCGTTATAAAATTTCTTATGATTGTTTCCATAAAAGATACTTTTGTCCTTTCTCTCCAACACCATATATTTACTTTGATAAATATATTATAATCTCATTACCATTGTCGGGAATGTCAGTGAACGTATGCTGAAAGAATATATTGAGAACCAGGGCTAATCAATAGCCCGGTTCCTGGCTGCCTTGACCCATTAGCTAAACCTTATGGGATTGCCGCAGTATTTATTTCAATAACTGCCTCCGTCTCCTTGAGAATAGTTGTTTCCCAACCAAAACGTGAGCCTTAAAAAAGGCGGTGCGTATCATCCATCTCCCTGAGAATAGTCGTTTCCCAACTCTGTTTTATAAGAAGATAAAAATTCCGATAAAACAAATAGATTTCAGTAAGAATCATAAATACACTGAAAAGATCCTTTGGACTATACATAAACGTTCCAGCAAAATTTGAAAATGCAAAACAAAAAATACCGTATAACACCTGAAAAGAAGTAAGAGGAATCCGAGTCATTGCTACTTTCTTTCCTTGAAACATCTCTCGAAAACATCCGGAAACAGTATACCTGAGTGCAAAATAATAGGAGAAGAAATAAATCATAACTCCCAACATTGCAAAAAGAGTATCATTAGTAAAACCAGAAAGAAAACCACCTCCGAAACAAAGCATGGCAAAAAATGCATGCCAAATTCCGAAAGTAAATCCCATTCCACTCTCCTTTCCAAAATCCATAATATATCTCCTTTCATACATCATTTTGTCACTTCATCATTTTATTTACATGTTTAGTTCACTTTTCACCAAGGGTGAACACTCGCTCCAAAAACTCCTTTTTTGCCGCCTCGTATGTTTCTTCTGAAATCTCTGAACCTAAACAAGAAAAAGAAAATGTAGAACGCGCGATTTGAGCCCTTTTGAATTCAATGACACCTACAGATAAATCGCGGAACAAAAAACACTCAATTGTTAAAAATGCCTCATCGATAGATAGAATTTTTAAATACTCGACCACGTTTTGATATCTTTTTCGATACTGTTTTCCCACATATTGCTCCGCATAAAGACCTTTTAACCGGATTAGCTCATTTTCTTTTTCCAACCGCGCTGCCAGTACCTTTGCCTCCTGCGCAGAAAGCTCCAACACTTCTTGTTCTAAAACCCCAATCTGCTCTTCTAAATGATCACTGTTCTTTTTCTTCATCTTTTTCTCCTTTCTCTCCTACGGCATAATCCGTAAAATCTCTTTCTCTTTCTTTTTCGCATAAGCCACACAGTTTCCTGTGCCTCCAGTGGAACCGTCCCAGACCGCAATCACCTTGTCCGATAAATCCACCATGTACTCATTTCTCTTCTGCATTAAATAAGGCTTGTACTCCTCGTCAGATACAAGACGTACAATATCCGCTTTCGCTAAAATCTGATTGTATAAATTCACACTTGCCGGGAACCACTTTTTAGACTGATTCCGACAGGGAATCGCACAATGAAGCCGAATCGGATACCCCTCTTCCTTTAACTCCAAAACAGACAACGCAAATACCGTATCAACTCCAAGTGCCATCCCAGAGATCGCTTCCCGGCAGTTTTCTCTCATAAGAAGCTCCTTGAATTTCTCCTTCAGTGCAAGATACCGCACATCTGATAAATCGTATCCGTACATCTTCCCCGGCCTGTGCCCGGTCACACAAATTCTGGTCTGCTCCTGTTCCATACATAACATCCTTTCGCTTTTGCCAATATTCCATAACTAGCAACATTCTTATATTCCTGCCCCATAAGAGCTAAAACTTATCTTTCTGATATATCCTTATAAGGTAATATAATATAATAAGTATCACCTTATAAGTTACCATATTTTCACATAAGATTCCATGTCTTTCAGGAAATTTATTGTAATTTTATCACTACATTTACACAAAAACATATTTCCCTGATATACCCTTTGCATTATAATGTATTGACAAAATTAACCTTTTGCGGTATAATATTCAAGAAATAATAATTCCACATTTGTTGCTTTAAATTATAAAAAGAAGGAAACATCACAAAACCTCATAGAAGAGGAAAGATGTTTCCTTCTTTTTTGTACAATAAATCCGTCAAGCAGATGCCGTGCTTGCACAAGCAAATATTTGACGTGCAAGTACAGTTACAAATCACTTTGTTCCTTTGTTTATGCACTGATATACTCTGCTATTCTCGTATATTCATTTCTTTTCTCTGACTTTCTCTGTTTTTCATGGATATTCCCGCACTTTTCCCAGACTTTTTGCTGCCCCTTGCTTTCGCTGCCGCAATCTGCATATCCAAAGAACCTTCCTGAAAAGACTTCACTTTCCCCAATAACTCCTGAGTAATTCTCTCATGTTTCAAACCAAAACAAAAAAGCCACGCAAAGGCGTGACTCATGATTCTAATTATTCTTGAAAAGATGTAAAAGCTTGCTCATATCCATCATACCATTCCGCTTGCCGAACCAACTTTTGTCCTTCATGTTCTTTCCGTTTCGCTTCAGCATATCTGATCTTTTCTTCCAAATGTTCTATGAATTTCTCATTGTCCAAATACGTTCACTCCCACTATGAAACATCACTGATAGACTCTTTCAATATATGCTTTTTCTTCTTTCGCAGTTAAAACTCCTGTGGCTTTTCCTACTGTTCCATCCTGCAGCTTCCAGAAATAATTGTGGTCCTCATCAATCTTGCTAAAGTCTTCCGCAAGCCAACGCTCAATAATTTCCTTCAAATATACATTGTGTGGATAGTCATTGGCATCCAAAATATCACGGATCACTTCCATGTTTGCTTTGGTAAGCGGCACAGCACCCCATTTAGGCTCTGCAATCACCTTTTGATGCGACATAGCATGCATGACCTGGATAACCTCATGCTCTTTTGATTGCATGGTAAGATTCATTCCCTGTACTTCATCAAATCCCTTCACATGGTCCAAATTAGACGCAAAAACATGCGTTTCTTCTTCTGGAGAAATCATTTGTACCAGTCCAATACCGGTTACAAAAAGCGCCACAATACCCAGAAAAAATGGAATCTTTAAAAAGAACTTCTTTTTTACCACCATATATAGAATCACAGCAATACTCCCGACAATCCCCAAAATAAACCATAGCATTTCGTTCACTTCACTTTCGCCTTAGTTTGATAGAATATCTCTTTATTTCAAGATCTCGCTTGCGAGTCTTGGTGCGTAATTCGTGTCATGCAAAGCATGACGAAATTCCTTAACGAATTACTGCACATCCTCGCGGAGCGTATATCAGATGGGAGATTGTACTCCCACTGATACAAGTTTCTTGCTCGCCACATACACTGTCGTTTAGAGGTGGAGTCATCTTTCATCTGATATAATTATATAGTGAAAAAAGAAAGATTCCTATCATACTGCTTTTCTACAAAGCCAAGATCCCACACTATAGTTATATATCAACACGTCCCTATATTTACACATCACTTTACAAACAATCACTTTCCTTATGTCTCTGCGGGCATAGCCCGCTAAAACTTCCTCTAATCCTATCGAAACCGTTAACTTTCCGGGAAACCAATATTCTGGAAGTTTTACCGTTCCCAAAACTCTTTTTTTATAGGACTATGCGAATGGGAAGACTTTCTGGAATTTCGCTCCTGCACAGCATAATCTAACAGATCATCCAAAGAAGACTTGCGCCTTGTATTTTTGTGCATCTTTTCTTGACATATTACCGCATTCGGTGTATTATAATCATAGGACAGAGCAAAAGCTACATCTGGCGACAATCGTAGTCGCTGAGAAGATAGCCAATGCTCTGTTCTTTCGTTTGGATAAAACGCACATCCATCTCGGTACGTAGCCTCCAAAAATCGTTCCATATTCTCTCTTCCATACATACTGGAAACATGATTTGTCTTTTGATATCCAATTCGATAATCTTTCCTCAAAATAATAACAATAGGATTATCCTGTTTGTGAAGCCTCACATGAATAAATTCACGTGCTTCTAACACGGAAAACTTGCGTTTTCCGCATGTCTCCTTTAGGGAGACAGAATACCTTTCCACCATACGGTCTGAACTCAGTGTTCTGACGAGCATTACGCTGCCAGTACCGCATTCAGACTAATAAGCGTGGATAAGGTGCAGGTGCTTCTCTTAGCACACGAAGGAACATTTGCCTCCATGGCCAACCTTACCGTTTCCGGCACGGATTTTAAGAGTTCCCGGATAAAATACCGGGCGCCGATATTATAACTAGCGGACAGATCGCAGTGATAGCGTTTTCCATTCGCAAACGTACACATACTGTAATTATCTTCATCACGAGTAACTTTTCCAGAACCGTCATATGCCAGGCTAGAGGTACCCCAGGCACAGATCCGACTGATACGCATACCAAGGCGATGTGCTTTGTCCATAACAATGGATTGCACATCGCGGCATTTCCAGTGATGCAGTTTTTGTTTTTTGGAACCGCGTTTTTTACCATCAACATCCAAGTGTTCAAACACAATGATATCTGCATTGTATAGACATGCAGTATCGATAATAAACTGTGCTGTTTTGACAGTAATGTCATAGTTGATACCTTTCGCTTTTGCCCATAACCGAGGCATTTTTCTTGCTCCGTGCTGCTGTGCTTTCTTAATACGGTTGATTGCATGTGACAAACGGTCTTTTTCTTCAGGGAGTGACAGAAAATGTCTTCCCAGGACAGTGCCGTCTGCCTGCATGGCAGAACAAACGCAGGCATTGTTAATGCCCAAATCAACAGCAATGGCAATCCGTTCCCCAACAGGAACGTCTGCCAGTTTTATATTTTCTTCAAACGCAAAATCCAGAAACCATTCTTTCCCGCGTTTCTGGAGCGTTGGAACACATTCTTTTCTTGTTGTACAACGATGAAGAATATAATCTACATCGGATTTTTTTAAGGATACTGTGAGCCAATCCCATGTGTTCCGGATAAAAATCTTTATTTTTGCCGTATAGTCGTCGATGCGGACATACATGTTATCCCGGAACATAGCCGGATATACCCTGCCGGCTCTTGGCACAGATGGGGCTTTGCCAGCCGGATCAGCTTCCCAGTTTGCCAGATTGCTTTTATAAGAGGATACTTTACCAACTGCCTCGCTGATAGCACTCCGGCGCAGATAAGATGGGAATTTATAAAACTCCTTTGAAAAATCGTATTTTACTTTCGGCCGTTTTTTTGTTTTATGGGACAGTTGTTCTACATACATCTGCCGGGAGTTGGCACCGGTTATGGAAACAATGTTGTCCCATTCCTGCAGACAGACAGAAATATAGAAGTCTACAGCAGCCTGATAAATATCTACTGTTTCTTTCAATACATGATTGTAATGTTTGATTTTTACGGAATAAGTAGAAAAAATTTTCATCAGGCATGCCTCCTCCTATTTGACTTTCTGATTGTTTATATATGCAGTGATTTGTTCCCTGCTCCGGTCACTTACAGTCGCAACAAAATAGGACGGATTCCATAAATGTCCGTCCCACAACTTCCTTTTCATTTCCGGATGTGCTAAAAATAACCATCGGGATGTGTTTCCCTTTAATACCTTGATTGCATCTGATAAACGAAGCTGTGGCTTGCAGTCTGCGAGAATATGAATATAATCCGGCATGATTTCCATTGCAAGTATTTCCATCTGCAGGTTTTTGGCAGTCTCCTTTAAGTATCCTGCCACGTCTTTTTCGATATTACCGTAGAATATTTTCTTTCGATACTTCGTACACCAGACAATATGGTATTGCAATGAATAGACATAACCGCGACCATGCGTAACGGTTGTTTCAGTAGTAAATATATCGTTTTTATTCATATATTTATTATACCATACGTATGGTGGAATGACAACCAGAATTATCCTCTTCGCCTAACTCACGACTGAAGTCACGAGTGTGCGGCGAATTGTTATCATCAACGCAATCCGTTACAACAACAAAAGAATCTCTGTACTTCTTATGCCGTGACTCCAGAATGAGTACATTATTTCGCAGCATACGCTCAATTCGCATAATAAACGTATTGTCAATATCATGTTTCTGCTTGATCTTATTGACTGTAGATTGTGTAATGGTAATCGGATGGGGAAGAATAAAAGCATCATTTAAACGCATCGTGGTATTGCTGATGATAAAAGGCTTGTCTGTCGGATAAACACCATATTCATATTCTAATAGTTGCTCAGAAAATGGCTTCAACCGGCCATCATCCTGAATCAGTCCAGGATAAATCTTTCTAATAATATCCTCGTTTTTCACAATACCACCCCTCTCCTACGTGAACTTCATTTAGTATTCTCCCACCCGGGCACCGGGCAAATACTTCTTAAGAAACCATGTTCCAAATTTTCAACAATCAACAAAAAAACAAGTAAACAAAACAATCACTATATTTACATATCACGACACAACTTTATCACCTTGCTAAGAACATTTTCACATATTTTTCTTGAGAACTCTTTTTCTCTTGAGTAAGTTCTGCAATTCCTATCTGTTCTTCCAAGGGAAGAACTTTTCTTTTATTTGCAGTTCTTTTCACATAACTCATAATATCTTCATGCTTGTAATGAGATGTTTTTTCTCCCATCATCTTCCCCCCTTATCCTTATTAATCACAAAACAATACTTAAAGCGTCTTTTCCGAACAAATAGTCTTTTTATGAGGCATTTGTTTATTCTGACCGGAAAATTGATGACATTTCGCCATGGCTGAAGCCACCTGCTCATCTAGTGATATATGCTTGCAATTAGCATCTCTTTCAACGCCTGCATCATTCGAAGAAATCATTTTGCTCTTTCGATCAAGCTCATTCTTAAATGCACGCGCTAAATCCTTGGCATAAGGTGTGTGATATTTTTGATAAAAGGAATCACTATCTGAAATAACCTTTTCCCAATAATCATCACAATCCGCAACCTTCCAATGCTCTTTCATCATGCCCCAATAATCCTGAAACATCTGGAATTCGAAACTTTCTTTCCCTAAAATAGGAGCTTCTTCTTTCATTTCATTCGAAGAAATCACTTTACTCTTTCGATCGAGCTCATCCTCAAACGCAAGTGTTAAATCTTTGGCATAAGGTGTATGGTATTTTTGATAAAATGAATGACTATCTGAAATAACCTTTTCCCAATAATCATCGCGATCCGCAACCTTCCAATGCTCTTTCATCATGCCCCAATAATCCTGAAACATCTGAAATTCAAAACTTTCTTTCCCAAAATTAACAGAACTCATAATACTTCCTTCCTTTTCACTTTATAGAAGAGTAGTACCAAAAACTACAATTCCATTTTCTTTCCCTATGTACCTGATCATATAACTATTTACAAAACAACATATCACGATATCACGGTAGAATATTATAGCGTCATTTCAGATACTTTCTTCTTTTTCTCCAAACGATTTTCAACCTCTTTTTTCCTTGTAGCCCCGGAAATCTGCTCTGCTAAAGAAGATTTTTTCTCAGAAACCTCTATATCATCCTGCCTTGAAACCTCTCTTACGTCCCCACAAATTTCCACCCGGATTGGAAGCGGATCTAAATATCGATGCATCAAAGGTCCAACCTCATCCCAGGATAACCCTCCAAGACCACAACCCAGCTTTGGAAATGTAATCGATGTAATCCCTTTCTTTTCATAGGTATTTACAAACGTCTGTAACCCTTTTTCAATTAATGCAAGGTCTGAATCGTCCTTCCAATGACGTTTCGTTGGGAAATTGAGTACCCAATGCTTATCCGTCTTGCATAACTGAATCTGCCCTTCTTGAAATAATCCTCTATCACAAACCTTCTTATAACTTTCAAATACCTTTGGATAACGCTCTTTCATCTCTTTGGCTAATCCGGCACCCATCACACCAACCAAGTTCACCGGATTTACGATTACTTGCGTATCCGCCTCAAAAATATCAGTAATGACGTTCTTCTTTGATTCTGGCTCCATAGCTTCCATGACCGCTGTATAACATGCAGCTTCCGCCTCTAAAACCTCTATCTGTCTTCCATTTTCCGCAATTTCTTCCTCTAACTCTTCATTTTCACATGTAAGCTGTGTCGTAATTAAACTCTCACCATGCTCTTCATATTCCCTACGTAACTCATGGTCATATTCTTCCATTCGCTTGTATTTTGCTTCTATATCTGCCTGAAGAACCGCCTTTTCCTCTAACGCACGCTCTACATTTTTCTTCATCTTTACAAAGGTCTCTTCATCCTTTTCAATCAGAATGGCATCCAAACCTCTGTGAACCGCCGCAACCCCCAAATTGCCACTTCCGGCAAACTGGTCTAATACCTTCTCGCCTGGTACGGTAATATACGGCAAAATAGCGTCAAATAATTCTACCGGCTTCTCTGCCTCCATCACTTTCTCTTTCTTAGCTCTCGGCTGAAAATCAAACTCAGTCGGTAACATTCCGGCCGTTCCCTTCATAAAAGCAACATCTAACCCATGTTCCTCTAATAAATCACGTAACCCATACGAATCCAATCCTTTGATATCTAAGCCATGCTCCAAAGCCGTTGCTTTGTTCTTCATGGTGTTTAGTTTTAAGGCTCTAGGCTCTCCCTTAGAGAAAAACACAATATCCTCTCGGTTCTTCTGAGTGCGCCCCGTATTTGCCACAAAGGTTCCTTTCTTCCATGGCACCTTTGCAAAATATTGAAATCCGGATTGAATCGCCATCTTTTTTACCTGATATAAATACTCAAAATTTGCTTCGCTCTCTTCTGGTAAAAACTCCAGTAAAAAAGCCCCCTTTTTGAGTACCCTGTGCTTTTCCTCAAAATCCTTTTGCTCATACTGCAATAAATCATATGCCGCAAAGTCTCGATTTCCACCCTTTAAAGCCTTGTCGATCTTATAAGGATGGTCTGTGATTAAAGCATCAATGCTGTTCGATTCCACAAACGAAAGATCCCTTCCGTCACCATTCACCAACATGCAGGTGCTTTCTTTCCCCTGCGCATCCTTTTTCGTAACGGTGTAAACACCTTTCCCGACCCGTTGAAATAACCCTTTATCAATTCCTTCATAAATACGGGCACGAATACTCGGCACTTTTACATTCTGCTGATAGTGATTCAATACCGCATCCTGGGCTTCACTCAATGTAAAACTCTCAACATCATTAAAGTACCAAAACAGATTCATCTGAATCCCCTCTTGTTGCCCTGCCTGTCCCACAATCAAAACTCCTTCCTTCTATTCTACAAACTTTAGGATCTTTTAATGCCGGCTTATGTCAGCATTAAGTTCTGTCTTTTCCGTTATGGTTATATAATCAATAACACCTGTAGAGTTACCGAAAACCCATAAGAGTTCCAAAAAAAATAACAAATTTTATATTCCTATTTTCCGAACTCCACAAAGTCCTTTTTCTTCCTGGCATCTTTCTTCAACCCTTCACAAGCCTTTGCAGCACTCTGAATTTTCTCATCCAAAGAACCTTTCTCAGAACCTCTTTCTTCTTCCATCTCCATATCCTGTTCTAACCATTCTCTTGTTGCTTTCATGATATTCTTTAAAAAGATATGATCCGGTTTTTGCTCTTCTTTGCTCCATTCCGAATCGGTAATAGTCAAATAGCGACACTTTAACCCACCGCAAAACACAAACTCTTCTGATATCTTTCCATTTACCAGCCAAAGCTGTTCCACAGTATCCGGAACTGCAGGTTTCGTTAACCAGCATTCCTGCGTTAAAAAAGCATCTGGCACATAGTCAATAATCGCACCTGGAAGTAAAACATTTGGATCTTTCCGGTCCACCTCAAACCGTGCCACAGTAAAAGGAAAAGTAACCTCGGATAAAATATTGGATGAAGAAATTTGATGTTCATGTTGTTGCATCATTGTCGTACAAGCATACAAACCAATGAGATTTGGTCCTAGTGCCGTAAGACAATCATCCAAAGAAGGCGCAGTGCAAATTCGCTTGATGGTTTTATTTTCTCTGTCCATCGTGTGTTCTGGAATACTCGGAAGAATCGGCTTACCCCAATCCTCCCCAATCTGATTCCCCCAGAACAAATGATATAAAGAAATCCTTCGGTCTATCATATTAAGGAACACCTCCTTCGTTATTTTCTTATATACTATGATATAGTCGAATATATTTGAATTTTCTCTGACATACTCGTTTATTTTCTGGCTTTTGTTGAATTCACCTACACAACGGCTACTTCTATTCCGCCTGGGTACCGGGCCAGTGAGTGAACATTCACATCTGCTAAAGCAAATGTGCTTCTCATGTTAGCTTTGTTTCTTTTTTTGGAATCTCTGTTTCTAATAGTTTAGACAAAATACCACGTCTATAGGATACCTATCGCATGGGCGTGACAGTTCATTATACCTTTTGCGGTATGAAAAAATCATAAGAGTCCCATAAAACAGGACACTTATCTCTCTTTTTCTGATCCGCGAACGTTCTCCTCATGAGACAAACCATTTTTAGAATGCTCTTCTTCTAACAATTTACGTTCAAAAGCAATTCTGTCATCCAAGGATAAAAGCTCTTTCACAACCATATCCCGATTCTTTAAGATGTTTTTTCCGTCAAATAAAATATTTTCAAAAAACCGGTGTAAAAAAACATCTGTAGAATCAATTCCTTTGCTGTAATCCGCGTAATTACTGCGAACAAGCGCATTTCGGAAATATAGGGAATGATCTTTAAAAGGCTCATTGTTCACTCCAAAACCAAGAGAATTCAAATATCTTTCTATAAATACAGCCGTCGTCCTTGTATTTCCCTCTTTGAAAGGATGCACCTGCCAAATGGAAGAAGTAAACTTTGCGATATGTTCCACCACATCTTTTTTGCTCATATTACCGTATCTCGTCTTTTTTTCTTCAGCAAAATCATAGGCATAAGTATCTTCAATCATAAAATAATTTGCATATTTTACAGTCTGCATGCCTAAAATAGGCTCACCCTTTGTTAAATTCACATCTCGAAAGGTTCCGGCATGATCATAAATATCTTTAAATAAAAAGCGATGGATAGCTTTCAAACCTCCGGGATTTAAAGAAAAACCACCTTCCCCCAACAATCGGTTAATTCTTGTGGAAACCAGATCCGCTTCTTTTAACCGATGTTTCTTTTGTTCGGGAGTTTCTTCCTCATAATGCCGGTACAATAGATTCTCAATCTCGTTTAAAGTAAGCTTTCCTTCTATATGATCTTCTGCTAAAGAAAGCATATAAGAAGAAGGCTGCAGATAGTCTGCTTTTTGTAAACCAAACGAAACATCCCATAACATCTTTTTATCTTCCTTGTTCAGTTGAATCTGCTCTTCTTCATATTCACCGTATTTTCCCATTTCATCACCTCATCATATAAGAAAAGTATACCTCTTTTTATATACTCTACAAAAGCAGCGATTGACCACTTTTTTCATTTTTATTCATAACCTGCCGTAGCCATTACAGTACGAAATGAGCCAACAACCTATAGTTCCATCTCTTTTCCTACCACTTTAGAACCCTTATTCTTGCTCATTTCTTCACACGTTTTTGTAGCACTCTGAATCTTCGCATCCAAAGAATCTTTCAATTCCGGCTCATAGTCATACGAATCAAATTCTGCATCAATCTCAATTTCGTCCAGTAATTCATCGTCATCCTGACAACCAATGCATTCCACAGAAAATCCGTGTGCTTCAATTACCTCATATGGATTCTCAATCAAAATTCCTTCTTCACTTAGTCGGTTATTTTCCTTCAATTGTTCAATGATTACCTCATCTGGCGCGGTTGTCTGAATCACTTCATATTCCTCTGTCATGCCAGCGGAAATCTTAATGAACCTTTCCGGTAAATCAGGGCACATCTCTTTCTCATACCCCAAGATATCCTCCATAGAAAGCCACTCCGGCTTCTCCCAGTCATGGAAACTATGATAGAGCGCTTTCATAATCTCAATCTGCTCTTTTTCATCCTTCGCCCATAAATGCCCCGCATAATGATTCCCATTTCCAAGATAGTAATTACAATCCCTCTGCATCCGGCCCAACATTTGATAACGGAACCGATTGTCGCTGGAATCAAGACCATAGGGACTCAAAACCGCCATCGCTTCCTCCTGCTCTTTCCCCATCCAGCCAATACCGGAATCAAACACTAATTCCATTGGATGCTCCTTCAATTCCGTAAGCAACTCTTTCGTAAGCTCCAAATCATGAATCCCACTTGCACGGTCTAACCACTCTACCGATGTTTTCCCTTCCTGATACTCATTTGCAGCCATCATCTTTGCAATGATAAACTTCTTTTCTTCTCTGGACTTCTCTGGCTCTTCCGGTCCCTGAATTACAACCTCGATACCCTCTTTCATCACAAAAGGATAATCCGGTTCCCCATACGGGTCATTCTTTGGAGAACACCAGTGGAAATCCGGTTCTTCCAGTCTCCCCATTCCCAGATCCACCAAAAAAGACTCCTTATCGCCAACCTGATAAATTGGCTGTCCCCAGTCATTCTCTCCATAATACTTCAATACAATTGCTTCTTTGCTCTGTTCGTTCATAATAAAAATTCCTTTCCGCACTACACTTTACTATCTATTTTTGCATGCTCTCGCATGCTCTCTACACTTTCCGGCTTCAACGCATTTTCTAATCGTTTCATTAACGTCTCCATATCATATCCAACAACCGCCTGTACTGCTTCATCCATAATTTTCTGTACTTCCGGATAGTCACGATATGTTTCAAATAATGTATAGACCGTTGTTCCAGTTACTTGATAGGAACGATCTGCTTCGTTCATGGCATCATTCAGAACTGCGCCAAATACCTCTTCAAAATTTTCATCATACCTGTATTTATAGGCTTTTAATGTTTCATACGTATTCATACGATGCTTCTCCTTTGATTGTGGAATATCAAGAACTTTACTGTTCTATTTTTTTAACGCTCTACGGTTTTTAGTAGGGATTCTTGATGATTGGACAGATTCTCCATCTCTACCTTAGCATCTGTTATTTGTTCAACAAGAGATAGTTTCTTTGAAGGAAACATTGGCTCCATTTCATCTTCTGAATTTTTAATCACACCAAACTGTTCGAAAAGTTTCCATTTTCCTTGATGATAATCGTCTTCTGTCCCGTCTATTTCAATATTTTCTCCTTCAATATACTTAAGATTAAGCGCTATTAAACGATGAATAACCTCAACTTGTTCTCCGCCACAAAAAGGTTCTAAATATCTAAGCGACATAAGATCGCTCTCGTTATATAACTCACATAATTTTTCTACATTAAATACATCTCCAAGATCTTCAGCGTACTTGCATTTGTAGTTTTTTAATTTCATATGTTCCTCCTACGTTTTTTGATTACCACCACTGCAATATTAGTATAATTTATTATACCGTTTTCGGTTATAAAGAGGAACTTAAAAACACAGAATCATAAAGATTCTGTGAAATCTTAGTGTGGATGCGTATATTCTCACTTGCTGCGCACAGCTTTTCTGTGTTGCCCACTGCGGGGCGCAAGACATCCGATGGATGTCTGCTATGCGCGGACCGGAGTGGAGCAGAGACCTTTGCTCATCGCCCGCTGGTCAAGCGAATCCTCCTTTTTAACATCTTTCGCACTTAAAATCTGATCTTCCAAGGAGGATTTGCTTGTACCCCTCTTTCTATCGAATTCCGCAAGCTTAGCATCAATATCATCATAAGTCTGACAAATCTCATCCCCAGCCTCATCCCTCAACATCAAACACTCAATCGCCCCTCGAAATTCCTCACGTTGCTCTTCCACCTTATCCGAAAAGCCCTCTAATTTTCCCCACGCTTCTTTCGCCGTATCCGCCGTAATCTTCGCTTTTATAAAATGTTCTCCGTTGTCAACATATCCGTAAAAAATCATAACATTCCCTCCATTTTTAGATTCTTATCTCTCATACGATTTTTTTTCGAACCCTCTTTTCTCTCCTTGCATACGAGGATTCTTTGCTGCAGCTTGACGTACAGAAGAATCAGGATCCTTCGCTAAACTCCTTAAAACATCTTCTGGTGTATTCCGATTCTCTGCCAAGCCCTCACGCACAAACGAAACCGGATCTGTTGCTAATTGTCTTAACACATCTTCCGATGTATTCCGATTCATAGCAACACTTGCACGTACTTCATAAACCCTTGCCTCTGCCAATTCTCTTAAAACATGAGCAGGTACATCATCGGCAGATGCCAATTCCATTTTTTCATCGTCATTTAAAATAGGAAGCCTTCCTTGATGTTCTCTCCATAATTTTTCTCTGGAAAGTTTTAATTCTGTTTTGATATATTCAGGACAGTTCTCATTGTGTTCAACAGCATATTTTACAAACCAACAATCATCTGTTGCCAATTTTTTAAAAAGTTCTTCAGAACAATTGAGATCCTTTGCAACATCTTCACGAATTAACTCATCTTCATCCTTTGCTAACACTTCCAATTCGTTTATAGACCTCTTCACATCTTGAGCAGTCTTTTTTTCTTCCTGTTTTTCCTTAACAGATGCAATTTGTTCTTCTAAAGAAACATGCGCGTTCTCTTTTTCAAGCTCTCCAAACACTTCTACATACCGAGAACCCCATTCACTTTCTGTATCAATCCAGTTTTCAATCCGATATTCCGGATGTTCACGTAACGCTTCCTCACAAATAGCCCGGTTTTCCGGCGTATCAATATAAAGCCCTTTCTCCAGCCCATCCATGTCATTGATAAACTTTACGCCGTCTTTTTCCGCCTGCCGACATGCTTCCCAGTCTGACAAAAATGTGTCCAATTCATCAATTTTTTCAACGTGTATAGCACCATCAATAATCTCCGAAGAACCGTAAGCCATAGTGCTGCAATATCCTTTTTCAACTTCTGGAACACCATTCTCCTGAATGAGCGTTACGATTTTATCATCGGACAACCCTTCCAGATTTAATAATGTGTGATACCGTTTTTTACTTAACCCATACGTGTCCTGGAAAACAAGCGCTTCTTCCCGTTCCCTCGCCGGAGCCGACTTTGCTTTGTATAACCCTTCATCCAGCCACTTTTTGAAATTTTTATGAGTGAGTGTATAAAGTCTATAGCTTCCCGGATTGGAACGATTATACATCTGGACACCATCCGAATCCACCGCAGCTACAACTCCGACACTTCGACCCCGTTTACCGACAACTTCTCCTGTACTAAATTGAGAGAGTTCTTCATAGGCCATAATCTTCTTTCCAACAAACTTCTGCAATTCTCGAATCGGATCCTTTTCAAGAACTTGAATCAATTCCGGCTGAAACGCTACATAATACCGTGCCTCATCATCCATAGAATGACAGCCGCTTACCGAACAAACACCCGTAGGCTCATCCGCCAACTCATCCAATACAGAAGAATCAAATAACTTAGTGAGCTCATCAAATAAATCCTTGTATTTTTCCGCACAACATGCACATAACTCCCCATAAACGGCACCTGTCTCTTTATCAATAACCCATTCCTCAAAAATAACCCCTTTGTAACCAATCGCCGGAGCGCCTTCCAATTGTTCGAATAAATCATTCATAATGCTTCCTCCATTCCTCTTTTTTTATCTCCGCATAGTGGCCTCTTTCAAAGCCTCCATGTCTCCTTTTCCTGCACTTGCCTCTTTCTGCATTTCCTTTGCATTAAGAATCTTGGAATCTAATCCTTTGTCATTTTCCATCTCTTTCTCCTGTCGCATCTCATGAACCCGAATCAGTTCCGGCTTAAAATCTACATAGTAATGACTGTTTGTATCCGCATCCATTCCAACCACATCACAGCCCTTTACAGAACAAGCCCCCATGCCGCCGTCACTTAATTCCTCACTCAAAATGTCCTTATATTTCTCGGCACAGCATTCACACATCTCCCCGTAAATTCCACCGGTCTCCTCGTCAATCGTCCATTCATCGAACAGAATCCCTTTATATTCAATCGCAGTCGCATTTTCTAACTGCTCTACTATTTCATGTTCCAAAGTAAATCCTTCATGACAATAGCCTGTTACTTCTGATAAATAATCCGAAATCTCCTCTTCATCGGTCATTCCTTCCGGAAGTTCCATCTCATCCGGAAGACCGAGTTCTAATTTCATCTCTTCGTAAGTTTCACCTTCTTCAAGATCAATGTCCCATTGAATATTAGTCGCTTTCATATCTATTCTTCTCCTTCTTATTTCATTATTGTTTTTCTCTTTGCCCTGCCTTAGCAGGATTAAAGTTATCTCACGCCTACAAAATAGCCAATAATATTCTAATTCTCAGGCAATTCATCTTTCATAATCTTTGTTCTTCTCTTTCCCTTGCCCTGATATGCCCTTCTTCTCACACCCAGCAATTGCAATCTGCTTTTCCAAGGAAGGTTTCTTTATTTTAGCTACCTCATGCTCAAAGAATGCTTCGTCATTCTCTTCCCGATAATACCCCGGCGCCAACGTTCCCTGAAACCATTGAACCAGTACCGGATCCACTTCCTGGTTTCCATGTTCAATATACTCTTCTAACCCTTTTTCAATCTTTTTCAATTCCTCCAGCTTCCCATTTTCTGCAAAAGAACCATATAATTTCAGTAATAAACCTGGATTTGCTCTTCCCAAATATCGAAAACTTTTGATAATCTCCTTATCTTTTTCTGAATACATGGGAACTTCTTGATCCTTGAATTTCCAGACCGTATTTAAAAAATGAAAATCTGGATCAGCGGATAAAGATAGAGAATACATCTCATACGGTTTTAAATCTCTGCTCATACTTGTCACCATCCTTTTTCTTTCCAATTTATATCGCCTTTTCTCGTATATTTCCTGATAAACTCGCATATACTTGCATTTACTCGGATATTCTTTACTTTGTACGAATATACTCTACACAAAATGTATTTCCACCCACCCCTGGACAAAACCTTATTCAGACCTTCTGTTTGTCATACACACCTGATCAGCCAATACAACCATAGAAAGCCACTTCCTTATGTCTTCGCGGGCCACGCCCGCTAAAAATTTCTCTCAGTCCTTCCGAAATTGTTATCGTTCAGGTAATCCAATCTCGTTCTTTGTTTTTACAAACAAAATCCCTTCTCATCCTGCCGACCCTCATTGTTTCCCTTCATCGCTCCTGCTTGTTTCTTCGTCTCAGCAATCTTCGCATCCAAACTCATGCTCACTTCCTCACATGAATCCGCATAACGACAAATCGCTTCCAAAATCTGTCCTTCTGGTATAGTTCCTTCATGTTCCTCTGATATATGTTCCCCGTATTCTGGAGCGTGCCAACTCTCTGTTTCAAAAATACATTCCGCAATAATCCCTTTTCTTACCTCTTCATCCGGATAAGCCTCACAAAGCGCATTCATAGAATCATAGTAAGCCAAAACAATCGCCATTGTGTGCTGAAAAGAATATTCGCTTAAGTCTACCGTATCACCAAAAACTCGGTAATTTCCATCCGGCATTTCCATCACATCCGCCATACGATAAACCCCATCACCAAGTTTCTTCTGAAACTGATAATCATCTGTCTTTACGTATCCCAATTTCTCCAAATGTTCCTCCATCTGCTTTTGCCTTTCTTCGCTCATAATAAATTTCCTCCATCTTCACTACATTTACAAATCACTTCATCTACATAGTTCTTTATCACTCTGCTTTTCTTTCTTTAAAATCTTCTCTTTTTCCTTGCCAGCCGCCTGAATCCGTTCCTCTAAAGAACCCTTTTTAATTTCTCCTCCAAAGACCTTCATGTGTTGCCATCCATCCATATTAAAGTTTTCAAGAGCTTCTTCTTTTGATATTTCTCTTACACTAGCAACGGTATCGTAACCCCATTCGTTTATCTTGTTTTCTAAAAACTTTTCCGCTTCTTCTTTGGTTGGGTGACGATAGCCAATCATACAATATAAATGTTCCTTTCCGCCTTCCAATGTCCACCCGTCTTCACACACCCAGGCAACCTCATAAAAATGCTTTTTACGATAAACCCTTTTTTGTTTCTGCTTGCTTCAAATCATCCATAAACAAACTTTCTCCTTTCAAAACCGCGATATTTATATATCACTTCACTTACACAATTCTTTATCACTCTGCTTCCTTTTCCCAGATCCAGCCACCTTCTTCTTATCACTTGCCTCCGTAATCTGCTCCATAAGCGACGCCTTTTCCTTTTTCAATTCTTTCACCAACACCCTGTAGTGATAGCACTGAATATTGTAACCACCGGCGTCAATCGTATTTACCTTTGCACTCGCCTTTTTCCCTTTCACAATTCCATTAATACCGTCATCTCTTCCAAAATGTAAATTGCTGCAGTCTTCAATTTCCCCAACAACCTTCGTTACCCGTTCAATCAATTCCTGGCGCCGAATGTCCTTCTGATCCCGCATAAAACGCGCAATGTTCTCTTCATCCCCATATAAGTCTAACCATACCTCATTTGTTTTCCGAAATTCTTCATAGCTGGAATCCTCCCTGGCATAATCCAGTAAATGCTGAAACTCCTCTTCTGATAACTCGTGACCTTTGTAAGCCTGATATTTCTCTTTCAATTCCTTGTCGTTGAACCTTTTATATTTGTAAGCGTAGCAAAATTGATGGATAAAATTAGAATACAGACCTTTTGCCAATAACTGCTTTTCTAACCACTGCCTTTTCTCGCGTAAAGAATCCCGAAGCCTTTCTGCTTCTACATGACACTTTTCAATATGTTCCTTTGCTTTTTCTTCCCACTTGTCTAACAATGCCTCAATAGCCGGAATCTTCGGTACATTTTCTTTGTTGAGCTGCTTTTCAAGCTGCACCTGTAACCTTTCCAATTGACCCTCTAACTCCCGCAATTTAGATTGAGAAGGCTTCAAGTCCCAATATATAAAATCACTTTTCTCACCTTCCGGTAAAATAAGCAGCTTCTTTTCAAGATTCTCGGTTATTACCTTCCGTTTCTCAATCTGTTCTAATTTCTTATCAATCTTTTTCTGTATTTCATCTGATTTCTTCATAAAAAACTCCTTTCTTCCTGCAAACATGGCAATCCACTTTGTTTTTTCTTGTGTATTTCTGGATAATACCGTATATATACGAATTTTATCGGATATATTCTGTTTTAGTAGTATTTACATATCACTTCACTTACATAGTTCCTTATCACTCTGTCTTTCCTTCTTTAAAACCTTCTCTTTTTCCCTGCCGGCCGCCTGGATCCGTTCCTCTAAAGAACCTGTTTCCATCAACTTGGAATGCTCCAACACATCATTCCATTTTTCTACTAATTCTTTGATAACCGCATCTGGTATTTGATCTTCTTTTGTGCCATATCCGGGAACATTGATATACTCATCCTGATAAAACAGATTGTAGATATACCGATCCATAGCTTCCCCATCTGGTCCTTCGCTCTCATAACTGATACCAATGCTCAAATCTCCTAATGAAAAGAATTCAAAAATCCCCCCATCTTTCTCCAGTTGATCAAAATAAACGTCATTTCCAAGAATCTCTTCCATCCGTGATTCTGTCATCGGAATCTTCCCATAATCCTTAGAAAACGCCTCATTAGCTAACCGAATCGCTTCATCTTCATCAAACTCGAATTCAGGATAAGTCTGCTCACTTTTTCCATCGTATACAAGTGAACCGTCACCAACCTCCATCACATAAATACAAATGCCAGGTTCTGATACCATTACATCAATGAACTTGTCATCACCTAAATCCATCGTATAATAAACTCTCTTTAACTCCGAACCTTGATAACTATCATCTGTCTTTCCAATAACCTCCATAAAAGCCACCTCCTTATTGCAGTATCAACATATCACATTATAAATAGAGTTCTTTGTCATTCTGTTTTTCTTTTCTTTGAACCTTCGTAGCTTTCGCTTCCGCAGCCATCAATTGAGCTCCTTGAATTTGCATATCCAAATTATTACATAAATTATCGTTCCCATTCTTGATTTCTTCGTTATCTTGTGGTATATTATCTATAGAAGAAGTGGATATTTCACCTCGGCCAAAGTCTGGGGCATCCACTTCTTTTAATTTTGTATTATATACATAAAATTCATTTTCACTTTCCAACACATCCACAATAACATTAAAATAATAATTGTTGCATCGAATCATTTTTTCAAAGTAATGCCACTTATTATCATCTTTGTGATATTCATTTTGTCCTCGCTTTTTCTCAACCGTACTATAATCGTGTTTTCCATTTGAAACTAAATCAAGATAATCTCCTGAAAAAGCTATATCTTGTCTTGTGTGAAAAGCTCTTTTCTTTTCAAATTTTCCCGAATGCTGATATGCTTTAAAGTTTTTTCTTGTTGTTGTATTAATCAAAGCATTAATCTCATCTCCATTTAACAAATAAGATATTTTTTGACCTCGATACTCTTCTTTGAACAACTCATTTACAAACTCTTCTCTCTCTTTTCGAGTATATTGATCTATATTTTCATCCAATTCATATATTTCAATAGAACCAACCTTTCGCATGCTCATTTTTTCTTACGCTTTTCCATTTATACACCTTATTTACATAGTTCCTTATCACTCTGTTTCTCTTCCCTTGGTAAATTTTCTTTCACTCTACTGGCCGTCCGGATCCGTTCTTCTAAAGAACTCTTTTTTATTGTTCCACTTAACATCCTTTTGTGATTCTCCGGAAGTTCTGCTGTTTCCAGTTCATTTTCCGGACACTTTGTATCTGCCCAAAAGAAGCCCTTCACGTAATCCGCGTAAATCTTCCCATTTTCAATAACTTTTGTATAGCATGGGAAAGTGTCATTTTCAAACTGATAAAGTCCTTCCTTAGAAAATGAAGCATCGTTCCCTTCATAATCAAAAAGAATATCTCCGAGGGACGTTTCCCAATACTGTTTGAACGAATACGTTTTTCCATCCGGATTAGGACAACCTTCATTTACAAAATCAATATAAGATACACCTTCTTTTACCAGTGCTGATAAATCGTTTCCGATCACATGATAGAACGTTTCCATATTTCGCAAATACCCAAATTCAGACTCAATCTCTTTCAAATCTTTTTCACGGAGATTATTTGTGTCATATGTATTCTCACCGATATTCGCAACTTTTGTAAGATCCTTATAAAAGTCATACCGCCACCGCAATTCATAGGGTTTATCTTTTAAATGTTCTGCCACCAAATTAATTTTCTCTCCTTTTACATATCATTCTATTTACATAGTTCCTTATCACTCTGTTTCTCTTTCACCAGCCCATTCACATTTTTTTCATCTGCAGCTTTCGATTGCGCAGCCTGAATTTTGTTTGAAAGCGAATCCTTCTCTTCCATTCCAATTGCCAATTCCTTCGGAATCTCATATATTTTTGCATCAATCTCCTCAATCATCTTTTTCGCAACAGACTTTGGCGTTCCAAATGGAATAAATACCCCAACTTCATGACATTCATCAAACCCTGTTTCTTTCCCACAGAACACAGTAACATTCGGATAATGTACATTCTTGCAAAAACTCTGATTCAATTCTTCTGATTTTACTTTAGCGGCCTCATACATCCTTTCAGAATTCCCGCTAAACGTATCTTCACAAAAACAATCGTCAAATTCATTGTTTGCAAGAATACCAATCTCATCATTTACTTTTACAAGATATAAAAGTGATGACGTTTCATAACACAAATCCTCATACCATGCATAAGGCGCTTCCGGCGGCTCGATATCGTATTCACCCAAAGAATTTGTGAGAAATTGAAGAACTGGATCACCTCCACCTTTCTCCTCATAAGCATCCGCAAAATCTAATACCTCTCTGCCTTCCTTTTCATACTCCAGTTTTGGCAAATAGTGGTCCTTCTGTTCCTTTAAAACCTGATTTGCCGCTTCCCAAATCTGATCTAACGTTTCATCTTTGTACCTGTTTGACAGAGTTTTATCAACAACATCTCCAAGAAATTCTTCATAAAGTTCCTCCGATATTTCACTAATTGAAACATCTCCAATCTCATTACAATCTCTAAGGTAATCCTCAACATCATTTCTGGTATTCATTCGATTGCCCTCACGTACAATCTCCCAAAACTCCATAGCGGATACCTTCATAGATTCCCCCGCAGCATTTGTAAGAACCATTCCATCCCCGTTTTCAGCTCTTTTGATTTCCATACCTATATCACCTTTCTTGTTAACTTATCATAAAGTTTTTCTTCCATCAGGTGGAGTTTTAAATCTCCATCTGAGGTTACACCTTAGCGTGCATACAAAGGATCCTGCGAATCCTTTGTAGCAGTAAAACCAATCACATGGCAGCCCGTTAGCGTGTGTGTTTTGCACGCTTACGGATGGCGGTACCCTTGGGGTAGGTTGTTACAGGCGCTTTATCTCCCACTTATCTGATTTGCTACG